>Ga0247842_10000024_pt1 | contig 325359 bp, 303 predicted proteins | sample LaCruzMarch2015__3_FD_192411 | JGI IMG/M metagenome (GOLD analysis project Ga0247842, IMG submission 192411) | Freshwater microbial communities from meromictic Lake La Cruz, Castile-La Mancha, Spain - LaCruzMarch2015_19m | ecosystem: Environmental > Aquatic > Freshwater > Lake | place: Spain...
CTTTTTTGCTGGGTTGCGAGTGGTAGCAAGCGGCGGCGGGCTGGCTTCCTTAGTGGGGGTTCTCCGCAAAATGGGTTCTGACTTTTTCAAACAAACACCACCAAATTTGATTTGCCGAAGAAGTTGCCTCGGGGCTTCGCCCCTCGGCATTGGTTTCCGCCAAGAAATTCCAGGGGGTTTTGAATTCCGCCAAAAGAATTCCCGCCGAAAGTCGGCGGTTCACAAACGAAGTTTGGATTGCGCCAAAGGCGCAAGAGCCGATGTGGAGAGATTTTTAGAAATTGTCGGTGTAAGTGCAATGCCTTTATCAATTTAATTCCCGAAGCTATGATCAAATACTTTATCTATTGCCGTAAATCATCAGAGGACGAGGAGCGTCAAGTTTTGAGTATTGAGGCGCAACTTACGGAGCTTCGGGAATTCGCCAAGCAAAATAATCTTTTCGTTGAAAAGGAATTTTACGAGAGTAAAACCGCCAAAGAGCCAGGCAGAGAAATTTTCAACGAAATGCTTGGCGAAATTGAAAAAGGCACCGCACAGGGAATTTTAGCGTGGAATCCAGACCGTTTAGCGAGAAATAGCATAGACGGTGGCAGAGTAATTTACTTAGTGGATACACAAAAAATTATTGCGCTAAAATTCCCTACTTTCTGGTTCGAGGCGACACCCCAAGGAAAATTTATGTTGTCTGTCGCCTTCGGACAAGCAAAGTATTACACCGACAATTTAAGAGAAAACATTTTGCGCGGTATTCGGCAAAAGATACGCCGTGGTGAACTATCGGCAAAAGCCCCTTTGGGATATTTTAACGAACCTCGTTTGCGGACGATTGAGCCGGACAGGAAAACTTTTGGCAAAGTAAAAGAAGCTCTAGGGGCTTTTGCTACCGGCGAATACACGCTCACGGCTATTCAACGCAAAATGTTTTCTCTTGGCTTGGTCGGCAAAACAGGTAAACCTTTGCACCTCGCCAGTATTGAACATATTTTGAAAAATCCCTTTTACTATGGACACTTTCAATATCGTGGCGAGGTGCATGTTGGTTCGCATAAGCCAATGATTGCAAAGAAACTTTTTGATCAAATTCAAAATGCACTTGTTCAGAATGGTAAACCCCGCAAAAAGCGAGGACTAAAGAATTTTCAGTTTTTAGGTTTTGCTACTTGTGGGGTATGTGGATATGCCATAACCGCCGAGCGACATATCAAGAAAAGTGGTTTAAAATTTATTTACTATCGTTGTACCCACAAGAGCAAAACTATTACTTGTACTGAAAATCGCTTTTTGCGGGAAGAAGTTTTAACTGAACAAGTGAAAAACCTTTGTCAAAAAGTTTCTTTGCCCGATGAGTGGCGGGAAAAGTTTTTAACAAAACTGGAAAATGAGAATAAAGAATCCCGCCACTCATCAGACCTTTTCGCTCAAAATCTCCGCGATAGTATTTCCGCCATTAAAACACGCCTCGAACGACTGACAGACGCATATCTTGGCGAGGCGTTGGAACTTAGCGAGTATCAAGAGAAAAAGAATGTTTTAATGGCGGAAAAGAAAACAATTGAGGAGAAGTTATCGGATTTTGAGCGAAAAGGTAATCATTGGCTCGAACTCATGCGAAACTGGATTATTGAAGCCAACCAAGCTGAAAATCTCTCTAAACAAGAAAATCCCTCACGGATGAGAGATTTTCTTGTTTCCATCGGCTCGAACCGCCGACTTTCGGCGGGAATTCTTTTGGCGGAATTTAAAACCCCCTGGAATTTCTTGGCGGAAACCAATGCCGAGGGGCGAAGCCCCGAGGCAACTTCTTCGGCAAATCAAATTTGGTGGACCTGGCGAGAATCGAACTCGCGCTTCAGCAATGCGAATGCCGCGTAATGCCACTTTACTACAGGCCCAAATTAACTTTGCTTGCACTGAGCAATCCGAAGTGTCGGGGAACCGAGATTCGAACTCGGGCTACGAGCTCCCGAAGCCCGCGTACTACCACTATACTATTCCCCGATATATTTAAGCGAGGCAATTAAACTTTAGCGAGCCAATAAATTTCTTTTGAGGCGAATGGGCACCATCCACAGACGGGTTGAGCCGAAAAAAAATTTGATTGGCGAGCGTTAAAAAGATTATTGCCGAGCTAGCTCACCCAATATTTTTGCTTGGTCATTTTGTCCTCTTTTGTTTCAATATCTGACTTTTCTTCTTTTGATTTATCTGATAATTTTTGTAATTCGGCGTCTGACAACTTATCTAGTTTTAAGGCCTCAGTTTGCAAGTAGTCTTTGGTGTTTCTTTTAGGGTCATCTAAAACATAGCCTAAAAGTATATTTAAAATTTGGCCAATCTTCGGGCCTGGTTTTATTTTTAAAACCTCCATCAAATCGTTTCCATTTATTTTTAACATCTTAGCAGAAATAGGGTCTTTTGAAACCTTTTCAATTAAATACTTTAAGTGGCGCAACTTATATGGCTCGGCTTTTGGCACTCCCGACCCAATTCTATCGGCCTGCCTCACCTGCAAAAGCTCTTCCATGTTTTCTGGGCCCATGTTTTTTACCAACCTTCTAACAGAGGCCTCTTTTACTTCATCAACGTTGTAGTAAAACAAATGATATCTAACTAGCTTTGTAATTTTTTCAACTTCTTTTTTAGAAAACTTTAAACGATTTAAAATTTGAAAAGTAATTTTGGCGCCAACAATTTCATGATTATAAAAAGTTGCAGCATCACCCTCGCCAGCTTTTACGCGAGGCTTTGCAATGTCGTGAAGTAGGGCAGATAGTCTTACATATATATTAAGGTCTTTTTTGGCGGCAAACTCTAAAGACTTAATGGCATGCTGATAGCAGTCATATATATGATGCTTATTTTGCAAAACTCCATAATTTTCTAAAAGCTCTGGCAAAATGTATTTTAATAAATCTAATTTTCTTAAAAGCTCAATGCCATCGGCGGCTCTTTCTGACATTATTATTTTTACAAATTCATCTCTTATTCTTTCTTTTGAAACGGCCTCTAACCAAATACTATTTTTTTTAATGGCGGTGGCGGTTTTTTCTTCTATGTTAAAACCTAAGGTTGTCGCAAACCTCACAGCCCTTAACATTCTTAAAGCATCTTCGTTAAACCTTTCTTCTGGGTCGCCAACAGTTTTTATAGTTTTATTTTTTAAATCGCTTTGCCCGTCATATAAATCGACCACCTTTTTCTTTGTGGCGCTTTCTAAATCCATTGCCATGGCATTCACGGTAAAATCTCTACGACTTAAATCGTCTTCTAGTTTTTTTGCATAGCTTACCTGGTCTGGATGCCTTTTATCAGAATATTTGGCCTCAGACCTATAAGTAGTTATTTCAATTTCGGCCAACTTTTCATTTTTGCTGCCAGTTCTAGCAGTAACTGTTAAAAAATTGTTTTCATAAAAACTGTTTGGGAAAACTTTTTGAATTTCTTCTGGCTTGGCGTTAGTTGTAACATCCCAGTCTTTTGGTTCTTTGCCCAACAAAAAATCGCGCACGCATCCGCCCACAATATAGGCCTCAAAGCCTGCTTTTTGTAGGCTTTTGACAATAGATTTTGCTTCTTTTGGGATTGTCATCGTATTTAAACATCTTATCCTAAAACTTGTGTTTTTTCAATTTTTGAGGTAAAATAATCTAAATTCGGTTAATTATATCGCCCCCGTGGTGACACCATCCACCGAAATTTTGCCCTCGTGGTGAAACTGGATATCATATTTGGCTTCGAACCAAAAGTCTGCAGGTCCGAGTCCTGCCGAGGGCACACGAAACATAATTTTAATTTTTAACAACATCCTATGAAAAAACTTTTTTTATTGGTAGCGTTGTCCTACTTGTTAGTGATAATAGCTATTCCTTTCTTGGCGAATGCCCAAACAATAGTGCCGCAAACCTGTAGTATTGGCGAGCCAAAGGAATGTTGCAACCCCACACATGGCAGCCCCTGCCTCGACGACCCCAGTTGTCCTTGCGGAATAAATAGCTTTTTTGACATGCTCATCAACATATATGACTTTATTGTAAAAGACATAGCAACACCGTTGGCGATTATAGCATTAATAATTGGAGGGGCTCTTATGATGCTTTCAGGCGGAAATCCAAGCTTAATGGGCAAAGGAAAAACAATTCTATTTGCGGCGATAATAGGGTTAGTCTTGGTTTTCGCCTCATGGGTAATAATTGATTCCATTTTAAAAATAATCGGATACACTGGAAATTGGTCAATATTATAGTAATGTTTACACAAGCAAATCTCGTGTTGTTTTAACAATATATTTTATAGCCCAATTTTATTATTACACCAATTTTAATCACGCCCTCATAGCTCAGCTGGTAGAGCAGTTGCCTCTTAAGCAATTGGTCACAGGTTCGAATCCTGTTGAGGGCACTCTTAATAAACTCATGGAAAGCTTGCCAAAAGCACAAAAATAGAGTATATTGTATGTATAAATTAACAAAAGCGCCGGAAGCGCTTTTAAATTAAACAAACATGGCACTGACCACAAAAGAAAAAATAAAAATAGTAAAAGACGTAAGTGAAAACGAGAAAGACACCGGTTCAACCGATGTACAAATTGCGTTATTATCTAAATCAATAGATAAGCTGGTTTTACATTTAAAAAAACACCCACAGGACGTTCACTCAAAGAGGGGGTTAATAACAATGGTCATAAGAAGAAAAAAATTGCTGGCTTATTTAAAAAAAGTATCTGAAAAAAGATATTCTGTTATTATCAAAAAAATCGGACTTAAAAAATAATGCAGCCAAAACCAAAAGAGCAAAGAGTAGAGGTGTTAATAGATGTACAGAACCTATACTATTCGGCAAAAAACCTCTACCACTCAAAAGTAAATTTCAGCGAAGTTTTAAAGCAGGCAGTGGCCGGTAGAAAGTTTATAAGAGCTTTTGGTTATGTTGTACGCACAAAAACTGGCGAGGAAACGCCATTTTTTGATGCCCTAAGCAAAATTGGAATTGAAACCAGAGTAAAAGACCTACAAGAATTTTATGGCGGAGCAAAAAAAGCAGACTGGGACGTTGGAATTGTAATTGATGCTATTAGAACTGCCCCTGGGATAGACGTAATTGTTTTGGCTTCTGGAGATGGCGACTTTATTGCTTTGGTAGAATATTTAAAAAACATGGGTAAGCGGGTTGAGGTAATGGCTTTTGGCAGATCAACATCTGGAAAATTAAAAGAGGTCGCCGACGAATTTATAGATTTAGACGAAGATGTTTCAAAATTTTTGTTAAAAAAATAATCGCAGAAGAGGGAAGAGGTGTACGGCTATATGAAAGCGCTGGAGAATCCAACTTTTTCACATATTCGTACAGTCATCTCTCACTGCAAAAATAAATGGCAGTAAAAGATACGTTCGAGATTAAGGTTGGCGAGAAGCCAATTATAATTAAAACTACAAACTGGACCGAGCAAGCCTCTGGCTCTTGTTTAGTTCAGTGTGGAGAAACAGAAGTTTTAGTAACCGCTGTGCTTTCTCCGTTTTCTAGGCCAGAAATAGACTACTTTCCTTTAACAGTTGAATACGAGGAGAGGTTTTATGCTGCAGGAAAAATATTGGGCTCGCGATTTATGAAAAGAGAAAGCAGGCCAACCGACGAAGCAGTTTTAACTGCCAGAATGATTGATAGGGCGATAAGACCATTGTTTCCTAAAGACTTCAAAAAAGAAGTTCAGGTTGTTGTGACCTGCCTTTCGTGGGATGGAGAAAACGACCCAGATATTTTGGGCATGATTGGAGCTTCGTTTGCTTTGTCTGTTTCCAACATTCCATGGAATGGACCATTGGGAGCCATAAGAGTTGCCCGCAACAACGGACAATGGGTTTTTAATCCTAATTACGCGCAAAGGAAAGAGTGCGACATGGATTTAACACTGGGAGCCATTGAAAGAGACGGCGACATTTTAGTCAACATGATTGAAATGGGTTCTAAAGAAGTTTCAGAAAAAGACTTTTTAGACGCCTATGAAGTTGCCAAAAAAGAATTGAAAAAAATGATTGATGTTCAGGCAGAGGCAACCAAAAAAATTGGAAAAGAAAAAGACGCATTTGAACCAGCAGTTGAATCAGACATAGAAAAAGAAATAAAAGAGTTTTTAGGAAACAAATTAGAAAAAGCAATAAGCAACGCGCCAAAGGGCGAAAAGAATTTGGGCGCGACCGAAGCCTTGAAAGAAGAACTAGTAAAACATTTGTCAGAGAAGCATCCGGGGGAGGGGAAAGAAAAACAGGTTTTGGCCTTTTTTGAAAAAGATATTGAAGAAATAATTATCAAAAATATAATTGAGAAAGACTACCGACCCGATGGCAGAAAATCTGTAGACATAAGACCTTTGTCTTGCGAAGTTGGAGTTTTGCCAAGAACTCATGGCTCTGGAGTCTTCGCCAGAGGCTTAACACGAGTACTTTCAATTTTAACTTTAGGTGGGCCAGCCGACCAGCAGATGCTAGAGGGCATGGAAATTGTTGGCAAAAAAAGATTTTTGCACCATTATAACTTTCCTCCATTTTCTTCTGGAGAGACTGCTCCAATGAGGGGGCCAAAAAGAAGAGAAATCGGACATGGCGCTTTAGTTGAAAAAGCATTGTTGCCAGTAATTCCAGAGGTTGAAAAATTCCCATATACTATCAGGATTGTTTCTGAGGTTGTGTCTTCAAATGGATCAACTTCTCAGGCTTCTGTTTGTGCAGCTACAATTGCATTAATGGATGCTGGAGTACCAATCAAAGAACCCGTTGCTGGGATTTCTGTTGGGTTAGCAAAAGATGAAAAATCTGGAAAATATAAAGTGCTAACAGATATTCAAGGCCCAGAAGATCACTTTGGAGACATGGACTTTAAAGTTGCCGGAACTAGAAACGGAATCACTGCAATTCAGATGGATGTTAAGATAGATGGCATTAATTCCGAGATTGTAAAAGAGGCTTTGGAAAGAGCAAAAGATGCAAGATTAAAAATACTTGATATAATAAAGGAACAGATATCCGAGCCAAGAAAATCTTTGTCGCCATATGCGCCAAAAATATCTTCATTTAAAATAAACCCTGCTAAAATTGGCGAGGTTGTTGGCCCAAAGGGTTCAATGATAAATAAAATTATTGAAGCCTGCGGGGGAGTGGCAATTGACATTGAAGATGATGGATTGGTTTCTGTAACAGGACAAAACCAAGAAGACGTAGACAAGGCCGTGACCTGGATTAAAGGAATTGTTAGAGAAGTTCAAACCGGAGAAATATTCCAAGGCAAAGTTGTAAAAATTATGGATTTTGGAGCATTTGTTGAAATTTTACCTGGCACAGATGGCTTGGTTCACATTTCAAAATTTGTGCCAACCCACATAAAGAGCGTTTCTGAAGTTACAAAAGAAGGCGACGTAATTCCAGTGAAAGTTATGTCAGTTGACGACCTTGGCAGAATAAACCTTTCTGCCATGGACGCAGGTTTTAAACCAAAACCAAAAAACAAATAATCGATTGGCGATTAATCAATTATTATGGCAACCGCAGACGAAGAAATACAAGCTAAAGAATTTTTAAAGCGTGCGGAAATAAAGACAATGAGAAAGGACTTAATGGTCTTGCGAGAGTCTGACGCCCTAAAAGAAAGAGACAAAATCGCCAAAATAAGAACGCTGGAAGAACAGCTAGAAGAAAAACAAAAAACAGAATTGGTTGTTCCGGTTAGGGTGGCCCCGAGCGACAAGGCCGGAAGACAAGAGGTTTTACAAAGAAATGCAACCCAAGAAAGAATTGCAGAAAAAGATTTAAAGAATTACGCAACAGAACAAGAACGCCAACAAATATTCTTGATGGAGTCTCAGCGTCTTGGTTTTGAAAAACAAATTGATGAAATTGACAACGTCAAGGACCCTGCGTTAAAATTAGAAAAAAATAAATTGCTGCTACAAAAGCGCGACCAACAAGCGAAACTAAATCTAATTTTAGAGCAAGAAAAAAAGTTAGAAGATGAGCAAAAATTTATTACAGAAAAATCGCGATCAACAACCTTGCCAGATGAAAGAAAAAGCCTAGAACAATCAAGGTGGGACCTAGACAAGAAAATACAGGAGGTGGAGAAGAAAAGGTGGGAGGTAGAAAAACAAATAGAGTCCATAGATGGTAGCATCAGTCAAATTGATAAACAGTCTTCACAACTGGTAGATGAAAAGAATGTGCTTGGAGACAAAGTTTTGGGTGTAGACAAGCTACTTAGAGATATTTATTCTGCTGTGATGTCTAGAGAGGAGGAAAGAAGAAAAGGCCAGGCTCAAGATCAAATAACCAATAGGACGGCTGTATCTAAAGATAGGGCCGAACAAAAAGAAAAAATTCAACGAGAACAATATAGCGGCTTATCTGTGCCAAAAAAGGGAGGAATTCAACAAGCTTCTGGGTCATTACAAGAGAGAATGGCAAAATCTTTTGCCGAAGAAAATGAACAAAGGAAAAAGTTTTTAGAGGACGTAGAGATGGGAACAAACAAAACCCATTCCGACATTCAACAAAAAAGTAATATTCAATAACAAAAATAGAAAATGGATAAAAAGCTAGAGGCTGATTTGAAAAATAAGTTAGAAGCACAAAAAGAGTCTATACAAAAAGAGCTAGAGAGCTTTGCTTCTGAAGACCCGAACTTAAAACACAACTGGGAAACAAAATATCCCAATAGGGAAGATAGCGATAAAGAAGAAAAGGCCGACGACGCACAAGAATATGACAACGCGCTTTCTTTAGAACACAGCCTAGAATTTAAATTACGGGATGTGGTTATGGCACTAGAAAAAATAGAGAAAGGAGAGTATGGAGTTTGCGAAAATTGCGGAAAAGTGATTGATGAAAAAAGATTGCTTGCGTGCCCGGAAGCAAAAACCTGCCTTAAATGTGGAACGAAAAACTAGAATCAATCAAATAAAAACAGCCCAGAACATAGTCGAAGGGCTGTTTTTATTTTGCTTATTTATAACTTATTGTTGTTCCTTTTAAATATGACGTTAGCCAGTTTCTAGCACCCATAACCTGGAAGTGCACGTGACACCCCGTTGATTTGCCAGCTCCAGCCATGCCTGGTTGGCCACCCATTAAACCAAGATTTTGACCAGTATAAACCTTGTCTCCTTGTTTTACCATTAAAGTCATTAAGTGACCGTAATAAGTGGTTGTGCCATTACTGTGTAAAATAGTAATGTGGTTTCCCATGCCTTGGTTGTATAAGCCATTTCCTACGGCTCTTTGCACAATGCCGGCGGCCGCTGCATAAATTGGAGTTCCGCACTTGTTGGCTATATCAACCGCATTATAATAGTGAAGCCCTTGAGCAATATACCCCTGAGTTGGGTAAATAAAGAAGTTGTCTCCCAAAGGAATTTGATTAATTATTGCTGGGCTAGCTTTTTTGGGCATTATTCCTCCTGGCACAACTAGAATGTCTCCTATATAAATATCGTCTTGATTGGCTAAATCGTTATAAAAAATTATGTCTTCTGTTTTTGATTTATATCTTTCTGCAATTCCAAAAACCGTGTCTCCAGATTTTACAGCGTGCAAAACTCCATCTACTGGCAAAATGGTTAGATTTTGACCAACTTTAATTGTTGAAGACGAAACTAGCTCGTTTGCCCAAAGTAAAGTGTTAATAGATATTTTATAAGAATCTGCTATAGACTGCAAGATGTCTCCTGGCTGTACGGCATAATCAACAACTTCTTTTTGGTTTTGATTGCTTCCACCAAAAACATCTCCTAAAACCTTTCCAGAAACAACACAGGGGGTGGCCACACCACACAATGTATTGTCTTGCATTATCTTTAAATCTGGAGTTTCTAAAGGAATTGCACTTGCCTTACTAGAAAATAAGTTGCCTCCGCTGATAGATGCATTAATGCCGGCTTTGTTAAAAAATGAATTAAACACAACGCGGTTGTTGCTTGATTTGTTTGCTCCTGCTGCGCTAGTGCAAGAAACATATATTGCCGAGAATATGACAAGAGAAATAACCCCGAAGTAAAACAAGGGATTTTTTGATAATCCTTTTAAATTGGCCCTCTTTCCTATGGTGCTTACGCGGAGCCACAGCGACTTTATTCCTGTTAAAATTATACTAAATATTTTTAACAACTTAGTATAAACATACCATTTTTTGACCCCCTGGTCAAATAGTTATGCACCGCTAACTGCGCACCTAATTTATGGCTTTTATAGTCTAAACACAAGTGATATAATATTTGAATGGAACTAACTTCTCCTACAGCAATAAAAGACCTTCTATATAAACATGAAGCCAAGGCGTCGAAGGGTTTGGGCCAAAACTTTTTAATAGATCAGCATATACTAGATAAAATTATTGAGGCGGCCGACATAAAACCCGACGATGTTGTTTTAGAAGTTGGCCCAGGGCTTGGCACACTAACACAAAGGTTAGCACAAAAAGCAAAGCAAGTGGTTGCAGTTGAAAAAGACGAAACAATGATTAAAATTTTGGAAGAAACTCTCAAAGATTATAACAATGTTGAAGTTTTACGGGGTGATATTTTAGAACAAGACTTTAAGCTTCCCAAAAATTATAAGGTTGTGGCAAATATACCTTACTATATAACTGCTCCGCTAATAAGAGCTTTACTAGAAAATGAAAACCAGCCAAGCGAGATAGTTTTAATGCTTCAAAAAGAAGTTGCTCAAAGAATTTGCTCAAAACCACCCAGCATGAGCTTGTTGGCCGTGTCTGTGCAGTTTTATGCTGAACCAAAAATTGTTTCTTATGTTTCTAAAAATTGCTTTTGGCCAGCACCAAAAATAGATTCAGCTATTATAAAAATTGTACCCTTCGGCGCAGGGCAGGGAAGGGCCAAAATATCGGCCAACGAGTTTTTTAAAGTTGTTAAGGCCGGTTTTATACAACCAAGAAAACAGCTTGTTAATAACTTGACTACCTTAAAATTTGTAGATGGTGTAAAATTAGATAATTTAATCGTAAGACAACAAATTTCTAGTTGGTTGTTAAAAAATAGTATTAAACCAAACCAACGAGCAGAAACCCTTAGTGTTTCTGACTGGATAAATTTAACAAAGAGTTTAGAGAATTTCAATGCTTAAAAAACATATGTTAAACTTCTATTCGTTCTTCAAAAAGAAAAAGGGCTTATCCCTTGTTATTCTATTTTCGATTGTAGCTGTTATGATAACCGTCCCGCAGATGGCCATGGCGGGTCTTTTAGACCCCATCATCAATCTCCTTGTGGGTGGCATTTTGCTAATTTATTGTTGGCCTATAATAACGGTCTCAATGCTTGGCGCACTAATTACAAACGCCATATTTAAGGGGGTTTTAGCGTTTGCATTTTTTGGAACAACTAGCTATACGCATAGTTATGCGGTAAATATTGGTTGGCCAATTGTTAGAGACCTTGCAAACATGATGATTGTCTTGGGTTTTGTGGTTATAGGAATAGCCACTGCTATAAGATTCAAAGAATATGAGGCTAAACAACTTTTAAGCAAACTAATAATAGCCGCTATTCTTGTCAATTTTTCTTTATTAATATGCGGAATAGTTATAGATGGGGCAAATATATTAACAACTTTTTTCTTTGAGAAAATTGGCGATAGCTCTAACTGGCTGCCGGCTGGTGTTGATCTGGGTACGCTAAAAACAATATTAACAGATGTAAACTCTGGCTTACCAAAGATAATAGGGGTAATAGTGTTTAATCTTATTGCTATTCTTGTTTACATTTTATACTCGCTTTTAGTTTTATGTAGAGTGCTTGCCCTTTGGATATTAGTTATACTCTCGCCCCTAGCTATTGTTTGCTCGGTGTTTCCGGCTTCAAAAAATATTTGGGAAATGTGGAAAAAAAACTTTCTTCAATGGACCATTATAACAATTCCGGCGGGGCTATTTTATTACATTGGGTTTTCAATGATATCCAAAATTCCTCCAGCCGTACCATTATCTCAAATTGACTGGAAAGCATATTTTACAAATTTTATTAGCGTAGCTTTAGTCCCTGGCGTTTTATTGATTATTGGCTTTATGGTTTCATTACAATTTGCACCCGCAGGAGCCAGCGCCATAATGGGTGCCGTCAAAGGCAAGGGGGCCGCAGCGGGAAAAATGCTAGGCAAAGGAGTTTTGGATAGAACGGGTGCGTCTAGACTTGGGGCCGCGGCAAGAGACAAGGCAGTAGCGGCTGGAGAAAAAATGAATCTCTTGCCTCCCAACACTGGTAAAAATATCCAAGAGGCTGGCCTAAAAGAAAGCAGAGAAAGATTAAAAAATATGGGCGAAGATCGGTTGGCTGAAATTGCTTCACAGCCTGCTTCTAGACTTAGTCAACAACAGAGAAAAGACAAGGCCGTTGCAACAGAATTGCTGGCTGAAAAAAACGCTCTTAATAAAATTGACCCAAACCAGCGCGATTCAGCTTTTGCCCATGCCACCTCTATGGGGATATCAAAGGGTAAGCTCACAAAATCCAGCCCGACAATGGGCACGTCTGCCACAACCGATGAGGATGCAAGAGAACACATTTATGATCAAAGGGCTGAGGCCATGTTGAGAGCGGGGACTAAGAGCTCTAAAAAAGAGGCTATGGCAGCCGCTAGGCTAACCCCAACAAATTCCGGCGACATCGCCCAGGCGCATAAAGATATAAGGACCCAAAAAACAATGGAAAATTCCCTGGGGCTTTCTGAACTTAAAGATGAAGACGTGGTCCGAGACCTTACAGCCAAGAAGAGACAGGCCTGGATTGACACCGGCATGTCTCAAGTCGATGTAGATAAAAATATGGTAGGATATAAACCATCCGTCTTGCATGTGGCACAGCGAAAAGAAACATTATCTGACGAAAGAGTCCAAAAAGCGGTAGAAAATCTACCGCAAGCAAAGGTATCAGAATTGCCCAAAGAAGCCATGACACCAAAAGTTGCACAACACTTTAGCACAGCGCAAATGGCAAGTATATATAGAAATGCCAGTCCGAGCGATGTTACTTCTTTCGAACAAGCTTCAAGGGAGCATATAGACAAATTGATGGCTGGAAGCGCTGCCGACATAGATAGAGCGATGGAATATGTGACAAAAATGATCGAGGCGGACAGAAGGGCTTCCAAATAAAAACAAATTAACTAAAAATTATTATGGCAAAAATATATTCTGATACCGATACAGCGCCTATAATCACCGACATATTAAAATCTAGCAAGATTGAAGAGTCAGTAGATGATGTTATAAAAAAATTATCCCAAGGGAAGCCCATGCAGGGAACTATTATCTTTAAGGCTGTTGAAAAAATTTTGATAGATAAAACCACAGAAAAAGACGCATGTTCTTTTTTAGAAACGGAATTAAATATTCCTCAGCCAACTGCTAAAAAAGTTTACAAAGACATCCTATCAAAACTTATACCTGCTCTAAAAATACGGCCCGTGGAAAAAATAAATGAAGAAAAGGGGACGACGCCAGATGAAAAAGATCTTTTGCCTAAAACACCAATAATGATAAAAAAACCCCTTGCTAGCGAAGAACCAATGAAGAGTGAACCAAAACTACCCAAAAAACAAGACTCCTACAGAGAAACAGTTTAATAAAATTATAAGTAAAAAGGGCCGAACGCGTGCGTTCGGCCCTTTGGATAAGCGGGAAATTATGTCCCTCCCGGCTTAGTCCTTTTTCTCAACTCCTCCAAAAAAGTTCGGGCCTCTTCTTCCGTAGGCTTTCCTTTCTTGGTGCCACCGCTGTTAGACTTGCCTCGTCCGCCACCACCTACCATGACGCCTGCGCCACCACCGCCAATGACTGCGGTATCAGCATTTTCAAGGCCCCTAATATCAACTTGTTGATATCCGGGGGTCTTGGCAAGAGACCGATCGCGAAGTTCTCGCTGCTTGGCCTCAATCTGAGCCAGCGTAGCATTGCGATGGGTTTCCGACCAAGCCCTCAGGGCCTGATTTGTGTCGTCAAACAGAGCAGCGCTAGCTGCCGCCTGCTGTATGGCGGCGTCTTTTTCCCGCTGCGCTTTATATGGCGCAAGGGTGATTGCCCGCCAATCTGGTGGCGGATCAATGCTCCGAAGCTCCACGCCCTCGATCTTCATCCCAGTGATGGTGCGCAACTCATCCAACACCGAAGGCCCACCGTTTCTCGGAGAATTTAACCTCTCTGACAGGCGTGCACTTATGGTTGGAGAGCCCTGCTCTTCTCTTCTATCTCGTCCGACGATATCATCGTCGTACGAAATTATAGGAAGAAGGTCGCGAAAAACCGACAGAATTTTGGTACTCATCTCGGCGTACCAGTCGCTTGCGCCAAAAAAGGCTTTTTCGTAGTCCTCCATGACGCCGGTAAGCGCTATAACGCCAGACAAGTGCAGCCCGTTGCTATCTTCTTCGTCTTTGAAGGGGAGAGCATAGGGATACCGAGTAGTTTTGAAGCTACTGACATCCTCGTCCTCGTGAGACTCGGCCTGAGCCTTTCCCTCCTTGTCGGTGACGCTCTTAAAAAACTTCATCTTTCGCGCGTAGAGGGTGTAGACGCCGGGTATTCCAATCCAGCGCAGGCCGGGGCCAATTGTCCTGTGATATTTTCCCCATTTCAGAATGATCCTGCACCAGCCGCTTTCGACCCTAGTCCACAGGATATTGGCTTTAACAAGCCTCAAAAAGAGATAGTAGCCCGGCAAGGCCAAAACCGCGGCCAAGCCAACGATTACGCCAACGATCTGCAAGAGTAGTACCATCACGTCATACATGAAGTCCATGGCTTTCTCCTTCGCTCTAGAATCTAACAATCAAATAATGGTCGCGTGGGTACACCCCATGCTTTTTGACCATATTTGACAAAGTTCACTAATAATTAATTATATCATATTAAAAATGTATTGTCAATGTTTTGCCCATTGGCGCACGCCTCGGCCCACAATGCCGTTTTATGTGTGAATATTCTTTTATCTTGCTTAAAGATTATATGGTATAATAAAAGAATTTGAAATTATAAACTTATAATTTATGGAACAGTATCCTATACCACAATTTATTGAGCAGGAGAGCAGAATTGCCTCCTTTATATCTTTCAGACAATTCTTTTACGTCGTTGGTGCGGGCGTTGTTTGCTTTATATTATATTTTATTTTGCCGCGTTTCCTTTTTTTTATCGCAGCGTTTGTGGTTGGAGGAGGGTCCATAATTCTTGCTTTCGGAAAAGTCAGTGGGACTCCGATACTAAACTATATTTTAGGCGCAATAGGTTTTTCGTTGGGGGGCAAAGACTATACCTGGAAGAAAAAAGAGTCCCCCTACCCGTTTAAACCAATTCAGCGAACTCAAATTAAAAAAATAGAACAGGGCCCAGTTTTGCAAGCCCAAGCTAGCCAGCTGAGAAGAACAAAAAATCAAATAGATATGCGGACTAAGTAGCATATAACCTTAATTTATAAAATAATATTATGGCAGAATCAGCAACGCAAGCATTTTTAGAGGTACAAGATATAAAAGAGGGGGTTTTACTTTTGAAAGATAGCTCTATCAGGGGAATTTTGATGGTTTCCTCTATAAATTTTGCCTTAAAGTCAGAGGAAGAACAAACGGCCATAATTTATGCTTTTCAAAACTTTCTTAATTCCTTAGATTTTTTTTGCCAGATTGTTGTTCAATCAAGAAACATAAACATCACTCCATATTTGGATAGCCTGAAAGACTTGGAAGAAAGACAGACTAGCACGTTAATGAGAGAACAAACATCTTCATATAGAGAGTTTATAAAAAATATGGTAGTAGGGGACACCGTTATGACAAAAAGTTTTTATGTTGTCGTGCCATATAACCTGATGGAAATATTTGGAGCAAAGGGCATTGCTAAAAAATTTGATATTTTCAAAAAAAAGTCTAGCACCCAAGGACAGATAAAAGATGATGAATTCCAAAGATGCAAAACACAACTTTGGCAGAGAATGGAATATGTTTCAATGGGGTTGCGCAGGTGTGGCTTGGAGGCTGTGCCCCTAACCACTCCAGAGCTTATCGAGCTTTTTTGGTCTGTTCACCACCCAGACCAGGCCGAGGTTGGATATTACCCAGAAATATTACCAGAACTATTAAAGTAATTTTTAATATAATTATGCCATCTTTTTTAGACAATCTTTTAGGAAAAAAACAAGGAGGGGCCGATGGAGACCTCACGGGACAAATTTTTCAAGAAGAAGCTTTTGACGTAAGAGACATTATAGCACCCCCATACATCGGCGTGATGCAAGACCACATAAAGCTAGGTGAAAGATTTGCTAAATCTTTTTTTGTTTTTTCTTATCCTAGATATTTAAACACTGGCTGGTTTTCTCCTGTAATTGATTTAAACACCCCAATGGACATTTCGTTTTTTATACATCCTGTAAGCAGTGAAGTAATTTTAAAAAAATTAAGAAAAAAATTGACTGAAGTTTCTTCAGAAATTTTGGAAAGAGAAGAAAAGGGCTTAATCAGAGACCCGTCGTTAACAACTGCATTTAGCGACATCGAAACCCTTCGCGACAACTTAATGACCGCGCAAGAAAAAATGTTTAGGTTTGGCGTTTATATAACGGTTTATGAAACCTCTGAGAAAGAACTGCGAGACACAGAGTTAACACTAAGATCTATTTTTGAATCTAGATTAATTTATATAAAACCTGCTTTGTTTAAACAAAAAGAAGGTTTTATTTCTTGTAGCCCATATGGCATGGACTTAATACAAGTTCACACCCCAATGGATACCGCCCCGCTATCAACCTGCTTTCCATTTATCTGTTTTGACCTAAGTTCTAACGAAGGAATTTTATATGGCATTAACAGGCACAATAATTCTTTAGTTTTGTTTGACAGATTCAGCCTAGAAAATGCGAACATGGTAGTTTTTGCCAAATCTGGTTCTGGAAAATCTTATGCAATAAAACTAGAAGTTTTAAGATATTTGATGCAAGGAGTAGACTGCCTAATTGTTGACCCAGAAAATGAATATGAGTTTTTGGCAGATGCGGTGGGTGGGTCATTCTTTAAAATTTCTTTAACCTCCCCAAATCACGTTAACCCCTTCGATCTGCCAATACCCGGACCGGACGACGACCCAGAGGATATTTTAAGATCTAACGTTATAAACCTAGTTGGACTGTTAAGGATTATGTTGGGCGGATTGTCGGCAGAAGAAGACAGCGTTTTAGACGAGGCGCTCACAGAAACATATGCTGTAAGAGACATCACCCCTGAGTCTGACCCAAAAACTTGGGTTAACAATATTCCAGTGATGTCTGATTTTCAAGAAGTTTTAGAGAGCATGACCGGAACAGAATCTTTGGTAAAGCGTATTCAAAAATTTACCAAAGGGACATTTGCTGACTTTTTTAACCAGCAATCCAACATTTCAATAGATAAAAACCTTGTTGTTTTTGGAATTAGAGATATGGAAGACTCACTTAGGCCAATTGCTTTATATATTATTATGAGATACATCTGGAACGTAGTAAGAACCAAACTAAAGAAAAGGCTACTAGTTGTAGATGAAGCATGGTGGTTAATGCAATCAGAAGACGGAGCCTCGTTCCTTTTTGGGTTAGTAAAAAGGGCAAGAAAATATTGGCTTGGTGTTACAACTATTACACAGGATGTGGCAGACTTTATGAAATCTGACTATGGAAGAGCAATTATTACAAACTCGTCTTTACAATTTTTAATGAAGCAATCAACTGCGACAATCGATATTGTACAAAAATCTTTTAATTTAACAGAACAAGAGAAATATTTGTTGATTGAGGCGGCGGTTGGAGAAGGGTTGTTCTTCGCCGGCAGAAAACACGTATATTTGTCTGTAGTTGCCAGCCAAACGGAAAATCAAATAATTACAACAAATCCCCAAGAAATTTTACAAAATAGAGAGGCAAAGAGAAGATTAGAAAACGCTCAAAATTAATAAATAATGGCGATGGATGCAAATAATTTATCTTTTCAATTTCCATCCTTGTTGATGATGGTTGCGGGCAACGCCATTGCTGGAGGCGCCGCTAGCAGCCCCCCTTCAACCGCGGGCAACGCCATTGCTGGAGGCGCCGCGGGCGGTCCCGCTGGACGCAAAACTGATGGCGACGATGAAACTGATGGCGGCGGGGAAGCCGGTGGTGACGGTGGTGGTGAAGGAGGCGGCTTAACTTCCCCCGAAGGAATCTTAATGCTAATAATAGCTGGCGCCATTGATATAACGGGCATTGTGCTCACTTGTTTTGCCATAGACGACTGTGGAATATTAGATATTACCGGAATGCTTATGGTCGGCGGATGGATGTACTTAAGGGCTGGCGCGAGTGGTGGCATGACGGCAGCGAAAAAGGGGTTAAAAAAATTCATTACTGCCTCTGCGGTAGAAATAATTCCTTATGTGGGTGGCGTCTCCCCATCATGGACTTGGCTTGTTTATTCGACACTTAAAAGTGGATAAATATTAGCAGACAACAGATGATAAATAAAAAAATAGCTATTTTTTTAGGAATGATTTCCGCCCTTTTGTTAAAGGCTAACTTTGTTTTGGCTCTTGAAGTTGACTACCCAAGCATTCTTGGTCTGCGCATAGATAGTTCATCTACTTTTCCAGACTATGTCTGTTATTTTTTTGGACTAGGAATTAATTTAGCTTTTTTTGTAGCGGTTGTCTCCGTGATTTTAGGCGGGGTTTCTTATTTAATCTCTTATGGAAGGGGGAAATTTGTAGATGACAGCAAAGATTGGATAAAAGCTGGAGTTTTGGGTTTGTTAATAGTCACCACTGCCTCTATAATGACCTATACAATAAATCCCGAGCTAAATAATTGTAAAGCTGGGGTTTTATCAGTGATTCCTTCAATTATTAACCCTACCCCCCCCACACCCTCTAATAGAAAAATCGATATTTATAGAGAAATCCCAATAGGAACTTTGACCGAAAACCTTTTGGCGAGAACAATGGGCTGTTATGAATTTGATCAAGAGGGAAATCCTGTCGATTTTAGTAAGGCAAATCCCAGCGCCAATCCTGTCAAAGATGACTCAAAAAAATCTTACTTAAGCCCACAATATTTTATCCCAACATATTTAAACCACGACAGGATTGACTGCTTGCTACAACTAGCTGACGGCGCTCAAAAAAAGACCCAGGTAATTGCTAACTTATCAAACGAAATATACAAGCTGATGGACAAGTGTTCATGCCGTGACAAATGCACTTCAAATTGCGACCCCTCTAAAGGAGGGTGTGATATCGCCGGTCTTGGCAAGCGAAGCGGGGTTGACGGCGAATGTCCAGCTTCCGACCCGAGCGATCGTAGCGCTGGGTGTACGGGGGCCTGTGTATTTCCTAAAAATCCGCCATATGGCATGCCCTGCCAACAAAAACCCAGCACCACAGATTGCTGTGACGTCGGGGTTAAAGAAAAGATTGAACACGGCCCAATAATTGTTAAGACTAATGTAAGCGGAGCTGACGGTAAGTGCTCATCATCTGCCGATTGCCCAGCTGGAGAATTTTGTAATCCATTAGACGGCGCCTGCTTTGGAATTTCAAGCGGAAGCAAGCAAGCCTGCACCTCTACCTCTAACTGCCCAGCTGGGGAAATGTGTTTTGCAAAAATGTGCGTTGGCCTCTTTGGGGGCAGTGGAGCCGATTGTTCTAATGGAAAAGTTTGCCCTAATTCCAATGAGTTTTGTGTCCCTCTCTCCCAAAAATGTATGGGGCCAAATATCACAGACCACAAGTCGTGTTTCGCCGAATTAACGACTACTGGGCTAGACGAATTCAGATGCCAGAGCGACCCCGGACACGGAACCAGGCTTAAAACTGAGGGATGTGACAATATCTCAAACCTAGTGGAAACACCAATAACCGTAGGCGGGAAAACAATTGGCATAATAGATCAAACTAAGTGGAAAAAATTAAATTTATTACAGCAATTAACCTATTTCAAAGAAAAGATAAATATTTTAAAACTAAAGATACAGCAGGACAAAGTTTTACTAGAGCAGGCGAGGACAGATTTGGGTAATTGTTATTTAGCAACACCATATATTGATCTTTTTAAAGCTTACGAGGGGGCGTACCAAAAAGAGCAAATTGTTCTAACCCAAAAAACTTTTTTTGATCCAGAAACGAGTAAGGCGGTAGACCCATCAAAATATTGTGCGGGATTTAACTACAATAATTCTAGTTGCCTAAAAAAATGTAACGACATCTGCCCAGATGATAGCCCCGGGGCCATAAACCTTTATAAGAGCAGTCCTAATACTATAGATGCATATAACAAAAGACCGTGCTCTAACGGAAGTTACCCAACATTTAAAGACTGCATAAGTGCTTGTCAGGTGGAGTGCACAACCAACTGCGCGACAAAATACCAAGCTTGCTCCAGCGATTATAATACATGTAAAAATCAATGCAACAGCAACTCACAGTGTGTTATAAACAATGAAAACAGCTGCCTGATTAACTCTAGTCTTTTTAAAGACTGCGCGCAGCAAATACAAATTGTAAATGGCAGTGTTGTTGACCAAGGAAACGCAGATTTTTGCATTGATAATGCCTATTTGTGTAAAAATGGGTCTGAAGAACATGCTGGATATTTTGATTGTGCCAACCCAAAACCAACATCACTAAAAATACCAGTTGTTAGCTGTTCGCAAAACTACTCATCCTCTTTTTTATACGACCATCCAGAGTGCCAAAAATGTGATAAACCATACGAAAAACCTAAACCCGACAGCGTTTGTTATGGCACAATTAATGCCATATTCGGTAGTGCCTCATGCCAAGACCTATGCCCAGAGGTTACAAAATGTCCGTCTTCTTCTGACTGTCCTAATTGCCCATGCAATAAAATAACAGACCAGACTTCTAGCTTCTCGGTTCCCGTTAACCCCATTGGAACATATAATGTTACAACTAAAAAAGTCTCTGCCAGCGAGATAGTCGGGGCACAATGTAATGAATACTCTTACGATGATGATCCATTAACCTTCTACTGCAAAATTGACTGGCTAACAGATCCAAACAGAGAGGGGCTTGATTCTACGCCACTAGGAGAAAATATGACCTGCTCTAAATCGAAAGAGGTACCATTAGGACAAACAGTCGACGATGCTAAAAAATGGGTTGACACCTTAATAAAGACAAAAACTCCGACCGATTCTACTGAGGGCATAATAACAACAATTTCTTCAAATATTGCTTCCATAATCTCTAAAATTACCGTAATCGGTAACGCGTATAAAACTCCGCCCATACTGGGATATTGCACTTGTAGTGCGCTAAATAGCTCCGAGGTCCCAATTTGCCACCCAGACTGTTTTTATAGTTTTGGCACACGGACTATACCAATTTACGACAGCGATGGCAAAAAGGTGGGAACTCGCCAACAACCATATTGTTCTTGCACAAGTTTCCAGTGCAGACAAAACCCATGCCTCCAAATAATGGCCTACCTACAACAAGTTTGGGCTTCTTATGGACTGCTAAAAGACAAATTTATAACTTTTTACGTCTCTATGTTGACTGAACCTAGAAGCGATATTATAAAAGAACTAGCATATTCAAGAAAGACCGCCGACGCTTGTAGTTTGGCAGGCAATAGCGACAAGAACAACTTTAGATTACTAAGTTGCACAAGGGTGGAAGATGAATTAATGCCAACCATTAACACAAATAAAATAACGTACAATGGAAAAACTTTTCCAGGATATTGTTACGGAAGAGATTTGGGCAATTATTCACAACCCAAGGCCAATCCAACTTTTACCGATAACTGGTTTTGTTGCGAAAACGTAAATAAATAATTTTAACAAAACAATAAAATTCAGTTTACTGTAAATATTATTTTAAACATAAATACATTATGAAAAAAATCCAAAAAGTTTTGCTTTTTATTTTTCTTGTTGCCATTTTTTCTTCTGGGGTTAGTACGGTTTTGGCCTTAGAGGTAAAATACCCCAACATACCAGGGCTCCCGCCCCTAAACGGCGCCTACCCAGAAATTGGCGATTATATTAAATATTTTTTTGGTCTTTTAGTTTATTTGGCCGGAGCCTTAGGACTTATTTCATTTGTTATTGGTGCTGTCGGCCTCATAAACCCGAGTGTCGAGTCTCATAGTAACGCAAAAGATCGAATGAAGAGTGCTATTTTAGGATTAACGCTAACTCTTGCTTCTTTTATAATTATGCAAACGATTAATCCAAAACTTGTAAACCCAGGCATATCCCCACAACAAAACACTGATGGTGTTTTCTATTTTAACAGCTCTGACCCCGATACGCGCACCAATAGAAAACCTGCCAACGTCTCAGGGGATGATAAAGATATACCCACAGGATTCAATAAAATTACGTACGACTGCACTAGCGGTCCATCGCTTTTGCTATGGAAATTTCCACGCACGGGCCAAGAAAAAGGGGCCAGCAACCTCAACGATGTTGTTGTAGAAAAAATAGCCTGTGGAGGGTCATCTTCTTTTACACAACCATTTGCCGTTGGTTCTTTTAGGTGGGAAAAAGAAAAAACTGGCATTTATTTCTGCTATGGCAAAAATGGCGACTCAGGATGTAATGGTAGCACTAACCTCTGCTCTGGATTTATGTCAAGCGTGTTTACAGAAAGCCAAGATAATATAGCCGGTCCATTCACTGGAAAAATAAAAGCTGTTTACATTGTTAATAGCCCGGCAGATAACATAAATTACGGGGTTATTTTTCACCAAACATCTGATCTTAAAAAACCCGGCTACTGCACCAGTCCGATTTTTGGCTCATCTGTGGGTGGAGCGTGCATTCCTCTTGGCACAAATCCTTCTGCCTATACTGTAGCCGCAGATGTTTTTAATGTGAACGTGGCCACTCCCAAAACATCTGGAGAGGGGGTAGATTTTTATACTGAACCATTCGTTGACGGTATCGGAACTAGGGCGGGTTCTTATAAGGTGACAAAGGATAGCATACCCAGACCGTCTATAAGTTACTGGTGGACAATGCCCAAAAACATGAATGGAGATGCATATAGTATGAAGATAGACTACACCGGAGTTAGACAGTTAGATGAATATAAAACAGCTAATGACTATTTTTATAAGTCATTTAATAACACTGGTGGATCTATAGATATAAAGGGAAACTATTTGGTTGCTGTCTACAGCGAATATGGCATCCCAAACCAAATGTATTGTAGAACATTTTCAGGAAGACAAACTATTGCTAATTTAACCGTACAGTCAATTGTGCAACCGAACAAACCAAAGTTGGACGGCCCTCTCTATATAATCCCCTTAGTTCCCAACGCAAATTAAAAACCTCAAAAATAAAATTTGATGGATAAAAATTGCCAAAAATTAGTTTACTTTATAATTTTATCTACGGTGCTTTTACCTGTTTTATTTATTGGCATACCAACAAATAGAGCCCTCGCCCTGGAGGTGGCATATCCTGCGGTGGCGGGCCAAAACATAAGTTCTTCTACCATCTTCCCAGATTATATAAAATATCTTTTTAATCTTGGGATGTTCCTCGGCTTTTTCGCAGTTTTTATTTCTCTGGCCATAGCAGGGGCAATGTACTTTCTATCTCCCATAAAAGCCGACCTTTTATCAAGCGCCCGAGACCGAATATCTGGCTCAATATCTGGGATGCTTATCTTGGTGTTAACATACTTAATTGTGACTACCATAAACCCCCAACTTAGCATTTTGGGTTTTAATAGTAATTTGCCACCCACTCCGCCACCACCAGCAACCCAAAAAACGCCCGGAGTTTATTTTTATAGCAATCCCGCAGACTGCCCAGCCAATAGGGCCCAGCTCCACACCGTAGCCACTGTCCCGGATTTAGATAAACTAAAAAATAACGTGGGGGCCGTGGGAATCACGCAGGATTGGCAAGGCAAAGTTTATTATATATCGATTTTATATGACACCGTGGGCCTTAGGGGAAAGTGCAAATATATTACCATCACCCAAAGCGGCGTTGCGAGCCAATGTTTTCCAATAAGCGACTATGCCGACTCGCCATTTCCAGACTCGGCATCCATTTATCCGTATGACTTTTATCCTGGAGGGGACGGGGTTTATTTCTATAGAGAATCTTGTTTTAACAAAGTCGGCAACAGCGGTCAGCTCAACAATATAAATTCGCTTGTTTCATACTGTAACACACAGGCCGATGGATATTATAAGGTGCCCAACAATAAAATTAAGGGCATTTATTTAAGCGCCCTCGCAGATTTAAAGTTTACTGACAGCTCAGGAAATTGTACCGTTCCAGAGGCAAAACAAACCTGTATCAATTATGATAAAAACGGGCTTTGCACCCAAAAAGATTGCCCGAGCCTGGCAGGAGAGAATGTTTCATCTATAATCGTAAACGGCAACTATCTTGTTTTATTTTTTTACTACGCACCCACAAATAACCAGGCCGCCCCTTGGCCATTTTGCCAAGAGTTTCCAACAACTGACGACGTAAATCGTTTTGGACCACAACAAATAAAGTGGGAAAAAATTAGGAACAACAGCGGGGTACTCTTAAATAGTGGCGCCGGCGTAGTCCCAAATTATGTTTTAATCATACCTGTACAGAAACCGTAGAATACAAAAAGCCCCTTAGGGCTTTTTGTATTCTTTTTATTTTTTGTTAAGAAGGCTTAATCACAATATGTCTAGCCAACCCCTCTCCCTGGCTTTCTGTGGTTATATCTGCCCTCTGCGACAATTCGGCGTGCACAACCCTTCTTTCATAGGCTGACATAGGCGAAAGCGCTCTTTCTTCTTTGGTTCTAGCCACCTGGTCAGCTAAATCTTTAACTATGTCTTTTAAATATTCTACCTTTTGCTCTTTATAGTCGTTGATGTCTAAATTCAGATAAAATGCCTTCTGCAATTTTCTGTTTAAAATTGTTTTCAATAGGCGCTGAATTTCAAAAAGTGTTTGGCCTCCTTGCCCAATTAATATTTGGGGCTCTTCTAATTTTATATTTATATTAATAACGTCTTGCTCTTCTTTGGCCTCGCCCTGCTGGTCGCCTTGGCCTTTTTTGATAGGGGACAGACCAGCCTCTATTTTTATATCAGAGACCGTAATTGTCATTTTCTCAAAAAATTCCTCTACTAGCTCTTTTGCTTTTTCTATTTCTTTTTGCTCTAACATGTTGTTAGGGTTTAATTAATTCTGGCTTTTTATCTTTTTTAAAGATTAAATACTGTTGAACTATAGAAAACAGCCCGCTTATTGTCCAATAAAGACCGAGGGCAGAAGGCAATCCAATAAGTATTATAACCGTAAACACTGGCAAAAAATACATCATTTGCTTTTGCATAACCTGAGACATGTCTGGCCCCTTTTTTGGGTCACTTGGGTTTGCCGTGTTTTTAGGAATTAACATTTTTGTCTGGAAATATTGTGTTAACCCTGCAAAAATTGCCAAGATCATATTTGGCTTTGCCAAATTTATTATGTGCAAAAAAACTGGGTTTATACTTTCGGGGTTAATCACAAAGCTATACAGGATGCTGAGCTCTTTTGGGTTTAACCCATTCCAAAAAACATTGTAGAGAGCTATGAGTATTGGCAGTTGTATTAGGGCCAAGAGCAATCCGGAAAATGGATTTATCTTTTCTCTCTTATAAAGTTCTAAAATTTCTCTTCCTTGTTTTTCTTTGTCGGTTTTATATTTGCTTTGGATCTCCTTCACCTGTGGCTGTAGTTTTTGAAGGCCCTTCTGGGAGTTAATAGCCTTAACTGAGATTGGAAAGAGTATAAGCCTAATTATTATGGTTAAAAAAATTATAGCTATGCCAAAATCGTGCCCGGGAATGTAGTTATACAGAATCACAAGGAGATTAAAAAGTGGCTGATATAATATAACGTGGAAAAAACCAACTATAGATGCAAACATTTTATTTTTGTGTTAATAACCTTGTTTTAGCCAGAGCACCAGATAGGCTGTCTTTAATTTCAGAAAACTCTTTTTTTTCTATGCCAGAGAGGGCAATTAAAACTATATCTGTTCCGTTTTTTATATTTTTTAGTTCAGCTGTTGCTGCTTCAGACAGCCTTCTGCGAGCTTTATTTCTTAGGACCGCTTTTTTTGACACCTTTTGGCTCACCACAAAACCAAACCTCACCAACTCTAAATTATTTTTTACTGCCCTTAAGACAAAAAGATTATTTTTAAAACTATAGGACGCCCCTTGGGCCCCTTTAAAAATTACCTCAAAATCTTTCTTTTTTTTAATCCTGTTTATGCTTGGCAACATGTAGAAATAGGCCCAGACAAATATTAAAACCCGGCTATATACTTATTTTTTTTCTGCCCCTTTGCCTTCTTCGGGCGAGAACCTGTCTACCTGTTTTTGTGCTCTTTCTTCTCAAAAATCCGTGCGTGTTTGCTCTTTTTTTCTTTTTTGGTTGATATGTTTTGCTCATTGTTTTTTTATATTTAATTTTAGTATAATATAGCCAGTATATCTTAAAAAGTGGCTAATTACAAGGCACTTAGATTAATATTTTACAACACCATGTCGACAAAATTTATACGATATTTATTGTGCGTCTTAGTGGAAAGCAACAACACAAGTTATCCACAACTTAATAACACCTCCTTTGAGTTTACTTCTATTTGACAAAGAACCAATAAAAAGGAAGAATATAGTATTGAAAACAATTTTTGCAATGACTTACAGGGAATGTGGATATCGTGTAAATAATTACACAAACGATACAAAAATAAACTCTTTCGTTTCAAAATAATGAACAATTTAGAGCTTTGGCAGTCAGTTTTAGCACAAATGCAGTTTCATATTTCTAAGGCATGCCTTGGCACCTGGTTTCAAAATACAGAAATTCTTTCTAGAGACAACGAAAAAATAATAATTTCTGTTCCTAACGCCTTTTCTAAAGAATGGCTGAGCAACAAATATAATAAACTAATTTTGAAGACGCTGCACGACATAGACGACTCTATAAAAGAGTTGGAGTTTATTATAAAGCCCCAGGCCACGAGAAGCGCGCCCGCACCAGTGACCATAGAAAACGAAAAGCCAGAAGACTCTCAGCTAAAGTTTGAAGAATTTAAAATAAATAAAGAAACCAACCTTAACCCAAGATACACCTTTAATAGTTTTGTGGTTGGGTCGTTTAATGAAATAGCTCACGCCGCGGCGTTAGCTGTGGCAGATAATCCTGGGTTTACATATAATCCGTTATTTGTTTATGGGGGGACGGGGCTTGGAAAAACCCACCTAATACAGTCTATCGGAAACAAAATAGGGGAGGACCCCAAAAAGAGGAAGGTAAAATATATCTCTTCAGAAAAATTTGTGTCTAGTATTGTCTCTGCCATCAGAACAAACAGCATGGAGACCTTTAAGGCTAGTTTGGCACCCATAGATGTCTTAATTTTAGACGACATACAGTTTATAGCGGGAAAAAACAAAAGCCAAGAAGAATTTTTTCATGTATTTAATTCTTTATATGAGAAAAATAAACAAATAATTCTTTCATCAGACAGACCACCAAACGCCATAGCCGAACTAGAAGACAGGTTAAGGTCTAGGTTTGAAGGGGGAATGATCGCCGACATTAGTTTGCCAGATTATGAAACGAGGTTGGTTATATTAAAAACCAAGCTTCAAGAGAAGAACATGGACCTTCCAGAGGATGTTTTAGAATATATAGCCACCAATGTCAGAAAAAACATCAGAGAGCTAGAGGGCGCGCTTAATAAAATATTAATATATAACAAAATAAACCAGGGCCTAAATATAGAAGTTGCAAAAAAGTTATTAAAGGGGTTTGTCTTTTCTCCATTTGACGTTGCAAACTATAAAAAAATTATAGAAACGGTCTCTAAGTTTTATAACCTAGAAGAAAAGAACCTATTTGACCCAACGAGGCGCAAAGAAATTGTAAGGCCAAGACAGATTGCCATGTTTTTGTTAAGAAAAGAGTTAAAGTATTCTTTTCCAGCCATAGCAAGAAAGTTCGGAGGAAAAGACCACACAACCGCCATCTACGCAACAAAAAAGATTGAAAAGGAAAACGAAGAAAACAGCAAGCTAACCGAAGAATTAAATATAATAAAACAGAGAATATATAGTGGATAAGTGGTGTTAAAAAGTATAAGAAATAAAAGTATGGAAAGACAACACAAAAAAACTACCACCTATTATCTTATTTTATCCACACCATTTTCACAAAGGAATTTGCGAACAAAACAAATCATTTTAAGCTAAATTTTATAAAAATAATTTATAAACAGCAAAAGATAATAACAATAATTTAATAATATATTAATAATTTATATAATTAAAAAGCATGAAAGTTGAAATATTAAAAGAAAATTTAAAAACCGGCCTTAGTGTTGTTGAAAAGATTGTCGGCAAAAACCTGTCTTTGCCAATTTTAGACAACGTTTTAATAGCAACCGAGGACAGCTTTTTAAGTCTTAGCGCAACAGATCTAGAAACGGCCATAAAGCTTTGGGTTTTAGCTAAAATCGTAAAGCCGGGCAAGGTAGTTGTGCCAGCTAAATTTCTTTCAAGTTTTGTTTCGTTGTTGCCCAATGACAAAATTTCTCTGGAAGAAAAAAAGCAAGGGCTTTATTTAGAGTGTAAAAGCTTCAAAAACCAAGTACAGGGTTTTAACCCAGAAGATTTTCCGTTGATTCCAGAGTTTAAAGATCTTGAATATATTGAGGTTGATAACAGAAAATTTTGCCAGGGGTTGGCCCAGATAGTGGACGTTGCCTCTCCTTCGCAATCAAGGCCAGAAATTTCTGGTGTATACTTTGTGTTTTCAAAAAATATAATTAAAATAGTCGCCACGGACAGTTTTAGGTTGGCGGAAAAAAACATTACACTAGAAGATCCCGTTAAAAAAGACGTTTGTTTTATTTTGCCGCAAAAGCCAGCAAGGGAAATAATCAACACGTTAGGAGAAAAAGACGGCAAGTTAAAAATATATTTTTCTCCAAGCCAGACGATGTTTGAGTTTCCAATGAAAGAGGTCGCGCGTCCACAAGTGCAAATTATTTCTAGATTAATTGAAGGCGAATATCCAAATTATGAAGAGATTATTCCTAAAAAATTTAAAACACACGTTATTGTTAAGAGAGACGAACTCTTAAACCAAATTAAGGCTGCGTCATTGTTCTCTGGAAAAATTAATGAGGTAAAAATAAAGGTTAATCCAGAATCTAAGGAATTGGAAATATATGCAAACGATCCAGACATTGGAGAGAGCAGGTCTAATATTGCAGCTAAAATTGAAGGAGACGCCATGGAGGCCTCATTCAACTATAAGTTTTTAACCGATGGCTTGCTAAACATAAAGAGCTCGGAAATCGTGTTTGATTTAAGCAAGGAGGAGGGGCCATGCATATTAAAGCCAGTAGGAGATGCAAGTTATATCTATGTGGTTATGCCGATAAAGCCGACCTAAATGTCTAAAAAATTTAGTCTAATTCTAATTCTTTTAATTGTTGCGATCACGACAAGTGGATTATTTTTTGTTTATTATAAAAAAATAAATAATAAACAGGCAGACACAACCAACGGCACATCAGATCAGGACAAATTATTTTTATCGCTAGATCCATCTTCTTTGGGTTGGGTCCAAGAGGCGCTAACTGCACCATGGCAGGGGAGAGACTCGCATGCAGTAGTTGTTTATAAAAACAAAATTTGGTTAATGGGAGGACTAGATGGGACCAAGCGCCTTATCTCTCCTGGAAATGTTGATTATGGCAACGCCGAACATTTTAGCGATGTTTGGTTTTCTGAAGACGGAAAAAGCTGGCAGCTTGCTTCTAGCAATGCCCCATGGGGCCAGAGAAGGTCTATGCAGGTGGTTGAGTTTAAAGGTGAAATGTGGTTGATGGGTGGGTGGGGCCCTGAGCTTGGATATAAAAACAATATTTGGTCTTCGAAAGATGGCGTCAACTGGGCCCTTAAATCTTCTTCGGCCGAATGGCCGGCTAGAGAGGGTCATCAATTAGTGGTTTTTAAAGATAAAATGTGGCTTATTGGGGGCGTTAAATATACGGGGCAAAAGCTTTTTAACGATGTTTGGTTTTCAGAAGATGGAATAAATTGGCAACAGGCCACTAAAAATGCTGGATGGGACCCGAGATGGGATTTTTCATCAACGGTTTTTAACGATAAGCTTTGGGTGGTTGGCGGGATGGCTTTTGGAGATAAACTTTTTAATGATGTTTGGTCTTCAGAAGATGGGATTGTTTGGAGGTTGGTAGATAAAAATCCTCCGTTTGGGTTAAGGCAAGGGTCTTCTTTAATTGACTACGCTGGAAAGCTTTGGACTCTTGGCAGGTTAAATATTCCGTTATATGGGCATGGCTTAAATGATGTTTGGTATTCTGAGGACGGAATAACCTGGAAAAAAACAAAAGAAAACCCTGCGTGGACAGGCAGGGAAGACGCTGGAGCAGTAGTTTTTAAAAATAGAATTTGGGTTTTGGGCGGCATGGATAAAAACTGGCAATGGAAAAATGACGTTTGGAGTTCTACTTCTAATTTAGACAGAACAAACTAAAAAAAACAAAAAGGACGTTCATGTGCTGAGCGCCTTTTTTATTTATGGAGTGGTGATAATTTTCTTTAATATCCAATTATTGATGCCAGCTTGCCACGGAAAATATTGTGGATCTGTAGTTGGGTCTTGCGGCTGAGGCCCTAGGGGGTTATTTTTGTTTACATAGAATAAAATAGTATGGGTGTCGTCAGGTGGCAGCTGGCCCAATAAAACGGGGCTTCTGTTTGTAGCTGGCGCGGGCGGTGTAAAATTTTCTATAGGGTTAGTTTCCACTATTTTTTGCATGACCTTGTTCCACATGGGGGCAGCAATTCCTACACCGATATCTTTTGTTGGGGAGTTGTCGTTGTTTCCAGTCCAAACTCCAACAACGGCAAAGGGAGTGTATCCCATTGTCCAGCCGTCTCTAAGGCTTGAGGTGGTGCCTGTTTTGGCGGCAACTTGGTATCCAGGAACATATAGAGGAGAATTATAACCAAAAACTGGAGCCCTAGCATTGTTGTCAGAAAGAATGTCGGTTATCTGTCTTGCGATTTGTGTGTCTAAAACCTTAGTTGGTTGCTTTTGGTTTTGTTCTATTAGGTTGCCATCGGCATCGGTAATCTTTAAAATGCTTACCGGGTGGACATAATTGCCTTCTGTCGCAAAAACTCCATAGGCGGCTGTCAATTCAAGCAAATTAACATCTCCTCCGCCCAGCACCAAAGATAGGCCATAGTTGGCAGTGTCTCTTAATGTTGAGATTCCAAAATCAGTTGCTGTTTTTAGGGTATCAGCCATGCCAGCCAAATAAAGAACTTTTACCGCCGGTATGTTTAAAGAACAGGCTAGGGCGGTTTTTAGCGTTACCGGGCCCTTGGTTCTTCCGTCGTAGTTTTGAGGGTTGTAGCAGGCATTTCCATATGCATCAGTTATCGCATCTCCGCTTGGATCGCAGTTTGGGTTAAATTCTGTTTTTACATCCCACAACACGGTGTTTGGTGTGTATCCTTTTTTAAGAGCAGTCGCATAAACGAGTGGCTTAAAAGCAGATCCTGGTTGCCTCTCTCCCATTGTTGCTACATCATACTTTGGATCAAACAAAACGCTCCCGGTCGCAGGATATGGTTCGGCAAAATAATCTTTTGAGCCAACTAGGGCTAAAATCTCACCAGTTTTAGGATTTGAAACAACCAGTGCTGTGTTGTTTGCTCCCTTGCTTATGTTAAACTTGTCTGCGTCTTTTATAACCTGTTCGGCATATTGTTGAAGATCCCAGTTTAATGTTGTGTAAACCCTAAGCCCTTTTTCTTTTAAGTAATCTTCTCCATATTTATCATCCAAATATTTTTTAACATACATAACAAGGTCGGGGGCTTTTATAGACTCAGTGTTTTTTGAAAAGACTAATTTTTCTTCTTTGGCCGTTTTAAATTGCTCGGCAGTAATATATCCTAGCTTTTGCATTTTTTCTAAAATAACATCCTTTTTTTGTAGCAGTCTCGCCTTGTTGGGTCCGTAAGGGGAGTAATAGCTTGGGGCAGGTATCATTGCAGTTAAAACGGCCGCCTGGGCTGGAGAAAGGTCGGATGCCGGTTTGCTAAAATATGTTTGGCTGGCGGCCTCTGCTCCGTAAGTGTTTTGTCCAAAAGGAATTTTATTTAAATACCAGCTAAAAATTTGGTCTTTAGAATATTTTGTCTCTAACTCAATGCTTAAAACTATCTCTCTAACTTTTCTGGTAATGCTTTTTTGGGTCGTAAGATAAACCGACCTTATAAGTTGCTGGGTTATGGTAGATCCGCCCTGGCTTTTTGATTTAGATGTTATGTCAAACCACAGCGCTCTCAAAATTCCGCCGAAGTCTATCCCTCCGTGTTGATAAAACCTAGAGTCTTCTGAGGCTAAAACAGAGTGTTTTAGGTTGTCTGAAATTTTATCAAAAGAAACCATTTCTCTTTTTTCTTCTCCATATATGTCATACAATAAAACCTTTCCCGTGTTATCGTAAATTTTTGTAGACTGTATAAAGGGAGTTTCTGTAAATTTTTCTGGCTGTGGCAGGTCCCAAGTGTAGTAAATAAACAACGCAAGAAGGGCCAAGCACCCTCCTAAAAAAAGAAACAGTAAATATTTTATGACCGTGATAATGGCTCCTCGTTTTTTATTATTAGAGTCGCTTGTTTTGTTTGTTTTCATATGTTTTTTAAACGTTTCTATATTATAATTGCAAGCGAGGAGAAAGTAAATGAGCAGAAGCGCATTTGCTTTTGACGAGCGCCGCAGTTATATGAGCAGACGAATCTGCTCATATACTCCCAAAAGCCTGTTTATAGAAGCCGTGGCGATTAATAGAAAAAAATAAACAAAAACTCCGCGAGCTTGTGGCTTTACGGAGTTTTTTATGTATAAGTTTATTCTTCTTCCTCTTCTGGGGCGACCACTGCTTCGTCGTCTTCGTCGTCGGCAACCTTGTCGTCTGTGTCGTCATCTGTGTCGTCATCATCGTCGTCGTCGTCTGCGTTGTCGTCCCAATTTGTATCTTCAAAATCATCATCTGAACTAATAAGCCTTGTTAAAAATTCGTCTTCCATTTTTTATTTTTTATTTTAATAATTTTTTATATTTTAGTCTATTATATTTTTTCAAGGCTTATTGTCAAGCCTTTACTTCTCCACAACAACAAGCAATCTCTAATAAGCTTTTATTGCGGCGCAAATTGCTAGACCCAGGGCGTCAAAGGCGTCGTCCTTTTTTCTATTTTTTTCTTTAAAATCAAAGTTAGACACGTCAACAGTTTTTTCTATCATTTTTTGAACCTGTTTTTTTTCTGCCCTGCCATAACCTGCAATAGTCATTTTTACCTGTAGGGGAGTGAACTCACAAACAGGTAGTTTTTTTTCTGCCGCAGCCAACAATATTACTCCTTTGGTTTGGCTAACTGGCATTACGGTTTTCAGGTTTTTAAAAAAGAACAAGGTTTCAACCGACATTGTGTTGGGCTTGTGTTTGGCTATCAGTTTTGTCATTTCGCCGTGTATTTTTTTTAACCTTTCACCGGTTGTAGCAAATTTGTCAGTAATTATGCAACCAAAATCAATAACTTTGAGGCAAGATTTGATGTTTTGCCCCGCTTGTTTTTTGATAATGGCATATCCCGTGATAACTGACCCCGGGTCAACGCCCAAAATTATCATTGGGTTTAATTTTTATTATTTAAGATTTGAGTAGATGTCGTTTACGGCGTCGTTTTCGTCTAGCGCGTCGAAGAGTCTCTGCGCCTGTTCCTTTTCTTTATCTGAAATGCTAACTTTTTCTTTTGCCGCAAAGTCTATAAATGAGGACTCAATTTTTATGCCCTTTGCCTCGAGCGCCTTTTTAACCGTTTCTAGGTTTTCTGGTTTTGTATATATATCAACGGAAGTTTCGTTGGCCGAGACGTCTTCGGCCCCCAATTCAATTGCTAGTAGTTCTAACTCTTCTTTTGTTGTTCCGGCAATTGGAACGATTATTGTCCCTTTGTTTTCAAACATCCATTTTACCGCGCCCTCTCCTGCCATTTTGCCTCCATTTTGGTTTAATATAGATTTTATCTCTCCCAAGGTTCTGTTTGTGTTGTCTGTAATCCCGCTAATAACTATTGCAATTCCTCCTGGGCCAAAACCCTCGTAAGAAACAGACTCTAAGCTTTCGCTAGCCTCTTCGCCAGTTCCTTTTTTAATTGACCTTTCAATATTTTCTTTCGGCATGTTCATGCTTTTGGCCTGCTCTATTATGGTCTTAAGCTTGGAGTTTTTTTCTGGGTCGCCCGATCCTCCACCTTCTTTTACGGCTATTGTGATAAGTCTTCCATATTTGGAATACACTTTTCCTTTTTTAGCATCATTGGCCATTTTTGTGGCCATAACTGTTTTTGCGTGACTATGTCCTGACATGAGATTTAAAAATGTTTAATTTTATTAATAATACGATTATAGCTAATATAATAGTTGCCACCAAAACCGTGAAAAATAAAAACCAAGGATTGTTTGTGCTAGTGTCTTCTTGGTTTAGGTCTATTGTTTGGCTTAGGGCTGCTACACCATCATTTTTAACAGAATTTTTTACGTTTGGCAAGGTTTTTGAAACAGAAGAAGGTGTTTTGGCAGGAATAATATTTTTGGCTCCGGGTGTTGGCATGTTGCTCCACGTCCAAACACCGGAAGTTTTATTATATGATTGATTTAGCGGAGCCTTAGAAAATGCAACAGAATCAACTACCTTATTGTTTGGGGCCAACAAATTTAATCCATCTTCGTCATTATTCAACATTATTTTAGTATCTGGCCTTTTAAAAGTTAAAAAGTCGTTAGCTAAAATTTTTGCCTGCCCTGAGCCTGCCGAAGGGTTGATTATATAAGTTGTCACTGTGCCGGTCATATCCTGAATTTTCCATCCAGAGATATTAACGTCAAAATTATTGGAATTATACAGTTCAACCCATTCGTCGGTTTCGTCTGCTCCAGAGGGGTTGGGCATAATTTCGTTAATAAAAACTCCGCTTGGGTAAACAGTCGGGGTGATCACTCCTGGTTGCTTGGTTGTCGCGCCAATTGGCTCTGTGGTGGGTGTTTGGGTCGGGGTGGTGTTGTTGGCCACTGCAATATTTTCGGTCACTGCAGGGGCTTGTGGCGCTTGCATTGTTTGCCCTGAAACATAGGCTAATCCTTGGTCTTTTATTTTTTGTAAAGTTGCAGGCCCAATGCCTTTTACCCTGTCTAAATCATCTACCGAAGAATATGGTCTGCCATCTATAATTCTTTGGGCATACGTCGGCCCAATTCCCGTTAAGGTGTCTAATTGTTGCAAGGTTGCAGTGTTAATGTCTACTTTGTCTAACGCAAAAACCGTGCTTGAAAAAAAGCACATAGAAAAAAAGATTGTTATCCAAATTTTTTTCATTTATATATTATAATTGCAAGTGAAGGAGGAATACAAGAGAGCTCTTTTGTATTCCGACTGAACGCAGAAATTATATGGATGTTATCATCCATATATAACAAAAAATCGCCATGGTCATCGGCGATTTTTTATATTAGTTTGTTTTGGTTTTTGTTTTTAATTCCTAGGTGCTCGTAAGCTAAGTTTGTGGCAACTCGGCCCTTGGGAGTTCTTTCTAAAAGGCCGCATTGCATTAAATATGGCTCATAAATATCTAAAATTGTGTCTTCTTCTTCCATGGCAGCCGCAGCAAGCGACTGCAATCCAACGGGGCCACCATTAAACTTTTCAATTAGGGCCTTTAAAATATTTCTATCGCTTGGGTCGAGGCCCATTAAGTCAACCTCTAAAGAATCTAGCGCATGTTTTGCGATTTCTTTTGTGACAAGGCCCGTGCTTTTAACTTGGGCGAAGTCTCTAACTCTTTTTAAAAGTCTATTTGCAACCCTTGGGGTGAACCGCGAACGGCTAGCAATAATTTCTATGGCTTCGGGTTCAATTTGTATCTTTAAAAGTTTTCCGTTTCTTTCGATTATTTTTTTAATATCTTCTTTGCTATAAAAGTTAAGTTGAAAAGTGGCTCCAAAACGGTTTCGTAGGGGAGCGGACAATAAGCCGGGTTTTGTGGTGGCTCCAATTAAGGTAAATTTTGGCAATTTTAGTTCCATTGTGCGAGCCATTGGGCCCTTTCCTAAAACCAAGTTTAATTTGTAGTCTTCCATAGCAGGATAAAGATACTCTTCTATGGTTTTATTAATCCTATGTATTTCGTCTAAAAACAAAACGTCTCCTTCGGCTAGGTTTGTTAAAATGGCAGCTAAGTCTCCAGCTCTTTCTAGTGCTGGGCCAGATGTAGAACGTATGGTTTTACCCATTTCGTTTGCTACAAGGTAGGCAAGAGTTGTTTTTCCTAACCCAGAGTTGCCATAAAACAACAAATGGTCTGGACTTTGAGACCGTTGTTTGGCCGCGGTTATAATTATTTGTAAATTTTCTTTAATTTTGTCTTGTCCAACATATTCATGCCAAGAACTCGGCCTTAGGGCAGAGTCTAGGGTCTCGTCTTCCTTTTTGGGTTTTTCCTGTTGGATGCTTGACATATATACTAAAAGATGCTACAATTGACAGTATCGAAGTCTACAACTGAATTATAGCATTTTTCATAATTTAAGATATAAACGGTAAGCGGCCCTAGAGTTGGAGGTATTTACTTGAATTTATCTCAGCTTCGGATAATCTTGCTCCGGCTCGATTATTCCTCAGATAAGTTTTTCTTTATGTCCCAGACATAAAATTACCTCCAACTCTAGGGCCGCTTTTTTGTTCAATTTTTTACTTACTTTTTACGAACTGACCTGTGGTTAGCGAGATATAGGTTGGCTCTCATAATCAGACTATCGGCGAACCTTAGTGCATTATCCTTAAATATAGATGGGTTTTGCGCGACGTTTTGTTCTAGTTGTTTGACCTCTTCTTCGAGTGCTTTTTCCTGGCTTATTTGAGCAGGTTTGCCATTCGGTAGATTTTCATAAATTTGTTCACTAAGTTGTCCACTCAATAAAATATTTAGGTCCATGGGGCTCGTGCTCTCAATCTCCTCTAAGAGCACGCGCAGAGGAGTGAGCATCATGACTGCCCCTTCTTCTCGCTCCAATTCTTCGGGTGTTTTTTTAGGTTGTTCGGCTTCAGCGTGGTTTTCCATAAATGATTTTTGGATTAAGCGGTAACCGTTTCTGGTTTTTCTTCGTCTACTTCAACAACCCTCAAAACTTCTTCCATGGTTGTTATGCCTAAAACTATATCAATTAATCCAGACTGATACATTGTGACCATGCCCTTTTTAATAGCTAGGTCCCTAATTTCAGAAACTGGGGGATTGGTTAAGATAAACTTTTCCATTTCAGAGTCTACTAAAAATGCCTCATATAATCCTTTTCTGCCCCTATACCCGGTTAGGTTGCATGCCTCGCATCCGCCTTCTTTTGCTTTGGCAATTTTAACTTCATCTAAGTTTGGTATTTTTATGGCCTTAGGCAAATTTTTTAAACCCTTTTTAATTTCTGCTAACTCGCTTGCGGGAGGCGCGACAAGGGTTGAACATTTTTTGCACACCTTTCTTAATAATCGTTGTGCTACTGCCATTTTTAATCCTGATGCAATTGATGATGGGTCTACGCCAAGGTCTACAAGTCTTGGAATGGTTCCCGCTGCGTCGTTTGTGTGTAATGTAGAAAGCACCAAGTGGCCGGTTAGGGCTGCCTGAAGGGCTATTTTTGAAGTTCCTAAATCTCTAATTTCACCAACTAGAATAACGTCTGGGTCTTGCCTTACAATGGACCTTAGTCCGTCAGAAAAGTCATATCCTTTTTCTGGAGCCACCTGTGTTTGTGAAACTCCCTTTAAGTGATATTCGATTGGGTCTTCAATTGTTATAATCTTAATTTCTGGATTTTGGATCTTTTTTAAAAAGGCGTAAAGTGTCGTTGTTTTACCAGAACCAGTCGGACCAGTAACAATTATCATTCCGTTTGGCTTTTCAATTTCAGCTTTAAAAATTTTATAAAGGTCGTCTCTTAACCCAAGCTCGTCTAGAGAAATTAAGCTTTTTGGGTTTAAAATTCTCATTACGATAGACTCTCCATATTCTGCTGGCAAGCTAGATGTTCTAACTTCAATAAGGGCATCCTTAACTTCAATTGTAAATCTGCCGTCTTGGGGCTTGTCTGAGATATTTAGCTTTAACTTTGAAAGAAGCTTTAGTCTAGAAATTATGTGGTGGTATACGCTTTGATCAAAAAAAACAACATCCTGTAAGATGCCGTCGAGTCTTATTCTTAATCTTGCCTCGTCTTCTTGAGGTTCAATGTGAACGTCGGATGTGTTTAAGGTTATGGCTCCGTATAAAATAACATCCAAAAGATCTGTTACGTTTTGAACAAGATATTCTTGAATTTTCTTTTTAAACCCCTCAATATCTTTTATTTGGGTTTCCACTTCTTCCATAATTTTTGGAGAAATGGTTACAGACCCTAATAGTTTTTTTATATCATCCATATCTTTGTTGTCAGATGGTTTTAATATTATTTGTTATATTCTCGAGGCTGGCTCCGGCTTTCATTAATTCTGATGCTGCCTGAAAGACGTCAGCCGATAGTTTGTTTTTAAAGTTTTGGGTGTAAAATACAAGTCCAGACAAAAGGCACAAGGCGGGCTCTCTTTTTATTAATGTTTCACCCGCGTCTTTTATTAACGTCAAAACAATTTCTGTTAAAGAATTTGCCCCTATTAAATTAATTTTACCAAATTTTTGATTTTCTTGGTTATTATCAACGTTTATAATAGGAGATTCTAGCAAAAACCCAAATGAGTTTAATCTGCTTGATAGTTCTTTTTGATAATCTTTAACCCCAACGGTTATAATAAGATCTGGTTTGGCCTCAGAGAAGTAAAAAGCAATATTATCCTTCTTTATATTACCATTTTCTAGTGTTAAATGTATCTTGAGGGCGTCGGAATTTTTTTCGTAATATATTTGTGATATCTGAGCAACATTGCTCGGTATTGATACTACAAAGTTTTTAGGGTAAGAAATAAAATCTATAGATGGAGCCAAAAACTTAAGGTTTTCAGGCAGGGCATCTATAATAAGGTTTACATTTTTGCCTAAATTCTTTAAAGTATAAAAAAGAGCCAACGTAGAGGTTATTGCCTCTGGCTCCTCAGAAGTTATTAAATAGACATTTTTAGAATCAGCGATTATTTGTTTTGCCTCGGTAAGATTTTCCATTGTTTTTAGAATTACTATACACTAAACGAATTCGTTTTTTAAGTCAATAATTTTAATTCACATGCTTAAAAAGTATAGAACCAACAATTACAAGCAAACCCAAAAATTAGGAGAAAATTTTGCTAAAGAAATTTTAAAATTGCCACTAGGGAAGAATGCAGTGGTCTTGGGGTTGAAGGGCAATCTTGGCGGGGGCAAGACCACATTTTTACAGGGTTTTGCAAAAGGTTTTGGGGTTAGGGGAAAAATATTAAGTCCGACCTTTGTAGTAATGAAAAGATTTGAAAATTTTTATCATATAGATTGCTATAGGCTAAAAGGCGAAAAAGATATGGCGGAGCTAGGTTTTAAAGAAATAATCTCTGATCCAAAAAATATTGTGGCAATTGAATGGCCAGAGAAAATAAAAAAGATTCTGCCTAAAAGCACAATTTATGTCGAGTTTAAATTTGCCGATAAGAACATCCGAGAGGTAAGTTTTAAAATGTGATATAATGGAGAATGGACAAAAGATTAATTATTATAGATTCTAATGCGCTCTTGCACAGATCTTTTCATGCATTGCCACCCCTGATGACTGGGGCTGGGCAAGAAACAGGAGCCGTTTATGGATTTTTGCTAACATTGTTTAAGGCCATCACCGACTTAAAAGCTGACTATGTTGTCGCATGCTTTGATACCAAAATGCCAACATTTCGGCACGAGATGTTTAAAGATTATAAGGGGCAAAGGCCGCCGACTCCTACAGGAATAGTATTACAAATTCCAGTTGCTAAAGAAGTGTTGCAAGCCCTGGGAATTCCAGTTTTTGCAAAAGAGGGAGTCGAGGCTGATGATTTAATAGCTACAATTTGTGAGAAGACCCCGGGCACGGAAATATTTATTGTCTCAGGAGATTTAGACAACACACAGCTTATTAGCAAAAGTATAAAAGTTTACACTCTGGGCAAAGGCATCAAAGATACGGTTATTTATGATATAAATAAGGTAATAGAAAGGTTTGGCGTGACCCCAGAACAAATGGTAGACTATAAGGCTTTAACTGGAGACCAGTCTGACAATATTCCCGGAGTTGAGGGCATTGGTAAAAAAACCGCAGCAGAAATAATACAAAAATACGGAAACATAAAAACGCTTTACGAAGAACTTGCAACAGACACCGCCGTTTTAAAGCCCAAGGTAAAAGAAATGTTAAAGCAAAGCAAAGAATCTGCCTTAATGTCTCGCGAGTTAGCTCAAATGAAAAAAGACGTTGAAATAGATTTTAAAATTGAGGACTGCAAATTTGGTAATTTCAACCAGGGTAAAGTTGAGGAGATTTTCAAAAAATTAGAATTTAATTCGCTTTTAAACAAATTAAGTTTATTAAAAAATATTTAGCACAATGGCAAAGTTAACAACAAAAATAGCAATTCCAATTATTTTGGTGGGAGCTATAGCGATACTTGTTTTTATGTCTATCGGTTACGAAAATATTCCTACAAGTTTTTATGTAGTTTTTGTGCTTCTTTTTATATTTGTATTTTTCTTCGGTTTAGCTGTGGGCCAGAGGTATTCTGCAATAATGAAAAAGGTATTAGGCGGGGCGAGCGAATTAAGCAGGGGAAATTTGTCTAGCAGGGTTTATTTAGAAAGCAAAGACGAGCTTGCGGAGCTGGCCAAAACTATAAACAAAATAGCAGAGGAGTTGGAGGCAAGCCGCGAGAGGGAGGCTTGCACCGAACAGTCTGTTAACATAAAGGTGCAGGCTAAAACTCAAGACCTGCAAGAAACCATAAATGCATTAGAACAAAAAGTAAAAAACAGGACAATAGAAATAGAAAGGTTAACGGCAGAGCTAAACAAATTTAAAAAAGCATAAAGCATGCCAGAACTCCCAGAGGTGCAAACAACTGTTGATGGTTTAAAGTCAAAGGTCCTAAAAAGGACCTTTGTTGATGTTTGGTCTGACTGGAATAAGTTAGTAAAAAAGCCAAAAGAATTTATTCAATTCAAAAAAGAATTAAAAGATAAAAAAATTAATAAAATTTGGCGCAGGGCTAAAAATATAATTTTTGATTTGTCAGATAATTATTCTCTTTTGGTGCACCAAAAGATGACTGGGCACTTGCTTATGGGGAAGTGGGAATTAAAAGATGAAAAATGGATTTCAGTTAAACGAGGGCCATTAGACGACCCGTATAACAGATTTTTGCATTTGATTTTCTTTTTTGATAACGGAACTATGATGGCGCTTTCTGATGCAAGAAAATTTGCTAAGGTAGAATTGTGGAAAACAGATGAGTTGATAAATTCTGTAGAGTTTAAAGGGCTTGGCCCAGAGCCGTTAGACAAAAGTTTTACTTTTGAAAAATTTAAAGAAGCGTTGGCAAGAAAGAAGAGCGGTAAGATCAAACAAATCATAATGAACCCAGAGGTTATTGCAGGCATTGGGAACATTTATGCATCGGAAGTATTGTGGCAGGCAAAAATACACCCAGAAAAAAATGTTGTAAAGTTAAGCGAAAAAGAGTTAAAATTTCTTTATCAAGCAATTAAAAAGGTTTTAAAGCTTGGGGTTAAACTGGGCGGAGAAAGTTTTTCTGACTATAGAAAGCCCGATGGCACCAAAGGAGATTTTGATACAGAAAGAAAGGCTTACAAAAGAGAAGGATTAAAATGCATGCGATGTGGTACAAAAATTAAGCGAGCAAAAGTTGCCCAGCGTAGTGCTTTCTTCTGCCCAAATTGCCAGAAGTTAAAATGATTTATTTTATTTACGGACAAGATTCATACAGGTCAAAGAAAAAATTAGAAGAGATAATTTTGGGTTACAAAAAGGTTCACAAGTCTGGGCTTAATTTAATATATGTAGATGCGAATGAAAAGAGTTTTAGCGATTTTTACAGCAACCTTAAAATTAATTCTATGTTTGCTGAAAAAAAGCTCATAGTTTTAAGAAATGTTTTTGAGGATAAAAAATTTCAAGAAGATTTATTAGAAAACATAAAAGATTTAGAAAGTCTAAAAGATATTGTTGTAGTTTATGAAGGGGTAATGCCCGACAAAAGAACCAAGCTTTTTAAAGACTTGCAAAAATTATCTAAGTGCCAAGAGTTTGGTTGTTTGCAACCGGCCGAGTTAAAAAAATGGGCCGCAGAGGAGCTTGAAAACAATAAAGTTAAAATTGATTCTAGTGCCCTAGATTTGATGGTTAATTTTGTTGGGGGCGATTCTTGGAAAATGGCAAATGAAATAGCGAAGCTTTCAAATTATAAAATGGGGTCAACAATAAAAAGAGAAGACGTTGAGCTATTGGTGAGGCCAAACATAGAAAACGATATTTTTAAAACAATAGATGCCATAGCTTCAAAGGACAAAAAAATGGCATTATCTTTATTGCATAAACACCTAGATGGTGGGGACAACGCTCTTTATTTGTTAACAATGATAGCCTATCAGTTCAGAAATTTTTTAATAATAAAAGATCTTCAAGATGCAAAAACTCCATATGGGTTAATTGCAAAAAAAAGTGGTCTTCATCCATTTGTGGTGCAAAAGAGTAGCTATCTGTGTAATCAATTTCCAATGGAAAGGTTAAAAAAAATCTACCAGAAGATTTTTCAGGTAGACTCAGACATCAAAACGGGGAAGATTGAGTCCGAGCTGGCGCTAGATTTATTGCTCGCAGAGATATAACTAAAAACCCGGCTTCGGCCGGGTTTTTTATTGGTTTATGCTTTTTTATCGATCCACTTAGTTAACCTCGATTTTCTTCTTGAGGCATTGTTCTTTTTTATAACTCCCACTTTAGCGGCCTTGTCTAGCACTTCGTAGATCTTTGGTAGAAGTTTTTTAGCTTCTGCTGCCTTTTTGGCTAACATTAAAATTTTAGCCTCTTTTACAACAGTTTTTATATTATTTTTGTAGACATCGTTCTGCTCTTTTCTTCTTGCAGATTGTCTAATAGCTTTTTTAGCTGATTTTATAATTGCCATAAGTGTATTTTGTAATAAGAAAATAATATCATATAAGTGGATTTTTTGCAACAGTGAGGCGTTTCTTAGGTGGGGTTTGACTAATTTTCTATGGGTGGTAAAATTGAAGTATAAACATATTAAATTTATTTTTATATGAGCAAAATAGAAAATCCTCCAAATATTGGCGATGATGAGGCACTAAAAAACTATGAGGCTGAAAAAATGGGAAGAGAGATTGGCGATTCTGGATATGGTGACTCTCTCCCGGAGGTTCCGAAGGTGGAAAGCATCCAAGAAAAGAACCAAAAAATAGTTCAGGATTTTGAGTCGGAAACCCAAGAGATAGAAAAGCAGGAAAAAATGGTGGAGGACAAGATTATTCAGTTAGAGGGAGTCAAGGAAAACAACGCTAAGTTGAATGTTCCTAGCAGCATAAGCCAAGGAGTAGAGAGGGATATAAGCGAAATGCAGACTAAAAGGACAGAAATGCAGGCGGATTTAAAATCCAGAGGTCCAAGTGAGAATGAACAAATGATCAGTGGGGAGATTCAAAAAATAGAGACAAGAATTAATAATATAAAAGAGGCAGAAAAACAGGATCCTCCTGGAGGGGCAATGTCTCAGATTGTAGAGGGCAGAAAGAAAGATATCGAAGAGTTGGAAAAACAAAAAAATAAAATGGCAGAGGAACTAGATGCGGCCAAGGTAGAGAAGATAAAAAAATATAATGAAGGGAAAAAAGAGACTACAGAGAATAAGCCGCCAGTTGAAGAAGAAGGGCCTAGGGAAGGAGGGCTAGAAAATAAACCAGAGGAGGGGGGAGAAAAAGAGCCAACCAAAGAGGGTGCAAAAAATGAAAGGGTAGAGACACAAGAACAGGAGGCTGGGCGCGTGATGCAAAGGGAGCTAGTAAAAACATTCTCTGAGTTTACTGACGAAGTAAAATTTCAGGAAGGCAGTGACAAAGTTTTTGTAAAAAACAGAGAAAAGGCAGAAACCTTGTATGGTAAGGCTGGTGGACTTGTGAAGGCATTAACCGGAGGTGATTTTGATAAGCGGGTTTACGAAGAAGCTAAAAAACAAGCAGAAGGCGAGGGGCATAAGGTTAGAACAAAAGCAGAATACTTTAGCCCAGAACGCAAGGCCGAGGCCATAAAAAGAGAAAAACAAGCCGGATGGGATGAGGGCTTGCGCGCAGCTTGGGCAAATTTATCTCCAAAAGAACAGGCTAAATATAACGCAGACTCTCAAAAGGACGAAAAGCTAAAAGTAAGGCCAGAGCCTGGTCTCAGAATGTTTGCTAGGGAGTTATCAAACGACCGAAAAGAATTGGTTGCCGATGGCTATAACCTCTCTCCAGACGTTTACTACAAGATGTTTAAAGATGGGCTCGATCCGCGCACAATCAAAGAGAAGGGTTGGTTTGGTAAGAGCGTAGAAATAAGAGACAAGGATGGAAAGAAGGTTAATTATTGTAAAGAAAAAGATTTTGATGCAATTATTGCGGCCAAACAAAAAGAAATAAATGAGGCAGCAGAAAAAGAGGCTGACAAAAAAATGGCCGAAGGGTTTGCCAGGGGTAGCGGAAAGTGGCAAAAGAGAAAATTGATAAAGGCTGGGGAGGTTGTCATGGAGGTTACAAAAGATTATCAGGCAACCATGTCTCCAGATGTTGGGCCAATCAAGCCGGTTTCAGAAATGGTTAAAATAGAAACCGTAACTTTCGAGCAACAAGAGCAGGTTGGCAGAGAAAGAGTTGAAGGCGAATATCAAAAGCGTAAAGAAAAGTTTGATCAAGAAATTGGGCAGCTCGCAGCTAAGTTGCGACTAACTCCAGAACAAAAAGTCACGTTAGATGAATGCATAGATAAGGGGAATATAGATGAAAAATCTTTACCATTTATTGATAAGGCATTGTTAAAGGAATTACAGCCCGTCGTTGACAAAAAGAGAGAAATTGATAAGCGCAAGGAAGACGGTTTTAGGGCAATAGACGATAAAAAGATGGCCAGAGATAGAGATACTCTCGCCAAAACTATAGACGCATTAAAAGGAGTATAAAATTTTATGGCTAAAAAAAAGATAATAAAAAAAGCTAAAACCGTTAGCAAAAAGACAAAAGCATTAAAAGCTCCGAAAAAAGTTAAAAAAAATAGCCTCTCTAGAAAAGAGATAGCAGAGTTTGTAGCAAGAATAAAGGCTATTTAATTTTACTAATTAAGTCTCGGATTTCAGCCGCCCTCTCAAAGTCTAAATTTTTGGCGGCTGTTTTCATTTCTTTTTCTAGAAGTTTTTTGTCGTGCACCAAGCCAAATTCTTCCGACAGGTCCTCTTTTTTAGAAAATCCCCAATCTCTTATATCTGTTATTATTGTTTTGGGTGTAATTTTATTTTTTTTGTTATAGGCTTCTTGGATTTTTCTTCTCCTATTAATTTCTGTAATAGCGTTGTGCATAGAAAAGGTTGTTTTGTCAGCATACAAAATTACTCGGCCGTTTATGTGGCGGGCTGCTCGGCCCATTGTTTGAATTAGGGTGGTTTCGTTTCTTAAAAATCCCTCTTTGTCGGCGTCTAAAATGGCAACTAACGAAACCTCGGGCAAATCTAGCCCTTCTCTTAAAAGGTTTATACCAACTAAAACATCATATTTTCCTTGCCTAAAATCTTTTAATATTTTTGGTCTTTCCATGGTTTTAACCTCTGAATGTAAATATTGGGTTTTAATTTTTCTCTCAATTAAATAATCAGAAATTTCCTCAGCTAATCTTTTTGTTAAAGTGACAACTAAAATTCTGTGGCCCTTGGCGGTTTCTTTTTTGATTTCTTCCATTAAGTCTTTAATCTGGTTTTCTGTTTTTTTAATTTCGATTGCTGGCTCTAAAAGCCCAGTGGGTCTTATTATTTGTTCTATGATATTTTTTTGTGCCCTTTGTTTTTCAAAGGTGGCTGGGGTAGCGGACACATAAATTATCTGTCTTTGTCGTTTTTCAAATTCTGCAAAGGTTAGGGGTCTGTTGTCTATGGCCGAAGGCAAGCGAAACCCAAAATCAATCAATGTCTGTTTTCTTATTTTATCTTGTATAGACATGGCTCTAATTTGTGAAACAGAAATGTGTGATTCGTCAATAAACATTAAAGACCCTCCTTGGGCCTGCCCTGAGCCCGCCGAAGGGTTAAAATAGTTAAAATAATCAACTAAAGAAAAAGGCGACTGCCCTGGCTTCCGAAATTCCATATGGCTAGAATAGTTTTCAATTCCGTGGCACCAGCCAGTTTCTTTTAACATTTCTAAGTCGTAGTTGGTTTTCTGCTCTAACCTTTCGGCCTCCAAGGGTTTGTTTTGTTTTTTAAATTCTTTTAGCCTTTGTTCTAATTCTAAACGGATATTATTTATTGCAATGTTAACCTTATCTTGTGGGGTAACCCAAAAGTGAGCAGGGAAGAACCTTATTGTGTTCCCGGCATCTTTGTATTTTTTGCCAAGGCCAGGCTCGGTTTCAGATATTTTGTCTACAAGGTCACCATCAAATTCTACTCGTATAATTTTTTCTCCAGTTACAATATACACTTCAACTGCGTCTCCGTGCACTCTAAATGTGCCAGGTTTAAAATCGATGTCATTTCTTTGATATTGTAAATTATTTAAAAGAATCAAAAAGTCTTTTCTCTTTATTTTTTGTTTGAGTTTTATCTCTAGAGAAATATTTTCGTAATTTTCTGGCGAGCCGATGTTGTAAATGCACGAGACCGACGCGACCACAATCACGTCTTTCCGCATTGTCACATCTTGAACGGCCGCGTGCCTTAACCTGTCAATTTCTTCGTTTATTTTTGCGTCTTTCTCTATATATGTATTAGATTGGGGGATATAGGCTTCTGGTTGGTAGTAGTCGTAGTATGAAACAAAATAGTGCACTGCGTTGTTTGGAAAAAATTCTTTAAACTCTTGGTAAAGCTGGGCAGCTAGGGTTTTGTTTGGAGAAATAATTAAAGTTGGTTTTTGGATTTTTTGTATGACGTTGGCCAATGTAAAAGTTTTTCCAGATCCGGTTACACCCAAAAGCACCTGGTCTTTAACTGCAGATTTTAAATTGGCAACGAGCTGTTTTATGGCTTGTGGCTGGTCGCCCGTAGGTTTGAATTTGGAAACTAATTTAAACATGCTAATATATAAGTAAGATGATTAGTTATTTAAGCGGGAAGATTATATTAAAGCGTGATAAGTTTATAATACTAGAAGTCAACAATATTGGCTATAAGGTTTTTTTGTCTCGCCAAACCTTGTTAAGATTACCAGAAATTGGTGAGCCAATCAAGGTTTTCACATTCCAAAACGTAAAAGAAGAGGCGCTAGATTTATACGGCTTTTTAGCTCACGAAGAACTGGAATTTTTTGAGACCTTAATGGACATACGTGGAGTTGGCCCAAAGTCGGCTTTAGATATTTCGGCCTTGGGTTCTTTGGATAAAATAAAAGACAGAATATTAAAACAAGATGAAAAAGTTTTTGAAGGAATTCCTGGCATTGGGTCTAAAAAAGCAATGACTATAATTTTGGAGTTAACTGGGAAAATAAAAATGCTTGGGCAAAAGAAAGGTTCTGCCGATGAAGCTGAGGGTGCGCTAATGGAGCTCGGGTTTTCAAAACAACAATCTAAAGATGCATTGAGCCGCGTGCCTGGTTCTGTAAAAGATACGGAAGAAAGAATAAAACTAGCATTAAAAAATCTGGGAAGATGATCAACCCTTACAACAATCTTGAGCCCGAGAAAAATCTCGGGCTTTTTGTTTGTTTGGATTGGGCAGGCGAATTCTAGTTCTTTTAAAAAGGAGGAGGGATGTCAGACAGCAAGTTGTCGGCTGAGCACACAGTAGCGGCAAGAAAGGCGATGGAGACCTTGTGGCAAGAGGCCCATCTAAAAGGCCGTTGCTGGGGCCCGCGGAATCCGAGTAACCGTTATGCTGCAACAAACATAACAATTGCTATTGGCGACCAGCTGGTCTCAGTTTCTTGGCGCAAGGGTAAACTTGTAATCCATGAGTTTGTAAGGACAAAAAATACTCTTCTTGGGCGGAGAGTAAAAAAGGTCTTACAAAAACACGGATTGCCCACATAGCCCCATGATTTAAAAATCAGGGGCTTTTTTATTATTGACAAATGCCTTGGGTGGGAGTAAATTAAAGATAACAATGGTGCAATCTTACAAAAACATAATTACCATTATTATTAACCTCTCTTAGAGAAGGCGCAATTTTATTTAATATCATAATCGAAATTGCCTCTTCTCAAAAAGAGGTTTTGTTTTTTTAGAAACTTGTGTTTCTAAAACGGTTCGTTGACAATGTGTGGAGGAAAGTATCATGGACAGGAAGATCCGGCGTTTGAGTGTGCTTAAGTATCGGGTTGTGATTGACGAAGATATGCAAGAAGAAAAAAGCTCTGTGCAAGCGACAGTTAAATTGGAGATTCGTGACAGCAGTGGCCAAGTGCACCGTTGCCACGAGGCCGGGGAAGGGAATGGGCCGGTCAACGCAGTTGATATGGCCATAAGAAAAGCTATCAGGGGCTTTTATCCTTCCATCTCTAACATTAGGCTGGTTGATTTCACTGTTCGTAAGGTGAATGGATTTGCTGGAACAGATGTGCCGGTAGAGGTTGAGGTAGTTTCCTCCGATGGTCACAAAAGATGGACCACAACTGCCATTTCTGCAAACATTATTCGCGCGAGCATCGTCGCGGTTGTAGAGGGGCTCGAGAAAGAGCTTGAACAAGTTTAGCTTCAAGCGCTTGCCGGTTTCGCAAGGGCCGGCTTTTTTATTTTTTAAAAATTACAAAAAAAATCCGCTGAACGATGAGCTGTTCAGCGGTACGAGCCCTATTTGCGTGGAGTAAGAAGGTCGCAAGCTCTTTCGAGTAGCTCGCTCTTTCTCGTCTCCGTGTTCAAGGACTTAGCAAATTTCGTTATTGCATTCAGGACTGTCGTATGATGCCTCCCACCAAAGATCCCACCGATGCGGTCGAGAGATTCTCCGGTGAGCTCCCTTGTTACAAACATCAGCAGGGCTCGAGCATCTTTCACGTCTTTTCCCCGCGAACCCTTTTGTTCCTCGCCGATAAGGAGCGCAATGGGGATGTCGGGGAACATCTTCTCTGGCAACTCCAGTATACGACGCGGATCTTGTTTGAGGTACGCCGTGGGGTCGAAAAGACACATCTGGCCGAAGGCAGCCGCTGCGAGCTGGATTGTGATGGCTCCTTTCCGTGCGGTGTTAGAAAGGATGCCGACATAGAATCCAACGATGTCTCGCAGAGACGTTCCGTCGGGCATAACATCATCCAGATATTTTGCGACCCTCGCGAGTTCATCGTCGCTCGGAGCCTTCCCGGTTCGCTTGATTAGTTCTGCAATCAGCCCTCGTCGTTCCTTCTTCTGCGGAGGGGTGATCAAAAACGAGTTTCTTCCAAGCCTATCAGCTAGGTCTTTGTTAGTTTCGGCGACCTTCGCCTTTAGCGCGAGGAAACCGGTTGCGTCTCCGGTGAAGGTGCAGATGATGGGAATTTCGGCACATGTTGCGTATTCCCACAGATCAAGGATAGCTGCCTTGGTTCCAGGCCGCCTTGGTTCCGAAGTGTTGGCGACTATGTTTGGTTCCAAGTCCGCCAACCCGTCTATTGCCAGGAGCACGCACGTTGGTGGGCACGAACTAAGCCGTCCTTTTGCGGCCACTAGCCAGTTGGGTGGTGCTCCCTTTTTCAGCTGGAAGTCGCTCGACAGACGATCGGGGGATACATACGCTGGTATGAGGCCCGCCTCAAGCAGGGCATTCATCAACGATGCGACGATTGCTGTTTTCCCGACTCCGTTGGGGCCGATGAAGCTGGCGCCTTCTTTTGACCTTCCGGTTTTGATGACTTCATCTGATACTCGGACGGCCCACTCAATTGCGGCCTCATTCCCGGGATGCACACAAAGGTTTGCAAACCTTATCGCGTTATCCGGGTTGATAACCGTCTTGCAGGCCGAGACGAAGTCGTATTTTGAGAGTTTTCTCGGCTGAGTCGGTTGTTGCGGGTTGAGGTCTTTTGCTTGTGTGGGTTCTTCTGTTGGTCGCGGTACTAAATGGTCATATTCTGCATGCGACGCGGCCTGTACCAAGAGCACCTCTTTTCTCAAAATCCTTTGAGCGGCCTCTCGGACATGGGCCAGATGGTGCTCGGTAACCCATTCTTTGGCAAACAGGTTTGGAACAACCCATTCAACATGGTTGTTGCTGAGTCGTAACGAACCGCGGGGCATCCACGTTGCTCTTTGCAACTTGTTGCCAGAAAAGGCAGATTCCCAAAGGCTAGACAGCCCGTCGTCTGTAGCTGTTGCGGGTGCGACTGCGGCAGTAACGGCGGTCTCCGTTGTCACGGTCGAACCCTTTCTGTTAGGGGGTTTAGATTTCAAAGGTCGATGGATCACGCTCAGCGTGAAACAACTACATCTTAAAACAACTCAATAGAACTGTCAATTAAAAATTTGTATAAAATTTTATTTGCCCACAAACAGACAATATGTTAAATTAAAAGCAATGAATATTAAGGCAAAAATAAAAAAAATAATACCAAGTCAAATGTTGGGGATGTATCACTTTTGTGTGGCGCTTTTGGGAGCTGTTGTTTTTGGTTTTCCTGGAAAGAGTGGGGGAATGAAAATTATTGGTGTTACAGGAACCAGTGGAAAATCGACAACAGCTGGGCTCATAACAGCAATATTAGAGGAGGCGGGCAACAAGGTTGCAGCTCAATCTTCTATTAGATTTAAAGTGGGAGAAAAAGAGTGGGAGAATAAGTATAAAATGACAATGCCTGGTAGATTTGTGATTCAGAAGTTTTTAAAGCAGGCAAAAGATGCAGGTTGTAACTTTGTTGTTTTAGAGGTTACCTCTGAGGGCATTAGGCAATTTCGTCATAGGTTTATAAATTTTGATACAGCAGTTTTTACAAACTTAACCCCAGAACACATTGAAAGCCACGGAGGTTTTAAAAACTATAGAAATGAAAAGGTAAAGCTGTTTAAAGCAACAAAAAATATTCATGTAATGAATGTAGATGACGAAAACATCAAATATTTTTTGGAAACACCGGCTGAAAGAAAACTCGGTTTTGGTTTTAAGGCCATAGAAAATATTAGTCTTGAAAATGGCATAAGTTTTGAGCTTAGCGGACAAAAGTTTAGCCTCAATTTATCTGGAGAGTTTAACATTTATAATGCTTTAGCGGCAATAAGCGTTGCCAGGGCTTATGGAATAAATTTAGAAATTTGTAAAAAAGCTTTAGAAGGAGCAAGGGGAATTTCTGGTAGGATGGAAATTATTGCTGAAAATCCAATTAAGGTTGTTGTTGATTACGCGCACACGCCAGCCCAGCTGGAGGCAGTTTATAAAACTTATAAAGACAAAAAAGTGGTTTGTGTTTTGGGCTCTTGCGGGGGTGGCAGAGATAAATGGAAAAGGCCCGTTTTAGGAGAGCTTGCTGCAAAGTATTGCGGTGAAATAATTGTTACCAACGAAGATCCGTATGACGAAAACCCCATGGATATTATTGACCAGGTTGCCAAAACAGCAGGACCAAAAGCTAAAAAAATATTAGACAGAAAAGAGGCCATAGAAACCTCAATCAAGTCTGCAAATGTTGGAGACGTAGTTATAATTACAGGAAAGGGCTCTGAACCGTGGATGTGTGTTGAAGGCGGCAAAAAGATACCCTGGGATGACCGCCAAATAGCACGCGAAGCGCTTAGGGGCAAGTAGTTTGCCTTATTATGCGATTTATGGTAATATATAGAAGACATAATAAAAGATGTCTTTTTTAATTATATGGAAACAATAAAAAAGTTCTCGCATTCGGTTAAGAGGTTTATTCGCACACAGAAGGCGCAAATAAGGCGTCAGTTTTTGGACGTCAAAAAACAGGAAGAATTAATAAAAGAAATGTACAATAAATTAGACTCTAAGGTAGCAGTTTAATAATTTTAAAATTTTGCTATGAAAACACAAGACATTCAAAAATTAGCAATAAAAATGGGTATAGAGGCCGATTTCAGAGGGAAAGAAGGAGTCCAAAAGCTTTTAGATTCTAAAAAAAAGAAGTTTGATAAATTGTCTGCAGACGATCAAAAAGATTTTGACAAAGATGCTTTAGAAAACCCATATTTAGATTCGGGTGTTTATAACATTTCTGACGACAAAGAAGTTGAAAAAGTTTTAGTTGGAATAGACGTTGGACCAGAAGAAGTTTTAATAGCCAAAGAGTTGGGAGATATTGATTTGGTTGTTGGCCACCACCCAATGGGGAAGGGCTTAGCCCAACTTGCAGATGTTATGGAATTGCAGGCAGATGTTTGCAACTATTATGGAGTGCCAATTAATGTTGCCGAGGGTTTAATGAAAGAAAGAATTTCAGAGGTTGCCAGAGGAGTAAATTCTTCAAACCACCAAAGAACAGTTGATGCTGCTAAATTGATGAAGGTAAATTTGATGAACTCGCACACCCCATGTGATAATTTGGCCGCTAAGTTTTTAAAGAACTTAGTTGAGGCAAAAAACCCTGAAACCGTTGGAGAACTAATTAGCATTTTAAAAGAAATTCCAGAATATAAAGAGGCGATGAAAATTGGAGTTGGCCCAAAAATATTTGTTGGCTCGCCCGAAAATCGCTGTGGAAAAATTGCATTGTCGGAAATAACCGGTGGAACAGAAGGTTCGCCTAAGCTTTATGAAAAGATGGCGCAGGCAGGAGTGGGCACTATTGTTGGTATGCATATTTCTGAAGAGCACAAAAAAGAAGCAGAGTCAGCTCATGTTAACATTGTGATAGCTGGTCACATTTCTTCTGACTCTCTAGGAGTAAACCTATTTATGGACGAACTAGAAAAAAACGGGATTGAGGTCATTGCCTGCTCAGGCTTTACAAGATTTTCCCGAGTTAAATAACAAATTACAAAAACCACCTTTTAATCGAGGTGGTTTTCTGTTTACACTGAGCCCGCCGAAGTGGTAGAATTATTCTATGAAATATACGGTGCCAAAAATTGTTAAAGAAAAGAATGTTAAAAGGGAAAACCGAAAACAATTCTGGAAGGTTTTTTTAATTGAGGGAGCGTTGTTTTTATCAGCCTCTTTGTTGGCGGTTGTTGGCGCCTTTAAGTTGAACAAGTTGGCTAAATTGGGAGAAATTTATTTGCCAACTACAACGTGGCAAGACTTTTTATTTTCTTTTTTGTTTGTAATGTTTTTCGTTTTGATTTTTGTTTTGTACAGAAATAAAAAAGCCGATAAATTTAAAGACATAATCTACAAGGGGCTTTTTATTGTCACCGTATTCTGGGGAGGGATGACCATTCTAAACTTATTTTTGCCCGTATTTATTGCTATATTGGTTATGGGAGCTTTGATATTTATGTGGCTCAAAAAACCATCAATTTGGGTGCATGACACTTTAATGGTGTTGGGCTTAGCTGGTGCAGCTAGTTTTTTTGGACTTGGGTTTGCTCCATCGGTTGTGGTTGCTCTTTTGCTTGGGTTTTCTGTTTATGACTTTATTGCAGTGTATAAAACAAAGCACATGGTTTTAATGGCTAAGGAAATGATAGAAAAGAAAGTTATTTTAGGGTTTGTAATTCCAAAAGATTTTAAATATTTTTTAGACAAATTGAAAGAGGTTAAACTTGGTGGCAATTTTATGATTATTGGTGGGGGAGATGTTGTTTTGCCAAGCTTGTTGGCGGTTTCCATGGTGCCGTTCGGGTTTTATATGGCCTTAATAATTATGATTTTTTCTTTAGGCGGTTCTTTATTGAGTTATTGGTTGTTTGTAAAACAAGCTGACAAAGAACCAATTCCAGCCCTTCCGCCCATTGCCTTGCTTTCAATAATTGGATATTTTGTGACCCTATTTTTGTTTTAAACTGTGTGTGGCGCATGTATAAAAACTGGGGATAAATAGTGGTCTAACGAGTGCATAAGAGCATTGACATTAGTAAATTTAAGTATAAAATACCAGTTATGAGGGGGTGCGAGATTTATTCTCAAGGACATAGTGGTTTGTAGCGGAGTAGGTTAAAGTATATATCTAACCTCATTGTCCGAAGTTAGGCTCGAGAAAATGCTTACGTCGTTGCAAATTATTAACCCCCTCTTCAAAGAAATTCCCTGTTGGGGATTTTTTTGTTGCTCAAAGGTAGCTTTTTTGGTAAAGTATGGTAAGGGTTAAGTATAATAAAATAAACAGCGCCGAATAATGTATTCAACGTGAATGAGGCGTTTAATGTGACGAATATAGTCATATGGCCTCATTCCCGAAGCAACCTTGTTCGCTCGCTCACAAGGCCGTGGCAAAAGCTAAAAAAAGTATAAAAAAAGTAGCTAAAAAAGTTGTCAAAAAGGTTGCAAAAAAGACCACAAAAAAAGCAGCTAAAAAAGTTGTAAGAGAAACCTCGTTTCAGGGGCCTTGTTGTGGGGAGTGTGAGAAAGGGTGTTGCGAGGGCAAATTAATAGGTAGAATAACCCACTATTTTTCTAATATTGAGGTGGCTGTTATCGACCTGACAGCGCCATTAAAAGATGGAGACACCATTAGGGTAATTGGCGGGCAAGACACTGATTTTGAGCAAGAGGCTAAATCTATGCAAATAGATCACAAAGAAGTGAAGTTAGCAAAAAAAGGTGACTCTGTCGGGATGAAAGTAGATAAAAAAGTTCACGAAGGTTATAAGGTCTACAAAATTTAGTTAATCTTATATGGCAGAAACCATACAGGAGGAAGTTGAGGACAAGATTATTGATTGCATCAACTCGGGCGTTGATGGGAGGTTGATAGTTTTTAAGCCAGAAAATAATAATTTTGGCGCGGATTTAGCTATTGAAAAGAGAGGCGACTATAAAGGAAAAGAGATATATTTTAAAATAAATAGTCTTGTTGGTCCATCAGAGACTGGCGGGTACCCAGAAGTTTTTGTTAGAGACTTCCCGCAGGAAATTATTAAGAGAGATAAAAATTTTTACATGATTTTTGTCTATTTTGACGAGGTAACTCAAAAGATAGGCGATTATGTTTGGCTTATACCGTCTTCACAGTTTGAAGATGCTTCAGAAGTTATTAAATTGCCAGATGGTCAAAAAGTATTAAGGTTTGAGGCCTCATTAGATGCAAAGAAAAAAAATAAGTACTCGCGATTTTTGTTAGCTTCTAGCAAATTTGGGATGACAATTTTTGGCGCCTTCAAAAAAGGTGGGAAGTTTGACCTTCCTGCAGATCTTGGCGGGTTTGAAGATAAAAAACCAATAAACCTAGAAGATTTAAAAGAATTTATAGTTGAGGCTCGTAAAAACACGTTTGCGGGTGGAGCTTCATCGGTTAGCAATTTAAGACTTCTGGCATCTACACAGCTAGAGTTTCAAAGAGGAGTTTATTTTTATAGAGATGTATTTTTTAGCGGAGAAAAAAGAGTTGTGGGTCAAGAGATTGTGTATCAAGATTCAAAGCCAGTGTGGGGCATGAGCTATATAGGAAGCACAATTGGGAAAGCAGAGATAAATTTTTTAAAAGAGTCTTTGCTTGAGTTGGCAGACAAGTGTCGTTTTGGGGCGCCTTCTGAATATGTTAAGAGAGAGCTTAAATACCAAGATCGTGGCCAAGGAAATTTAGATAGCTTTTCTGGAACAGAAGAAATTTTTTTAGAGGGTAAAAACATTTATCAATTAAGTTATAACGGAGGGATAATATCAGACAAATTATAGAAACAGCCATGAAGTTTATAGCAGACTTTCATATACATTCAAAATATTCTAGGGCGACGTCTCCATTGATGGATTTAAAAAATTTGAACGATTGGGCAATTATTAAAGGCATAAAAGTTTTGGGCACAGGAGACTTTACTCACCCTAAATGGTTTAACAATATAAAAAATGAATTGAGCCCCGCTGAGCGGGGCCTTTTTAAGCTGCGCGACGCTGACTCTCCAACCAGATTTATTTTAACTTCAGAAATAAGCTGTATATATTCTAAAGGTGGAAAAGTCAGAAAAGTGCATATTATAGTTTTTGCTCCATCGGTTGAGGCGGTAGAAAAAATAAATTCAAAACTAAATAAAATAGGTAATCTAAAGGCAGATGGCCGGCCAATACTTGGGTTAGACGCAAAAGAATTGGCAAAAATTGTTTTGGACACAGATAAAAATTGTTTAGTGGTGCCAGCTCATGCCTGGACTCCTTGGTTCTCGGTGTTTGGTTCTAAATCTGGATTCGATTCTTTAGAAGAATGCTTTGAAGAATATACAAAATATATTTATGCAATTGAGACCGGACTTTCATCTGACCCAGCTATGAATTGGAGGTTATCTCAGCTAGATAAAATTAGTTTAATTTCTAATAGTGATGCTCATTCTTTGCCTAAAATTGGTAGAGAGGCCAATGTTTTCAATACAGAGTTAAGCTACGGGGGCATTGCCGAGGCAATCAAAAAAAAGGATAGCTCTAAGTTTTTGTCTACAATAGAGTTTTTTCCAGAAGAGGGAAAATATCATTATGATGGCCACAGATTATGTGATTTAAGTTTAAAGCCCCAGCAATCAAAAAAATATAATAATATTTGCCCTAAATGTGGCAAGCCCTTAGTTATAGGAGTTTTAAGCAGGGCAGAGGCTTTGGCCGACAGGCCCGAGGGGTTTGTGCCGAAGAACTCAATTCGGTTTAAGAGCATAATTCCGCTAAATGAAATAATTGCCGAATCTATTGGCGCTTCTGTGTTGTCAAAGAAAACACAAAAGTACTATAATGATTTAATTAAAAATTTAGGAAGTGAGTTTAAAATATTGCTGGAGTCGACGGAAAAGGAGATAAAAAAAAGTTCTTTGCCAGAAATAGCTAGTGGGGTTATAAGAATGCGCGAAGGCAAGGTTTTTATTGAGCCCGGGTATGACGGTGTTTATGGCAAGATTAAAAATCTTTTCTAAAAAGATTTGACATTTTGAATAACTAAGAATATTATTAAGTTCCTCTTAGCAAAAAAAAGATATATAATATATTAAATTATATTAACCAAGGACATGGAGGAAAAAACCTTTTACGTAACTAAGGGAAAATTACAAGAGCTTAAAAAAGAGCACGATAAGTTGTTAGATTTGGAGCATAAGCAATCTTTGGTTCAAGAGGTGCCAAAAATATTAGAGTCAGAAGATTTAAATCCAGAATTTGTAAGTTTTCAAGAAGATGTTGGTTTTTTAAGATCTAGAATTGATGAGTTAAAGAATATTATAGAGCGCCACGAGTTGATAAAAAACCCAGCCAAGGACAAACAGGGAATTGTTGGGGTCGGGGCAAAAGTTTTGGTAGACGTGGGTGGGCAAAAAGACGAGTTTGTTATTGTGGGCACGCTAGAAGCAAACCCTGCATTGGGAAAAATTAGTAACGAGTCTCCCGTAGGAAGAGCATTGTTGGGGCACAAAATTGGAGATGCGGTGGTTGTTTCTTCTCCAACAGAAGTTACCTATAAAGTTAAAAACATAAAATACGAAGTTAGTTAGGTAAAATTTTTATAGATTTTAGAATAAAACCTCCCGAAAGGAGGTTTTATGTTTTAATAAGTAGGGCTACTAGTATATAATATAATAATTAACTTATTTTACATTATGGCAAAAACTATAAATAAAATTGTAAAAACATTAATAACCAGTGATTTTTACTTAAATTTAGGCTGGGGATTTTTATCGCCCCTGTTCGCGATTTTTATTTTAGAAAGGATATCCAGCAACAACCCCACAGAGGCTGTTAAAATAGCAGGATTAGCTGCTTTATTTTATTGGATACCGAAGTCATTGTTTCAAATACCAATAGGCATTTATTTAGATAAAAATCATGGCGAGAAGGACGACTTTTGGTTTATGGTTTTTGGAACTTTTATAGCAGGCCTCATACCTATTGGGTATTTGGTATCAAATGCTCCATGGCAGATTTATCTTCTGCAGACCCTTTATGCCGCGGGCATGGCTATGGCAATTCCATCTTGGCTTGCAATATTTACGCGACACGTTGACGATGGCAAAGAGGCTTTTGAGTGGGGAATGGAAAGCACTTCCATAGGAATTGGAGCCGGCGTGGCTGGTGGGCTCAGTGGAATTTTGGTTGCATTTTTTGGTTTTACGACTTTATTTATATGCGTTAGCACATTTACCATGTTGGCCGTAATAACACTACTATCTGTAAGAAAAAGTATTTTTTATAAATCTAGGCGCTCGGGATCTTTTTCTGGAACAAAAATGGTTGTTGAACCGTAGAGCATAGATATATATGAAGAACCAAGAACTATCAAAATTATTTTTTGAATTTGCAGATTATCTTGAAATAGACGGCGTAAGCTTTAAGCCATATGCCTACAGGAGGGTAGCATTGTCTTTAGACGGTTTAAAAGATGACGTTGGTGAAATTTATAGAAGTGGTGGGCTTGAGGCTCTTAAAAAAATACCTGGGGTTGGTGAAGGAATCGCCAAGGGCATAGAAGAATATTTAAAGACTGGGAAAATAAAAAGTCTTGAGGAGCTTAAGAAGAAGTTGCCCCTAAAAGTTGATGAGTTGTTGAGGGTTGAAGGCTTGGGGCCTAAAAAAGTAAAAAGCTTATACCAAAAATTGGGCGTTAAAAATTTAAAAGACTTAGAGATGGCAACTAAGGCTCACAAAATAGCCCCATTGTTCGGATTTGGAGAGAAAACAGAAAAAAACATATTGCAGGGTTTAGAATTTTTAAAGCAAAGCAAGGGCAGGTTTTTATTAGGAGAAATTATGCCAACCGTAAAAATTATTGAAGAAAGGTTAAGAAATCGAAAAGAGGTAAAAGAAATTAGCGTTGCGGGCTCAGTTAGAAGACAAAAAGAAACAATAGGGGATATAGATATATTGGTGGTGTCAGAAAATATACAAAAAACATCTAAATTTTTTGTTTCTATGCCCGAGGTAGAGAAAATTTGGGCAGAAGGAAAAACCAAATGCTCTGTTAGGTTAAAAGATGGATTTGACGCCGATTTAAGAATGGTAGATAAAAAAAGTTTTGGTTCGGCGTTGCAATATTTTACTGGTTCTAAAGAACACAACATTGCAACAAGAAAAATTGCCATCGAAAAAGGTTTAAAGTTGTCAGAGTATGGAGTGTTTAAAGGAGAGAGGCAAATTGCTGGTAAAACCGAAGAAGATGTTTATAAAGCAATTGGTCTGCCATATATAGCGCCCGAGCTGCGCGAGGACGATGGAGAAATTAAGGCGGCTTTGACTGGCGCGTTGCCAAAGTTAATAGAACTAAAAGATATAAAGGGTGATTTGCACTGCCACACTTTTGCATCTGACGGGCAAAACTCAATTGAAGAGTTGGTTGAAGCGGCCATAAAAAAAGGATATGAATATATTGGCATTTCAGACCACACAAAATTTTTAGGAATTACAAACGGCCAAGACGAGAAACGACTTTTAGAGCAACACGATAAAATTCAAAAAATTAATGAGAAGCTTGCTAAAAGTGGGACAAAGTTTAAAGTTTTAAGCGGATGCGAGGTTGATATATTACCCGACGGATCGTTGGCCATAAAAGATGACGTTTTAGAAAAAATGGATTATGTTATTGTTAGCATTCATTCGAGCATGAAGATGCCAGAAAAAGAAATGACAGCCCGAATAATAAAAGCCATGCAAAATCTTAATGTTGATATATTTGGCCACCCTACAGGCAGGTTGATAGGCCAGCGCGAAGAATATCAAATGGATTTTGAAAAAATATTGGAGACTGCGAAAGAAACAGGGACGGTGCTAGAAATAAATTCTTCGCCAATGAGATTAGACTTAAATGGTTTTAACATAAGGCGCGTCAAAACCAAGGGCATAAAAATGATAATAAACACAGATAGCCACCAAAAAGAACAGATGAATTTAATGGAATATGGCGTTGGGCAAGCAAGGCGTGGCTGGGCTGAAAAAAGCGATATAATAAATACAAATTCAGTCGAAAAATTACTTAGTTGTTTTAAATAAAGTGTTTTAAGATTGTGTATGACATATTTAAGTTATATAATGAGTGAATTTAATTAAAGTAAAGCAATATATGAAAAAATATATTTTAGTATCAATATTATTAATTGCCTTAATTATCGTCCCTGCCTCATATGTTAATGCAGGCATCGGTTCTAGTGTTGGCCACGGAATCAACACTTTTTTAACACATTTAAGTGCCCTGCAAACGCGACTGTTAAGATATGTAGGCTTAAGTCCAGCAGCGCTAACAAATAATACAACTACTGGAACTGTCGCATGTAATATAGAATGCCAAAACGACAACCCGGGTGGATATTTTGGTTATGACTTTGAACACAGCAAAGGTACAAAAATAGAAAGCATATTTAATTGGCAAATTACTCCTAAAGATAACTATGTTGGTTTATATGAGATGACCCATGGGATAGGTTTTGAAATTGGACAGGGCGGGTATACCGGACCACAAATAGAAATTCAAAACGGGCAAGTTGTTAAAAAAGTCATTTTTTCTATATGGAATTCATTTAGTGATCATGCTACGGCCCATCCTTATTCTGATTGGTGTTCTGCCGGTCCCGCTGATCCGTCTCAGGGAGAATTTGCTGTACAGTGTATGCTTGCGAGCAACAAAACAAATCCTAATCAGAATTTTACTTGGCGAGACGGCGTAGATTATAAAATTTTGATTGAAAGAGATGAGATTTTGAGTGACGGTGTTGTTTGGAAGGGAACCATCAAAGATATGTCTACTGGTCAAGTGACTCTTATCGGAAAAATTAAACTTGATGATCAGCCCCCGTATAAAGGGCAGGGTTTATTAGCGGGTCACAATGGCGGTTTTGCAGAATATTATTTAGGTAATAATAACAGGTGTCTTGATGCAGAATATAACAAAATAATTAGGAAAGGTCCATATTTGGATGGTAAATGGCTTGCCAAAAGAGCAACATTTCAAAATTCATTTTGTATTACCTCTAAAAGATATTCGCCTAAACCAGGGGTAATCGTTGAAGAAATGGGTTATGGAGTTAATAATCCTGCTAATCCACTACAACCAGCAAGGTTTGTTGATCAAATCCTTTGGGATTTACCTAATGACTTGGATATTTCTGAAAATCCTTCAATCGCAGTTATCTCTCCAGATGGAGGCGTATACGGGATAGGAGATACAATTAATATTCAGTGGCAACTTATAGGGATACCGTTAGCATCAGATGAGTTGCGTATTAAAATTAAAAATCTTAGTGGTGGAACGGTTGATGCAAATATTCCCGCGATATTGGCCGCATCAAACTCGTCATATAACTATGTAGTTCCAGCAAAGCTAACAGTCGGATCGAAATATAAAGTTGCTATTGAGGGGACCATAAATGGATTAAATATTTCGGCCATTTCTAGTAACTATTTTAGCATCGGCTCGCCGTCTGTTTCTGTTGTTTATCCAAACGGAGGAGAAAAGTTGTCGATGGAAAAAGCATATAAAATTTTTTGGAGAAGTGTGGGCTATGCTAATGGCTATCACGCCGTGGTCTATCTAGTTAACAACAATACTGGGAAAAAAATAGAAATAGGCAACTCAGAGGCTGCAATAGGTAATCTCGATTGGATGGTCCCTAAAACAATTTCCGATCAAAATTTTAATTACGGAGAAGGAAATTTCTATAAAATAAAGGTTGATATAGTCGACGGCGGGCAACGAGTAGTAAAAAGCGATGTTTCTAACGCCACTTTTAGTATTGTGCCCCAGCCACCGGTAACTGTTTACAGAGATATTTATTATAGTGGGGGGTCACAGGCCTATGACCTTGGGTCTTATACTCTTTCGCAGATGATGGCAAAGGGCACATTAAATGATGACATCTCTTCTGTTAAAATCGCTCCTGGATACAAAGTAATATTTTATGAGGATGATAATTTTCGGGGGGCCGCCATCATTGATATCGCAGACGACCCCAATTTTGTTGATGATGGGTGGAACGACAGGGTTTCTTCAATGGTAATAGAGCCCTCTATCGTTGTAGACAACACATTCGCCACCTTAGTAGGCGCTTGGACAACCAGTACATTTCATCCTGGATATTACGGAACTAATTATATAGGAGACGGTAACACCGGTAAGGGCACCAAGACTGCAACTTTCAAGCCTACCCTGCCAGTCGCAGGCAATTATAAAGTTTTTGCCCGCTGGACAGCTGCTTCTAACCGAGCCACCAATGTTCCCATTGTTATCAACTCTACTTCTGGCCCCACTACGGTAGTAGTTAACCAGCGTCTCAATAACAACGTTTGGTTTTCTTTGGGCACATACAATTTAAATAGCACTGGAGCCAGTGTGGTTATTAAGACTACTGGAACCAATGGCCATGTGATCGCCGACGCTATAGGATTTGCAGCGATTGACCCACTCCCTCCACCTCGTTGTGATATTATAACTCAGCGATGTGTCATAGGTGGGACTGGCCCCGATTGCTTGTCAGACGCAGATTGTTCATATCACGGGACCTGCGGAAACGGAACCTGCGACGAGTGCGGAGGCGGAGCAATTTGTACAACAAATAGTGAATGTAACTTGCCTACAAAGTGTGCCGTAGACCCATGCACTGGAGATGATAAATGTGTTTCAGGTGGAAGCGGGCCGGCTTGTAGTACTAACGCAGATTGTCAACAAAATCGGTCAACCTGCGGAAACGGAACCTGCGACGTCTGTGGAGGCGGAGCCTATTGCACTTCAAATATTGATTGTACCAGCCTGCCTACACGGTGCGGAACTGATCCATGCACTGGGGAGGCTAAATGTGTTTCGGGTGGAACAGGGCCACTTTGTAGTGTTAATGCAGACTGTTTACTATCTCCAAGGTGTGGTGCCGATCCATATGGAAATGCTAAGTGTGTCCTGGGTGGAACAGGGCCACTTTGTATTTCTAACTTAGATTGTGCTCCTCCGCCAGCCCTCCACTGCAATATTACAACCCAAACATGTACGACAGGTGGAACAGGGCCACTTTGCAAAACCAATGCAGATTGCCTGCCTGAAGCGACTACCGTCATCGTAGACGACACATCTGCCACTCTAGTAGGCGCATGGACATCAAGCAAATTTAATTCTGGCTACTACGGAGCTGGATATATTCATGACGGAAATATTAATAAAGGTGCTAAGACCGCTGCTTTTAACCCCGTTCTTTCGAGGGCGGGAAGTTATGAGGTATATATGATTTGGTCAACCGCATCTAATAGGGCAACCAATATCCCCGTTGATATAATACATGCAAGCGGCACTGACACAGTAATAGTCAACGGAAATATTAATGGTGGCAAATGGAATTTACTTGGTACTTACACATTCAACACTGCTGGTGGTAGCGTTTTAATTAGAACTACCGGAACCAATAATTACGTTGTTGCTGATGCTGTAAAGTTTGTACCAGTTGGTACAAATCCACCGCCATCAAATGTAACAACGTTTGGGGATACAATAGATGGTGGTAATGTATTTCTATTTTTAGCCGGCATCGCCGAAGCGTTTTCTGGAATATTCAGCAGATGATGTTTGCAAAACCAGCCCCGCAGGGCTGGTTTTGTTTTTGGGGAATTGATATAATTGTTTAATAAAAAAAAGTAAATAAAACAGCGAAAGGTATTCAACGTGAATGAGGCATTTAATGTGACGGATATAATCATATGACCTCATTCCCGAAGCAACCCTGTTCGCTCGCTCACAAGGCCGTGCCAAAAGAAAAATCAGCAGGAGCTATAATTTTTAGAAAAGAAAATGGGACAACATACTATTTGCTTTTGCATTATTTTTCTGGGCACTGGGAGTTTCCAAAGGGTCACATTGAAGCAGGGGAGACAGAAGAAGACACGGTAAAAAGAGAAATTTTTGAAGAAACAGGTATTAGCGAACTAAAAATTATTCCTGGGTTTAAAAAATATATGAAGTATTTTTTTAGGCAGTATAAAGATAGGGTTTCCGACGAAGATAAAAAGAAGGGCAAAATTCCATGGATATTTAAGTTGGTAACATTTTTTGTAGCCGAAACGGTAACTAAAGATATTAAAATTTCTAATGAACACTCGGGTTTTGTTTGGCTGCCAATTGACGAGGCGATAAACAAAACAACGTTCAAAAATTCTAAAAAGTTGTTACGAGAAGCTAACGATTTTGTTATTGCGATGAAATAATAACTAAAAACAGCCCCACGTGGGGCTGTTTTTTTTGTTTGCTATTTTTTTACCTCTTCTACGATCTTCACAAATGCTTCTGGATAGTCATTGGCTAATTCAGACAAAACTTTTCTGTCTAATTCTATTTTGTGTTTTTTAAGACCATCGATTAATCTGCTGTAGGTAATGCCATTTTGGCGTGCCAAAGCATTTATTTGGAGGTTCCAGAGGTTTCTGAAAGTTCTTTTCTTTGCTCGCCTGTCGCGAAATGCATAAGTCCACGCATGTCTTAATGCATCTTTAGCTAATTTAAAGTGTGTTTTTCTTCCGCGTGTAAAACCCTTAGCGTGTTTTAAAATATTTTTCCTGTGCTTTCGGGCCTGTACGGCTCTTTTTACTCGGCTCATGTTGTGTTGTTATTATTTATATTAATTACTACTTGGTCAAAAACTTCTTTAACCTCTTTGCCTCGTTTGGGGCTAGGGCAACCCATTTTCGTCCTTTTCTTTTTTGTTCACCTGTTTTTTTCGACCTATAGTGGTTTTGGCCGGTGACCCTTCTTAAAATTTTGCCGTTTTTGGTTATTTTAAACCTTTTTACTAACGCTTTTTTTGTTTTATTCATGGTATTTTGTTACTGTTTCGAGACTATCATGGTGAAACCCCTAGGCTCACGCTTTAGCTCTCTTTCAGTTTTAATTGGTATTAATGTATTTAAATTGTTTAAAAATACTTTTACTTTGTCTGTGGCAAATTGACCCATTGCTTTTTCTCTGCCCCTAAGCGACATATTTATTTTAATTTTGTTTCCTTCTTCTAAAAATTTCTTTGCCTGGTTTGCTCTTGTTTCCATGTCGTGAGGCGAAATGTTAAAAGTTAATCGTATTTCTTTTAATTCTCCTCCTTTGGGCTTGGCAATTTTCTTTTCTTTCTTCTGTTGCTGGTAAAGATATTTTCCGTGATTGGCTATTCTGCAAACTGGTGGTTCAACCTTTTCTGTTACCTGAATTAAGTCTAGGCCCTTTGACTTAGCTAAATCAATTGCCACAAAAATATTCATAACTCCAAGCTGTTCGCCTGTTTCAGAGATAACCCTTACATCTTTTGCCTTTATGAAATTGTTGATTAGTATTCTGTCCAATGTATTTAATTTATTTTTTTGTGGAAGTGGCGATATTGAAATCGCGTCTGAAAAGCGCTTAAAAGTAATTCTACAAGTTTAGTTAATTCTGTTTTTGGGGCGTTAAATAAAGAACTAACAAAATTTTTAACGCCTTATCTCCTTAGTTTCAATAGTTCCTCGGAGAGGGGAGCTATCTATCCTAATAATATAACACCCTTGGTCCGCCTATTAGGAGTCAACGGTAAGGATGCTGCATTAAGCAAAAGCTAACGCAGGTTGCTTATTAAAGTTAAATAAATTAGCAATTATGTTTTTCTCGAGATATTAAAGAGCTCTCGAGAAGCTCAACTTGCCTTACTTAAAAGAACAATCCATCGAAACAGTCACTCCCAGGTTATTCAGATAGCTCGCGGCTGACCTCTCTGTCTACGTCGCGCTTCTTGATCTTCTCTTTTTTGTCGTATTTTTTCTTACCTTTAGCCAATCCGAATTCGAGCTTTATTCTACCACTGTTCTCGTAAACTTTCAAGGGTATAAGGGAAAAACCCTTAACTTTGGTCTTTCCTATAAGATAATTGATCTCTTTTTTGTTTAAAAGAAGCTTTCTTGGCCGTTCGGTGTTATAGTCAGCTCCCGCATTGTTTGGCTGGTATGGGGGTACAATTACCCCCACTAAAAAGGGTTCTCCGCTGGCTAGCGTTATATAAGCGCCCGATAAATTGATATGCCCAGTTTTTATAGATTTTACCTCTTGTCCAAACAAAACCAGCCCCGCCTCAAAGCGTTCGATAACCTCATAATCAAACGTGGCCTTTTTGTTCTCGCTATAAATTTTCATTAATTTAGATTATCATTATTTCCGCTTTCTCGCACTATTGACAATAGAGCACAAATATAGTATTAATAACCATATTTGAATTAGTACATTTACAGCTAAAATACTTGTGAAGAGCAGTTGTAGCCAAAAGGTATTGATAATAAGTCGATATTTTTTGGCTATGACTGCTATTGTGGCAGTTAAGCAAACCTCTATTATGGACGAGTCCCTCGGGACATGTCCTAGAAAAGGAGTGGACCATGTCCACCAAGTATTCGGTCGGGCAAATGAATCAGTTGGGCGACGGGTTAGAAGCGGCAGGCTACGGCGTTGATGATGTAACCAAGCTTCGGTCTCCCGAAATATTGTTGCAATTTCTGCTGGTTCTGCAAGGTCTCGCTACGGTTGTGCGCGCGAATTTTAAGCTTGCGCTCACGGCGATTTTCAGCCCAGTCGAATTCATCGGTTTGGGCTGGAGTGTCTGGAAAGGACCGGTTGACGGCAATGGCGTGGAGGGCGATGAGGAATGCGTTACCGAGCCAGATATCGTTGACTTTGAGCAGATCGTTCTGGAAACGCATCTGCAAGGAGATGATACCAGCGTCCACGGCGAGGAGAAGATGAGGCGTGCCCGTGCCAGCAAGAATAGGCAATTGGGTGGCAAGGCCTTCCTGGCTTTGTGGAATAACTGGCGAGCCTGCAAGGCCGCTGGCAAGCCGGAGGACAGCATCCTCGAAAAGCTCCGCAAGGCTAAGAAGATTGGCAACGTCGTTTACTTTTTTGGCCTGACTCTGCGGGACTCGGATGGCGCTCGGTGCGTGCTGTGCTTGTGCTTCAACGTCGGCGGGTGGGGCTGGGACTACGACTGGCTCGGCAATCACTGGCATGCCAGCGGCCCGTCCGTTGCCCTCGCAAGTGTCGAATCCAAGTCCTGAGTGCTCGGGCGCTTTGCTCTTGTACTTGGACTTTTGGCCCTTTGCGTTTCGTCTCGTTTAGACGACTCGCAAAGGGCTTTTATCTTGCAAAAAATGAGCGTAGAATCAAATTGGTAGTAGGTGAATTATGCCCGTGATTAAGGTTGCGGGCGACCGAATCCAACATTCACGCGTTGAGAGCGTTTGTGATTAAGATTCCAAACGGAGGGCGCATAAAATGTTACAAAAAATAAAGACACTTGGTACAGAATGCTATCGCATTTGGATGCGGAATAAGATTCAGCCCAGAGATCGAAAAAGCTTCTAAGGGCAGTGTAATAGGAGGCGCTCTGTATATTTCTGCGGAACTCGGATGGCAATCGGTACGTGCTGTACTTGTACTTCAACGACGGCGAGTGGAACTGGAACTACAACTGGCTCGACAATCACTGGAATGCCAACAACCCGTCCGTTGCCCTCGCAACTTTCTTCATTTCTCTCTCTCATTTTATGAGAGAGTTTTGTTTTTGTATTTGCCCCGACCATCCACCAAGGTTTTTACCGATTTCATTTAATTTTATTGATAGAGCAATATATTTTTTGTTATCAATTGACTTCGTTTCCCAAAGAATCATCAAGAATATTTTTAATGTGTCTGTCTTTCTTATTGCCAATCTAACATAGGGGAGTTTTTCTGTTTGGCTAAGAAAACTAGCAGTAATTATTGCTTCTAGCGTTTTAACAAAAAACTTATCAATTTTTTCTCCAAGTGAGTATCTGTGAGTTTTTGGTATAATCAAATAGTGTTGATACCAGAAAAGATAAGCATCCTTTAGCTTTTGTAAAACTGGTAGAAGCCTTGGGGGGGGGCTTAATTGTTCGTTACTATTATGAAAAGTATTTTGGTCCATAAATTTGAAGATTTAATTAGTATTGATAACCTGCTTTTAGCCTGGCGGGGGTTTATTAAAGGAAAACGTAACAAAAAAGATGTTCAAGAGTTTCAGTTTAATCTGATGGATAATATTTTGTCATTGCACGAAGATCTAAAGAATCTTATATACAAACACGGCGGATATGAATGTTTTAAGGTGAACGACCCAAAGCCAAGGGTAATTCATAAAGCTAGTGTCCGTGACCGTCTCTTACACCACGCAGTCTATCGTATATTATACCCGTTTTTTGATAAAACCTTTATTTCGGATTCATTCTCTTGCAGAAACGGCAAGGGAACACATAAAGCTATAAACAGATTTAGAGAGTTTGCCTACATAGTTTCCGAAAACAACACAAAAACATGCTGGGTTTTAAAATGTGATATCAAAAAGTTTTTTGCGAGCATTGATCAAAATATTTTAATAAAGATATTGCAAAATAGCATAGTCGGCGAAAATATATTAAATTTATTAAAAGAAATAATTTTTAGTTTTAAGCCAAACGGTTTACCTCTTGGAAATTTAACCTCTCAACTTTTTTCTAATATTTATCTAGACGAGCTTGACCAGTTTGTAAAACATAAATTGAAAGCAAAACATTACATTCGCTATGCAGATGATTTTGTAACCTTATCAGGCAATAGAGACTATCTAGGCGGCGTGTTGTTAGGAATAAAAGGCTTTTTGGAAAGTAAATTAAGACTACAGCTTCATCCAGGCAAGGTTTTTATAAAAACTTTATCATCTGGTGTGGATTTTCTTGGTTGGGTTAATTTTACAGACCACAGAGTTTTGCGTACTAAAACAAAAAAGAGAGCATTCGTTAGGTTAAAGAATAATCCAAACAGAAAAGCCATTAACTCTTATCTGGGGCTTATGGAACATGGAAATACTAACAAGCTTAAAAAGGGCATTTTGGAGGGCCTCTCTTTAAATTTAGAGGAAAATAAGCTAAACTGAGGATAATATGCCAATAAAAACAAAGGAAACAATAATAATCTCGTTGGGTGGGTCGCTGGTTGTTCCAGGGGAGATTGATTTGGGTTTTCTGAAGAATTTTAAGCACACTCTGAGTAAATATATTGGAAGCGACCCCACTTCGCCAAGGCTTCGCGGGGCTTTAAGGTTTTTTGTACTGGTTGGAGGAGGAAAGGTTTGTAGAGTTTATCAGAAGGCTTTGTTAGAATTTGGCGCAAAAGAAAACGATAGAGATTGGATGGGCATTAACATATCAAGGTTAAACGCCGAAGTTGTAAAACAGCTATTTATCGGTCATTCTTATGACAAAGTTGTTACAGACCCAACTAAAAAAATAACAACCAGCAAGGACATAGTAATTGGTGCGGGCTATAAGCCCGGGTGGTCAACAGATTATGTTTCTGTTTTAACGGCTAAAAATTATGGAGTAAAAACCATAATTAACCTGACCAATGTCGACTATGTATATGATAAAAACCCAAACGAATTTCCAGATGCTAAACCTTTAAAAGAAATTGATTGGAAAAATTTTATGCGCATTGTGGGAGATAAGTGGGTTCCTGGGCTTTCAATGCCATTTGACCCGCGCGCTTCGAAGCTCGCATCATCGCTTAAATTGAAGGTTATAATGATTAATGGTAAAAACCTAGAACGCCTTGAAGATTTTTTAAATAACAAACCATTTATTGGCACGGTTATTCAATGAAAGAGGAAATAAAAAAAATAATTGAGTTAGCGGTAAACGAGCTGGACCCAGCCAAAAGCCCTGCGGAGCATTTAGGCGGGCTGAGTTTTTTAGTTGAAATACCAGGCGAAAAAAACAACGGAGACTATTCGACTAGCGTTGCTTTGGTTTTGGCAAAAAAGCTTGGCAAAAACCCGAGAGAGGTGGCAGAAGACATAAAAAACAAAATAAGTTCGGGTTTATTTAGCAAGGTTGAGGTTGCGGGGCCAGGGTTCATAAACTTTTTTATTGCAGAAAAATATTTGCAAGAACAGTTAAAAGTTGTTTTAAAGGAAAAAGATAAATTTGGTAATTTAAAAATTGGAAAAGGTCAAAAAATAAACGTTGAATTTGTTTCTGCCAATCCAACCGGGCCACTAACCTTGGGAAACGGCAGGGGAGGCTTTGGTGGAGATGTTTTATCTAATGTTTTAGAAAAAGCTGGGTATGGGGTATCAAGAGAATATTATATAAACGACACCGGAGCTCAAATTAATAAATTAGGGCATTCTGTAATTGGAGATGACGAGGCGGTTTATAAAGGGGAGTATATAGATAGCTTAAGAAAAAGAGTTAAGGGCAACGGCCCAGAAGACATTGGTAAAAAGGCAGCAAAAGTAATTTTGAGCGAGATGATAGTGCCATCTGTTAAAAAGATGGGTATTAAATTTGATAAATGGTTTTCGGAAACAACCCTATATAAGAGCAAAGAAGTAGACAAAGCAATAAGCGAGCTAAAACAAAAAGGTTTTACTTATGAGGCTGAGGGGGCTTTATGGTTTAAGTCTACCGACCAAGGAGACGACAAAGATAGGGTTTTAGTTAGAGCCGATGGAGCTAAAACGTATTTTGCTTCTGATATAGCTTATTTAAGAAACAAGCTTAACAGGGGCTTTGATAAACTTATAATATTTTTGGGGGCTGACCATTATGGTTATGTTGCTAGGTTAAAAGCTGCCTTGCATGCTATGGGTTTTTTGCCAGAAAAATTAGATGCCATTGTTTTGCAGTTAGTCAGGCTTTTTGAAAACGGCAAAGAGGTGAGAATGTCAAAGCGCACAGGCATATATGTAACCATAGATGAATTAATTGATGAGGTGGGGTTAGACATAGCAAGATTTTTCTTTTTGCAGAGGTCGCTAAACACGCATTTTAATTTTGATATGGATTTAGCAAAAGAAAAATCTGACAAAAATCCAGTGTTTAAAGTTCAATATGCTTATGCAAGAATTAATAGCATATTTGCTAAAGCAGGTTTTAAAAACGCAAAAGCAAAAAACTTAGAGCTTCTAAAAGAGCCTAGCGAGTTAGACCTTGCGAAACAAATAATAAGATATAAAGAGGTCGTGGAAGACACAGCAAAAGACTATCAACTACAAAGGCTTTCAACTTATGCCCTTGAGCTTGCTGAGTCGTTTCACAAATTTTATGAAAAATGCAAGGTTATAACCGATGACAAGAGTTTGACTGACGCCAGGTTGGCGTTGCTTTTGGCCGCTAAAATTGTTTTAAGTGGCACGCTAAAGTTAATGGGAATAAGCGCCCCAGAAAAGATGGAAAGAAATGAAGTTAAATAACAAATATTATATAATGCGACATGGCGAGGCCATGTCCAACGTAAAAGGAGTCGTTTCAGGTTGGCCAGAAAAATTTTTAAATCCGCTTACAAAAAAAGGTAAAGCAACGGTTAGAGAGGCTGGGAAAAAAGTTAAAAATAAAAATATAGATTTAATTTTTTCCTCAGACTTGTTAAGAACAAAAGAAACAGCAGAAATTGTTGGTAGAATATTAAAAATAAAACCAAAGTACGACAAAAGATTAAGGGAGATTGGTTTTGGAATTTTTAATTCTGGGCCAATAAGCATTTTTGATAGATACTTTAAATACAATGAGCAGAGGATAAAGAAAGGCGCTCCAGAAGGAGAGAGCTACTCAGATGTTTCAAGGAGAATTGCCTCATTCTTTAGGGAGGTAAATAAGAAGCACAAAGGTAAAAATATTTTAATAATAAGCCACCAAGGTCCACTTTTCATTTTAGAAGGTCATATTATGGGATTTTCGTTGCTAGAAATTATTAAAAAATTTTCACAGGATAAACAACTTCATAGAGGTGAGTTAAAAGAACTTAATTAAATAAAATGCCATATAATTTCCCAGAAAGAGAAGAAGAAATACTAAAATTTTGGTTAGACAACAAAATTTTTGAAAAGTCTCTAGAAAAAAATAAAAAGAGGAAGGCTTTTGTATTTTATGATGGTCCGCCGTTTGCAACAGGAACCCCGCATTATGGGCATTTGTTGCAGAGCGCCATAAAAGATGTGATTCCTAGATATAAAACCATGCAGGGGTTTTATGTTGAGCGGCAATGGGGCTGGGATTGTCATGGCTTGCCCATAGAAAATATTGTTGAAAAGGAACTTGGTACAAAGTCCAAAAAAGATATTATCGAGATGGGGGCGAAAAAATTTAATGATTTGTGCCGAGAAAGAATTTTTACTTTTATTCATGAGTGGGAATCAATAATTCCTCGTTTTGGAAGATGGGCTGATATGGCTCACCCATATAGGACAATGGATTTTGATTATATGCAGGCAGAGTGGTGGGCCTTTAAAGAGTTACATAAAAAAGGACTGATTTATGAAGATTATAGGTCTATGCACATATGCCCAAGGTGTGAAACCACTTTGAGCCAGGGCGAAGTTGCAGAAGGTTATAAAGACATAAAAGATTTATCGGCAACCGTAAAGTTTAAGGTAAAAAATCCAGGGGAACATGGCTTGCCAGAAAATACATATTTATTAGCCTGGACTACAACTCCATGGACGTTGTCAGGAAACGTAGCGTTGGCTGTAGGGGAAAAAGTAAAATATCTTTTAGTAAAATCTGAAACAGAGTTATTCATTTTAGCCGAAAGCAGGTTAGAAGAGACTTTTAAAGAAAAGCAGTTTGAAATAGTTAAAAACTTGCTTGGCAAGGACTTGGTTGGCATTGAATACGAGCCACCGTTTGATAATTATTACAAGAATAAAGATCTCAAAAATGGTGGAAATGGCTGGAAAGTTTATTCTGCAGATTTTGTGACAACAGAAGATGGCACGGGGATTGTCCACATTGCTCCAGCGTTTGGCGCCGATGACATGGCTCTTGGAAAAAAAGAAAATTTACCTTTTGTTCAGCATGTGAAAATGGATGGCACCTTTAAGCCAGAAATGGAAAGTTTGGCCGGATTAGATCTTAAGCCACGGGTTGATGATAAGCCCGAATCAGTAAGAAAAGCAGATATCGAAATGTTAAGGGTTTTAGGCGTTAAAGTTTTTGAAAAGAGCTCTCCTTTGCACAGCTATCCTCATTGTTGGAGGTGCGATACTGCTTTGTTGAATTATGCAACTAGTTCTTGGTTTGTTGCGGTAGAAAAAATAAAGCAGAAGCTATTAAAAACTGCAAAAAAAATTAACTGGTCGCCTGCCCACATAAAAGAAGGCAGGTTTGGGCAATGGCTAGAGGGTGCAAGAGATTGGTCTATTTCGAGACAGCGTTTTTGGGCAAATACAATTCCCGTTTGGAGGTGCGATAAGTGTAAAAAAGAAATGGTTTTTGGGTCTGCCATTGAGCTAGAAAAAGTTAGCGGGCAGAAGGTAGCAGATTTGCACAAAGATATTGTTGACGAAGTAGTCTTTGCTTGCAGTTGTGGTGGAAATTTTAAACGCGTGCCAGATGTTTTAGACACCTGGTTTGATTCTGGGTCTGTCCCTTTCGCAACAAAAAGGCCAATGCCAGCTGATTTTATTGGTGAGGCGCAAGACCAAACCCGGGCCTGGTTTTATTATCAGCATGTTTTGGTTGGAGCGCTATTCGGCAAACAAGCGTTCAAAAATTGTATTGTCACTGGAATTGTATTAGCCGAAGATGGAAAGAAAATGTCTAAAAAGCTAAAAAATTATCCTGACCCAGTCGAGGTGATAAATAAATACGGAGCAGATGCGATGAGGTTTTATATGCTTTGTTCTCCGGTGGTGCAAGCAGACAACCTTTCTTTCTCTGAGAAGGGCGTAGATGAAATTGTTAAAAAAAATATTAGTAGACTTAATAACGTTTTAGCGTTTTATCAATTATATAAAAATGGATCTTCTGCAAAGAGCAGTGGAAAAAACATTTTAGACGCATGGATTTTATCTAGGTTGAATAATCTTATAAACGAAATTACACAAGGTTACGAAAATTATAAGGTTGATTCGGCTGCAAGGCCTCTCACCAATTTTATTGATGATGTGTCGGTTTGGTATTTAAGAAGAAGTAGAGAAAGATTTAAAGAAGAGGGGCCTGCGGGCTTAACCGACAAAAACGATGCCCTGGCAACTTTGCGGCACGTTTTATATAAAATTGCATTAGCTATGGCGCCAGTTACGCCATTTATTGCTGAAGAGATATACCAAAACATAAAAAATAAAGACATGCCAGAGTCGATTCATCTTTGTGACTGGCCGAAAGTAGATAATAAATTAATTAATAAAGAGCTAGAAAGTAAAATGGACGAAGTAAGGTTGGCGGTTAATTTTGCTTTAGCAGAAAGAATAGTAAAGGGGGTAAAAGTAAAACAGCCAATCGCCTCATTAAAAATTAAGGATAAAGGATCAAAAATAAAAGATGATGACAGGTTAATTTCTTTGATCCGCGACGAAGTCAACGTGAAAGAAATCATTTTTGATAAAGACCTTGTTGGAGAAGTCGAGCTAGATGTTAATTTAACAGACGAGCTAAAAAATGAAGGTTTTGTTAGAGAATTGGTTCGATGCTTGCAGGGGATGAGGAAAGACGCTGGATTGGTTCCTATCGATAGGATAACGGTTTCTGTTTCTGGCTCAGACAATATAGTCACAGCGATATCAAAAAACGAGGTAGTTATTTTGAAGGAATCTCGGGCAGAAAAAATCGAAATAGATCGCAAGCAAAATTTAGATTTTAGTAAATGGAAAGAAGTCTCAATTGATGACCAAAAAATATTTTTTAAGATAGAAAAAATATAATACAATGCCAAACATAACGCCACCTCTTCCAAAGCCATCTTCTTCTGTGCCGCCACCAAAAGCCGGGCAATCAGCTGGACCTCGCTATAGTTACAGCAGGCCAGATCGTGGGCAAGATAGCATTCATGATAACATTCTTAGCAAAATCAGCTCTGGTTTGTTGGGCGAGAAGAAGTCTGAAGCAGCGCCAAAGCAAAGCTTCTCAACTCTTGAGGGCAAGTTAGGGGCAAACCCAGAAAAGGACAATCGGTTTCAGTACGTTCCTGGTAGTTTAGCCAGAAAGGCCACCGCAAAAGAGTCGCCAAAGGAGGAAGAGCAAAAACAAGGGCCTTCGATATTTGGAGGTAAGGAGGCGATATCTAGAAAAGAATTGGGTCGCAAATTAAGAAGCACAGAAGGATGGAGGACTGCGCAAAGATCCGGGCTGAACATGAGTCCGGCAGACAGGGCAGGGGTCGTAAAAGCCATCCCAAAAGTTTATGGGGACAAGATAACTGTGCCCGAGCTTTTAAGGAGTGCGGGGAGGATTGCTAGAATGGGTGCAAAAGAACACGACCTAATACTTAAAGGGGGCGCCAAGCTGTTGAAGAAAATTGGCAAAGCAAAATGACAACGCACTATAAAACACGGGCGTTCGTTTTTAAAAAAAAAGACGTAAACGAATCTGACAGAATTTTTTCTGTTTTTACTGACGACTTTGGCAGGCTGGATATTTTTGCTAAGGCCATAAGAAAATCAGTTTCTAAGCTAAGAAGTGGAATTGATATTTTTTTTATGTCTGAGGTTGAGTTTATACAAGGAAAAAATAGAAAAACCCTTACAGATGCATCCGCAATAGAAAAATTTGATAACATTCTTAACAGTTTAGAAAGATTTAAGGTTGCTAATGGAATAGGAAAAATTTTAGACAACTTTATAAATGGAGAAGAAAAAGATAAAGATTTGTTTAATCTATTAGATTATACATTTTGTAAGCTGAACGATAGCAAGCTAGAAATTCGACAATGTGTGTGGGTATATTACTATTTTTTGTGGAATGCCTTGTCTTCGCTTGGTTATCGTCCTGAAGTGCAAAAATGTGGAACATGCCAGGGGAAACTAGATTCTAAGAATATTTGTTTTTCTTATAAGTTAGGTGGGCTGGTTTGCCAAGAATGTTTGAGCCACGACTCTAAGGCCGAAAAGATTAATTCTGACGTTGTAAAAATACTTAGGTTAACTCTTGGCAAAGAATGGGCCATTTTATCTAGGTTAAAAATTGAACCGGCATCTCAAAGATTATTTAAAAAAATTTCAGACAGTTATTACTCTTACATTCTTTCTAGTCATTCATTTAAAAATATTTTAAGAGTTGATGCTAAAGTAGTATAATAAGCAAATAAGACAGAATTAAAGCTTTTAACTTATGAGCAAAAAAATACTTATAGTTCTATTTGTAGTCGTTGTTATTGGGGCGGTTGCATTTCTGTTATATAGAGAAAGAATGTTTTCAAAAGAAATTTTGAAAGTGGAAATTTTAGGTCCAAGCACAGCCAAAATTGGAGAGGAAATAGAGTATGCTGTACAGTACAAAAATAATGGGAATTTTGTTTTAGAAAAGGCAAAATTAGTTTTTGTTCTTCCCGACAACTCTTTGACCGAGGATGATAGGTCAATAATTATTCAAAACTTAAAAGACATATACCCTGGCAACCAAGAGTCGGTAAAATTTAAGGTGCGTCTTTTGGGCAAGGATGGAGATTTAAAAACTGCAAAAGCATCTCTTTCTTATGTTCCTAAAAACATAACCGCTACCTATGAGTCAAACACAACTTTTATTACCAAGGTTGATGCAACCCCAATAACTTTGGACTTTGATTTACCAACAAAGGCAGAGCAGGGAAAAAGTTTGCAATATTCTATAAACTATTTTTCCAACGTAGATTATCCGTTAGAAAATCTTAGTGTAAAAGTTGATTCTATCCCCGGGTTCGATTTTGTTTCTTCTGACCCGGAGTCTTTAGATAACTCAGAATGGAAGCTAAAAACCCTAAACAAGGCTCAAGGAGGAAGAATTAACATAACGGGCATTGTTGCGGCCACCGACAACAAAAATTTAACCTTTTTAGCTAAGCTTGGAATGTGGCAAAATGGGAGTTTTTTCGTAATAAAAGAGGCTAGCGTAGACGTGCAGGTGATACAACCATTATTGCTTATTTCTCAGCAAGTTAACGGCTCTTCTGCTTACGTTGCTTCGCCAGGAGAAACTTTGCACTACCAGATATTTTTTAGCAATATAGGCTCTACGCCTTTTGATAATTTATTTGCAGTGGCACGACTTGATAGCCAGGCCTTAGACATGTCTACATTGCAGGCAGACAGGGGACAGGTGCAGGTTAGTGACAATATGATTATTTGGGATCAAAGTCAGGTTGTTCAGTTAAGGCACCTTGGAGTTCAAGAACAGGGGCAGGTAAGTTTTAGCGTGAAAGTAAGAAGCGATTGGGTTCCTTCTGGGTCAGCTGACGCAGCCAGCACAGTGATAACAGATTCTGTTAACATATCTCAAATTACTCAAAAGTTCACAGTAAAAGTAAGCTCTGGCTTATTAATCGCGCAAAAGGCATATTACCAGAATTCTGATATTCCGAACTCTGGTCTTGTGCCACCAAAGGTTGGCAAGGCGACAACATATACGATAAATTGGGAAATTAAAAACTATTTTAGCGATGCAAAAAACGTTAAAGTAAAAGCAATTTTACCAAAAAGTATTAGTTTAACGGGAAAAATTTTACCCTCAGACGAATTAGCAAATTTTTCTTTTGACTCAGTCAGCAGGGAAATTGTTTGGTCAGTTGGCGACATTTTAGCTGGCACGGGAGTAACTGGAGACCCGGTTACGCTTTCTTTTCAGATTTCCCTAACTCCAGATTCTTCGCAGGGGGGATTGGCAATTCCGATTATAGGCCAAGTGCAGATTTCAGGAGAAAATCAATTTACTAATACGCCGATTACATCTCAGGATGCAGGCATAAATACAAGTTTGCCCGACGATTTTGGCAATTCTGGCGGAGGAATCGTTCAATAGGGTGATAAACGAAAACTCGCCTTCATAGCGAGTTTTTAGTTGAATTTTGGCGTTTTAAAGAGTAATATAAAACAATTAAACTTAATACATATTATGGCAAAAAAACCCTTCGACTCCGCTCAGGGCGGAGAGAAAAATAGTTCAGAATCAATGGTCAAAATAATATCTTTGTGTAAAAGAAGGGGTTTTGTTTTCCCTGGGTCTGAGGTTTATGGTGGATTGTCTAACTCATGGGATTATGGTCCATTGGGAGTTGAGTTAAAAAATAATATAAAGAATGCTTGGTGGAGAAGGTTTGTGCACTTAAGAGATGATATGGTTGGTATAGATGCAGCCTTGATAATGAATCCAAAAGTTTGGGAAAATTCAGGACACTTAAAAAACTTTTCTGACCCACTTGTTGAATGCAAAAAATGCCATCATAGATTTAGAAAAGATAAATTAGAAAAAGATGAATGTCCTGATTGCAAGGGAGAATTAATGGACCCAAAACAATTTAACTTAATGTTAAAAACTTTTCTTGGCCCCGTTGAAGATGAATCGGGAATAGTTTATTTTAGACCAGAAACCGCACAGGCAATGTTTGTTGATTTCAAAAATGTTTTGGACACAACCAGAAGAAAACTTCCATTCGGAATTGGCCAAATTGGCAAAGCCTTTAGAAACGAAATAACTCCAGGAAACTTTATTTTTAGAACAAGAGAGTTTGAGCAAATGGAAATAGAATATTTTATTAAACCAGAAGAATGGGAAAAAGTTTTTGAAATGTGGCGAAAAGAAATGTGGTCTTGGATGACAGATGAACTTGGATTAAAAGAAAAAGACATACACGAGTTAAATGTTCCAGATGGAGAAAGAGCTCATTATTCTAAAAAAACAATTGATTTTGAGTATGATTTTCCTTTTGGAAAAGATGAATTATACGGTTTAGCCTATAGAACAGATTTTGATTTAAAAAACCATTTTAAAGAGGCCCCGTACGAAGATTTAGATGGGTTAGACGGACGGCCAGAAAAAATGTATCCGCATGTTATAGAGCCAACCTGGGGAGTTGATAGATCTGTTTTGGCTGTGCTCTGCGACGCCTATAAAGAAGAAGAGGAAAGAGTAGTTTTAAAGTTAAAGCCAAGCTTGGCCCCATATAAGGTTGCCGTTTTCCCTTTGTTAAAAAATAAGCCAGAATTAGTTGCAAAAGCTAAAGAGGTTTATAGCATGCTTAAAAAAGAATTTACAGTTGCCTTTGACGATAGGGGAAACATTGGAAAGCGTTATTATAGTCAAGATGAAATTGGAACACCATTTTGCGTCACTGTTGATTTCGATACCCTAGAAAAAGACGATGTAACCGTAAGAGACAGAGACACAATGAAACAAGAAAGGATAAAGATAAGTGATTTAACGGGTTTTCTAAATGGTAAAATTGGATAAACAAAAGATAGCAGCTATTGTTCCAGCCCTAAACGAAGAGGCAAATGTTGGAAGAGTTTTGAAGGTTCTCTTGGGTTATAAAGGCATAGAAGAAGTAATTTTAGTAGACGACGGATCGACTGATAAAACCGCTGAAATTGGAGTAAAGTTAGGAGTCAAAGTTGTTAGGCTGTCAAAAATTGGAGGCAGTGGCAAGGGAAATGCTATGAAGCAAGGAGTAATGGCAACCGACGCCGATATAGTTGTTTTTTTTGACGCGGATTTAATTGGGTTAACAGAAGAACATATTTCGGCGCTGATAAAGCCAATGTTAGATGAGGGCATAGAAATGTGCGTTGGGCTGAGAGGCCGTCTTATGGGATTGCCACAATTGATTGCTAAAATAGATCCGTTAATGGCAATTGGCGGAGAAAGGGCAGTCAGAAGGAGATTATTTAAAAGTATTCCCGATAAATTAATTGGTGGTTTCATGGTTGAATCGGCGCTAAATTATTATTGTTTGGCTAAAAAACTTTCAGTAAAATATGTTGTTTTAAAAAATATAGGAATGGTGATCAAAGAAAAAAAGTGGGGGCTTGTGAGGGGCTTTTCGTCAAGGATTAAGATGTTTTGTCAGATTATAAAAATTAGACTAATAATCATATTTAACAAAAATGAATTTATACAAAAAGACAACGCTAGATAATGGGTTAAGGGTTATAACAATTCCGATAGAAAACGCAAACAGCGCGACGGTTTTAATATTAGTTGGGACAGGATCTAAATATGAGACAAAAGATATTAATGGAATCTCTCACTTTTTAGAGCACATGTTTTTTAAGGGCACCCAAAAGCGCCCCAGCACTCTAAAAATTTCAGAAACCCTAGATATGATTGGCGGAGAATATAATGCCTTTACATCAAAAGAGGTAACTGGTTTTTACGCAAAAGTTGAAAAGTCTAAAATCGATATAGCTCTAGACTGGATATCGGACATATTTTTAAGCTCTATGTTTGATGAAAAAGAAGTAGAAAGAGAGAAGGGCGTAATAATTGAAGAGGTAAACATGTATTTAGATACGCCAACAGCATATATAGGAGATTTGTGGGAAAATCTTTTATATGGCGACCAGCCCGCTGGTTGGAGGGTTATAGGAGAAAAAGAAAATATTTTGAGCTTTGATAGAGACAAGATTGTTAATTATTATAAATCGCACTATTCGGCGTCTAATGTTATTGTTTGTGTTGCTGGAGCCATAGATTCAAAAAAGACAGAAGAAAAGGTGAAGAATTATTTCAAAGAAATTAAAAAGAGCCAAGAGCAGGTAAAAGTTAAAGTAAAAGAGGTGCAGTCTGAGCCCGGAGTTTTGCTTCATTATAAAAAAACAGATCAAACTCACTTTTGTTTGGGCGTTAGGGCCTACGACTTGTTTGACAAAAGGAAATATGCTTTGGCCTTGTTGTCCGTTATTTTGGGTGGCAACATGAGCTCGAGGCTTTTTATAGAAGTTAGAGAGAGAAATGGTTTAGCATATTCAATACACACCTCTGTAGACAACTCTACTGACTCAGGATATTTAGTTACACAGGCTGGCATCGACCATAAAAACCTAGAAAAATCGATTAAGCTTATTTTGCAAGAATACAAAACTATTAGAGACAATAAGATCACAGATAAAGAACTGCAAAAAGCTAAAGATTATATAAAGGGGACAACGTCATTATCTTTAGACTCTTCAGATAGTCAGGCATCTTTTTATTCTATGCAAGAACTGTTGGAAAAGGACATTTTAACTCCAGAGCAAAGATTTGCGAAGATTGACGAAGTTTCTATAGATGATATAAAGAGTATAGCAGAAGATATTTTTGTTCCAAAAAAGCTCAACTTGGCTGTTATAGGGCCGGTTGAGGAAAAAGATTCCGCCACAATAAAACAATTATTAAAATTTTAGAAGATGAATCAAGAACAAACCCTTAGTATTTCTTGGGAGACAATAATCAAGCTTTTCGCGGCAATTCTTATTTTATACCTTGCTTATTTGGGCAGGGAGGTTGTGCTGTGGTTTTTGTTTGGGTTGGCAATATCTGTTTTGTTAGAACCGGCAATAGTTTTTTTAAGAAGAATTAAGTTTCCTAAGGTTATAGCAATAATTTTTGTTTACCTGTCTATTTTTGGAGCATTGGGTTTATTAATTTATCTTACAGCTCCGGTTTTTATGGTTGAGCTAAAGCAGTTTTCCACATATCTCCCTGGCTATTTAAGTCAAATAACGCCAATGCTACAAAACATTGGAATTGATGTTACAGAAAGCTTCAGCAGTTTTACAAAGTTTTTAATGGGTGGGTTACAAGAAAGTTCAAAGGGAGTTTTAAATGCGGTTATGGCATTTTTTGGCGGAGTATCGTCATCGGTCTTTATTTTGATTGTAGCCTTTTTTCTTTCTTTAGAAGAAAAACCATTGGAAAAGTTTTTGGTACTTGTTTCTCCAAAAAAGTATGAAGAACAAATATCTTCATTCTTTGATATGGCCCAGAGCAAGGTTGCCGGGTGGTTTGGGGCCAGAGTTTTGGCTTGTCTTTATGTTGGAATAGGGTCTTTTATAGTTTTTTATGCTTTTGGCGTGAAATATGCCATCATGCTTGGTTTGATAGCAGGATTTATGAATTTTATTCCATATATAGGGCCACTTTTCACCGCTTTATTAATAGCGCTCTTTATAATGGTTTCTTCTGGCTCTTGGGTCACGGTTTTATATGTGTTGATAGCAATAACGCTTGTGCAGGCAAGCGAAAACATGATTTTAACACCATTGCTAATGAAAAGGTTGATTAATATTCCGCCAGTGCTCGTGATTATCTCCTTGGTTGTGGGGGCAAAGCTTTTTGGGTTTTTGGGCGCCATATTTGCCGTGCCAGTTTCTGGCATATTCTATGAGTTTGTAAAAGAACTATTAGAAAAGAGGAAAGAGGAGTCTGTCTAGCTTTTGATTAAGATTATAGAGACAATAATAACCAAAATTTGAGAACTAAATCTCCAAAAGTTGGAGATTTTTGTTTGTTTTAAAAAATGAATTTTTTCGTGAAGTTTATCGTGAAGAGCTAAAATTTTGCTTGGCATAAGGCGGCTTATAACAGTTATTCCATCTGGCAGTATTGCCATAAACGCGCAGGCATAGATTATTAGTTGATTTTTAGAGAGCATTACAATAATAAATGCGCCAAGGCAAAAATCTAAAGTTACTCTAAAAATGTCTGGCAGGGCCTTTTGCCATTGTTTTTTTTGTAAATTTTCAATAGGATATTCAATGTGGGGTAGTAAATCTAAAAAGTAGTGACTCAAGAAGGCCAAAATAACGGCGAGAGGAGCGCTAAGTGCCGTAGACCCAATAGCAGCTCCGAGCAACATATGAACAAGTAAAATCATAAAAAAAGTGTTAGAATTAGATAATTAATAATTATACTATGTTTAGCAAAAAGAAAAAATTTTACGTAACTACTAGTATTCCTTATACAAATGCGGCTCCGCACATTGGTTTTGCGTTAGAGGCAATACAGGCAGATGTTTTAGCTAGATACCATAGGGGGTTGGGAGAGGATGTGTTTTTTTTAACTGGAACCGATGAACATGGCATTAAAACTTTAAGGGCAGCCAGAGACGCTGGCAAAGATGTTAAAGACTTCGCCGACGAAGTATCGGGGAGGTTCAAATCTTTAGCGCAAGTTTTAAATATTTCAAATGACGATTTTATTAGAACAACAGACGAGGTAAGGCACAAACCATCTGTAGAAAAACTTTGGCAGGCACTAGATAAAAGCGGTGATATATATAAGAAGAAATATAAAGGATATTACTGCCCTGGTTGTGAGTCGTTCAAAACAGATAAAGAAGTTGTTGATGGAAAATGCGTTATACATTTAAAGCCGTTAGAATTGGTTGAAGAAGAAAACTACTTTTTTAAGCTTTTAAAGTATAATAACCAAGTTAAAAAGCTCATAGAAGATAATAAGTTAGTTATTATTCCAGAATCAAAGCGAAGCGAAACATTGGGCCTTCTTAACCAAGGCATGGAGGACGTGAGCTTTTCAAGGACAAAAGATAAATATTGGGGCATTGAAGTTCCAGGAGATCCGGAGCAGGTTATGTATGTTTGGTGTGATGCCTTGTCAAACTATATTTCAGCATTAGGATTCGCCGAAAATTCTAAAAATTTCAAAAAATATTGGCCAGCAAACGTGCATTGCATAGGAAAAGACATAATGAAGTTTCATACAATTTTTTGGCCTGCAATGCTTTTGTCGGCAGGCTTAGAACTTCCAAAATCAATTTTTGTGCACGGGTTTATAAATGTTGATGGGCAAAAAATGTCTAAGTCTTTAGGAAACGTAATAGACCCGTTTGAACTGGTTAAAAAATATGGCGTTGATGCAGTTAGATATTATTTGCTAAGAGAAATTCTTCCAATGGAGGATGGCGATTTTACTTATGCAAAATTCGAGCAGAGGTTTAACTCTGATTTAGCTGGCGGTATTGGAAACTTGGTGGCGCGCACACTAGGCATAGCTTCAAAAGTAGATTTTAAAGAAGCAAAGCCAACAAAAAAAATAATTGAGAAAGCTAAAGAGGTAAACAAAAATTATAAAGTAGCTTTAGAAAACTATAAGTTTAACGACGCATTGGCCTCTGTTTGGGATTTAATCAGTTTTTGCGATAAATACATAAACGAAGAAAAGTTGTGGGAGAGTAAGAGCTCGCAAGTCATTAGTGATTTATTCTACGCGATAAAAGAGATCGGAAGCTTGCTCGCGCCATTTTTACCCGAAACCGCAGAGAAGATTGGAAGGGCCGTAGACACCAACCTGCCTGCGCAGGCAGGAAAAGCAGAAAATTTATTTCCAAAAATTGTTAAAGAATGATAGTTGATACACATAGTCATTTAAGTTTTAAGGCATATGACGCCGATAGGGAGGAGGTTATAAAACGCTGTCAACAAGCAGGCTTGGTTTGTATTGATGTCGGCACAAAATATGAGACTTCAAAAATGGTTGTTGACCTGGCTGAAAAAAATGAAGGAATTTATGCAGCAATTGGAATGCATCCAATTCACATTAAAACAGATTTGTTAAAGTTAAAAATGGATAAGGAGGAGGGTGCATTTGAGCCACTTGGCGAAGAATTTGATAAAGAAAAGTATAAAAAGCTCGCCCTGAGTTCGCGAAGGGTTGTGGCAATTGGAGAAATTGGACTAGATTATTACTATAGGCCAAAAGGCACAACAAAAACCGAAAAGTTTAAACAAAAGCAAAGAGAAGTTTTTATTCAGCAGTTAGAAATGGCAGAAGAATTAAATTTGCCAGTTATTATTCATTGCAGAATGGCATTTGCTGATTTGTACGAAATTTTACAGACCAGAAAGGCGCGAGGCACAATTCATTGTTTTACTGGGAGTTTTGAGGAAGCGCAAAAATATATTGATTTAGGATTTTATATTGGCATTAATGGAATAATTGATAAGTTAGATTTGAAAGAAGTAATTGAAAAAACTCCGTTGGATAAAATTTTAGTGGAAACCGATTGCCCATATCTAACACCAAAAGTGGAAGGGGATAAGAGAAACGAACCAATTTTTGTAAAACACGTAGCGCAAAAAATTGCGGACATAAAAGGAGTAAGTTTTGACGAGGTTGCCTCTGTAACCACCCAAAACGCCAAAAAACTCTTCGGACTTTAAAAAATTTGTAAAAAAATATGGTCTGTCCCGAGATGGGGCAGACCATTTGATCGCGTGTATTTACTGGGTTACAAAGTCCATTCGGCTCGCAGTTGTCAAATGGGTTACATCTGACTTGTGACTCGCAAAGCTCTGATGGGTTCCGTAGGATACGTGGCTAGGGTTTTAGGCTACATCCTCCTTTCCTTTTTTGGCGTTGGCATTGGTGTCGCGGGCCTGTTGCCAGGTTATGATGTGCTCGGGGTTGTGCCCTAGTTGAGTCTGGACATACGGGTCTGTTACGGGCAGGCTGGCAATGGTTCGCGATGCCACCCAGCAATGCTGCAAGAAGATCTTGATCGTCTTGCGCAAGGCTCTGTTGTGAGCGTGGAGGTCTTTGAGCTTCGTGTTATCGAGCTCATAGAAGTCGCCGTACGTGGCACGAAGCTCGCCAGCCGGATAGGCGCGAGCTTGTTGGCGCGCCTTTTCCTTGTAGTAGATCTCCGCGTAAACAGGGGTCTGTTGTTTGATGAAGCTGGCAGAAATTTTCCAGGCTATGGTGCGTAGCCGTGGATCGAAATCAATGCTTCGGCCCTTCATTTTTTTTGGGCCGACGCCATTCGCGCCGCACTTCTGGCACTTGCCTTGAGCGTTGACCAGAAGGGGAATGGTCTTTTTCCTGCCATCATCTTCTTCTATCGTTTCGGCGCATTTCGGACAGACAAGATGATAGCCGAAGTGGCGCCAAAGAGCAGAAACGCTGTCGTAGCGACTTCCATCTCCGATTGCCTTGATGATGTTCGAGCCCAAAACAGGGCCGAGACCCTTGATGTGCCCGAGGAACTCGGTCCACAGAGGCTCAGCCGAGATGTAGGCTTTCATCAAGGGCAGGTGGCTTTGCTCGAGGGAGGCCGCTTTTTTGGCAACCTCGAGAGCCTTGAGAAGATGAATCTTCTCTTCAGCGGTGACCTTGCCTTCTTTGAACATCTGTTCGACAAGGCCTGGAAGATTGGCATCGGCGTACTTTTTGTCGTAGCCACCCTCTTCTCGCTTTTCTTCGGGCCGGTCGAAGGATATTCCTTCGTTGATGTGTCTGACGAGGTCACGGATGCGGTTAAGCATCGCCGTCCGAACCATTTGATGATCGTAGTAGCCGCCGACAACAATGCGACCGATTTCTCGCGTAGTCCTGCTTTGTTCTGGCATATGTCTCCCTTTCTGTGGTTGGCGCCAGTTAATGGATTTCATGGCCCATGACTCGCAAACGGCTTCTGGATTTCATCTTAGCTTTGACTCGTAATCGGGTAGGTGGGTTGCATAGCTCCCAAGACTCGCATACGACAATGGGTTACAGCGCTTCCATGACTCGCATCACGTCTGTGGATTACAGTTCTACCGTGGCTCGCAACTGTTACTTGGATTTCATATCGTCAACGACTGTTTCATCTCCTTCTTTTAAACATGGGTTTACAAAGAACACAGCGTTATTCTTACATAATTTAATTGTTTTGTCAAGAGTTTACCCTAGCTCATAATTCTGTTATTATTATAAAAACATGGCAAAATATAACCCTAAAAAAATTGAAGCTAAATGGCAGGAGAAATGGTATAATTCTAGCGTTTTTAAGGCCAAAAATGGCTCTAAAAAGAAGAAATTTTACCTTTTGGTAGAATTCCCTTATCCTTCGGGAGATGGCCTCCACGTGGGCCATTGCAGAAGCTTTACAGCTTTTGACATAATAGCTCGCAAAAGACGAATGCAGGGCTTTAATGTTTTGTATCCAATGGGATGGGATTCTTTTGGTTTACCAACAGAAAACCATGCAATAAAGAAGGGCGTTCACCCAGCCGTAGTTACCAAAAAAAATACAGATAACTTTAGGCGCCAGATGAAAAGCTTGGGGTTATCTTTTGATTGGTCGCGCGAAATTGATACAACAGACCCAAAATATTATAAATGGACGCAGTGGATTTTTATACAATTGTTTAAAAACGGGTTAGCCTATAAGGACAAAATATCTATTAATTGGTGTCCGTCTTGTAAAATTGGTTTAGCAAACGAAGAAGTTATTTCTGGAAACTGTGAAAGGTGTGGCACTAAAGTTGAAAAGCGAGAAAAGGACCAGTGGATGATAAAAATTACCAACTATGCTGACAGACTTATTAAAGATTTAGACCTAGTCGATTATTTAGAAAAAATTAAAACTCAGCAAAAAGATTGGATTGGAGAATCGCACGGAGCTTTAGTTAAGTTTCCGGTTGAGGGAGTTGAAGAAAATATAGAAGTTTTTACTACCAGAATAGACACAATATTCTCTGGCACGTTTTTAATTGTTTCTCCAGAAAATAACTTTATAGATAAACACAAAAACAAAATAGAGAACATAGCTGAGGTTTTAAAATATAGAGAAGATGTTAAAAGTGTTTCAGACATAGATAGAACAAACCAAGATAAAGACGTAACTGGTGTGCAGCTAAAAGGAATTACGGTTAGAAACCCAGCTACCAATGAAGGAATGCCAGTGTGGACTGCCGACTTTGTTTTAAACCATTATGGCACAGGAGCTGTTTTTGCAGACGCGCACGACAAAAGAGATTTTAAGATGGCCAAAAAATATGGCATACCGCTGCGCACATCTGTAAAACCCGATGACGATTTATTAACCCAAAAAGTAAAAAATCTAGAAGAATGTTTCGAGGGCGATGGAACGCTTTATAACTCAGCACAATTTGATGGAATAAACTCTGCCACAGCAAGACCACAAATAATTGTTTGGTTAGCCTCAAAAGGTTTTGCTCAGCCAAGAATTACCTATAAGTTAAGAGATTGGGTATTTTCTCGTCAGCATTATTGGGGCGAGCCAATACCAATGATTTATTGCAAAAAATGCGCTGTGGCTGGTGGTTCTCCGCAAGCGGGCTGGCAGGTTGTTGACGAAAAAGATCTACCGGTAAAACTGCCAAATGTAAAAAAATATAAACCAACTGATACTGGAGAATCTCCACTTTCTTTGATTAACAAATGGGTAGATGTTAAGTGTCCTAAATGTGGTAGCGATGCTCAAAGAGAAACCGACACAATGCCAAACTGGGCAGGGTCAAACTGGTATTTCTTAAGATATATAGATCCTAAAAATAACAAAGAGCTTTGTGACCAGGTTTTGGCAAAATATTGGATGCCAGTTGACTGGTATAACGGTGGAATGGAGCATACAACGCTTCACCTCCTATATTCGAGGTTCATTTTTAAGTTTTTGTGGGATATTAAAGCCGTGCCAACTTCGGTTGGCCCAGAGCCTTATAAAAAAAGAACTTCGCACGGAATGGTTTTAGGCGAAGGCGGTATTAAAATGTCTAAATCTAAGGGAAACGTTATAAACCCAGATGTTATTGTAAAAGAATATGGAGCCGACACCCTACGACTTTACGAAATGTTTATGGGGCCGTTTGAGCAAATGATTCCTTGGGATACAAAAGGGGTTGTGGGTTGCAGAAGGTTTATTGAAAAGATTTACAATTTAGCTACAAAAAAATTAGTGGCTGGTGCAGGGAAAACCGAAGAAAGTTTGAAAAAGCTTTTGCACAAAACAATAAAGAAGGTTGGCGAGGACATTGATTCAATGAAGTTTAATACGTCTATAAGCTCGATGATGGAATTAGTAAATTTATGGCAAACCTCGTCTTCTGGATTAGATAAAAGTGATTTAGCTGATTTTTTAACAATTTTATCTCCATTCGCCCCGCATTTAGCAGAAGAACTTTGGTTTGTTTCAGAGCTTAAAGGAATGTGTTGTGAACAGAAGTGGCCGAAATATGATGAAAAATTAATTGAAGAAGAGAAAATACTTTTAATTGTGCAAATAAACGGAAAAGTTAGAGATAAGATAGAGGCAAAATCTGGTCTTACTCAAAAAGAAGCTGAAAGGCTAGCTTTGAAAAGTGAAAAGATCAAAGCTTTGCTCGGAGATACACCAACAAAAAAAATAGTCTTTGTTCCAAACAAATTAATTAATATTGTAATTTAACTAATGAAAAAAATATTACTTGGCAATGATGCAATAATTAAGGCCGCCTTGGCTTCTGGAGTTTCTTTTGTTTCTGGGTATCCTGGGTGCCCTTCGGCAGAAATTGGAGACGACTTTGCAAAAATAGCTGCTAAAAATGGAGTTTATGTTGAATGGTCTACAAATGAAAAGGTTGCGCTAGAGGCTGCAATTGGAGCTAGTTTTTCAGGTATAAGATCTTTAGTTAACATGAAGAGCTTTGGCATTAACGTTTGTTCTGATAGTTTGTTGCCATTAGTTTACACTGGCACTAAAGCCCCAATGGTTATAGTTGTAGCTGACGATCCTTCTTGTTGGAGCTCGGCTCAAACAGAGCAAAACTCTCGCGGCTACGCTTATTTGAGCCACATTCCAATGTTAGAGCCCGCTGACCCGCAAGAATGTTATGATTTTACAAAATTGGCTTTCGAGATATCTGAAAAGTTTAAAATTCCAGTTATTTTGCATACTACAACAAGAGCTAATCATCAAAAAATGCCCGTGGAGTTTGAGGAGACAATACCAAATAGTGTTGTAAAAAAGGGCGAGTTTGTAAAAAATCAGCATCAGTTTGTTACAATGCCACCAAGGGTTTTGGAAATGAAGGCAGAATTATTAGAGAAGGCAGAAAAAATTAGAGCTCTTTCGGAAAAGTCTTTTGCAAACAAAATATATAATGGCTCGACCTCGTCAAAGTTTGGAATTATCACAAGCGGGGTGGCACATTTACACACTTTAGAGGTGTTAGAGGAGATGAAGCTAAAAGTGCCAATTTTAAAGTTGGGGTTTTTTAACCAGCTTCCAGAAAAGAAAATTGCTAAGTTTTTAGGAGGGTTAAAAAAGGTTTTGGTTGTAGAGGAACTAGATGGATATTTAGAAAAGGAAATTAAGGTTATTGCCAAAGATGCCAACTTAAAATTAGAGGTTTTTGGTAAAAATGTTTTACCTGAAATTGGAGAACTAAATTCTGAAAAAATATCTGTTGCGTTGGCTAAAATTACAGGTAAAAAATTTGTCAGTTTTAAGCCAGATGTTTTAACTCTGCCAAAAAGAACAGCAAGATTGTGCGAAGGATGCCCGTATTGGCACGTTTTTCCGCTTTTAAAAAGAATAGCGCCAGAGGGGACAGTTTTTGGAGGAGATATTGGTTGCAACATGATAGCTAGTTTGCCTCCTCACAGCATGAGCGATTATATGTTTGCCATGGGGGCCGGCCTTGGAATTTCTCATGGAGTTTCAAAATCCCTTCGGTCTAACTCAGGGCAGGCTACAAGCCAAAAGGTCATTTCTATAATGGGGGACGGAACGTTTTTCCATTCAGGGATTGCGCCACTTATTAATGCTGTTTACAACAAGTCAAACCCCTTGGTTGTGATTGTAGACAACAGAATAACAGCAATGACTGGGCATCAGCCAAACCCAGGAATGGGAAAAACTTTAATGGGTGAGACAACAGAAGAGTTGCAAATAGAGGATATTGTGAAAGCCTGCAAGGTTAAAAATGTAAAAGTTTTGGATCCAATAAATATGCAGGAGTTTGAAAGCACAGTAAAAGACTTTTTAACAAAAGATGAGGTTTCAGTAATAATTTGTAAAAGAATTTGTGCTCTTTTAGAAAGGAGACAAAAAAAACAATAATATGACAAAAACATTTAATTTAATTTTGTCGGGAGTTGGTGGGCAAGGAATAATAACCTTGTTGCAAGTTATAGACGAGGCCGCTTTTGTGGAGGGATTTGAGGTAAGGTCATCAGAACTTCATGGTCTTTCGCAAAGGGGCGGGAGTGTTGAGGCACATGTAAGGTTCGGAAAAAAGGTTAATTCGCCAATGGTATCTAACGGACAAGCAGACTTAATTATTGCCCTAGAGTCGCTTGAGGGGCTAAGAGAATCAGCAAAAGCCGGCAAGCAAACTAAAATTATAGTTAACAAATATTCTTTGCCGTTTTTGAACTCACTTACCGCCGAAGCTATAGAGAAAAAACTGCAAGATTCAAAAAAGGACTTTGTTTTGGTGCCGGCTTCGGAAACATGCAAAAATAAGTTGCAGAATGAGGTTGTATGCACTTTATATATGTTAGGGTACGCTGTTAGCAAAAATTTGATTCCGTTGAAAAAAGAATCTGTGTTGCGTGCTATAAAAAATGTTATCCCAGAAAAATATTTAGATTTAAATATTAATGCTTTTGAATTAGCAGGAGAAAATGTCAATTAAAAAAGTCGTCATAGCTGCTGCGGGGCAGGGAACCCGCATGCTACATTTATCGAAAGATAAACCGAAACATTTGATAGAAGTAAACGGGAGGCCGTTTTTAGCTTATGTTTTAGACTCACTTGTTTTATCGGGGTACACAGACGTAACCTTAGTTGTTGGATATAAAAAAGAATTGATGGAAGATTTCAAAAATAATTATATTCCACCAAAAAAAATCGATTTTAAAATAAATTTTATAAACCAAATAGAAGTTTTAGGGCCTAAGGAGAAAATATATGGCACTGCCTGTCCATTGATGTGTGTTAAAGACGACATTAAAGAGCAATTTTTATTTATTTGTGGGGATAATTTGTTTTCGGTTAACGATTTAACGGCGATGGATATTGATGACGATTTTAATTATGTTGCGGGCCTAATAAATGAACACCCAGAGAATTACGGAGTTTTGTTAGGAGAAGGGGAGTATTTGGACAGGATAGTGGAAAAGCCAAAGGAATTTGTGGGTAATTTAATTAATGCTGGTTTGTATAAATTTACACCCGAAGTGTTTGACAAGTTGCCATTAATAGAAAAATCACTTCGTGGAGAATATGAAATTACAGATGTTATATCTCTTTTGGCAAAAGACAAAAAAGTTAAAATTAGGAGGATACAAGATTATTGGAAGGATTTTGGCAAGCCAGAGGACGTCGAAATGCTTTCCAAATTTTTAAAAAATGAGGATAACCCAAGAGGATAAAGAAAATATTGATGACCTGGTTTCTGCTCTTAAAAAAGGGGCAGTTTTGGTTTTACCAACAGATACTGTTTACGGATTAATTTGTGATGCCACAAATAAAAAAGCGGTTGAAAAGATATTTAAGATAAAAAGAAGAAGCAAAGAAAAGCCACTGCCAGTTTTTGTAGATAGCATAAGCATGGCTAAAAAGTACGCGACTTTTGGAAACAAAGACGAAATTTTTCTTAAAGACAAGTGGCCGGGAGCTACAACAGTTGTTTTGCAAAAGAAAGATGGTTTGGCGAAGTTAGTTTATAAAAACGACACAATAGCTTTGCGTCAGCCAGACTATGGGATGATTTTAAAAATAATAGGGCTTTTAAAAAAACCATTAGCACAGACTTCTGCAAATATTTCTGGTATCGAGACTCCGACAGATATAGATGAAGTCGTAAAAGATTTTATAAAAGGAGACGTGCAACCCGATATAGTTGTTGGCGCGGGCATTTTGCCTAAGCGTAGCCCGTCGGTCATAATAGATTTAACGGAAGAAGATTTAAAAATATTAAGAAGATAACAACATGGTAAAGCTAAAAAAACAAGATTCAAAAGTTTATTCAGCCATACAGGGCGAGCTTAAGCGCCAACAGGAGGGAATGGAAATGATTGCCTCAGAAAATTATGTTTCACCAGCTGTTTTAGAAGCCCTTGGCTCAGTTTTTACTAACAAATATTCTGAAGGTTATCCTGGCAGAAGATATTATGGGGGGCAAATGTTTACTGATGTCGTAGAAAGTTTAGCCATCGAAAGAGCTAAAAAGATTTTTGGAGCAGAGCACGTTAATGTTCAGCCGCTTTCGGGTTGCCCAGCTAACATGATAGTCTACAGCGCTATTTTAAAGCCCGGAGACACGGTTTTAGGCATGGATCTATCTCATGGAGGTCACCTAAGCCACGGCCACCCTGTAACGCTGGCAGCTAAAATTTACCGGTTTGTAAGGTATAAAACAGACGCGTCGGGAATGATCGATTATGGTGAATTAGAAAAAATGGCCATTCAAGAAAAACCAAAACTAATTTTGGCTGGTTTTTCAGCTTATACGCGTCAACTTAATTATCAAAAGTTTCAAGACATTGCTAAAAAAGTTGGAGCTATCACAATGTTTGATATAGCCCACATAGCTGGTTTAATAGCTGGCAAGGCGATTCCAAACCCAGTGCCGTATTTTGATATTGTTACTACAACCACTCACAAAACTTTAAGGGGCCCAAGGGGAGGTATGATAATGTGCAAACAGCAATTCGCCGAGGCTATTGATAAAGCTTTATTCCCAGGGTTCCAAGGTGGCCCGCACATGAATAATATTGCAGCCCTGGCCGTTGCTTTGGGAGAAGCTTTAAAGCCGTCTTTTAAAAGTTATGCTAAACAAATTATAAAAAATGCCAAAGTTTTAGAGTGCGAATTGATTAAGTATGGTTTTAAATTGGCCTTCGGCGGGACTGACAACCACATGGTTTTGGTTGATGTCTTTTCAAGTAAAGGAGTCACAGGTAAAGAAGCTGAAAAGGCGTTAGATAAAATTGGTATTACTGTAAACAAAAACATGATTCCCGATGATCCGCGAAAGCCCATGGATCCTAGTGGAATAAGAATAGGAGTGCCAGCTATAACAACAAGGGGAATGAAAGAAAAAGAGGTGAAAATAATTTCAGGATGGATTAATGAAGCTATTAAGAATTGTACAGATGAGAAGGTTTTAGCCAAGCTTCACAAAGAGGTAATTAAACTTTGCAAAAGGTTTCCTTTGCCCCGTTAATCGCTCGGCAATAAACTTTTTTCCGTTTGCTGGTAGCCCCCTTTGTCCTGCGGGACAAGTGGACCAGGGGACTACAAAAAGTTTGTTACCTCGCTGTTAAAATACCATGTTTTCTGTTTTTAAAAACATAAACCAGTTTGCCGGGAAATCAGAAGCGCTAGATGCTTTTGCTATATTTTGCGCAAGGTATTTGGCATATTTAACAACGGTTTTTTTATTTGTTGCAGCCTATGTTTCTAAAAACCCATACTTATTTGTTGCGCCAATTTTGTCTGGCCTTATTTCTAGATTTTTAATAACGCAGACAATATATTTTGTTTACAAAAGACCAAGACCAGCGAAGCTTGAAAGCACAAAGGTTTTAATACCCGTGCCAAAGGCCCCATCATTTCCTTCTGGCCACGCATCATTTTTTTTCGGGATTAGTTTTATGGTTATATTTATTAGCATACCCTTGGGAATATTTTTTTTGGCGTGTTCGTGCCTGATAGGCGTTGCTCGAGTTTTCTGTGGAGTGCACTGGTTTAAAGACATTCTAGCCGGAGCTTTTGCTGGGTTTATTTCTGCCTTAATCACTTATGGTTTGTTGAATATGTAAGATAAAAATAAAAAACAGCATCAGAAGAGATGCTGTTTTTTATTGTGTGCCGTCGGTGGGAGTTGAACCCACAAGCCCTTGCGGACAATAGATTTTGAGTCTATCGCGTATGCCATTCCGCCACGACGGCCTGATACTTAACTATTCTGCCATATTTTAGTGCATTTTTCAACTATTCCCAAGAAGCGTCGATTATTTTCTCGGGAAATTTTTTGGATATATTCTTTAAGTTAACGCAAGAAGTTCTATGCAAAACAGCTGATCGCTTTTGGGCAAGGTAGGCACTAACGTCATCTCCTGGCTTAGGGTTGCAACACTTGGCGATATGGACGAGCATTCCTTTTTGGCCAGCTAAAGAGATGTGATTGGCTTCGCTTTTTTTAATTAATTCCTTTATCTCCTTTTCTTCCCGTTTTTTCTTTGAGGCCTCAGATAGCTCTGCTATTTTTTTTCTTATAAAACCTGGCCACGGGAATTTAAATCCAGAGGTGTTTTCGTCGGTTAATTTTTTAATATGCGACTTGGCTAAAGAACTTTTAACAAACCTGAGCCAATCTTTTGATGGTTTTTTATTTTTATTTACAGATATTTCCACCACATCACCGTTTTCTAAAATATGGTTAAGCGGTACCATTTTTCCGCTTATTTTTGCTGCTTCGCAATGATTTCCAATGTCTGAGTGCACCGCATAAGAAAAATCAATAGGGGTTGAGTTTTTGGGCAGAGTTATAACATCTCCTTTTGGGGTAAAGGTAAAAACTTTATTGGTAAAAAAATCAATTTTAAAAGTTTTCCAGAAATCTGGCGCGTCTTTAAGCCATTCAAAATTTTCTCCTTCTTTTTTTAGGTCAATTCTTTCTTTGTATGACCAATGCGCACAGACACCATACATGGCCTCTTTTTGCATTTCTGCTGTTCTGATTTGAATTTCGGTTATTTTCCCTTCTTGGGAAAAAATAGTAGTATGCAAAGACCTATATCCGTTTATCTTTGGCTTAGCGATGTAGTCGTTTATTTCGCCAGAAATTGGCTTAAAATATTTATGTACTATACCCAAAATTCTGTAACAACTTTCTATATCGGTGGTGATTATTCTTAGTGCAAGCAGGTCATGGATCTCGTTAAAATCCATGTTGTGTCTTAGAAGTTTTTGATATGTGCTCCAATATGATTTGGCCCTATAGTTTACATCTATTACTTTTGCCCTTTCCTTTTTAAAAATTTTATCGAGGTAGGGGATGAATTTCTTAAGATATTTTTCTCTTTCATCGTATTGTTCTTTAATATTCTCTTTTAACCATTTGAACTTTTCTGGGAAAAGAAATGAAAAAGCTACGTCTTCAAGGCTTCTTCTAATTTCTGATAATCCAAGTCTGCTAGCAACGGGCACAAAAATTTGTAGAGTTTCAAGCGCATATAGTTTTTGTTTATCTTCTGGCAGGTGTTCTAAGTTATTTAACCCATCTAGTCTCGAAAAAAGTTCTACCAAAACCACCCGTATGTCTCCAGACAGGGCTAAAAACATTCTCCTTAGGCTTTCTATTTTTTCTTTGGTAAATGTTTTTTTGTTTTTTATGCCAATAGATAAAGAATAGCGGACCCTATTAACCTCAGAAATTTTTTCTACAAGTTTGCTTATTTCTTTGCCAAACTTTTTTTCTATCTCTTTTGTTTCAACTTTTTTGGCAAGTCCTGGCACGTCGTCTAATACATCGTGCAATATGCCAAAGGCGATAGTGGTGGCATCTAAATTCATTTTGTCTAACGCCAAGGCTACGCGCGTAGCGTGAACAATATAGTTTTCTCCAGAGATTCTGTATTTTTCCTTGTAAGCCTTAGTTGCAAACTCAAAAGCATCCTCAATTAGTTTTGGGGCTAAGCTTTTTTTAATTATTTTTTGTATATCGGCACTCATTATCTAGGTAATTTGTTCTTTAACATAATCACACTCCTTGTTAGAACACTTAATCTTATTTTTGCCTTTTTCTATTAATAGGGAGTTGCATGTGGGGCAGAACTCATTTACTGGTTTGTCCCATAAAGCAAAATCACATTTTGGAAAACGGTTGCACCCGTAAAACGTTTTTCCTTTTCTTGTTCTTTTGCCAGTTATTTTTCCTTCTTTGCATTTTGGACAGTTTATGTCTAGGGTGTCTGGGTCGCCCTCAATAGATTCTGTGTGTTTGCATTCTGGAAATTTTGAACAAGCATAAAATTTTCCAAATCGGCCAAGGCGTTCAATTAGCGGGGCACCACATTTTTGGCAAATTTTATCTGTTTTTTGGGTTAAGTCTGTTTTTACAACGTCTTTATATTTTTCGGCTAAATTTTTGGCAAAAGGGTTATAAAAATCTTTACAGGTTTTTTGCCAAGTATCTTTGCCACTGGCAACCTCATCTAGCTCTTTTTCCATTTTAGCTGTAAAATCAACGTCAACTATTTCTGGGAAATTTTTTACTAAGACGTCATTAACAATTATGCCCATCTCGCTTGGAAAGAACCTTTTTTGGTCGTTTTCACTTACATAGTTTCTATCTTGTATTGTAGATATAATTGGGGCATAGGTAGAAGGCCTGCCGATGCCGTGCTTTTCTAAAATTTTAACTAAGCTTGCTTCGGTGTACCTTGCTGGTGGCTCTGTAAAATGCTGTATAGAATCTAATTTTGATAAATCGAGCTTGTCGTTTTTTTCTAAATCGGGAAGCAATGTTTCTTCGGTTTTTGTAGGATAAACTTTTATAAATCCGTCGAACTTTATTGTCTGACCGTTCGCTCTGAAAGTGTAGTTCTCTGCTTTTATGTCGGCTGCTACCGAATCAAAAATAGCTGGAGCCATCTGGCTGGCCATAAATCTTTGCCAAATTAGTGTGTATAGTTTTAATTGCCTGGCATCTAATCCGGCTAGCGACTCTGGGGTTTTGTCGGCATAAGCTGGCCTAATTGCTTCATGGGCCTCTTGGGCTGAGTTATCTTTGGTTTTGTATTTTACTATTTTCCCCGCCCAATAATTTTGGCCATATTTTTTAGTGATAAAATCTTTGGCAGCGTTTAAAGACATTTCAGAAAGGTTTAGCGAATCGGTTCGGTGATAGGTTATGTTTCCCTCTTCATAAAGGCGTTGCGCCAAAGACATCGTCATTTTTGCAGAAAATTTAAACCTCTGCCATGCTGCCTGTTGCAATGTCGAGGTGGTAAATGGGGGAGCCGGGTGTCTTTTTGTTTCTTTTTTGTCCACTGAGTTCACAATATATTCGGCTCCTGTTAAGTCTTTTAAAATTTTGTCAGCTTCAACCTTATTTTTTATTTCTAATTTATCTAAAACCTTATCGTCTTTTTTTATTAACGAAGCGTTAAATTCTTTGCCAGCTTTTTTCAAAAGCGCATCTATGCCCCAATATTCTTCGGCTATAAATTTTTCAATTTCTCTTTCTCTGTCTACAATCAGTTTTACAGCAACAGATTGCACCCTGCCAGCAGAAAGGCCCTTTGCAATTTTTTTCCATAAAAACGGAGAAATTTTGTAACCTACAATTCTATCTAAAATGCGCCTTGCTTGCTGGGCGTCAACCAAGCTCATGTCTATGTGCCTTGGAGATTTAATAGCGTTTTCGATTGCTGTTTTTGTAATTTCGTGGAAAACTATTCTTTGCGGGTCTTTCAGTTTTAGGGCCTCTTGTAGGTGCCAGGCGATAGACTCTCCCTCGCGGTCCTCGTCGGTTGCTAGTATGGTGATGTCTGCTTTTGCAGATTCTTTTTTGAGGTCGGCTACAACTTTTTTTGCTTTAGTTGGTATAACATATTTTGGTTCAAAGTTTTTTTCTACATCTACCCCAAGCTCTCTTTTTGGTAAATCTCTTACATGACCAAAAGATGACCTAATTACAAATTCGTTTCCTAAAAATTTTTGAATTGTTCTGGCTTTTGTGGGGGATTCTACTATTACTAAACTTTTCATTTGTTATTTTTTAATTTTTATTTCTTCCATTTACATATAATAGCACAGAATATTGTTACACCTTAAATTTTTCGACGGCCTCAGATATCATTTGGCTATACAAATTTAGTCCAATTTTGTTTATAGCGCCAGATTGTTCTTTACCCAAAATGTTTCCAGCTCCTCTTAATTCTAGGTCTCTTATTGCTACCCTATATCCGGCTCCAAGCTCTTGCGCGTCTTCTAGGGCTTTTAACCTTTCTTTTACCAGCGGAGTTAAGTTTTTCTCGTCAAACATAAAATAGGCATAGCTTTTTGTGCCAGATCTACCAACTCGGCCCCTTATTTGGTGAGCTTGCGATAGGCCAAGCCGTGTGGAGTCTTCTACTATAATTGTATTTACGTTTGGAAGATCTAATCCGCTTTCAATAATTGTGGTGGCAACCAAAACATTTGTTTTTTCTTTTTGAAAAGTATCCATTATATTTATTAATTTTTTCTCTGGCACTCTGCCGTGGATTACGCCAATTTTTGCTTTAGGGCACAACTTTTTTAATTCGTGAGCTTTAGCCTCTATTGTTTCAACGCGGTTGTGCAAAAAATAAACTTGGCCACCTCGGTGTAGTTCGGTGTTTATTATTTTTTTAACAAATTTATTATTATATTTTAAAACTTCAGTTTTTACCGCTTGTCTGCCAACGGGTGGAGTTTGCATTAGGCTTATATCTTTAAAGCTCGAGAGGGCTAAGTAAATTGTGCGGGGGATTGGGGTGGCAGATAAACTTAAAACGTCTAGGCTGGTTTTTAGTTGGCGCAATCTTTCTTTTTGTTTTACGCCAAATTTTTGCTCGTCATCAATTATCAAAAGCTGTAGGTTTTTAAACTCGATGCTTTTTGAGAGAAGTTTGTGCGTGCCAATAATGATGTCTGCTCGACCCTCTTTTAGGTCTTGTAGGATTTTTTTGCTTTCTAGCTTTGTTTGCAGTCTTGAAAGCAGTGCAATTCTCACTGGCAGCTTTTCAAACCTTTTTTTAAAAGAGTTAAAATGTTGGTTAGCTAAAATTGTAGTTGGGCACATTAAGGCAGTCTGCCTATTGTTGGTGGCAGCCAATAGGGCCGTGCGCATAGCCACTTCTGTTTTGCCAAATCCAACGTCGCCACAAACAATTCTGTCCATTGGTTTGTGTTTTTTTAAATCGTGCTTAATGTCTTCTATGGCCTGAAGCTGGTCTGGAGTTTCTTGAAAAATGAAGCCAGATTTTAGTTGTGATTCTAATTCTCGGTCTTCTATATATGGGGCTCTTCCCGAAACTTCTTTTTCGGCGTATAGTTGTAAAAGCTCTTTGGCTAATTTTTCAACCTCTTCTTTTATTTTACCTTTTGTTTTTTGCCAGATAACAGATCCTAGGCGGGAAATTCTTGGATCTTGAAACCCAACATATCGAGAAAGTTTTCTTTCAAGGCCAAGGGGCACATAAAGCTTGTCTTCTTCTGCATATTCTAAAACATAATAACTTTGAGATTCGCCAATTGATATTTGAAATTTTTCTATGCCTATAAATTTTCCTATGCCGTGGTCTAGGTGAACTAAATAGTCTCCCGGGTTTAAGCCCTTTAGCTCAGAAAACAGTTTTTGAGACTTTAGTTTTTTCTTTAAAATGTCTTTTGCCTTTTTTTCATTGGTTATGCTAACGTCCAATGTTTTAATGGCATCAATCTCGTTGCCCAAAAAGTCTAAACGTACGGCATTATTAATATTTATTGGGAAAACATCAACTATGCCCCCGCGTTGTGAAAATTCACCGGGTTCTAAAACTTTAAAAACCCTTTCATAGCCCATTTCATCAAGTTTTCGTAAAAATTGTGAAAATTGAAAACTATGATCTTTCTGCAAAAAAATTATGTTGTCTTCAAAAAAAGACTGAGAGTTTCTTGCGCTTAGCATCTCTTGCAGGTTTTCTTCAAACCAAACAACCTCCTTTTCTAAAAAGTAGGGGGTGATGCCAACAATCAATAATTGGTTTAATTCTTTATTTGTTGTATTCATTCATGGTTTTGTCTAATCCATCCTTAATATACATATCAAGGGCAGAAACCACTTTTTGTATAGTTTCGTCTAATATTTTTTGTTCTCCTGCAGAAAAGTTTTCTAAGACAACCTTTATCGCCTCGGTTTTATGTGGGCTGGCAATTCCTATTCTAAATCTTATTAATCCGTCATTCCCAATATTATTAATTATAGACTCAACTCCTTTGTGGCCCGCCGAGCCTCTTTCTTTAACAATCTTTATTTTTCCAATGGGGAGGTCAATGTCGTCGTGAATCACTACCAAGTTAGATGAATTCGTATTCGATAATATTTGCTTTACTGATTTGCCAGACTCATTCATAAATGTTTGTGGCTTAACAAGCACAACATCTTCATTTTTTGAAATAAGCGCGTTTGATTTTTTTTGTAATTCAAAATCGGCAAGGTTGTTTTGTTTTGCAAAGGCGTCAATTGCCATAAAGCCAACGTTGTGACGCGTGTTTTTATATTTTTCTCCTGGATTTCCTAAACCAATTAAAATAATCATATTGTTTTTATTATTAGATGGATTATATCAGCTTTCTTTGGCCCTTGAAATAGTCTTGACATTAATGTGTGGAAGGGGTATTATTTTTAATATACGGTTTACAGTTATTTGTCAACTTGTTTTAGAGCTGAAAGAGCTAGAAAGGAGGTTAATCCTCTTAGCTCTCAGCGGAAGAGAACAGAGAAGGAGTCGCTATTCGCAATCGTTTGCCTGTTGTCTGTCGTTCGACATTTTGAAATCATTATCGAAGGAACGCGCATGAACATGTCTTGGTCAAAGAGAATGCCGATACTCCAGAAACACATCTCGGTGTCTGGCGTGAAGGTGTTGCAGGGGCTTGCTACAGATTCGAGTGATGCAAAGCGGTTGCTGGACATTGTGTGCGCCACTGGTTTTTTGCCAACCGACAGTGAGTCGAAGCTCGCGGGGGCGACGAAGGAGGTCAATGCGAGGTCTGGTCACAGGCCCATAAACACGCAGGAGATGAGGGCATTGGCGCTCATCGAACACAACCGCCCCAACTTGCGTGCCCTGAAGTATTCGCGCACCACACCTCCCAATATCGAACAACCTGTCATGGTCCGTCGGCATCATGCCCCGTCATTCGCCGTTGGCGTTGGCGTTGACGTTGACGCCGCAGCCGCAACGGCCTAGCGTGATCCATTGATCCATTCCCTTTACAGGAGTTACGTATGGGTTCAGCAACCCAAATCTACCGTCGTCATTCGCACATGGCCACGTGGGTTCGATCGCATATCCCGCGGCACAGAGTGGATGACCTAGTCTTCATGTCGAAGATGACGGTTGACTTCAGGCACGAATTTGGTGCCGAAGTCACTGTCCCCTCGTTGCGGAACAAGGTTATCCGCGCGTGGGCGAAGAAGTCTTGTGCCGACCCTGTGTCGGGCGGGACCCCGACGCAGTTCGTTCGTCGGAGGACGGCCACGTACGTCGCGACCGGAGTTACGGCCGCGACGTAGTTCGCACCAAGCCAATATGTTCTCTCCGTTTTCGCAAAGGGCCCCACACGTTCGTACGTGGGGCCCTCTTTTATTACTTCTGAGGGGGCTTGCAATCGCTCAAAAAACATGCTAAAATATGCCTATATAAATACGATTTTCATGAATATAGAAAACCAAGAACAAAAGCCCGTGGAACCAGTTTCAGATCAAGTAGAAAAGAAGGGAATCAAAAAATATATACCGTTTGTTATAGAGTTGGTTAAAATAGCCATTATAGCTTTTATAATAGTGGCTCCAATTCGTTATTTTTTGTTTCAGCCATTCATTGTTAGCGGAGCATCAATGGCTCCAAATTTTGCAACAGGAGATTATTTAATAATTGATGAGATATCTTACAGGTTTTCAGAGCCACAAAGGGGAGACGTTGTAGTTTTTAGCACTAATTTTATTCCAGGGTACGCACATCAGCGTTTTATTAAAAGAGTTATTGGTCTTCCTGGAGAAACAGTCGTTGTGGCAAACGGAGAAGTTAGAATAACCAAAGACGGAAAAACAGCCGTTTTGGGTGAGGGTTACCTTCCGAGCGATCTAAAAACATACGGAGATAAAAATATTACATTAGGAGCTGGTCAATATTTTGTTATGGGAGACAACAGGCCATATTCGTATGATTCTAGAATGTGGGGAGTTGTTTCTAAAAAAGATATAATAGGCAAGGCATTTTTAAGAATTTTTCCAATAACCTCGTTATCGGAAATTTCTAGGCCAGTTTATTAAAAGTTTCTAACACAAATGTCAAAAATCAAATATCAAAATTTATCAGGGATGCACGATGTTTTGCCAGAAGAGCAGGTTTATTTTAAAAGAATACAAAAAGTGGTTGAATCTGTCACTAACTCTTACACTTTTGATAAAATAGAAACTCCCATTTTGGAGTTTGCCGAGGTTTTTCAAAAAGCAGTTGGAGATGACACAGACATTGTTGGCAAAGAAATGTACACCTTTAGAACAAAAGGCGGAGACATGGTTTCTTTAAGGCCCGAGGGTACAGCCCCAGTGATGAGAAGCTATTTAGAAAATGGCATGCACAACCTTCCTCAGCCAGTGAAGCTTTGGTATATTGGCCCATTTTTTAGATATGAAAGGCCACAAGCAGGAAGATTTAGGCAGTTTCACCAGTTTGGGTTTGAGGCCATTGGAGACAGCAGCCCTTCTATAGATAGCCAAATTATTCAGATGAGCTACGACGTTTTGAAAGAATTGGGGTTTAAAGGCTTAACCATAGAAGTTAACTCAATTGGAGATTCAGAGTGCAGGCCATATTTTAAAAAGATTTTAACAAGCTATTTTAAATCAAGGCGCTCATCTTTGTGCACCGATTGCCAGAGAAGGCTTAAAGAAAACCCATTAAGAATTTTTGACTGCAAAGAAGAAAAGTGCCAAAGAGTAAAAGCTGGGGCCCCACAAATAATTGATCATCTTTGTGAAAAATGCCACGCTCACTTTAAAGAGGTTCTTGAATTTTTAGACGAGCTAGAATTACCATACACGCTAAACCCTTATTTAGTTAGGGGATTAGATTATTACACAAAAACAGTTTTCGAAATTGTTGAGACGTCTGAAGATGGAAAATCGCTTGGCACATTGTGCGGAGGCGGAAGATATGATAACCTATCAAAGATGCTTGGTGGAAGAGATACGGCAGGTTGCGGATCGGCAGCAGGCATGGAAAGAATTTCTAGTCTAATGAAAACCCGCGAGATGAAAACCGGGACAAAGCAAGAAGAACCAAAAATATTTTTAGCTCAGCTTGGGCAATTAGCCAAGAGAAAGAGCATGAAACTATTTGAAGAATTTCGCGATGCCAAGATTGCTGTAGCAGAATCGTTTTCAAAAGATTCTTTAAAAACCCAATTAAGAACCGCCAACAAGTTAAATATAAAATGGGTTTTAATCTTTGGGCAAAAAGAAGCGTTAGAAGACTTTATCACCTTGAGGGACATGGACACAGGAACCCAAAAGGAAATAAAGCTTGATAAAGTTGTAGAAGAGATGAAAGAGAAAATATCTAAAAAATAGCAAATTATAAATTAATTTAAAAAAGTAAAAATTATTATGCCAGTACAAGTTACAAAAAAAGATAAAGAGACTTCTCAAAATTTGGTTCACAGGTTTACAAAAACCGTGCGCCAATCAGGTGTTTTGCTTGAAATAAGGAAGGGCAGGTTTTTTAAAAAACCAAAGTCTGACCTAGCAAATAAGTTGTCTGCTTTAAGAAGGGTTAAGGTAAAAGCAGAAAAAGCAAAAGCCGACAAATTAGCAAAACCTAAATAGCTTAACGTAAATTTATGTTAAAAGCGCAAATTCAACAAAATTCTACAGATGCGCTAAAATCGGGAGACCAATTTGGATTGGGTGTTTTTCGTATGTTGTTAGCCGCCATTCAGTCAAAAGAAAAAGAGAAGAGATATAAAATATCAAAAGAAAAACCCGAGTTAACCGAAGAGGCTTTAATTAAAGAGTCTGAATTGCTTGATGAGCAAGTAATGGAAGTTATATCTTCTGAAATCAAAAAAAGAAAAGATGCCATAGTTTTATATGAGCAGGGCAAAAGACCAGAGTTAGCTGAAAGAGAAAAAAAAGAAATCGAAGTTTTAAAAAAATATTTGCCAGAACAGCTATCTGGAGAAGAGCTTAAAAAGATTGTTGCCGATTCAATTGCAAAAGCGGGCGCTACTACAATGAAAGATATGGGCAAAGTGATGGCAGACTTAAACCCAAAAATAAAAGGTAAGGCAGATGGGGGAGAAGTAAGCAAAATTGTAAAAGAATTATTATCTAAATAGAAAGTGAAAACCGCCCGAGGCGGTTTTTTGTTGTGTCGTCATATATTGACATATTATTTTAATATGATATACTGTTTTTAGTGTATATTTGTTGGATTAAGCTTTGCTTGTGCAGAGCCGATGCCAACATTGGTAGTTAGGTGGAGAAAAGAAGCATGAAGACGCTCGTTGAAAGGTTGGTAGCCGAGGCAAACGCCCTGAAACCCGAGGACATGTCGGAGAAGGACGCGCCGAGCGTCAAGATCCAGAGGGGCGAGCGGCGCCTCAAAGACGGAATCGTTCCCGAAGAGGCCAGGAAGTTCTACTTCCTCGCCGCTTTGAAGGTTCGTACAAACGACCCGCTGATCGAGGCAACGCAAGAGGAGGCCGACCAGCTCAGACTGCAAGGCCTGTTGACGCCCGAGAAGAAGGGCGAGTTGCAGAACCGGCTGAGTCGGCTCCGTTTGGAGAGCGACACCGCCAGGAAAATCCTTGGCGTAGCTATCTCGGACGCCATTCCCGAGATTCTCATTTGTCGTCGGTCGATCGAGATTCGCGAGGGATGGCAGGTCGTGGAGGCCGCCGACGAAGAAGAAGATGAGCGTTCACCGCTCGAAGGGTTTGCCAGGTTCATGGTTCTGGCCTCGATGCTCGGAGCCGGGTCGCGACCCGATTGTTCCTGCGCGGATTGCCAGGCGCGGCGGGCGCGCCGCTAGTCGCAAGACCACGAAGAAAGAAGTAGACCCCTGTGCTTACGCAATTGGCACAGGGGATTTTTTTTGGTTGCGTTTGGGTTTTGCACAGGGCGAGGTGTAAAGTTTTACTTTTAATTGATATAATTGAAAAACATTATTAAAAATTAAAAAATATTATGACTAGAGTAAGGAATATGATATTAAATTATATTGCGTTAGCAGTAGTTTTATTGTCGTGTATAATTTTAAGAATGTATACGAATTTTCATTACTTACAAGTTGTTCAAGGAGCTTCTCTGTTTTTGATACTTGCCAGCGGTCTAACCATGGTAATAAATAATTTTGTATATTTAAAGCAGGTAAAAAAGAATTATATTTCAGTAATATTTATTTGTTTGGGCTCAATATCAATTATTTATTCTGTGTTAATTTTGTATTTAGTTTTTTCGTTGCGAAATATAGGTTTTTAATTTGAAGCTTCGATAAATATTTTTTATGAAGACAAAACTAATTATATTTTTAGCTTCTGTAATTATTCTTGTGCCTGCGATTTCTAGTGCAATGATTGTGCCACCTTCGGCAAACTTAACTATTATCGTTAACACACAAGAGAGTGATTCCTCTTTCACTTTTGATTTAACCGATTGCCCGACTATTATTTGTAATAACCCGTCAAAGATTAGTTTGCAGACTCAGGGCTTGTCGGGTTCAACCTCAAGGTGGATTAACGCATTTCCAAATGAGCATTATTGGTTAGGCCAAGAATCAATGCCTGGCTTGAAGCTTGATGGCATTTTCTGTACAAGCGACAACATAGCCACGGTATTTAGTTACCAAGGTGACAGTGTAAACTTTTTTCCAAACGGGCCCGTAAACATAACCTGTGTGTTTGATAATGTAAGAATGCAGGGCAAAACACCCATTTTAATTGTACCAGGATTGCTAGGGACGGACATAAGTAAAGACGGTGGCAAGCTATGGCTGGATTTAGCACATAATTTCACTGATATTGGTGACCAATTTATGGATTCCCTGCAGTTTAATCAGAATTTGGTGCCCGTAGACACAAATTTGAATATGGGTAACGTTATTGGCAAGGAAACAGTTAATGTAGGGGTTGGCGATGTCATGATATATGACTATACTTCAGGATTAATTCAAGAATTTAAAAACCAGGGGCATGTAGAAAATACAGATTTGTTTATGTTTCCTTATGACTGGAGGTATGGGGCGTCAGGGAAAATGGCAGATGGAAAAACAAACTCTGACTTGTTGGCTTTGAAAATTCAGAGCATTATGCAACAGACCGGAAGCAGTAAAGTTGATGTTGTTGCGCATAGTTTGGGTGGCTTAATTGTTAAGCAATATGTGGCGGATCATTTATCAGATAACCATATTGGCAAAGCTGTATTCGTTGGAGTGCCAAACACTGGCGCGCCAAAAGCAGTAAAGGTTTTGTTGCAGGGAGATAGTTTTGGAATTCCGTGGTTGTCTCAGGCTGAAATGAAAAAAATTGCTGCGAATATGCCAGCTGCCTATGATTTGTTACCAAGCCAGCAATATTATAGCGCCAAAGGAAGTTATATCACAACAATAGACCAGACAAAATGCCAGAACGACTACACAACTCCATGTGCCGTAAAAGATTTAGACTATCAAGAATCCAAAGATTTTTTTATTGGACAAGGGTATAATTCTTTGGCGATAACTGAGGCAGGAAATTTGCACACAGAAGCTCTTGATAATTTTGATTTGCGAACAGCTGGAATTGATCTGTATGCAATAGACGGATGCAAGTCGGCAACACTAAGCAATGTTGTTGTAACAAAATATAATAGCATTTTAGGCCAAGAAACTGATTATGCTGTTAAGTTTGCTCCGGGAGATAATACCGTACCATTTGAGTCGGCTACAAATTTACCAATTAACCAGAGTAATAAATATTATGCTTTGGTTTCTGACCATTCAAAAATGCCGAGCGCGGAAGGAATTAGGCAAGAGATTGTGAATTTAATTTCTGGGAGCAATTTGGACACAGGTTCAGCCTTTGGAGAAAATTTGATTACCCAAGACATTAGCAAGTGCCAACTAAATGGTAAGGCAATCTCGGTTTTTAGTCCGGTAGATATTTTTGTGACAGATCAAAACGGAAACAGGCTTGGGCTTGCCAGCGACGGAAGTATAATTAATGAAATTCCAAATACAGACTTCGAAATATTGGGAGAACACAAGTTTTTGTACCTTCCGCAAGACAATGGTCAAACCTATACAATAAAAATGCAGGGCACAGGAACAGGAACCTACACAATAAAGAGCCAAGACATCAGCAACAGCCAGGTTGCAAGCACAGAATTATTTAAAGACTTGCCCGTAACGTCAGCCTTAACAGGACAAATTAACATTGACCCAACCGACAACAGCACAACGCTTTCAGTAAAACAAAAACCAACCGACATAGCAATAACAATCATTCCTATTGAAGTTCCAAATAACTATATAGATAAGACGCCCCCGGAAGTTATAATTCAGTTTGACCCAATTGCCAGAGACTTAAGGTTCACTGGTACAGATAATTTTACAGAAAATTCCAAGGTTTTAATTCAAGATAAAGATGATATAGTTACCTTGAAAGATGCAGCAGGCAATACCACAGAAATTAAGTTAAAAAATAAAGACAGAAAGAAATCGATGAAAGCGGAAATTAAATCGATAAAATACAATGGAGTTGAGGCAGATATCAGCAAAAATAAAATGTCTTTTTCGTGGAGTATAAACAAAAAAGACCAGGGCTTAAAAACATTTTCCGAACAAGTAAAATCTAAAAAAGATTATAATATCTCAGCTGATTGCGATGGGGAAATTACGAAGATAACAGGCAATGATCTCCCGGGTAGAATTAAGCAATCTTTCAACGGCCTGAAAATTGTAAAAATCATAACCAGTAAGGGTGATTTGAGTTGGAGTTATTAAAACAAGAAAAGACCACCGTGCCCCAAGCAGGTGGTTTTTTGTTTATTGAAAGATATTTGATATAATCAATAGAATGATAGAGATAAATAACTTCACGAAATTTGTTGTGGATAAAAAGCTTTTTTCTGCTGTTGCAAAAAAAGTGTTATTGGGCGAAAATAGAGGAACACAAACACTGTCTCTAGCTTTGGTTAATAAAGAAGAGATAAAAAAGCTTAATAAAGAATTTAGGAAAAAGGACAAACCAACAGACGTTCTTTCTTTTGAGCTAAAAGAAAGAAACATTATTGGGGAGATTATTATTTGTCCTGACGTTGTAGCAGAAAACGCTAAAAAAGATAATGTTTCTATAAAAAGTGAAATGTTAAAAGTGTTCGTGCATGGCATTTTGCACTTATGCGGCTATGACCACGAAAAGTCAGAGAGGGAAGCCGTTGAAATGGAAACAAAACAAGAAAAATATTTATCTGAAATCAAATAGTTTATGGCGCGCAGTGAGATTGTTACAGGTTTAGACATAGGAACACATAGCATAAAAGCTTTGGTGGTTCAGCGAAAGGGTAAAGACTGGGAGGTTTTGTCATATGCCGAAATTCCTTCTTTTGGACTTCGCAAGGGCGCGGTTGTCTCAATTGAAGAAACTGCAAAAAATGTACAAATGATAATGTCTGGCGTAGAAAAAGATTGTAATAGAAGAATAAATTCTGTTTTCGTTAACATAGGAGGAAGCCACCTTTATGTTACACCCTCAGATGGAATAATTTCTGTTTCAAGGGCTGACCAAAGAATTTCAAAAGAAGACATTGAAAGAGTTTTGCAGGCAACAAGAGCAATAAACATTGCTTCTAAAAACGACGAGATATTAGATGTTATTCCAAGAGAGTTTATTATTGATGACCAAAAGGGAATAAAGCAACCAGAAAATTTAACAGGCATAAGACTTGAGGCAAAAGTTTTGTTGCTTTGTTATTTTCAGCCATACTTTACCAATTTGACCCAGGCTGTTTTAAATGCAAAGTTGCAAATAAGCGACGTGATGCCGTCTCCTGTAGCAGCAGCTAACGCCGTTTTAACTCCACAACAAAAAGAATTAGGAGTCGCTTTGGTTGATATTGGGGCTGCAACAACATCGATGGCGGTTTTTGAAGAGGGTCAACTTATACATTTAGCTGTTTTCCCAATTGGATCAGCAAATATTACAAATGACATCGCAATTGGTCTTAAGACAGAAGTTGCAATTGCCGAGTCAATAAAAAAACAACATGGCACATGCGTTTTTGCCAAAACAGACAAAGATAAAAAAGATCAGTCAAGGAAAAAAATTGAAGTTTTTGATAAGTCGTCTTCGCTTAATTTCACAAAGAAAAATTTAGTAGATATTATTGAACCAAGGGTCTCTGAAATTTTAGACTTGGTGCAAAAAGAACTTAAAAAAATAAACAGACAAGAATTGTTGCCTGGCGGAATTGTTTTAACTGGAGGTGGCGCTAAAATTCCAAAGATAAAAGAACTCACAAAAGAAACGTTGGGGCTTGCCTGTGAAATAGGAACTCCAAAAGGCATTATTGGCTTGCAAGATGATCCTACTTTAGCCACCGTAGTGGGTTTGGCCATGGAAGGGGTTGATTTTGATGACCAAGAGGGTATACTGGGAAGTGCCGGGAAAGTAAGCTCTATATTTAAAAAAATCTTTCGAGCTTTTAAACCCTAGGCGTATAATGCAGCCTATCATAAAAGTTATTGGCGCGGGCGGGTCGGGGTCTAACACCGTCTCTCGCATGGCAAAGTTTGAAATTGCAGGCGTTGAGCTCATTGCTGTAAACACTGATGCTCAGGCCTTGTTTTTTTCTAAGGCAGATAAAAAAATTCTAATAGGAAAAGATATTACCAAAGGCCTTGGAACTGGCATGAATGCAGATTTGGGCAGAAAGGCAGCTGAAGAGTCTAAGCAAGAAATTTTTGAGAGTTTAAAAGGCTCAGACATGGTTTTTATAACATGTGGGCTGGGTGGAGGCACTGGGTCTGGAGCTTCTCCAGTAATTGCCGAAATCTCAAAAGGCCTTGGTATTTTAACTATAGGCGTTGTAACCACGCCTTTTTCTTTTGAAGGGCAAGAGCGGAAAAAAGTAGCAGATTTAGCGTTAAAAAACTTTAAAGATAAAGTGGACGCGTTGCTAGTTATATCTAACGACAAACTTTTAAAAATAATTGACGAAAAAACTACAGTATCTAGTGCATTTTTGATTTGTGATGATGTTTTGCGAGAAGCTACACAATCAATTACGGACCTTATTTTGGTGCCCGGAATAATAAATATAGATTTTGCTTCAGTTTTGTCTATTATGAAAAATTCTGGCAACGCTCTGTTTGGCGCAGGAAAAACATCGGGAGATGGTCGCGCAACTCGTGCAGCTGAAATGGCAATAAACTCGCCTTTATTAGATTTTTCTATTAAGGGCGCTAAGGGAGTTTTATTTTCAGCCTCGGGAAATGACATTACGTTAAGCGAAATTCAGGAAGCAGCAGCTGTTATTACTAAAAATGTTGACCCGAAGGCTCAAATAATTTTTGGGGCCGTAAAAGACAAAAATTTGAAGAAGGGCGAGATAAAAATCACGGTTATAGCCACAAGACTATAATTTTTTTTGTTCACCATATTTTTTTATAAACGTGAAGAGTTGACACGGTTTCTTGTTGGAGTAAAATGTATTAATGAATAGATATTTCACTTAAAAGTTTTCACCTCGAAGATTTTTTAAGTTTTAAAATTAATAAAAGGCTCCGGCCATTTTTTTATCCCATAAATTAATATGGAAGCAGAATTAAAAGTAAAAAATAATATAGAGAAAGTTCAAAAGAGAGACGGAAGAGTAGTTCCTTTTGAACAAGCAAAGATTGAAGAGGCTGTTCATAAGGCAGTTGTTGCTGCAAATCAAGGAGACGGAGAGGTTTCTAAAAAAGTTTCAGATAAGGTCGTCCAACTATTAAACCGTAGGTTTAAAAAGGGCGAGGTTCCAAATATTGAGCAAATCCAAGACATTGTTGAAGAGGCTTTAATTTTAGAAGATTTGGTTGATACCGCTAAGGCCTATATATTATATAGAGAGCAGAGAAGAAGCATTCGTGAAGCTTCAAAAGTTAGCGACGAATCTTCAGAAAAAATTGATAGCTACTTAAAAGAAATCGATTGGCAGGTAAAAGAAAATGCCAACATGACCTTTTCTCTGCAGGGGTTAAACCAGTATGTTGGTTCTTATATTTCAAAAAAATATTGGTTAAATAAAATTTATCCGAAAGAAATACGAGAAGCTGCAGCTAGTGAAGATTTTCACATTCATAACTTAGAGTTGTTGGCCCCCTATTGTGCCGGATGGGATTTATATGACTTTTTAATAAAGGGGTTTGGAGGAGTTCATGGGAAATTAGAGGCCAAGGCTCCAAAACATTTTAGAACAGCAATGGGGCAGTTGGTAAACATTTTGTTCACTTTGCAAGGAGAAACAGCTGGAGCAAACGCCGTTTCAAACTTTGACACCTTGATGGCTCCATTTATAAGATATGACAATTTAAACTATAAACAAGTTAAACAGGCCATGCAGGAATTTTTATATAACTGTATGGTGCCAACAAGAGTCGGTTTTCAAACGCCATTTTTGAACGTTTCTCTAGACATTAAGCCACCAGCACACTTGGCAAAACAGCCAGTAATTATTGGAGGAGAGCCACAAAACGAAACATATGCAGAGTTTCAGCCAGAAATGGATATGTTTAACAAAGCATTCTACGAGGGCTTAATGGAAGGTGACGCATCTGGAAGACCATTTACCTTTCCAATTCCAACGGTTTCCATTGGTAAAGATTTTGACTGGGATAATCCAAATTTAACTGCAATGTGGGAGGCAACAGCAAAATATGGAATAAACTATTTTTCAAACTTTGTTAACTCAGATATGAGCCCAGACGATGCAAGGTCAATGTGTTGCAGATTAAGGTTAGACAACAGAGAGCTATATAAGAGGGGAGGTGGATTGTTTGGGTCTTCTCCAAAAACAGGATCAGTTGGAGTTGTAACAATAAACTTACCAAGATTAGGATATACTTCAAAAACCAAAGCAGAATTTTTTAGCAAATTGGGACGATTAATGGAGTTAGCCAAAGAAAGTTTAGAAATCAAAAGAAAAGCTCTAGATAACTTTATGGAAAAGGGTTTGTACCCTTATTCAAGGCACTATTTGCAAGATGTTAAAACATTAAGAAATTCTTATTTTGGAAATTATTTTGCAACAATTGGAATTTGCGGAATGAACGAGGCTTTGCTAAACTTTTTAGAAGAAGACATCACAACTCCAAAAGGAAAGAAATTTGCAATAGAAATTTTAGATTTCATGCGTGACAAAATGGTGAAGTTTCAAGAAGAAACTGGAAACTTGTACAACTTAGAGGCCACTCCAGCAGAAGGCACAAGCTACAGGCAAGCAAAAGCTGATAAAGAAAAGTATCCAGACATTATTACAGCTGGCACACCAGAAGTTCCATTCTACACAAACTCTAGTCAGTTGCCAGTTGGATTTACCGACGATGTTTTTGAGGCCCTAGGGTTGCAAGATGAGTTGCAGACAAAATATACAGGAGGAACGGTTTTGCACATATTTTTGGGCGAAAAAATTTCAGACCCATTAATGGCAAAAAATTTGATTAGGAAAATATTTTCAAAATATAATTTGCCATATATCACCCTAACTCCTACGTTTTCCATTTGTCCTACGCATGGATATCTTTCGGGTGAACATTTTGAGTGCCCTCAGTGCGCGATAAAACAACCATGCGAAGTTTATTCAAGGGTTGTAGGATATATCAGGCCAGTACAGCAATGGCACAAGGGTAAACAAGAAGAATATCAAGAGAGGAAAGAGTTTGCATGCCCCGAAGGCTTAGAAACAGATGTTTTAAAAAAGGTAGAACAAAAAACCGCAGTGTAAAAATAAAAAAGACTCCCTTGTGCGCAGGGGAGTCTTTTTGTTAATATTAGATTATGTTAATAGCGGGATTACAAAAAACAACACTCATAGACTATCCAGGCAAAATTGCCTGCGTGATTTTTTTGGCTGGCTGTAATTTTAGGTGCCCCTGGTGCTATTCTTCGGAGTTGGTTTTGCCATTAAAAATTGCAAAACAACCAAGATTATCTGAAAAAGAGATTTTGGATTTTTTAAGGCAGAGAAAGGGTTTGCTAGAGGGAGTTGTGCTTTGCGGAGGAGAACCCACAATAAATAAAGATTTAACTCAATTTATAGAAAAAATAAAGAATTTGGGCTATCCAGTAAAATTAGACACAAATGGGTCAAACCCAGACATGTTAAAAGATTTGGTAAAAGCTAATTTGATAGATTATGTTGCCATGGATATTAAAACTGTGGCAGGAAGCCCGGTATATAAAAATCTTATGACTGATGGAGCCACAATAGGAAAAATAAAAGAAAGCGTAGGGTTTTTAAAGTCAGGAAGAATAGACTTCGAATTTAGAACAACAGTAGTTAGTTCTATACATAAAAAAGAAGATTTTTTAGAAATTGCTAAGTGGATTGGTGGCCCCGAAGTAAAATATTATTTACAAAACTTTAGAGCTGAAAAAACCATTGATCCAGAGTTTGAGAAGGTGCAACCATTTAAGACACAGTTTTTAGACGATATAGTAAAAGAAATTTCTTCATATTTTAAAATTTGCCAAGTTAGATAAGCAATGACTCCGTCTAAGGTTTTATTCTTTCTTAGTTTATCGTTTATTGCTGGGATATTTATAGAATCTATTACAAAAATTCCTCAAATTTTGATTTGGGGATTTTTGTTGCTTGCGTTGGTGATAATTTTTACCTCATTATTTATTAAAAAGAACAGGTTGGCTGCGGCGGGATTTTGTTTGCTGTTTTTAATTATGGGAGCTATGAGGGTGCAGATTTCAGAGTTTAATATTGCTAACGATAAGTTGAGCAAATTTAACGGAACGGGAGTTTTTACTATAACGGGCGTTATTTCGAACGACCCTGACGTTAGAGATACTTTTCAAAAGTTGAAAGTTAAAGTTGGAGACAGCACAGTTTTGGTAACAACAAATAGATATCCAGAGTATAAGTATTTAGATAAAATAGAAGTTACTGGAAAATTAGAAGCACCAAGCGTTACAGACACCTTTAATTATAAAAATTATTTGTTAAAAGATCATATTTATTCTGTTATTAATTTCCCAAAGATTGAATTGGTCTCAATAAAACACGAATATACAGTTTTTTTATATATATATGAAAAGATATTGTTTTTTAAGGAAAGGGTGAGAGAAAGCATCCAGCAAAATTTTTTACCGCCACAAAGCTCTATTATGGAGGGCACAATTTTAGGAGATAGTGGGGCAATGAGCAATGACTTGAAAAATATGCTAAATGCTACTGGGCTACGTCACATTATAGCCGTTTCTGGCACGCATATAGTTATTTTAGGGGCGCTTATATCTTCTTTGCTTTTAGCTCTAGGATTTAGGCGAGGGCAAGTTTTTTATATTGCATTGTCTTTTATAATTGTTTATATAGTTTTTACAGGGTTGCCATCTTCTGGGGTGAGAGCCGGAATTATGGGAGGAACTTACCTTTTATCACAAAAATTAGGAAGGCAAACCATGGGTTCAAGGTTAATAGTTTTGGCGGCCGCCTTAATGCTTTTAGTAAACCCTTTGTATTTACTCTATGATGTTGGGTTTCAGCTTTCATTTTTAGCTGTTATGGGTCTTATTTATATAGAGCCCGCTATAAAATTGTTAATAAAGAAAATAACCAGACAGCAAGAGAAATCCTCTGCAGAAAATTTTATTGGCATTGTGTCAACAACGTTTGCAGCACAAATTTTTACGTTGCCCATAATGGTTTATAATTTTGGAAACGTATCATTTGTTTCTCCTATAACTAATCTTTTGGTTTTGCCAATTGTTTATTGGCTTATGGTTTTTGGTTTTTTGTCAGCCATAGCAGGAATCTTTTGGAGCGCCTTAGGGTGGATTTTTTCTATTCCTTGTTACTTTTTGCTTAGCTACTTTTTATGGGTAATAAATTTTTTCTCTCAACCATGGGCAATGAAGACAATAGATAAAATACATTGGATTTGGTTAGTTGTGATTTATTTGATCATAGGCCTTGCCGTTAGATTTATAAATCGCAAATATATTCAAAAATTTATATAAAAAAGACCCGACCGATGATTTGGTCAGGTTTGTGAATGTTGTTCAGGCAATTCGTCTGAACCCATCGTTATCTTCTTCGGCGAAGAATCCGCTTATCTTCAAGCCAAGGAGCGTCTTCGAGCCGAAGTGCTTTTCCAAAATCCCTACGCCAAGGATGATGTCCTGTTGCTGTTCGGCGATTGTGAAGTTGCTTTTCGGCGGAACTTCGGTGTAGTATCCACACCTGTGCCCGATGAGGAAGATGTCCCTTATGTTAGGAAACTTCCTTTTGGCGGTGGGGATCTGCCGCACCATTAGAAGCGCATATTCGATGGGGAGGTAATCCGAGTTGGCTACGCACATCGGAGCCCCCAGAAACCCGAGTTTCTGCATCCATCTTCTCTGGGGTATCAAGATGTGGGTCTTTACTCTTCGCCATTGATCAACGCCCGGTGCAGAGTCTGTGCCCTTCGTAGAGTCCGTGCAAATGATACAGATGCCGTCGGTTGCTTCTACGCTGCCATTAGTCACAACGCACTCCTTTGTTAAGGGTCTGTCATTTGCACCATCCTAAGTGCAAACATAGATATAATAACACGTATTTTTAGTATTTGCAAGCGGGCAAGTGTTGTGGTGGCGGGCTCTTGGAATCTCGCTCATTTACAATTATAATAGATATAATATGGCTTTAGAAAAACAAGACGAAAAGGCGTGGGTTGTGGCTGCTGACATGGGTTATGGCCACCAAAGAACGGCGTATCCTTTAAGGGATATTGCTTTTGGTGGCAAGGTTATAAATGCGAACAGTTATCAGGGAATTCCCAAAAAGGATAAAAGGTTTTGGCACCAAACACGCTATGCATATGAGTTTATATCGAGGTTTAAGCGAATTCCAATAATTGGAAACTGGGTTTTTTCTATTTTAGATAGGTTTCAGAAGATTATGACCTATTACCCTAAAAGGGATTTGTCTAAACCAGATTTTGCTCTAAGAAATATTTTCTATTTTATTAAAAGAGGTTGGGGCAAAGACTTAATAGAAAGGTTTAAAAAGAATCCTCTACCATTAATTTCTACATTTTTTACGCCAGCCTTTATGGCAGAGTCTTTTGGGTATCAAAATGATATTTATTGCGTTATATGCGATGCCGACATTTCTAGAGCGTGGGCATCTTTTGTACCGAACAAAAGCAAGATTAAATATTTTACTCCAAACACTTGGACTAGAGACAGGCTAAAGTTATATGGGGTCGATTCTAAAAACATAACATTAACTGGATATCCTTTGCCAAAAGAAAATGTTGGAGCAAATTTGGCAATTTTGAAAGAGGATATGCGGCATCGCCTTATTAATTTAGATCCTAACAAAAAATACAGAAAAATATATGGGCCACTGATCACCGGTGCGCTTGGAAGATTGCCAGAAAAATCTAACCACCCCCTAACGATTATGTTCTCTATAGGTGGAGCTGGCGCGCAAAAGGAAATACCTTTACATGCCATAAATAGTTTAAAAGATAAAATAAAAGATAGAAAGCTAAGGTTCATTATTGCAGTTGGAGTAAGAGAAGAACTAAGCAAATATTTTGCAGATAATATTAAGGGGTTAAAATTAGACGGCTGGGTGCACATACTTTCTGGAATAACAACTGACGAGTATTTCAAAAACTTTAACGAGGCTTTGCGCGAGACAGACGTTTTGTGGACAAAACCGTCAGAACTTTCTTTTTATGCTGGACTTGGCATTCCAATAATTATTGCTCCGACAATTGGTTCACAAGAGGATTTTAATAAAAAATGGTTGTTGCATGTTGGCGCCGGCATTTCACAAGAAGATCCTAAATATGCCAGTCAATGGTTTTACGATTATCTGAACTCGGGAGACCTAGCAGAAGTTGCCATGCAGGGTTTTATGGAAATAGAATCGATGGGAACATATAATATTGAATCCGTTGTTTCTGGAAACAAAAAAGAGCATGAATAGGATTTTCAAAATATTTATTGTTTTCCTTATCGTAGTTTTAGCAATTTTAGCTGGAATTTTTTGTTATTTTTTTATTGGAAAGGCTCCAGCGCCCAAAGACATCACATGGGGCGTTGATTTTTCTCAAATGCAGGCAGAATCTTTGGGTTTAGATTGGAAAAAAACATATTCAGCTATAATTGATGACCTTGGGGTAAAAAATATAAAAATTCATACACAGTGGGATTGGGTAGAAGGGAACAAGGGTGTTTATTATTTTGACGACATTGATTGGCAGTTAGCTCAAGCAAAGAATAATGGGGTGGGGGTTATTTATGTTGTAGGACTAAAAACTGGTCGTTGGCCAGAATGTCACATGCCTTCGTGGGCCTCCGGATTATCGGCTCAGCAACAAAAGGATGAAATTTTAAGTTATATAAAAGAAGTTGTTTTAAAGTATAAAGGAGAAAAAACAATTATTAACTGGCAGGTAGAAAACGAACCACTTTTCAAGTTTGGCGAATGCCCAGAGTGGTATTATGAAAGTGAAGACTTTCTAAAAGCTGAAGTTAATTTAGTAAGATCTTTAGACCCAACAAGACAAATAATTATTTCTGATTCAGGAGAGCAGTCTGATTGGTTTCGCGCCGCAAAAGTGGGTGACATTGTTGGAATCACCATGTATAGAAAAGTTTGGGCACACGTTACAGATAGATTTGGATTTAACGTTAATTCATTTTTGTCGCCCATAACATATTGGCGCAAGGCGCTGCTTATTAAAAAAATATTTGATAAAGATGTAATATGCATAGAGCTACAGGCAGAGCCTTGGGCATCTAAGCCATTTAATAATGTTTCGTTGCAAGAGCAATCAAAAACTATGAGCCCAGATTTGTTGGTAAAAAATATTGCGTATGCTAGAGAAACTGGATTAGATAAATTTTATTTATGGGGGGCAGAGTGGTGGTATTGGATGAAAGAAAAACAAAATCAACCACAGATATGGAACGAAGCTAAAAAATTATTTCAAAACTAACCATGATAAGCATTATAGTTCCTACGTTAAACGAAGAAAAATATTTGCCCTTGCTTTTAGAGTCAATTAAAAGTAATGATTTTTCTGACTACGAAATAATAATTGCTGACGCTGGGTCAAAGGATAAAACTATAGAAATTGCAAAAAGATATAACTGTAGGCTTATTCCGGGTGGGTTGCCCGCCAAAGGAAGAAACGAGGGTGCCAAGGTGGCAAAGGGTGATTTGTTGTTTTTTGTGGATGCAGACTCTTTGCTGCCAGAAAGATTTTTTAAAAATGCATTAGAAGAATTTAGCAGAAAAAATCTTGATTTTGCCTCTTTTGGTTTGGTTCCAATAGGCGGAACCAAAATAAACAAAGTTGCATTTAACATGTTCTACAATTGGTATATATATGCAGTAGAAAAAACCCTACCTCATGCTGCCATGGGAATTTTAGCTAAAAGAGATTTATTTTTGAAATTAGACGGCTATGACGAAACCATAAAATTAGCAGAAGATCACGACTTAAGCAGAAGGGCAAAGAAAATAGCTAAATATGGAATTATAAAATCTACTAAGGTGCATTTTTCCGATAGAAGATTTAAAAAAGATGGGTGGTTTAGGACGTCAGTAAAGTATTTTTTATGTGAGCTACACATGATATTTATAGGGCCAGTTAGGTCTGATATATTTGAGTATAAGTTTGATCACTATAGCAAAGAGAAAGACGAAACCAAAAAATAATCTCTTACGTATAATATTTATTGGGAGAAGATCTTGATAAATTTTTTTGGTTAAATATAATACAATTAATATTAATTTATTTTATTAATGTCTATGTATAATCTACCAGAGTATAATATAAAAGATATTAAAGATAAAATAATAAAAACAATAAAAAACAAAGTTTTTTTGGGTGTGGTGCTTTTAGTTATTGCATGCTGCATTTTGGGCGCCTATGCTAGCACCATTGCTCTTAACTATTTCCCATCGGAAACTCAAACATTTTTAAGGTATGTTAAGATGCCCGAGTTGGCATCGCCCAAAATTGATAACACCCCCGTTGTTAGCCAATACGTTTCTAACGTTTCTTATGAACAAGCGATAATAGACGCAGCGAAAAATGTTTCACCATCAGTTGTTAGTATTGTAATTTCAAAAAATTTACCGGTGTACGAGCAGCAATGGGTTAACCCATTCGGAGACAATAAAGATTCTTTTGGGGGACTATTTGATCCATTTGATTTTCAAATTCCTCAACAGGTGCAAAAGGGCACAAAGTATCAAGAAGTTGGTGCCGGGTCTGGTTTTATTGTCTCGGCTGATGGGTTAATTTTAACAAATAAACACGTTGTGATAGACAGCAAGGCAGACTACACGGTTTTAACTAACGATGGGCAAAAGTATTCAGCTAAAGTTTTAGCCTTAGATCCAGTTCAAGATTTGGCAGTAATAAAGATACAACTAGACCCTTCGAAGGGTCTAGGACAAGATAAAAAATTTAAGCCAGTAGTTTTGGGAGATTCTGCTGGCATACAAATTGGACAAACGGCCATTGCTATTGGAAACGCCCTCGGACAATTTTCAAACACGGTTTCGGTTGGGGTGGTGTCTGGCTTGCAGAGAACCATTTCGGCCTCAGACCAAGTGGGCTCATTCTCAGAAACGCTTGATGGAATTATTCAAACCGATGCAGCAATCAACACGGGAAACTCTGGCGGGCCCTTGGTTAACCTAAGGGGAGAAGTTATTGGCATAAACACTGCAATGGCTCAGGGCGCTCAGGGCATTGGTTTTGCGATTCCTATTGATATGGCAAAAAAAGATATTGACCAGGTTATTAAAACAAATAAAATTGTTTATCCATTTTTAGGCGTAAGATATGTTTTGGTTAATAAAGAGGTTCAGCAAGAATATAATTTATCAGTTGATTATGGCGCAATAATTCTAAAAGGCGACAAGGGTGAGGCGGCCATAACGGTTGGGTCTGCTGCAGATAAGGCTGGGCTAAAAGAAAAAGACGTTGTTTTGAAGATAAACGACGAAAAAATTACCAGCGACAACTCAATGGCAAAAATAATAAGAAAATATAATGTTGGAGACAAAATTACTTTACATATTTTAAGAGGCGACAAAGAACAAGACATAGATTTAACCTTGGGTGAAAGATCTTCGTAGGTAAAACAATTAAGTATTGACAGATTGGTTTCTTAAGAGTATAAGTAAAACATACGATATGGATAGCATTTCTAACAAAATTTCTTTCTTTTATTTTAGCCCTTTTAGGCAAGGGATTGTTTTGATTTAAAGCTAAAGTTTAAATAGCATAATCAACACAGTCCCTTTCTCAAAAGGGGCTTTTTTGTAGAAGCTCCGAGGAAGACAGTTCTTTGAGTCAACAATAAGACTACTAGAAAGGAGTCATTATGGGCCGCATCGAAGGTCTGAAATCGTTTCCGAAGATGGATGGGTTGCCCAAGCGTGAAAGCGAACAGGCAATGTCTTTGTGGGGTTCGTCGGTCAGCAGGGTCGTTTGTTTTTCATTGGGGCCAGAAGGCACCAATATCGCTCAGGCGTCACGTGAGTGGCTGAAAAAAATGAAGCTCACTGGCAAGTCTGAGGTCGTCCTCTGCGACACCCCGGAGGAGTGTCTTGAGAGGGCCAGGATGGTCCACGACGCTGGCGTGCTGGCAGTTTACTGGACCTGTGCGGTTTACGCGCACGAGAGCGAATTCTTCTTCGGAAACCCCGACGTTCTGCCATTTTTCTTTCAGGAGACGATGCCTTTAGACGAGATGCAACTTGCGACAGTCGCATTTCGTGTCAACGAGGTGGTAGGCGGTTGTGTTCCATCAACGTGGCGCATTTCGTCTCATCCTTCTCCGCAGCATCTGTTGAGGGGGCTGAATATCCGAGAGATTGTCCTGGTCAACAGCAATGCCGCCGCGGCGATTCACTGCAAAGAAGGCAAGTCGGAGGCTTGCATAACAACCGAGTCCGCAAGGAAAATTCATAACCTGCACACCTTGCATCTGTTCGGTTGTCCGCCGATGGTTTTCTTCGGTGGCATCACCCCGGATGGCGCCGACCTGATGAAGGTCGCGTTCAAAAAAGCCTGCTCTGTCTGAGCCAGGAGTCTTATTGAAAATCACTCGCTAGCCAACCAGCTAGCGAGTGATCTATTTTTTTAATTTAAATTTAAAACAAAAATTATTCTTTAAACATATATGAAAAATACAATAATAGGAGCTTCAGGAGAGATGGCCAAAAACCTTCTTTTTCCGCTTTTAAAACAGTTAGGGCCAGTTATTTTAGTCGATAAAGATACTTCACCCGAGGATAAACAAAAAGCATGGGAGGCCGATGTTATTTGGTTGAGCATACCAAGAGACGAAGTCCCTAATATATTAAAAGGGATTGTTTTGGATTCCTCTAAATTGATTATTGATATTTGTTCAATAAAAAGAAATTTATCACAAAACATAAAAACCACAGGTGCCGATTTTTTATCTTTGCATCCCTTGCATGGGCCATACGTTCCTTTAAATGGTCAGAAATGGGTAGTTGTTAAAAACGATCAAGTTTTGCAAAACAATAAAAATGCAAAAGAAATTTTAGAATTTTTGAAAAGTCAGGGGATTAGCTTTATTGAAGCTGGATCAGAAGACGAGCATGATTTTATGATGGGGGTTACCTTGAGTCTTCCAGAATTTTTTACAATTATTATCGATTCTTTAATAAATAAATACGCTAAAGAAAATAATCAAGAAAAACCAGACATGAAAAAAATTATGGAGTGGGCGGTTCCGGCCTCTAACGCATTTTTTTCAGCGTATGTGCACTCAATAAATAGTTCGGCCCCATGGTTAAGGAAAGATTTGGTTTTAGGATCTTACGGGAATTTGGTTGAATGCGCCAAGAAATCAGCAGAAGATATAGGCAAAATTTCAATACAAGAAATAGAGAAGAAACTGGAAGAGCAGAAAGAATTTATTAATAATCTTCCCTTAGAAGAAAGGAAGAGAGTCCGTCAGTGGATAGAGCGCTGGTTTGTGGATTCAACTCAAAAGATATTTTCTTTTAACAAAAAAAAGGCTATCAAGCCGAGGCTAAAAATACAATACATGGTTGATAGTGTTCAAGATATATTTCCGACTAACACCGGCAAGGTTTCAGTTGGCATACACGGGATAGAGGGATGTTTTACTCATGAGTCGGCCCTAAGGTTATGCGAAGATTTGGGAATTGATTCTTCAAAAATAGATTTCAAATATTTAGTGGATGCTAAGGGTGTTGTCGGGGCGGTTGTCAGGGGTGAAATAGACCGCGGGGTTTTTTGCATTGCGAACTCTGGATCAGGCGCATATATAGAGAGTATGAAGATAATGGGTGAATGTAATTTTGATGTTTTAGCACTTTATGGAATGGAAATAATGCAATGTTTGATGGCAAGGCCGGAAATCAAAGATATCGCGGAAATAAAAGAAGTTTTTGCTCATCCTCAGGCAATTTCTCAGTGTGAGCGCACTTTTGCCGAAAAATATCCAGAAATCAAATTAACTAAAGGCACAGACGCAGATGACACTGCTTTGTGCGCTAAAAGAATATCAGAAAACGAGTTTCCTAAAACAACGGCCACACTGGCCTCACAGATTGCGGCACGGCTTTATGGATTGAATATTTTAGAGTATGGCATGCACCACGATCCGTTCAATACGACAACAATGCTGGTTATAAGAAAAAAGTAAGACAAACGGGTAAGTTGTTTTATTGTTGACACCAATAGTATTTCTGGTAGTATGCATATATATGCAGAATCAAACCAATCAAATCAATAACTGGTTTTACTTTTATAGCTTCTTGACGAGAGGGGTTGGTTTGAGCGTTTAATAAAACGAACTTAAAAATTCCAACAAGCTCCTCTCGGTGGGGAGCTTTTTTCGTAGTCCGTTCACAATTCATTTGTGGAAAGGTAGAATCATGAAAAGGTGGCTTTATGACGTAATCCCGGTCGGTCCTAATTCGTATGAGGGAAACACCCTTAAGGCGATTAAAGCAGCAGGGAGAAGGGGGTGGCGCGTTGCCCACCAGCCTAATCACTCGGTGGGTGGCATCTTGATTGAGCGCGAAGACCCTGGGAAAAAGGCTCCTGGGGTAAAGCGGTAGATTGGTCTACAAAACCGCACTATGCGCTAGGTTCTGGAAGTTTCAGGACTTAGCGCTCTTTTTTTGTGTGGTGATTATCACTCTTGACTGGGGAGTGATATTTGATATATAATCTAGTATATAATAAAATAAACTATATGAACGGAGCAAATTTTACCAATAAGGCCCAAGATGCGTTAATGCAGGCCCAGCAGTTAGCTCAAGAAAAAGGACAATCACAAATTGATGCCTTGCATTTGTTGTCTGTGCTTTTAACACAAGAAGGGTCAATTATTATTACAACATTACAAAAGCTTGGTGTTGACGCAGATTCTTTAAGCAAAAAAGTTGATGCCCAGGTATTAAAGATTCCGATGGCCTCAACGCCACAAGCATTTGGCCAATTTTATCTTACGCAGGATATGGCTAAGGTTTTAGACAGGGCTAGGCAAGAAGCGATAAAAATGAACGATGAGTTTATTTCTGTTGAGCATTTATTTTTAGCATTATTAGACACAAAGTCTGGTGCAAAAGATATTTTAGAAAAGATTAATTTTTTAGCTGGCGGTTCTTCAGGAGACGGGCAGAATTCTTTTAAAAGTTCAAAGCTTGATTACGAAGCGGTAATAAAAGTTTTATCTCAAATAAGAGGTGGCCAAAGAATTACTGATCCCGAGCCAGAGTCTAAGTTTCAGGTAATAGAAAAATATACTAGAAATTTAACCAATTTAGCGGCTGCCGGAAAAATTGACCCTATAATTGGCAGAGATAATGAAATTAGAAGGTTAATGCAAATAATTTCTAGAAGAACGAAAAATAATCCAGTATTAATTGGAGACGCAGGAGTTGGTAAAACCGCAATTGTTGAGGGTTTTGCTCAAAGAATTGCCAGGGGAAACGTGCCAGATTTTTTAAAAAATAAAGAAGTAATTTCTTTGGACTTAGGTTCTATAATTGCTGGCACAAAATATAGGGGAGAGTTTGAGACAAGAGTCAAGGCTTTGTTAAAAGAATTATCTAGGTCTGCAGGAAAATATATTTTGTTTATAGACGAGCTACATACTTTAGTTGGAGCGGGGGCCGCAGAGGGAGCAATTGATGCTTCAAATTTATTAAAGCCTGCACTTGCAAGAGGAGAATTAAGGGCAATTGGAGCTACAACTACAAGGGAATACCAAAAATATATTGAACAAGACCCAGCACTAGAAAGGAGATTTCAGCCAATTTTTGTGCAAGAACCAAATGTTGAAGATGCAACCGCAATGTTGCGCGGAATAAAAGAAAAATATGAAGTTCACCATGGAGTTAAAATAAAAGATTCTGCCATAAAAGCAGCAGTGGACTTGGCAAACAGATATATCTCTGACAGATTTTTGCCCGACAAAGCAGTTGACCTAATGGATGAGGCTGCTTCTGCTTTAAGATTGGAAATAGAATCTGACCCGCAAGAGTTAGAAAAGTTTGATGAGGCAATTATGAAGTTAGAAATTGAAAAGCAGGCTTTAAAAAAAGAAAAAGGCTCTGAAAGAAGATTAAAAGTTATAGCTCGCGAATTAGCCGATTTAAATGAAAAGACAAAAGCCTTGAGATTGAAGTGGGGGGCAGAAAAAGAGCTGATTAACAAAATAAAAGACATTAGAGAAAAAATAGACAATTTATCTTATCAAACAGAAATTGCTCAAAGAGAAGCCGATTTAGAAAAGGTTGCAGAAATAAAATATGGAAAGATTCCAGAGCTATTAAAAGAGTTGTCGGCAATTGAACAAAAATTAATTAACATACAAAAAGGACATAGATTTTTGAAAGAAGAGGTTACCGAGGAAGAGGTTGCTGGGGTTGTTTCACGTTGGACTGGCATTCCGGTTATGCGCTTGATTACAGAAGAGGCAAAAAAGCTAGAAACAATGGAAGACACCCTAAACAGGCGAGTAATTGGACAGCAAGAAGCCATTTCAGCAATTTCAAGGGCCATACGCAGGGCAAGGGCTGGAATTTCAGAAGAAAACAAACCACTAGGATCCTTCTTGTTTTTGGGGCCAACAGGAGTTGGAAAAACAGAAACAGCTAGAGCGTTAGCAGAATTTTTGTTTAACGATGAAAAGGCGTTGATAAGATTAGACATGTCAGAATATATGGAGCGCCATACAGTTTCAAAAATTATTGGTTCGCCTCCAGGATATGTTGGCTATGAAGAGGCTGGGCAGTTAACTGAAAAAGTTAGAAGAAAGCCATATGCTGTGCTTTTGTTAGACGAAGTTGAAAAAGCACACCCAGATGTTTTCAACATTTTGTTGCAGATTTTTGAAGATGGAAGATTAACAGATTCTAAGGGAAGAATGGTTTCATTTAAAAACACTATAATAATAATGACCTCTAATTTAGGTTCTGATTACATAAACAAAATGTCGTCTATTGGTTTTAATACCAAAGAAGAGTTGGTGCAAAGGGAATCTATGAGAGAAAAAATATTCGATACGCTTAGAGATTCATTTCGACCAGAATTTTTGAACAGAATAGACGAATTAGTGATATTCAATTATCTGAAAAAAGAGCAGATCAAAACAATTGTCGACCTAGAATTGGCAAAAGTTGAAAAGCGCTTGGCCACAAAAGAAATAAAAATTGGAATTTCAGAAAAAGCTAAAGAGTTTTTGGTCAAAGAGGGTTTTGACCAAAATTTGGGAGCACGACCTTTAAAGAGAACCATTCAAAGATTAATTTTAGATCCTCTATCAATAAAGATTGTTATTAATGAGATTTCGGAAGGTAGCAGAGTTTTGGTTGACGAGCAAGACGGCAAAATAGTTTTTGATGGTTCTAGTGTGCAACCAAGGCAATTGCCAAAAATGAGGCCAATGCAAAAGCTCGCAAAAGCAAAAAAGTAGTTTTTGGAAAATTTCTTGACATAAGCCCTTGAGGTGATATAGTAATGATATAACCATGAATATTAAACAAACAGCCAAAGCCACAGCAAGGAGAAGGCACTCAAACAATTTGAGGCTGTTTGTTAGCGTTTAAATTTTTCGAGTCTTCTAACTACAATTTATTTGAACATTATCAGACGGTCTCAAGTTGAGCCGTCTGTTTTGTTCTTTGATATTTTTCGAAAGGAGTAGGGTATGGTTTACGCCAATTTTTTCCGGCCATCTGTTGAAGACGTGGCAGCGTTGGTAGAAGTTGAAAGTTTAGCCTGGGCGTCGCCGGGGGCCAACATTACGGCTTGCCAAGACAAGTTGTTATCTCGCGTTGAGTCTCACGGGGGCAGCCAGAGCGTTGTCTTGGCCACTATAGAGGGAAAGCCCGCTGGGAGCCAGTATGCATTCCGGTTCAATTGGGACGCGAGCGTCGAAGGGCTGCGTTCGTGGGATGAGTACACCGCTGAGGGGTGGACCAACAAGGTTCATAATCCCATCGGAAGTACGGGTTTTCTTGTCGGGGTAGGGGTTGTGCCTGAGTTTCGTGGCATCAAGGTGGCGCACAATCTCCGCTGGTCTGGGGAATATAAGGTGTCTGAGTTGTTAATTGCGGCAACCCTAGATAACCTTTTCTTGGGCGGAGGAGTTCAGCGTGTCATCGCCAACGCTCGAATTCCCTTCTACCACAAGATGGCCCAGCTGAGCGTTGAAGATTATTGTGGGCTTCGCCGTGAAGATGGGAAGCTGTTTGATCCCGTGCTGCGTTTCCACGAGCGCATGGGGGCCACAATAATTAAACCAGTTGTATACTCAATGGAAGATGCAGAGTCCCTCAATGGTGGTTGTTGGGTTTTGTATCATCGTCCTTTCGAAAACGCATAAGTAATATTTGGGGTGGACGGAAAACATTCATCCACCCCAAACCTTTTTATTCTTATGAAACAATTTAATATAAAAAAAATTAGTAAAAATATATATAAAATAGAAGAGTTGTGGTTTAAAGAGCACGCTAATTTATATTTATTTAAGGGCAATAAGTTTAATTTGTTAATTGATGCTGGATTAGGCTTTTATAATATAAAGAAATTTTTGTGTAAGGAGGGTTTTAAAAATAATAAAGTTGTGTTAACACATGCACATTTTGATCATGCTTTTGGCATTAAGCACTTTTTGCCAGAAGAAATCTTAGTTGATCGCAAAACATATAGCAATCTTAAAAATGGAAGGATGTGGGGTTTAAAATATTTTAAGAAAAGCGATTCAAAGATAAATCCATCGACACCACTTAATTTTGAAAACGCGGTCGAACATTTTTTATTGCACTTAGATAAAATTAAACCTCGAAAGTTAGCAACAATAGACACGGGCTCCTTCAGTTTTGAGGTAGTAAATTTACCTGGGCACACAGATGATTCAGTGGGGTATTATGACAAAGAACATAAAATTTTGGTGACGGGAGACGCGTTATATTATGGAAAAATATATACTGATTTTTCTAACGCAGATAAAAATAAATTCAAAAAATCGCTTAAGTTTATTTCCGAGATGAATTTTAATGTTTTGTTGCCGGGGCACAACAGCCTTTTAAGCAAAAAGAAATCTCTTGCGATTATCTCAAAATGGAGCAGAGCCTTGGGAGCATAAAGTTATTCACACGTTGATACGTGAGTAATTTTTTTATAAAATTAAAAGAACTACTTCAACCAAAAATGCTTTCAAAAAGCCAAATTTTTTATTTTTTAATAAGTCTTATCGCTACAGTTGCGATAGGCTTTTTTATTTGGAGTTTATTTATAATTCCAAACAATGGTGTTTTTGCTAACGTTTTAGCCGAAATAAATAAAGTTGGTTTTAAATTTTTTCCGGCCTCAATTCAATCAGATTATAAAGAGGTTGAGCTGAGTTTATCGCCAGTTGAAGAAGAAGTAAATCAAGGCGAGCAAAAGGTGGAGCCCGATGGGGTTTCAGTCTATTATACAAACGATGAGACCACGTTAACGGAGGAAGGGCGTCAAAACATATTAGATGATATTCAAGAAAAGCTAGATGTAATAAGCCAACAAGTTCAGCAATTAATTGCAGAAAAGAATGAAAAAGAAGCTTCGGCCAACGCAGACAAAAAGGAGTTGGTTAATGAAGAAAAGCCGGTTGATGAAAAAGATGAAGGCTTAGAAGAACATGAAGAAATCGAAGAAACCGAAGAAATAGTTTCTTGCGTTGGGCAGATAAATGTAAATACTGCTTCTGTCGAAGGTTTAGAGAAAATAATAGGTGTTGGGGCGGTAGCAGCCCAAAAAATAATAGAAGCCAGGCCTTTCTGTTCGTTAAATGATTTGCTGCGCGTTAGCGGAATAGGCGAAACAACTTTGCAAAAAATAACAGAGCAACAATGTGCCTATGCCGATGGAATTTGTGGAGGTGGCGGGGGAGGCGGTGGTGGATCTGCGCCCTTGCCGACCGTTTATTCAAAGATTTTAATTTCAGAAATTCAAATTTCACCAATTGCACAAAGATTTGTTGAACTTTATAATCCAAGTGCCACAGACATTGATTTGACGGGCTGGTATTTACAAAGAAAGACAGAAACAGCTGATACGTGGGGGTCTTTAGTTTCATCTCCAAAATTTGAGGGTAAAATAATTCCAGCTAACGGATATTTTCTAATTTCTCGAGAGCTTGAAGCTTCAGACATATTATTTGACATAACCCTTAGCGATAATAATTCTTTGGCTTTAAAAAATCCTGACGGTGAAGTTTCCGATAAATTAGGATTTGGAAGCTCGCAAGATTTTGAAACTCAATCAACTACAAATCCAGGTGATGGACAAAGCATTGGCAGAAAATATGACTCCACAGAACAAGACACAAACGATAATTCAGTCGACTTTGAGTTAAACACACCAACTCCAAAATCAAAAAACACTATTTATGTTGCGCCTTCAGTGCCAACGCTTGCAAGCATAGCCGTTACAACTCCAGCAACAAAATTAGTTTATAATGTTGGCGACACGCTAGATATTTCGGGTTTAGTAATAACTGGAACATATAGCGACTTAAGCACTAAAACTGAAACAATAAACCTAACAGATGTGACGGGTTTTGATAGTTCTATTGCAATAACAGATGAAATTTTAACAATTACAATAAATGGCCAGACAACAACTTATAAAATAAACATAGTAGAGCCGGTTTTGCAGAAAGCGATTTTAATTAATGAAATTCAAATAGCGGGCCAAACTGCAAAAGACGAATTTATAGAACTTTATAATCCAAACAGTTTTGATGTTGACCTTGTAGGATTTTCTTTAAAGAGAAAAACTTCTAGCGGAGTAGAAAGCAATTTGGTTAGTGCAGGAAGTTTTGTTGGTACAATTTTGGCTGGTGGATATTTTTTGATTGCGCCACAAGTAAATGATGATGGATCTCCAAGTTATATGGGATCTGTAACTCCCAATTTATATTATTCTGGAAAAACGTATTCAATAGCTTTAAACAACACGGTTTTGTTTTATGATAAAAATGGCAGCTTGCAAGACAAGGTTGGTTTTGGAACTGCCTCTGATTTTGAAGCTGCCGTGGCCTTAAACCCAGACGATGGAAAAAGTATTTCGAGGACAACTGGGACAGACACAGAAGACAATAGTGAGGACTTTGTGGTTTTAGACACCCCAACTCCAGGGCAGTAACCTCGTTTTATGCTTTACAAAAAATGTTCTCTGATGTAGTTTAAATTAACGTCCTTTTCCAATTCCGACCATTTGGTCAACCTTTAGTAGAGAGCGAGGCGAACATGCGTAGAAAGAAGTTAAAGGCAGTTGTTTGTTCGGAAAAAACGCGACGCACACTTCTAATTCCCGAGAGATACTGCATCGGGATAGGTGGCGGTTTCGTTTTTGCTGCCACCGCTGTTTTGGATCGCTGCAAGTGGCTAGAGGGTCGTCCGCTTCGCAACGGTCTTGTGCTGACGTCCGGGCTCACGATTGAGGCGTCTGGTGGTCTCACCATGAACAACTCCATCGCGATGAAGAAGCTCGATCCGGGGATGCGGGTTTTCCCTGTGGGATGCATCGGGGGAACTACCCCGGGAATGCCCGACTCCGCCGGAAGATTTCTCGTCGGCCGTTTGATGGAGCACGGACTCTCTGCAGGCGGCTTGTCGGTTGTCCCTGGGCAAGAAACGTCTTTTACTGACGTATCCACGGTGGAGGCTGAGCGGTACTTCGAACACAGCTACGGCGCGTGCGCTCGTTTTGGACGGAAAACGTTCCCGTTCAAAAAGCTCAAGAAGCGGTCGATAGTAATGCTTGGCTATCTGAATCTGTTGCCGTTACTTATGGCCAATAACGGTCGAGAAGCAGTGGCGCTGATAAAGAAGCTGCAGAAAGATGGCCACTATGTGGTCATCGATTTCACCGACCGCTACAAGGAGGGCTACCGCGAGCTGTTTGCTGCGACGGCGGGCGTTGCAAACCTCATCGTGACGAACGAAACGTCGCTTGCCAAGGGCGTTGGGGTCAATGTCTACAAGGGCAAAAAGCTTGATGCAAAGAAGTTGTTGCTCGCGGCCCAAAAAGCCATTGACCGTAACCCGAACTTGGACGCTGTCGTTGTGCACTGGCCGAATGGCAGCCTGGTCTACACGCGTAACCACGAAGCACTGGCTTTCCCTGTTCATCAGTTGAAAGGGGGAGATAAGGTCGGTGCTACCGGTGCCGGTGACAACTGGGCTGTGGGCTTCCTGTATGCCATGTTTATGAGGGTGGACTTGTTGACGGCGTTGCTCATAGCGACCACGGCGGCTGAAAAGTCGTTGGGCGCATTGTCGGCAACCGATGCATCGGGGAGCCTCTGGCAACTGGTGCGTTTTGCCAAACGGCGGAAGTTGCTTAAGGTTTGCAGAGGCTTGAAGAAGTTCTGTCCGTTGAAGTGACATTGTCACTCGCAATACCGCGTTGTTCTTTTCACAGCGCGGATTTTTTTTGCAAAAAAGTTAAAAAAATATTATAAGTAATCTATGCAGATAAGCAATTTAAAGAAGGTTTTAGAGGCAGAACCAAAATATCGGTTGCAACAGGCGAGTGATGCAATTTATAAAAATTTTATATCTGATTGGTCAGAGGCAACTTTTTTTACAAAAGATTTAAGAGATAAATTAAACAATGAGTGCCCGCTTAAAATTAATGCGGATGTGTTGGTTTCAAAAAAGGAGGATTCTGTTAAGGCTAAAATAACCTTGAACGATGGTTTTGAAATTGAAACAGTTTTAATGCGCCACAGAGATGGAAGGAATACTGTTTGCGTTTCTTCACAGGTTGGGTGCCCGTTAGGTTGCCTTTTTTGCGCAACAGGGAAAATGGGACTTAAAAGAAATTTAACATCAGACGAAATTATTGAACAAGTTTTGTTTTTCGACAGATATTTGTTAAAAGAAAACCAACACGTTACAAATGTTACCTACATGGGAATGGGGGAGCCATTTTTAAATTATGACAATGTCTTAGAGTCGGTGAAAATTTTAAACGATCATAAATTTTTTAATATTGGAGTTAGATCTATTTCTGTTTCAACTGCAGGAATTATTGAAGGCATAAATAAATTGAGCGACGAAAAATTACATATTAATTTGGCGATTTCTTTGCATGCTCCAAATAATGCACTTCGAGAAAAGTTAATGCCAATAGACAAAAAATATCCATTGCCCGATGTTTTAATGGCAGTTGAAGAATATATTGAAAAGACAAATAGAAAAGTGATGTTTGAGTATGTTTTAATAAAAGACGTAAATGATTCTGACGAGCATGCAAGAGAGTTGGCAAAAATAATGAATAAAAAGCTGTATATGGTTAACTTGATAATGTACAACGAAACCCATTCGACGGGCTCAGGGCAGGCAGGAGTTTTTAAGGCTTCTGAAACAAAAAGGGTAGAGGTTTTTAGAATGATATTAGAAAAGTTAAAAATAAGATATACGCAAAGGTATAGGTTTGGAGATGATATTAATGCGGCATGCGGGCAATTTGCGACCAATAAATAATTACTAAACCAGGCTGAAACATAGCCTGGTTTTTTATTGCTTGTTCACACCTGTAATCTAAAATTAATTGTGATATAATTACCAAACGTATTCGTACCGAAATGTACTTTACTTTTGTTGTATTTTTTGTTAAATTTAGGAACAATATTATTACCCAATAATGCAAAATAGATTTCTAAAATTAACAGACACGGTTTATAAAGTTTTAGATTTTTTTCCAGAATCTGATCCATTAAAGGCTAGGGCAAAAGATAGGGCTTTAGCAATAATGGAGCATTTAGTTTCGATTGACGAAACTAGTGGCTGGGCGTCTTTTCAAAAAGAAAAATCTAAAATTAAACTTCTAGAAGACATAGATATTCTTTTGGGTTATATTTGGATGGGGAAATCACAGGGTTGGTTGAACTCAGTAAATTGTTTGATAATTTCCAGTGAATACGAAAAAATAAAAAAGGAGATTGAAAATACAATAGAGCTAACAATAAAATTGCCAGGATTAGACAAGCAGCCAGTGGCGCGCGAAGTTGTTCAGCCAGAGCCAAGAAATGCCATTGCCCCCGCATTGGACAATGTTGAAGAAAAAAAAGAAAACCAAAAACAACCAACAGGTGAAATTACAGAAAGGCAAAAAAAGATAATTGAATTTATAGAAAAAAATAATAGAGCACAGGTTATGGATTTGCAGACTGTGCTTCCCGACATAACCAAAAGAACAATAAGGAGAGATTTAGACGAGCTTTTGGGGGCGGGGAAAATAGCTAGGAAGGGGGACTTTAATCAGGTATTTTATCAAATTAGTTGATAGGACAAATGGCTTGAAGATGGGACATTTTTCCCAATGATGCATGTCCTATCGATAATAGCCATAAATTCATTGACTTTTATCGATTTTTGTTATATTATTAGGTCTTAATAGATGGATAGTCTAAACGAACAATTTGGGCAGATTTACGACCAATATATTGATAAAATATACAGGTTTGTTTACTTGAAGGTTAGCTCACAGGAAATAGCCGAAGATATCACTTCTAAGGTGTTTATTAGGGGCTGGGAATCGTTCCAAAAACCCGATAATAATGGTGATAATATAAAGAACCCGGGCGCTTTCTTATATAGGATAGCTGGAAACGCAGTCATTGACCATTACAGGGAAAAAGGCAGGACAAAGGTTGTGTCGGCCGAGGATAGCCCAGAGATAGCTGACCCAGGTAAAACCGCTCAAGACATGGCAATTTTGAGCGCAGACGTCAGCACCATCAAGAAATCGATCCAGAAGCTCAAAAAAGAGCATCAGGACGTAATAATTTGGCATTACCTAGATGATATGCCAATTTCTGATATAGCTTTACTTTTGGGCAAACCAGAGGGCACGGTAAGAGTAATGTTGCATAGGGGGCTGAAAGACTTAAAAGACATAGTCCAAGAGTCGTAAGTCGCTCGGCAACAAACTTTTTTCCGTCTGCTGATAACCCCCCTTTGTCCTGCGGGACAAGTGGACCAGGGACTGCAAAAAGTTTATTGCTTCGCTTAACTCTTGTAACAAAATAGCTTTGAAGGCGTCATACTAATACAAGACGATGACTAAGATAACTCAAAAACAACTTATCGAATCATTGAATCAGTTAAAGGAAATAAAGCCCAGAAAGGAATGGGCTGTTTTGCTTAAGTCTAATATTTTGGCACAAGCTAACACGGTTTTGGTAAACGAGAACAAAAAGATAAATGTGAAAGTTGAAAAAAAACAGGTTGAGTTAAGCGCCCCAGAGCGCGCCACATATCGCGCAAAGTCAGTTGGAATTATGGAGACACTTTCTTCTGTGTTTGCGCCAAGGAAACTAGCATACGCATTTTCTGTAGTTTTGCTTTTATTTATTGGAATTTTTGGTTTTGCAAATTATACAGTTCCCGGAGATTTATTGTTTCCAGTAAAAAAAGTGGCCGAGCAATCACAAGCAGCCCTAACTGGTCACATGGGATTGAGGCAAGATGTTGCAACCTTAAATAGTAGGATAAGTGATTTATCTCAGGTGGCAAGGGAGGGCAGAACAAACAATATTCCTTCTGCAATAGATGAAATTAAAATGAATGCATCGCAGTTGGCTAAAAACCTAAAAGATAGTCCAACAACAGATCAAGCTACAATAAAAGAAATTGCCAGCAGCTTAAAAGTGTTGGCCGATGTGCCGGGAACAGATTTATCTGTAAATCCAGACGTAATAAGCTTATATCAGGCAGTGGTTTATAGCCAGATTGCAGATTTGCAAGGGACAACCCTTACAAATGAACAAAAAGATATATTGGCTGAAGCGATAGATCTATATAGCCAGAAAAAGTATGCAGATGCGTTAGAAAAAATATTATTAATTAGTAAGTAAAAGGCGTACATAGTCCTGTGACCCGATTATTTCTAGAAAGGAATTATCAGGCCACAGGATTATAAATATAACATTTGACGAGTCGTTGTTTGCGCTTAGCTCGTGATTAGTACGTAAAGTCGCGAGCAAAAACCGCGAACAAAGAAATGGTCGGCCGACGAGAAATAAAACAAACATAACAATAACTTCTTATCTAATTAAATATTTATATTCAATTAGACAAGAACAAAAAACAATAACACAAAAATGAGTATCAAAAGAACAATTATCACAACCATCGTCGCATTGGCTTTGGTTGCAGTAGTTGCTCCTGCAGTAACTCAAGCCGTCACAATTGACGAGTTAATGGCCCAAATTAGCCAATTACAAGCTCAATTGACAGCTTTACAACCAGGCGCCACACCAGTTCCAACTGGAAACCTCGCTTGCGCTGGAATTACTTTCACAAGGAATTTAGTCGTTGGTTCAACAGGATCAGATGTAAAATGCTTACAGGTCCTTCTAAACAATAACGGCTATACACTTGCAGCAACAGGAGCAGGCTCACCAGGAATGGAAACATCCTACTTTGGTCCAAGAACCTTAGCAGTTGTCAAAGCATTCCAGGTAGCAAAAGGATGGACACCTGCAAATCAGGTTGGTCCTATGACAAGAGCAGCATTAAACGCTCTTATCAACACAGGAACAGTTCCTCCAGTTGTTATCCCAACAACAGGCGGATTGTCAGTAACAGTAGCTTCAGATACACCAGCTGCAACATCAGTTGCAACAGGAGCTAGCGCTAAATTCACAAAATTGAATTTAACAGCTGGATCTGGAGCAGTCACTGTTTCCAAACTTTATATAACCAGAGGCGGATTGTCAGCTAACACAGATGTTTTAAACATTAAAGTTGTTGACGCCACAACAGGGGGTTATGTAGGAAATATTGGCAGCTTAAATTCTGACAGCAAAGCAATCATTTCTTTCTACCCAGCATTAACAATAAATGCAGGTTCAACAAGATCGTTCTATTTGCAAGCTAGCGTTTATGGCTCAGCTTCAGCAGGCAGAACAATGATCTTGGGAGTAGCTTCAGCATCTGACGTTATTTCAAACGCAACATCAGTTGTAGGTAGCTTCCCAGCAAATGGTAATGCAATGTCAGTAGTCGCATTATCAGTAGGAACTGTTACAGTTTCTGAAGATGGAACAGTCTCAGACGCAACTCCAAACGTTGGAGAAAATGATGTCACTGTCGATCAATTCAAAGTTGCTGTAAACTCAACAGAGAACGCAACAATTGAAACAATCACAGCAAAGAGAACTGGAACAGCTTCATCAACTGATACTGCAAACATTGAGTTGTACGATGTTACAAACAATAGAACAGTAGCAACAGTTTCAGCATGGGATGCCTTCGACACAGCCGTTTTCTCAAACTTAAATCTTTTAATCGAAAAGGGTAAAACCGTAAGATACAAGATTATGGTTGACGTAGTCGGCGGAGCAGGCAGCTCAAAGACTGTTAACACAGACATAATTGATGGAACAGATGTTTTGGTATCAGTAAGGGGTAATACCTATGGATACTACATTACTCCATCTATCGGCAGCTCATTCTCAGGAAAAGGAGCAGCTGATCAGACAATTGCAAACGGAAGCTTAACTATTTCTAAGTCTGCAACAACACCTGCAACAGGTAAAATCGCTGCTGGTTCTGATGTCGTATTAGGAAAGTTTGACTTCGATGCAAAAGGTGAAGATATTAAAATCACCGCAATGAGAGTAAGCATAACTAACGCAACTGGAGGATGGGCAGATTCCGATCTTAAATCAATCGGTATCTACAACGCCGCTGGTCAATTAGTTGCTGGTCCTAAAGACCCAACTTCGTTAGTAGCTTCATTCACAGACACATTTATTGTTCCAGTTGGAGTAAATGTTTACACTGTAAAAGCAACTATTGCTGACAGCGTAGCAACCAACGACACAGTAAGAGTGAACATTGACTTATCAAGTGCTGCTTACTTAGTAGCAACTGGTATGAGAAGCAATGACGATATAGTTGAGACCCCAGTACAGGTTGTTTCTGCAAACACTTTGACAATTTCAGGTGCTGCATTAACAGTAACAACATTGGGTTCTCCAGCTTCAAGATCAATTCCTAAGGGAACTTCGGATTTCGTATTCGCAACATTCTCTTTGGATGCTGGTTCAGCAGGAGAAGATATTAGAGTAACATCTATTATCGTCACAGATTCTGTAGGTGCAGCTGCAGCAGTGGCTGACATTGACAACGCAGAAATCTGGGCAGACTTGACCTCAGCCAATAGCGCAAGAGGTGATGTTTATGAAACATTGGTTTCAGCCACCAAGCAGCCATCAGCCGCAACAACAACATTTACATTGACTCCAACTTTGAACGTTACAAAGGGATCATTCGTAAAGGTTGCCTTAGTTGCCGACGTGAACACAGGCGCAGGAACTGGAACACATGTATTTTCAATCGCTTCTGACCTATCAGCTAACGGAGCAACAACCGGAAATGCATTGGTTGATACAACATCTATAACCTATGTCACTACATCAAAGCAGACAATGACAACCACAACAAATGGAACATTGACTGTAACAAAAGATTCTTCATCCGCTATTTCTGACATAGTCTTAGGAGGAACATCCGGAGTTTCATTAGCTACATTCAAATTAGCAGCCTCAAACGTTGAAGATTTGGATTTAGACGAAATGACTTGGGATGCAACAGGTGGAGCATACATCAGCACATTGTACTTCTACAATGGTTCAACATTGTTGGGTTCAGCACCAGGAGCTGCCTCAGGAACAATAGTGTTCAACGATGGAACATTAACAATTCCTACAAACGACAGCAAATTGGTCACAGTGAAAGCTGATTTATATCCAGTTGATGGCACAACACTCGCAAACGGCGCTTCAATGGCCTTTGGATTGGATCTTGCCACCAACGTCAAAACAACTGGTAAATTGTCAGGAGCATCTGTAACCGTGAGCACATCAGCTCTCGGAAGCACAATGAAGGTCTACAAATCAAGACCATATTTTGCTAAGAACTCAGCTTCTCCTTCAGGACAATTGGTACCATTAGCAAGCCAATTAGTCGCCGTGTTCGATATCACAGCTAACGCTGGTGATGACATCTCATTCGTCGGAGGAACAAATACTTTGACATTGAACGTCTCAGCCAACATCTCTGATACAACACAGCAACAGATGACTTTCATCTTGAAAGATTCAGATGGAAATACATTGGACACAGCCATTCAAGCAGCTGCTTCAAACAGCACAAAGGCTATGGCTACAACAGTCGTATTCCCATTCGCCACAAACAATTTGACAATCGCAAAGGGCACAACCAAACAGGTTTATGTCTACTCCGATTTGTCAGACTTTGAGGACACTGGAGACTCAATGCAAGTCTACTGGTCAGCTACAGACGGATACTGCAAGTTCGGTATCAATGGAGCTGGTGCATATCAAGAGGGTTCCAAGATATTTAGAAATAATATCTACGCTAACACTCTAAGCAGAACCAACTAATTATTGGATCTAGCTTCTCGCGGACCTTGCAAAAGGGAAACGAGTGAAAACAAAAAACCGCCGAAAGGCGGTTTTTTGTTTTGCTATGAGACAGATATTAAGGCCGTAATAATTACGGCTGAATATAGATAAAGCATTTTTTTGTTGGTGAATCTATCAGAAATTTTTATTATAACCCAGCTTATAAAGCATGAAATTATAATATATATAAGTGCTGCAAATATTTTGTTAGTGTGCAGCGAAAAATATTTCATAAGTGGCAACAAGGGTGCATGAACCAAAAATAGAGGAAATGATATTTTTGCTGCAATAAAAAAGCCATTGCCTGTAGCTTTAAGATTGTCTAGGCAGTGCCATGCGTTTTTTTCTAATGTTTCTGCTAAATACATGCCTAAGCCAAACTCAAAAATTCTGCACAAAGGAAACCAATCAATGGCCCGGTTAGGTAAAATGTTATACTGTCCTAAAATGTAACGCGAAATAAAACTGATTATGAACAAAAGGGCTAGGCCCACTAGCGGGTTCTTTTTAATGAGCTTAGACGTAGGTAAAAATAAAAAATACAAAGAAACTATTGGCCCAATATACCAGCTGGTGTTGATAAACGGGCCACCCCACGCACCGGCAAAAGCAAAAAAACCGGTAAGGCTCAATGTTATCAGTTCAAAAAAATTGTAGGCACTGCTAGATAAAGCGTTTGGGACAACATAGTTATAGGCTATATATAACAAAACCCCAACAATAAGGCACAAGTAATAGGTGGGGTATATGGTGGAGATTCTTTTTAAAATAAAATCTCGGTAAGAAATTATTTTGTCAGAATATTTTAACTGCAAAACAATGCCAGACAGTATTAAAAAAATAGTTACGCCGACGCCCCCTATAGACCCCCAATAAAAGTTGTGTACACCAAAATCATTCCCAAGGCTGACTCCAAAGGATTGGAAAATGTGGGCAGCTATAACCAATGTTATTGCTGCCGTTCGGATTATATCTAACAAAACTATTCGTTGTTCGCTTATAATCCTCGGTTTTTTATTTTCCTCCATCTAAAATTTATTTACTTAGGGAGACTACTTATAAATGCGTCCACGTTTTGTTTAGATTCTGGAGAAAGTTGTATGACTATAAGTGCCTCTTGTCTTGCGTCGTCGTATCTGCCCATGAGTTTGTATGTGTAGGCAAGCGACGCATGGTATTGGAAGTTTGATGGGTTAGCATAAATTAACTCCTTAAACAGACTCACCAAGACACTATAGTATTTTGTATCGCCAGTATCTTTTATAACGCTGCTATATAAATTTACTAACTGAGTGAGTATATTTTCAGAATAAATGTTATGGAAATACCCCTTTTCTAAAGAATCGTTCAAGGTTTTCGTTCCATTTTCAACGTCGCCCTTAGTAATATATATTAAGGTTTTTAACCAAAAACAGTCGGCGGAGCCTGGATTTATTGCGATGCATTCTTCGGCCTTTTTTAATGCGTCGTCATATTTTTTTAAAATTAAATCTGTTTTTGCCCAGCCCATGTATGTAATTTGTCTCTTGGGGCTCAACTCCTTGGTTTTTTCAAAGGAAGAATAGGCTAAATTTACAAGCCTATCTTTTTCTTCTTGTTGTAAATTTGTGCTTTCGCTTAGAATATTATATGCATGCACCCCTTGGAAAAGCCAGTTTCTAGTGTAGGTTGGCCTTTCTTTGATTGTGTCGTTTATTAGTGATAACACCTTATATGAATATTCAATATTTTTTGTTTTATCTTTTCTGGCACAATTGTCTAGCACGTCTATGTAGTTAAGCCTCACATAGGTGTCTAAAATGCTGTGTTTGTTTAGCAATTTATCTGCCATGGGTATAGCAGTGGGGCACCCACCTTTTTGCGTTGCTAAAAATTCGATAGTGTTCAAATTTTTGTTAATCAACAGGGGGCTTAGGTTAAAAGACCATAAAAACCAAACTAAAATTATTAATAAAATGATTAATAGGGGCTCTCTAAGTTTTATTTTTTTAAATTCTGCTTGGAGGGATGGACTGTTCGTTGTGCTGGCATTTGAGCCCAAAAGATAAAAAGAATAGCCAATTATTACAAAGTAAATTAGGTATGTTTCGAAGACGTCAAAGCTAAAGAAATTAGCAATCAGATATCCTATTATTGTCGCTTGTATTCCGTGGGCTACAATTTGTGGCACTCCGCTTTGCCCTTTCGAAAACTTTCTTAATTGCCATATTATTGCGCCATTAAATAGAAGATAAACTAAAAGAAATGGGATGCCATTTGTTGTAGCGTAATCAAACACAAAACTGTGCCCTTTGTCCCACCAAGTCATTTCTCCGCTGTCGCCGCCACCGCCACTTGACTTTGATAGACCAACTAAGGTGGAGTCATAATATTTGTCGAATGGGATAGAAAAGTTTTCTGGCCCCCATCCTAAAAGGGGTTTTTCTGCAATGCCCCTTAAGGCCACCGACCATCCAGAAGCTCTAGACTGATATAGCTCGGTTATAGAAAAATTACCCGCGGCTTTCCATATTCTTGCAAAGTTTTCCCCATAGAACTGGTTTTCAGAGAAAGTTTTTACAAGCCCTGGTTGTGTTCTTAAAAACATTATGGAGACAAAAACAAGCGCCAATATTAACCAAAAACATATCTTGAGCCACTTTAAAAGTTTAGTTTTATAGGGGAACAAAAAAATGAAAAACGCAATGCCAGCTCCAACGCCCAACAAGGCCGCTCTAGTTCCGCTTAAAAGTATGCAAAACAAGGCCAAGGCTGAAAAAGCAAAATATATGTATCTTTTGGCTCCTTTAGAAGATATTCCGAGTGAAATAGCGATAAAAATGGTTAAAATCAAATAAAGGGCAAAAAATATCGATCCTCCAAAAGTAGAAATTGGTCTGTCAGCATATGGCAGAACAAAACTTCCGAACAAAGAAAATTTTTGCAAAATGGCAATAAAACAAGTTAAAAAGCCTACAGCAATGTTTATGTTCCAAGCCCATTTCCAGTCTTTTTCTTTAAGCGTTAAAAAGGTGAATAAAGAAAAGAACGACAAAAGTATAAAGTTTAGAGCTCCGCCACCTCTAAACGGCGATCCCCAAAAGCTAAAGTTTGGATCTGCAGAGAATATATTTGCAAGCACCAATATAAACAGAAGTGACGATAGCAGTATTGTTGGAATAAAAAGTTTATTTTTTTTGCTAAATAAACTTCTTATCTTTAGTATTTTTTCGTTATTTTTATATAGCGCTTGGTATACAAAAATAAAAAGTAATATGGCAAAAATACTTCTAAAAAGTATCTCTTTTGACCATGCTGGCGGATGAAACAAAGGGGGCACCGAAAGAATAGGCAATAATAATATTAAAAAGATACCCCAGGTAAAAATTGTATTTAAAAATTTGTTTTCCATAAAGCTGGATTTTTGTAGTTATTTATGTTTATAATATGAGTATAATAGCTATATAAATATTGATACGTTTATAATATAAATAAAGACAGCAAAAGACAATGGTTAAGGATAAAAAACGTAAAATAATCATAACCTCTGGGTATTTTAACCCTATTCATATAGGACACATAAATTTGATAAGAGAAGCCAAAAAACTTGGCGATTTTTTAGTTGTTATAGTAAACAATGATGAACAGGTTAAAGTAAAAGGAAGTTTTCCTTTTATGCCAGAACTAGAAAGAATGGAAATAGTAAGGGCTTTAAGGTATGCAGATGATGTCATCTTGTCTGTCGATAAAGACGGTAGCGTCATAGAAAGCCTTAAGGTGGCTGCTAAAAAGTATCCTGGGGATTTGTATTTTGCAAAAGGCGGAGACAGAAACGTCGAAAATATACCAGAAAAAGATGTTTGTGAAAAACTTAATATAAAAGTTATAAATGGGGTCGGTGGGGGGAAGGTCCAAAGCTCCTCGTGGCTTCTATCAAGAGCAAATGGTAAAAAATAATTTGAAAGTAGGAATATTGGGGTACGGGGAAATTGGTAAGGCGCTGGCTGGGTTTTACAAAAATCCTAAAATAAAAGATTTGACTAGAAACGACGGCTTAGTCGGCGTTGAAATTTTGCATATTTGTATTCCTTGGTCTGGTAATTTTATAGAAATAGTAAAAAAAGAAATTGAAGAGATAAAGCCAAAACTGACAATAATAAATTCTACTGTTGAGCCTGGAACCACAAAAAAAATTGGCGGAATGGTCGTGCACAGCCCGGTCAGGGGGGTGCACCCAAAACTTTTTGAGGGCATAAAAACTTTTGTAAAGTATATTGGAGCAGACGATAAAGAGGCCGCTTTGATGGCCGAAAAGCATTTTAAAAGTTTAGGAATAAAAACTAAAACATTTTATCCTTCAGCAACCACTGAGTTAGGAAAGGCGCTAGACACCACTTATTATGGTGTTGTTATCGCTTGGCACAAAGAAATGAAAAAGATTTGTGAAAAGTTTAACGTTAATTTTGATGAGGCTGTTACAGATTTTAATATTAGTTATAACGAGGGGTATAAAAAATTGGGAAAGCACAATGTAATAAGACCAGTTATGTATGTAGACGATAAGCCAATAGGCGGTCACTGTGTTGTGCCGAATGCAGAAATCCTGAAAAAATATTTTGAAAGTGAAGGCTTAGATTTAATACTAAAATATAAAAAATAAAGGACATATGGGGACAAAGGAAAAAAGGCGCTTAACAGACAAAGAATATAAGTTTATTTTTTCTCGCGCACCGAGACTTTGTTTAGATTTTGTTATTGTCAAAGGCGGGAGAGTTCTTTTAGCAAAAAGGGCGATAGACCCATATAAAGGGAAGTGGCACTTGCCGGGTGGAATGGTTCGGCGCGAAGAAAGTCTTGTAGAAGCCTCTGGGCGAATAATTAACAGCGAATTGGGGGTTAGGCCATTTGGTAATAGGCTGTTGGGTTTTATGGAGTTTCCAGACGAGGTTAATAAAAATGGTTTGCATGTTCATAGCGTAAGTCTAGTTTTTTTAACAAAGATAAAGGATGAAAAGATAACCAAAAACGATCAATCTGAGGAGGTTAATTTTTTTCAAAATTTTCCAAAAAATATTCACCCGGTGCACGGAAAGTTTTTAAAAGAAAATAGGAAATTATTTACAAAGCAACATCAAAAAAACATATGCAACAAAAAAAAGTTTTAGTTACGGGAGCAGGAGGATTTATCGGGCATCATTTAGTCAGATTCTTAAAAGAGAAGGGCTATTGGGTGAGGGGAGTAGATATTAAAGAACCAGAATATTCGGCAAAAGAAGAGGCTGACGAATTTTTATTGCTTGATTTAAGGTATTTAGAAAACTGTCTAAAGGCTACAAACGGCATAGATGAAGTGTACGCCCTGGCAGCCGACATGGGAGGGATGGGCTTTATTATGTTTCACACGTCCGACATTCTTTATAATAATGTTTGTATTAACGCTAATACCGCCGAAGCAGCTAAACAAAACAACGTAAAAAGATTATTTTATTCTTCGTCTGCGTGCGTATATCCAAAATATCGACAGGAAGAGACGGCCGTAACAGCCCTAAAAGAAAGCGACGCCTATCCAGCAGTACCAGACAGCGAATATGGGTGGGAAAAACTTTTTTCGGAAAGGTTATATAAAAGCTACGGACAATTTTACGAAGTGAGAATTGCTAGATTCCATAATATTTTTGGACTAGAGGGAACTTACGATGGGGAAAGGGCAAAGGCGCCATCTTCATTATGCAGAAAGGTGGCGGCATCAGAGGATGGTGGCTCAATAGAAGTATGGGGAGATGGAAAACAAACCAGATCTTTTTGTTATATTGATGACTGCGTTGAGGGAGTTTATAAATTGATGCACTCTGATTTTAAGGATCCACTGAATATAGGATCAGATAGATTAGTGAGTATTAATGACATGGTGAATATGATATCAGTAATCGCCGGCAAAAAAATAGGAAAAAAGTATGATGTCACAAAACCCCAGGGAGTTAGGGGCAGAAATTCAGATAACGCTTTGTGTAAAAAGGTTTTAAATTGGGAGCCAAAAATTTCTTTGGAAGAGGGTTTATCAAAAACTTATAACTGGGTTAAAACACAAATACGATAATGAAATATTGTCTAGTTTTAACAACCATAAATGTCCCAGATCTGTTAATTGATTACGCTAAAAATTTTGTTAAATACGACCACCAAAAGGAGGCGGAGATTTTAGTTATTGGAGACATGAAAACTCCACACGAAAAAGTGCAAGACCTGGTCTCTAAAGTTAACTCATTGGGCGTTTTGGCCGAGTATTTCGATGTTGAAAAACAAGAGGAATGGTTAGAGAAAGTTCCAGATTTTAAGAAAATCGTTCCATATAACTCTGACAATAGAAGGAACATAGGATATTTGATGGCTGGAGAAAGGGGCGCTGGAATTATTATCGCTGTCGATGATGACAACTATGTAGATTTAGATAAGGATTATTTGGCAGATCATGCAATTGTCGGGAAAAAGATGGATTTTGAGGCTGTAAGCGACAAAAGCGGTTGGTTTAATATTTGTTCGATGATGCGCTTTAAGCCTGATAGAATAATATATCCAAGAGGTTATCCTTATTACAAAAGATGGAAAGACGGGGATTTCTCGATAAATAAAGTAAGCGGTAGAGTTGTTATAAATGAGGGTCTCTGGTTTGAAGATCCAGACGTGGATTCGGTTACTAGACTAACAGAAGATGTAAAAGGCGTGGGTATCTTAAAGGAGAGAGTATTTTTAGATAAGGGGACGTTTTCTCCTATTAACACTCAAAATACGGCTTATCACAGAGATATTCTGCCGTGCCTTTATTTTATCTTGATGGGAGGAAACATTAATGGGCTCGTGATTGAAAGATACGGTGATATATGGTTTGGGTTATTCGCTAAAAAAATAATTGACCACATGGGAGATTACGTAGCATTTGGCAAGCCGTTTGCAATACATAAAAGGAACAGCCATAACTTATTGAAAGATTTAAAATGGGAGTTTTGGGCGATCACCTTTACTGAAATGTTATCAGAATTTTTAGACAAGGTTTCTTTATCCGGAGACACTTATGCTGAATGCTATCTAGATTTGGCTGGTAAATTAGAAAAATTTGTTTTTGAAAATGAAAAGATTGAAAAAGAGGCTAAAAAATACTTTCAAGATGTTGTTTCTGCAATGAAAATTTGGGTTAGAACTTGCTGCGACCTGAAAATATAGTACCGGGGAAAATAAATATGAAATTTAAAATAAATACGACTCTAAAGCACATTTCCTCGACGATTGTGGCGGAAATAACTATTCTGCTTTCTTTTATTTTTGTTTACCGCATTTTGGCCCATAAGCTTGGCCCACAAGCGGTTGGAGCTTATTCTCTGACCAAAACTGTTATTGCTTTGTTAGTTCCATTTTTAATATTGGGTTTTTGGGTTGGTATTCCGCGATATTTAGCGATATCAAAAGATAGCAAGGAGGGATCGTCTTATCTAAAATCGGGGATATTCGCGGTTTTTTCTTTTACTTTTTTATTTATTATTGTTGCGAACATATTTAAAGATTTTTCAGCAAATATTTTTTTTGGAGATCCAAAGTATACAGGTCTTATTTTCCCCTTTTCGTTGTTTCTGGTTGGTCTGATGCTTTACAACATAAATTATGCGTATTTTAGGGGCAAAATGATGATAAAAACGCTGAATTTGTCTCAAATTTTTACAGTAGCAGCCCCGTCTTTAGTGGTAATACTTTTTTTAAGAAATAGTAGCGTTGAACAGCTAATAACAAATATTGCCCTGACGACCCTTCTCGTAGCAGTTTTTTTCTCAACATTTTTTTGGAAGGAACTTTTTATTATGGTCGATTGGAATCAGCTAAAGACTTCCTTTAAGAATATTTTTTATTTTTCTATTTCTCGCGCCTTTGGAAATTTTGCTACAATAGGAATCTTGTCGCTAGGTCCCATTTTGGCTACCCACGTTACCAATATGGTACAGGTAGGGTATTTATCAATAAGTCAGAGCTTATTGGGTGGCATCAGCGTATTTTTAAGCCCGATGGGAACTATTTTATTGCCAAAGGTGAGCAAGCACGTTGGTGAAAATGATCACAAAACCATAGAAGAAAATGTAGATTTTTTAATAAGTGCCATTTTTTACGTGTTTATTTTTGTGAGCATCCAGGCAGTAATCTTTTCTGACATTGTAATAACATTTTGGCTTGGACCAATTTTTATTAGTGCGGTGCCAGTCGCGCGTATAATTTTAGCGCCAATGGTATTTTATGCAATGTTTCTTGCCCTAGCTACTGTCTTAGATGCTGTAAAAACAAAACCCATAAATACCATAAATTCGCTGATTTCACTTTCATTTTTTCTAGTGGCGTTTGTTTTATTATTATTGCTAAAAATATTTACTCCGATCATAAGCTTAAGTGTTTCATACAGCTCGGCGCTAATTCTATTGGGGTGTCTGACATATTTTTCAATAAGGAAAATATACCCGAATGGTGTTAAAAAAGATTTAAATCATTTATTGTCAGCACTTTTATTTAGTGCGATTCTAGGAGTTTTCTCTCTCTCGATGAAAAACTTTATTGAAAATAAATTTTTATATTTTATTATATTCGGAATAATTGTTGTGATGATTTATTTTTTGCTATTGTGGTTTTTCCAGAAGGAATGGGTGAAGCAAATTTTTACAAAAGCTGTTAGTTAATTTTATTATGGCAAATCAAGCAAAAACAAGCATTATTCCAAAACTGATAGAAAACCAGAAAAAGAATAATAGCAAAATTGAAATTCCAAAAACTGGCGATAAAATTGGTTTTGCTTTTAGTACAAAAGATAGGGTAGATTTTTCGTTAAAATCTTTAGAAAGCATAGACGTTGAAAAAGGGTTTGATGTTATTTGGGTGGATGGCAGCGACACCGATGAGGGTAAAAAATTGCCCGACATATATAAATTTAAGGTAGCTAATTTGGTGGAGGTTCATAAAAATATAAAGGGAGGGCCCAACAAAGCTATCGTTTATAGCCTCAAACGTTTATCGGAGTTGGGTTATGATTATTGCGGGCTGATCGAAAATGATATTGTTTTTGAGCCTGGATGGTTTAATAAGTTGGTTGGCCTTTTTGGTTTAGCTGGCAAGGACGGCGTGGCGGTAGGGGCAGCAACAGTAAGAAATTATAAGGGCAGAGTAATCGAATTTCGCGACGGGTATTCGATTAATTGGAATATCGGGGCTGGAATGATTCTTTTTTCTAGGGAGGCGGCTCAGTTAGTCGTTGACAACTACGATACTTTTTGGAGTAACGGCAGGAGATTACGTTGCGAGTTTGCAGAAACTTTAGGGATAGATTTAAAAGATGCTTGGGGCGAGGTATGTTCAAATCCAATAAATTGCAGGCTTTGTCCTGATTTTGTTTACGACATAACCCTATATAAAAATGGATTATCCTCTGTCGGAAGTATTCCGTCTATGGTTGTAGATTTAGACGTAACGAGTAGCTCAAAAATCATGGTTAGTCGGGGCAGTGGCTTGGTGCTTGGTAGAGTTAGTTTTTTGAAGTTATTCGTTATAAAAATATCCACCTACTTTTTAGAAAAATTTTTGAATATATCATTTAAGTTTCCGCCATTTTTTAGGTTTTTAAAAAAAATAGAAGGTTTTCTTAAAAAACATGTTTGAGAATATTGTCACAAAAATTTGGGCCCAGTTCAAAAAAATTTATATCTTTTTAAAATTAGATAGGTTGTTGCTTTTAGATAAAGTTTTTAAAAATATTTCTGGTTTCATTTTGAAAACAATCTCGTATTTTAAGAGGATGCAGATTCACCCTGACGGAATGTGGGGCACTGAAATGAGATTTCTTTTAGGATTGTACGAGGCAGAATCCATTTTAATTTGCAAAAAACTTATTAAGCCAGGCATGAGTGTAGTAGATGTCGGAGGCGACATAGGCTATTATACTAGATTTTTTTCTAACTTTGTTAAGGAAAAAGGGAATGTTCATGTTTTTGAACCAGATCCTAGCACCTTTGCCATACTAGAAAAAAATATAAAGGCCTTTCGTTATAAAAATGTAGTTTCCTCAAAATTAGCGCTTTCTGATAAAAATGGCAAAATGGATTTTTTTGAAATGAAGGGGCCAGGAAAACATAGCTTGTTTGATGTTTCAAAGGAAGATAAAAATTTTATCGTGAAAGATAAAATAACCGTTCAAACAACAACACTCGATGATTTTTTAGAAAAGTTAGGTAATCCCAAAATAGATTTTCTTAAAATTGACATAGAGGGGGGAGAAATAAGCGCCATGATGGGAATGAAAAAAACAATTGCTAACAATAAAAAAATAATGGCAATGGTTGAGTTTAATACACGTACAATTTCTGCCAGCGGGAAGAAGCCGTCGGATTATATAAGAGATTTGTCTAGTTTCGGCTTTATTGTAAAGGAAATTAATTCAAAGGGTCAGTTGAAAGATATAGACGAAAAAACATATAAAATAGCAGAAGAAAACTACGTTAATCTCCTTTGTTTTAAGGAATTGCCAAAATTATAAATATGAAGCTATCTTGGATTAAAATTCATAACAAGAAATATGGAGGGTCTATCTACTACCAAAGAGTAAGAGATTTCTTAAAAAAGAAGCTTGATTTTAAAGAGATCGTGATAGGTCCAGAGAAAATGTATATACGATATTTAAAACCACTCGTGTGGTTTTTTCAAATATTAAATATAAAAGAAAAAAGCGACATATGGGTCAGGGACTCTTTTATGACAGTTGCCCTATCAGTTTTTAACAAACAAAAAGGCAAAAACATTGCGTTAATACACCACATTGATGGCTCGGTGTTTCCACTTTTTATTAGACCGATTTTTTTTATAATAGAAAAAATATTTTATTTAGAGCTCAAAAAGGCAGATGTGGTTGTTGCTGTTTCTGAATACTGGAAAAACTGTTTTCTCAAAAAAGGCTGTAAAAAAGTCGTCAAAATATATAATAGTTTAGACATTAATAGCTTCGAATTTAGCCAAGAAGAGATATATCAATTTAGAAAAAAATATGGTATTTTAGATAAACCAATTGTGTATATTGGGAACTGCCAGAGGCCAAAGGGGGTTGTGGAGGCTTACAATGTTTTAAAGGATTTAGACGTTCAACTTGTTACTTCAGGGGAGGAACAGGTTAAAATACCAGCTAAAAACCTAAATTTAGAATATAGAGAATATTTATGTCTTTTGAGGTCTGCATCAGTGGTTGTAACGATGTCTAAGTTTAAAGAGGGGTGGTGCCTTACGGCTCACGAAGCGATGTTATGCAAAACGCCCGTAATAGGATCTGGATTGGGGGGAATGAAAGAACTGCTACAAGGTGGTAAGCAAATAGTATGTGGAGATTTTAATAAGTTGAAGGAAAGGGTAGAATTTTTATTGAAAAACAATGAGCTAAGAGAAAAGATGGGTTTAGATGGTTTTAACTATGCCAAAAATTTTACAACAGAAAGGTTTGAAAGAGAATGGGGTGAGCTAATTAACACCTTTAGAACATAGCTGACGATGAATAAAAAATTCATTTATTTGTTTCTATTTTTTCTAATCGCGGCGATTTCCTTATCGCCTAGATTTTCTTTTGGCTATATATCGGGTAGCAGAAGCATAGATATAAGAATTGAAGACCTGATAATTTGCATTGGCCTAGTTGCATGGGTTGTTTGCGAGATAATCAAGCGCAGGTTAAGGGTCGCTTTGCCACCGCTATTTTGGCCAATTTTTATCTGGAGCGCCTTTGGGGCCTTTAGCATTGTTTTTAATACAGTTTTTAATGGGCTAGCGATAGATAAAGCATTTTTCTACTTTTTAAAAGAGATAGAGTTTTTTCTGTTGTATTTTTTAGTTTTTCTGAACATCAAAAAATCAAAAGAAACAAAAATTTTAAACTTTTTGAGCAGATCGTGGCTGGCCTTTGGTTTGCTAAATGTTTTTTGGATATTTTATACAATATTTTTTAATAGCAAAAATTTTTATCCTTACGGACCCAATGCATTTATGGAACCTAGGGGTCCTTTCCCAAGCGGAGGTTTTTTCCTTATACTTTTTATTTTCTTTTTTAATATCTTTATTTTTTATTATGACAAGGTATTAACTTCGAAATGGAAAAAAGTAGCCATATTTTTAGTATCAATTATCCCGGCTGTTGGAGTAATATCTTCTGGATCTAGGGCGAGTGTTATAGGTTTATTTGCTTCTTTGGGCATCTCATTTTTTGTTTATTTGTCTGATGGATTGAGCCTCCGCAAATTTATGCGAATTACCGTTGTGACCTCTTTTTTGGTCGGTGCTTTTTTGCTTACTATATATGTTATGCCATTTCCGAATGTGAGGAGAGTCATTGATTTTAACCACATGAAATATGAATATACCTCGGAAAGTGAAAGCTCTAGGGGCGGAATCCTTAAAGATAATGTTTCGGAAGTTTTTAAAAGCGCAAAAACCACATTTTTTGGTGTCGGTGTGTACGGCGAGGCGCACAGCCAATACATGAGAGTTATTTTAGAGAGGGGAGTAATAGGAATTATTTTGTTTTTATGGCTGATGGCATCAATATTTAAGAGCTGTTTAACATCTTTGAGGGTCAGTAGCGGTTTACAAAGGGGATTGGTTGGAGGATTGCTAACAGCAACCATAGTTATGCTTATAATGGCTATTCCCAACGATTCTTTTATGGTTGTAAAAATTGATGAGGCCTATTGGTTTTTTGCCGCCATGGCAATGTCAACCGTTGCGTTTAATAACAGCGACAATTTTCAAAGAAGAGTTAAGAGGTATACAGGGTTTGATACAAGGAAATTTTTAGTGTTAGATAATATAGAAATAGACAAAAGTCGCTCTTATCTAGAAGTTGGCGTTGGCATTGGAGATCTTGTCGACAGAATTGATGGGCAGGTTGAAGAATATTACGGAGTAGACATTTCAAATGAAGCCATAGATTATTTGAAGGGCATATATGAAAAGAGGCCCCTTTTGCATTTTATTCATTTAGACGTTTGTTCTGGTTCATCGACTTTAAATAAAAGGTTCGATGTTATCTTTTCAGCTGACACCCTTGAGCATGTTGGCTCTGCCACCAATTTTTTTAATTTTATAAAAAAGCATCTTAATAAAAACGGCACTGCAATGATTATTTTTCCAAACGAATCATTAAAAAAACATCACGGCATAACATGGTTTAATGATAAAATAAGCTTGGAGAATATTATTAAGTCTGCGGGGCTTAAAGTAGACAGCTTATTAGAGGTTAGAGCAACTGCTTGGCACAGCCTTATTAAAACAGTTCTATGGGATTTTCCCAAGAAAATCGGGACGAAGGAGAACAATTTGCCGCAAACATTTGATAAAACTAATGCTTTTGGTATTGTTAAGGCTAATAATTTCAAGACAAAGATATTAACAATATATCTTGGCGTAATTGTTGGGTTGGCGCAAGCATTTAAACTGCATAAGTATTTAATGGTAAAAAATGATATTGAAAATAAAAATTTGTTGATAAAAATAAGTAATCTTATTTAAAATAAATTAAAATGGTTTTAGCAAAAAAAACAAAATATAAAATTGGGATTGTCGGGATAGGCGTTGTGGGAGGGGCTATGGCGGGGGCCATTAAGGGCGCCACTTTATATGATAAATATAAAAAAGTAGGAAGCGTCGAAGAGATTAACTCTTGCGATGTTATTTTAATATGTGTCCCTACGCCATATGACCAAAAAGTTGGCTGTGATATATCTGCCCTTGAAGATGTCTTTTCTTGGATGGCCGGAAACAAAATTGTTGTCATTAAGTCTACTGTTTTGCCCGGCACAACAGAAAAAATGCAAAAAAAATACCCACAACACAAGGTTCTTTTTAATCCAGAGTTTCTTGTCGCCAAAACAGCAAAGAAAGATGCAATTTTGCCAGATCGGCAAATTGTTGGGTATACCTCAAAAAGTAAGGGCGTTGCGAAAATTGTTCTCGATCTTCTTCCAAAAGCCCCATTTAAAAAGATTATTCCTGTCTCCGAGGCAGAAATGGTAAAATATTTTGGTAACACCTTCTTGGCCTCTAAGGTGATTTTTGCTAATCAAATTTATGATTTATGTAAAAAGCTTGGAATTAATTACAAGCTAGTTAAAGAGTGCGCCGTAAAAGATAAGAGAATAGGCGACTCGCATTTAGACATATTTCATGATGGTTCTAGGGGGTACGGAGGGCACTGTTTTCCCAAAGATGTGGGTGCTTTTATAAAGTTAGCGGAAAAAGAAAAAGTAGACGCGAGCTTTTTAAAAACAGTCCAAAATATCAACAAAAAATTAACAGGTAAAAAATAAAAACATGCAAGAAGATTTTCCTTCAGTTTCTATAATAATTCCGTGTAGAAACGAGAAAAAATTTATATCAAAATGTTTAGACTCTGTTTTGGGTAACGACTACCCGAAAGATAAGATAGAAATGTTTATTGTTGATGGCATGAGCAAAGACGGAACAAGAGAAATTGTGAATGAATATATCAAAAAATATCCATTCATCCATCTTTTAGATAACCCAAAATTTATTACACCTACTGCTCTAAATATCGGCATAAAAGCGTCTAAAAATAACATCATCGTGAGAATGGACGCCCATGCTACATATAAAAAAGATTACATATTTAAATGCGCCACTTATTTAGAAAAATACGAAGCAGATGACATTGGTGGCATATGGGTTATAGAACCAAGGGCAAATACAATTATGGGAAGAGGAATCGCTAAATCGTTATCTTCGTTTTTTGGCACAGGAGATGCGTACTACAAGACTGGTTCTGAAAAGTTGATGATCGTTGATACGGTTCCTTTTGGATGCTACAGAAAGTCGATATTCGATAAGGTGGGCCTTTTCAACGAAAATTTGGCGAGAAGTCAGGATATGGAATTTAACTTAAGATTAAAAAAGGCAGGTGGAAAAATTTATTTGTTTCCTGAGATAGTCGGCTATTATTATGTGAGGTCAACAGTAAAAGAGTTTTTTGCCCATAATTTTAAAGATGGAATATGGGCGATTTATCCCCTAAAATTTGTTAAAATTCCTTTTAAGCCGAGACACTATATACCGTTGGTATTTGTTTTGGGTTTGCTCGGATCTTTGGCTTTAGGAATATTTTTAAAGCCGTTTTTGTATCTTTTTATCGGTGTTTTTTCTTTATACATATTAATGCTTCTGGTTTTTTCTTTTCTGATAGCAAAGAAAGAGAAGGATGCCACTTTGTTAATCTCTTTACCGGTAGCTTTTGCCACAAGACATTTTGCCTATGGAATAGGGTCAATTGTTGGTATAATAAAATTATTCATGTAATATGGATCAAGAGCGAAAGCAAGGACAAACTGCCCATTATGATAGTAAGATAAAAGACAAAAAAGAACATTTAAAAAAGGACTGGAAGGGAGAATATCCTTTTATCCCGTCAAGTTATAGATTTTTGACAAATTATTTATATGGCAAGTGTTACGGTAAAAAAATATTAGATTATGGCTGCGGGTATGGTGTGCATTCATTTTGGTTGTCAAAGCTGGGGGCTGGGGTTACAGGGATTGATTTGTCGGAAAAGGCAATAGATGTCGCTAAGGCTAAGGGGAGTGACGACGGCTACAATCCTGTTTTTGTGAAAATGGATTGCGAGAATCTAAATTTTAAAAACGATTATTTCGATATTGTTTTTGAAGACGGAGCGCTTCCATCGTTGAATTTTGAAAGGGCTATGGCGCAAATAGTCAAAGTTTTAAAACCTAATGGTTTTTTGATCGGCATTGAAACGTTTGGTCACAATCCAATAACCAACTTTAAGAGATGGATAAACACGATTGTTGGGAAAAGAACTAAGTGGGAAGCGTCACATATTTTTTCCATTAATAATATAAGCAGGGCTGACAAATTTTTCGGGAAAACCCAAGTTTATTACTTCCATCCACTGTCTTGGATTGCATTTCCATTTTTAAGAATACCCGGTGCAAAAAGCGTTCTCGGAGGGTTAGAATATTTAGACAAAATTTTATTGAAAATTCCATACCTAAAAAAATATTCATTTAAAGCGGTTTTTATTTTTTCAAATCCTAAAAAAAATGTTTAAAAGATTATTCGATATAATATTTTCTTTAATAGGGCTAGTAATAACTTCGCCAATTTTTCTGGCAGTTTCTTATTTGGTGAGAAAAGATTCTGAGGGGCCTATTTTTTACAGGCCAAAAAGATCTGGTTTGCATGGAGGGGTTTTTACGATGTATAAATTTAGGACAATGGTCATCAATGCGGATAAAATTGGTGGCCCATCGACTGCTGGGGATGATCCAAGATTAACGAAAGTAGGTAAAATTTTGAGAAGATATAAACTTGATGAATTGCCTCAATTTATAAACATATTTAAAGGAGACATGAGTTTTGTTGGGCCGAGGCCAGAAATTCCATCGGAAGTAGATTTATATGATCCAAAAATAAAAGAAAAGGTTTTGAGCGTTAAGCCGGGTTTAACTGATTTAGCATCATTGGCTGATTTACATGAGGAAGAAATTTTGATGGGAAGCGCAGATCCTCACAAAACATATAGGGAAAAAATACAGCCACAAAAAATAAGGCTACAGTTAGAATATATAGAGAAAAAATCTTTTTGGCTTGATATTAAAATTTTATTTCGTACTGTTTTAAACATTTTAAAATAATGGACCATATTAACATAGCGAAAGACATAAGAAAAAAGGTTCTGAAGATGGCCTTTGATTCTCAGGAAGGGCACATTGGGTCTAACTTATCCCCGGTAGAAATTTTAGTTTGTTTGTATTTTAAAATATTAAAGATTGACCCTAAAAATCCTTTGGCGACTGATAGGGATAGATTTATTTTAAGCAAAGGTCATGCTGTTTCGGTTTTATATGCAACCTTGTCTAGGGCGGGTTTTTTCCCAGAAAATATTCTAGAAGATTTTTGTAAAAATGGATGTAGGTTGGCAAGCCATTCGACCATGGGGGCAGTTCCTGGCATCGAGGTCTCTACTGGATCGCTTGGGCACGGTCTGCCTATGGCAACTGGCATAGCGTTGGCCGGGAAGATTGATAAAAAAGATTATAGATCTTTTGTTTTGTTATCTGATGGTGAGTGTCAAGAGGGTTCAAACTGGGAGGCCATTCTTTTTGCTGGAAACCATAAATTGGATAATTTAGTTGCCATAGTCGACTATAATAAAATACAAGCATTGGGCACAACAAAAGAAGTATCAGACCTTGAGCCATTTAAAGATAAATGGGAATCGTTTGGCTGGAGCGCCAAGGTAATAGATGGTCACAATTTCAAGGAATTAGATAAAGCATTTTCTAGTGTTCCTTTTAAAAAAGGTAGGCCGAGCGTTATTATTTGCGATACGGTAAAGGGCAAGGGGGTCTCTTTTATGGAAAATAAATTAGAGTGGCATTATAATCATTTGTCGAAGGAAGATTTTGAAAAAGCAATAAAAGAAATATAATATAGATGAGGAAATCATTTGTTAAAGCATTAATCGAATTGGCAAAAAAGGATAAAGATGTTTGTCTTTTGACGGGAGACTTGGGTTACCACGTTTTTGAAGAATTTGTAAAGGAGTTTCCGGATAGGTTTTTTAATTGTGGTATATCAGAGCAAAATATGGTTGGCATGTCTGCCGGGTTGGCTTTGTCTGGCAAAAAACCGTATGTTTATTCGATAGTGCCGTTTGCGACACTTAGGCCATTTGAACAAATAAGGACTGACATTTGTTACCAAAACTTAAACGTAAAAATAATAGGCGTGGGTGGCGGCTTTTCTTATGGAACGCTAGGCTCAACTCACATAGTCTTAGAAGACCTGGCGGTAATGCGGGCTTTACCCAACATGACAGTGCTTTGCCCAAGCGATTTGTTTGAAACAGAGGAATTGGTTTTAAGGTCTTATGAAAAATCTGGGCCAACATATATTAGACTAACTAATGCAGGGCAGTTTAAAACCTACGACCAAAAACCGATGTTAGAGATAGGTAAATCAAAAGTATTGAAGGACGGCAAAGATGGGCTAATTATTGCTTCTGGTTTGCAGGCGGGGTTTTCTTTGGAGGCCGCAAATGAGCTAGAAAAGAACGGGCATAATTTTAAAGTAATAAGCTTGCACACAATTAAGCCCATAGACAAAAAAGACATTTTATCCCATGCAAAAGGAATTAACAAAATTTTTGTATTTGAAGAGCACAGTATTTTTGGTGGGGTGGGGTCTGCTTTAGCCGAGATTTTTTTGGAGGCTGGCTGGCAGGGTAAATTTAAATCAATAGGCGTGCCTGACGAATTTTCAAAAGACATTGGAACGGCTGACTATCTTAGAAAAAAATATTTAATCGACAAAGAGGGGATAATCAAAATAATATTAAAAGAATCACTTCGTTAAAATAAAATGGATAAAAAAGTACCTTTTGTAAACTATTCCTTGCAATATAAAAACATTGAGAGTGAAATTGACCAGGCAATAAAAAGAGTTTTGACTCAGGGGGATTTAATTTTAAGGCACGACGTTGAGGAGTTCGAAAAAAATATAGCAGACTTTTTGGGAGTGAAATATGCAGTTGGTGTTAACTCTTGCACTGACGCACTTACATTGTCTTTGATAGCAGCTGGAATAAAACAGGGAGACGAAGTTATTACGGTTTCGCATACGTTTTTTGCATCTATAGAGTGCATCCACCATGTTGGTGCAAAGCCAATATTGATAGACGTAGGAGAAGATTTTGTTATGGATGTTTCTAAAATAGAAGAGGCAATCACTAGCAAAACAAGGGCTATAATTCCAGTGCATCTTAACGGAAGAATGGTTGATATGGAGAAGTTAATGGGAGTGGCAAAAAAACATAATTTGATTGTCATTGAAGACGCGGCTCAGGGGTTGGGTGCAACGTTGAATGGTAAAAAGGCCGGCTCTTTTGGGTTGACGAGTTGTTACAGTTTTTATCCAGCAAAACTTTTAGGAGCATACGGAGATGGAGGAGCGGTTTGCACCAACGACGAGCAAGTTTACGAGAAAGTTAAATTGTTGAGAAATCACGGACAAAAAACTAAAACAGAGATCATATATTACGGTTTTACTAGCAGGTTAGACAACATCCAGGCGGCCGTTTTAAATGTTAAGTTTAAATATGTCCCTAGATGGATAGAGAGAAGAAGAGAGATCGCAAAAATGTACAACAAGGCCTTCTGTGAGATGGGCAGTTTAAAAACGCCTGTAGACCCAGAAGACAGCAAAGAGTTTTACGACGTCTTTCAAAATTATGTTTTGAAAGCAGAAAAAAGAAATGAGTTGTTTGAATTTTTAAAAGAAAATGGGGTAGAGTGCCTTATCAAAGATTTGGTTCCAAATCATATGCAAAAGGTTGAAGGGTTGGAAGGGTTCGCTTTACCGGTCACAGAAAGAATGGCAAACGAGGTTATCTCGCTTCCGATGTATCCAGAGTTGGAAAACTCTCAAGTAGAATATGTTATAGAATGCGTAAAAAATTTTTATAAATAGAAAATAATCATGTCATTTTTAAAGAGAACACCCTCTACGAGACTATTATTTTTCCTATTTTTTGACGTAATATTGATTTCACTTTCAATATATATTTCTTTTCTTTTAAGGTTTGATGGAATTGTGCCAGCAGAATATTTAGATGGAAAAGAAATTCAAAAATTAGCGGTCTGGGCAATAGCGTTTTGTTTGCCCATGTTTTATTTTTTTAGGCTATATTCTTTTTCGTGGTCTTACGTTAGCACCCAGGAGTTGGTTTCTCTGTTTAAGGCTACAACCATTGCTTTTTCGTTTTTAGGAATTGCAATATTTTTTTCCAACGAATTCCATTTTTTTGTAGGCCTGCCTAGGTCAGTATTCATTATTAGCTATTTTTTAGTTTTTGCATTATGCGGAGGATTAAGATTATCAAAAAGAATTTATTTAGTAGCACTTGGGGGTGGCAAAAGAACAGAAAAGGGGAAGGAAAGAACGTTGATTGTCGGCGCTGGGGATGCGGGAGAACAAATTATTAGAAGTATTATGTCTTCTGGAGTCAGCCCATATTTTCCAGTAGGAATTGTAGATGATAACGAAATAAAACAAGGAGTATCTATACACGGACTAAGGGTTATGGGAAAGATCGATGACATTCCTACAATAGTAAGTGAAAATGGAATTAATCAGCTAGTAATTGCGCTTCCGTCGGTTGGTAGTAAACGAATAAGGGAGGCTGTTGAGTTAGCTAGAAAGGCCGGAATTAGCAAAATAAAAATAGCGCCACCTTTGTCAGAAATTATTGGCAAAGACGTCTCTTTTAAAAACTTAGCTAACGTGGAGATTGAAGACCTTCTGGGAAGAGAAGAAGTTTTTTTAGATACGAAACAAACAGAATCTTTTATAAATGGAAGAGTGGTTTTAATTACTGGAGCAGCAGGATCAATAGGCTCTGAGCTTTCTAGGCAGACTGCCAAACTTAATCCCTCAAGGCTTCTTCTGTTAGATCAAGATGAAACCGGAATATTTAATATTTCTAACGAAATAACCCGCATTTTTCCAAACATCAGAGTTATATCGATAATAGCAGACACAACAGATAAAACTAAAATAAAAGAAGTTTTTAATTTAAATAAGCCAAACATAGTTTTTCATGCGGCAGCTTACAAGCATGTCCCGTTGATGGAAAATAGTCCAGATCAGGCTATCAAAAACAATATTTTTGGTACAAAAATTGTAGCCGAAGCTAGCGCCGAATATAAGGCAGAAAAGTTTATATTTATTTCTACCGACAAAGCTGTAAACCCGACGTCTGTTATGGGTTTTACAAAAAGATTCGGCGAAATGATTTGTCAAAGCTTAAATGGGATTGGCAATACTAAATTTATTTCTGTAAGATTTGGGAATGTTTTAAACAGCAGGGGTAGCGTGATACCAACTTTCAGAGAGCAAATAAGTCGAGGGGGTCCGGTAGAGGTTACTGATCCTGAAATGAAAAGATATTTTATGCTTACTTCAGAGGCCTGCCTATTAGTTATGCAGGCAGGGGCGATGGGGCAAGGAGGAGAGATTTTTGTTCTTGATATGGGCAATCCAGTTAAAATTTTAGACCTTGCAAAAGATATGATAAAACTTTCTGGTTATGAGCCAGATAAAGATATCCCAATAGTCTTTGTTGGTAAGAGGCCAGGAGAAAAGCTTTTTGAAGAAATTTTGACCGAACAGGAAGGGGTTACTGCTACCAAAAACCATAGAATATTCGTGGCCAAGCATTCTTTTATTGAAAACGCGAAAATATTTGAGGGGGTTTCTAAAATGATGAATGCAATAGATCAGGGGGAAAATGATAGGGCGGTTGGCATATTGAAAGAAATGTGCGTCGTTTAAAGGGTTTGTTAAAATTAAGTAATTTGATAGTTGGGTTTTTTTTGATATGATAAAAGGAAATAAATTAAAATGAAGAGGGCAATATTTTTTACGATAGCTGTTTTAGCTTTAACTTTTGCCTCAACGGCCAATGCAGATAGTATTGGGCAGGAGCGCAGGTTTTATATTGAATCTTCATATGATTCTCAGGCCCGCAGTGAGCTGATGGCTGTTTTAATAAATATCACTCCCCAGCTTTATATATATGTAGACAAGGGTTGGTGGGATTCGGCTCCCCGAGAAGAGGTTAACAAAAAGATGGCCGAAGTTTCTAGCGAGTTTAGTTCTAGAATTTACCCGACAGTCGTTTCTGTTTTTGGGTCAGAATGGAATCCTGGCATAGACAACGACGAAAAAATTACGGTTCTGTTCCATCCAATGAACGGAGAGGCTGGAGGATATTTTCGGTCTAATGACGAATATTTAAAACTACAGATATCCGATTCCAACGAAAGAGAGATGTTTTATGTAGACACGTCTTTGATGCAAAGCGAAATGCTTAAGAGTTTTTTTGCCCATGAATTTGTACACCTAGTTACGTTTAATCAAAAAGAGCATAAACAGGGCATATCGGAAGATAATTGGTTAGATGAAGCTAGAGCAGAGTATGCGCCAACTATGTTAGGATATGACGACGTATTTAGTGGAAGTTATCTAGAAAGAAGAGTTCAGGATTTTTCTGATAAGCCGACGGGATCTTTGGTTGATACACAAAATACAAAATACGACTATGCGAGAATAAACCTTTTTGTTCACTATTTGGTTGATTACTACGGGCAGAATATTTTATCTGACTCGTTAAAGTCTGCTTACGTGGGCGTTGATAGTATAAATTATGCTTTAAAAAAAGGTGGTTTTAATAAGGACTTCATGCAGATTTTTTCTGACTGGACAATCGCCGTTTTGGTAGACGACTGTAACTATGGTTCTAAATATTGTTATCTTAATAGTAATTTAAGCGATCTTAATATTTTGCCACAGGTTAATTATTTACCGGTTTCTGGAGAGAGCACGTTAACCTTTGCCGAAAGCACAAAAAATTGGTCTGCAAATTGGTACAAAATTATAGGTGGAGGTAGCGGGTTGCTAAAGTTTAATTTTGTTGGTGACCCGAAGGCCATTTTCAAAGTTTATTATATAACTAAAAATAGGGCTGGGTCATATAAAATAGGAACAATGCAGTTAAATGCCTCACAAAAAGGCGGAGTACAAATAAACAACTCTGATAACAGCATTTCTTCGTTATTTATTGTTTCTCACTTAATAGTTGGTCAAGGCTATGCTGATAAAGCATCTCACGATTTTTCTTGGTCGGTGTCTATGTCTAGGGTGGCGTCAGGCAATGACTTAAATGAAATAAAAAGACTTCAAGCAATAATTGAAGATTTAAAACAAAAAATAGCTATAATATTGGCTCAAAGGAGTGGTGGACTTGTCGTAAATAACGATTATTGTGCGTCGATAAGTGGCGACCTTTATATTGGTATGTCTGGCGATAACATAAGGTGTTTGCAGTTATTTTTGAAAGGCCAGGGGTCAGATATTTATCCAGAAGGGTTTGTAACTGGAAACTTTGCCAGTTTAACACAACAGGCAGTAATAAGGTTTCAAGAAAAATATGCCGCAGAAATTTTAACTCCTCTTGGAATGCAGAAGGGTTCAGGGTATGTTGGCACCCAGACTAGGTTAAAGATAAATCAAATTTTAAGCAAAAGATAATACATAAAAATGGCAAAAGAATTTTTTGAAGAAATAAAAGTATTGAGGGCAGAAGAAAAAGATTTAAAAGAGATGGTTGAGGCCGCCACCGAGAATTTTTCTGGCCTAAAAGAAAAGGAGAATGCGGCAAAATGGCTAAATTGTAATTTTGCAGCTTTTCCAAGAATGCAATATTTTGTTGCAAAAAAGCTAAGCGAAGTTGCAGGCTACATTTTGTGGGTAGAAAAAGGCGGGTTTAGAAAAGAGTCAGTTTTTGAGCTAGAACAAATCGCAGTAAAAAAAATATTCCAAAGTCAGGGCATTGGTACAAAACTTATAGAGAAATCTTTTTGGGAGATTAAAAATTATGTTGAAAGCAGAGGTTCAACTTTAAAGCTTGTAGAAGTTACAACTGGCACAGAAAATCAAGCGCAAAAATTATATGCAAAAACATTGGGAGCAGAGGCTGAGTGCACAATAAAAGATTTCTTCCGCGAAGATGAGGTAGTAATGATAGCTAGATTAAAAGACCAAAAAAAATGAAGGACAAAATTTTTCAAAAGTTAAAAGAAGAACTGCCAGAAGTTCAAAGGCAAGTTTTGCTAAAAAATTATACTACATATAAAATTGGCGGGCCCGCCAAATATTTTTTTGTTGCCAAAACAAAAGACAGTTTAGTAAAAATACTGGAGTTAGCAAAAATGTTAAAACTGCAAATTTTTATTTTAGGTGGTGGTAGCAATCTTTTGGTTTCAGATATGGGGTTTAATGGATTAGTAGTTAAGATAGACATTCGTGATGCAAAAATTGATGGAAACAAAACCATTGTTGGGGCTGGAGTAAACATAACAAAATTGGCCTATTTGTCGGCCCATAATGGGCTCTCTGGCATAGAGTGGGCAGCTGGCGTGCCAGGTACAGTTGGTGGCTCTATATACGGCAATGCACAGGCCTTCGGCACTAAAATTTCCAGTATTGTAGAAAGTGTGCAAGTAATAGACACAGAAACTTTAGACATAAATAATTTTACGAAAGACCAGTGTCAGTTTTCTCTAAAAAATAGCATATTTAAAAAGAATGGCAATCTTTTAATTATATCGGCTGTTTTGGTTTTTAAGACAGAGGGTATAGAATTAATTAAGTGTAGAATAAAAGAATTTTTAGAGTATAGAAGATCTAAGCATCCAATGGAGTTTCCTTCGGCTGGTTCTACGTTTGTTAATCCAGAAATAGAAATTAAAAACAAAAAACTACTAGAAAAGTTTCCAGAGCTAAAAGAGTATAACCAAAAAGGGATTATTCCTGCGGGCTATTTAATACAAAAATCTGGGTTAGCTGGAAAAAAAATTGGAAAAGCTCAAATTTCAGAAAAACATTCTAACTTTATAATTAACCTTGGGGGAGCTAAAGCAAAAGACGTTTTGGCTTTGATTAAGTTAGCCCAAAAAAAAGTAAAAAATGTTTTTGGCATTGAGTTAGAGCCAGAGGTGCAATTTGTTGGATTTTAAAATTATTAAATCGAGAAAGGTGTTCAGCGAAATTTCTAGCAGTAATGTATAAGATATATCCTGCCGAAATTTCGAAGCAAATCTGCTCGCCTCGCTCGCAGACCCGTGAAAATTATAATAAAAACAAAAAATTTTGATTTAACTGCACCAATAGAAAAGTTCGTTGAGGAAAAGTTTATGACGCTAAAGAAATTTATAAACGTTTTAAAGCGCGAAGACGAAATAGGAAAAACGTTAGCTGAAGTTTTTGTCGAGGTTGGAAAGGTTACGAAGCACCATAAAAAGGGAGAGGTATTTTTTGCCGAGGCCCAAATTCGATTGCCTGGCAGAAGTTTGTCTGCAAGTGCCACTTCAGACGATTTGTTTAAGGCCATTGTGAGTGCCAAGGGCGAGATGGAAGCTGAGATAGAAAAATATAAAACGAAGAAAATTGATAAAAATAGGAGGCAACAAAGAAAGATGAGTGAGCAGGTTGATGTTGAGGAATGATCCACGCCTTGACACGTGGCCAGAATAGTGTAAAATACTAATTACTTATTATTAAAAAAAATTTTCACAAAAATAAATAGACTCGTTAAGCAATACTTTTCGCAACTAAACTATAGTTTGCAGTAGAAAAATTATTGCGCAACAGACCTATGAAGTAAGAGATGAACAACAGCACAATTTCAAAAGATCAGTATGAGCGGCATAGCAATTGGGGATTAGCTACAGCCATAGATTTAACAGGATGTGAGCTCAAAATGATTCGAGAGCCCGAAAAAGTAAAGCAATTTGTCCTCGAGTTATGCAAAATGATAGATATGAAAATGTATGGAGAGACGGCCGTTGTGGACTTTGGAGATAACCCAATGGTTACGGGACTCAGCTTTACACAAATGATAGAAACTTCTTTAATTTCAGGTCACATGGGCAACGAGCATAACGGTCAATTTGCCTACTTAGATGTATTCTCTTGCAAATGGTACGACCAGCAAAAAGCCGTGGACTTTGCAAAAGATTTCTTTAAGGCAAAAAATGCAGAGTTTCACACAGTTATCAGGGGATTGGCTACAGCAATAAAATAACAAAATTTAAAAACCACCTTTTAGTCGAGGTGGTTTTTAGTTGAAATTCATTGAATTAACATGATTTTTCGTATAGTATAACAGAATAACCATATGAGTATTTTATCTAAAATTTTTGGCGACCCTAATGAAAAGTTTATAAAAGGGCTTGCGCCAATAGTACAAAAAATAAATTCTTTTGAAGAAGAATTTAAAAAGTTCTCGGCAGACCAGCTTAAGGATAAAACAAAGGAATTTAAAGAGAGGCTGAGCAATGGCGAAACTTTAGACGACATATTGCCCGAGGCTTTTGCGCTGGTTCGAGAGGCCTCAAAAAGAACTTTAAACCAAAGGCATTATGATGTGCAGATGATAGGAGGAATTGTGCTGCACCAGGGCAAAATTGCAGAGATGAAAACAGGAGAGGGTAAAACCCTATCTGCAACGCTACCAGCCTATCTTAACGCTCTAGGAGGCCTTGGGGTGCACGTTATAACCGTAAACGACTATTTGGCCAAGAGAGACATGGTTTGGATGGGGCAGGTCTATGGGGCCTTGGGGCTCACTACAGGATGCATCGTAAACGAATCAGGGTACGTGTACGACCCGTTATATGGCCAGGCGGATGAAACCACCACCGATAAAGAAAGGGATGTTGTGGGAAGTTTTAAGGTGGTTACGCGCTATTTAAAGCCGGTATCAAGAAGAGAGGCTTATTCGGCTGACATTACTTATGGCACCAACAACGAATTTGGTTTCGACTATTTAAGAGACAATATGGTTTATAGGTCTGGCGAGGAGGTCCAGCGCGGATTTAATTATGTAATTGTAGACGAGGTGGACTCAATTTTAATTGATGAAGCAAGAGTGCCACTAATAATTTCTGGTGAGGCCGAAGAAGCAACCGAAAAATATTATAACTTTGCAAAAATTGCCGCCTCTTTAGAAAAAGGAACAGATTACGAGCTCGATGAAAAACAAAAAGCAGTTACATTTACTGACCAAGGGCAAAATAAAGTTGTAAAAAGTTTGGGGTCTGATCCGTGGTTAGAAAATGATATTATTGCCACGCACCAGCTAGAGTCGGCATTAAAAGCCAAAGCCTTATTTTTAAAAGACAGAGACTACACGGTTAAAAACGGAGAGATTTTAATTATAGATGAATTTACCGGAAGAATTTTGCCAGGGCGCAGGTGGTCTGCGGGGCTTCACCAAGCAGTTGAGGCAAAAGAAGGCGTAATTGTTAAGCCAGAATCTATAACAATGGCAACAATCACATTCCAAAACTATTTTAGAATGTATAAAAAGTTGTCTGGCATGACAGGAACCGCTCTAACCTCGGCAGAAGAGTTTGATAAGGTTTATAAACTTGAAGTTGTGGCCATCCCTTCAAATAAGCCAACAACAAGGCAAGATTTTTCTGACAAAGTTTTTAAAACTGAAGGCGGAAAATTTAAGGCAGTTATAAAAGAAATTGAAGAGTTAAACAAAAAAGGTCAGCCAATTTTGGTTGGCACAAGGTCTGTTGAAAGAAACGAATATTTGGGCAAATTGCTAGAAACCAAGGGCATTCCGCATAATATTTTAAACGCCAAAAACCACGAGAGGGAAGGAGAAATTATTGCTCAGGCTGGTAAAAAGGGAGCTGTAACAATTGCTACAAATATGGCGGGGCGCGGAGTAGATATTATTTTGGGAGGAAATCCACCAGTTGTAGAAATTACCGAAGAAGTAAAAAAGCTTGGCGGACTTCATGTAATTGGAACCGAAAGACACGACGCTAGAAGAATTGATAATCAGCTTCGTGGAAGATCGGGCAGGCAGGGCGACCCAGGGTCAACACAATTTTTTGTTTCTTTGGAAGACGACTTGATGAGAATTTTTGGCGGAGACAGAATTAAAGGTTTAATGTCTATGTTAAAAATTCCAGAAGACGAGTCAATACAGGTCGGAATGCTTTCTGGAGCAATAGAATCATCTCAAGAAAAAATTGAAGGTTTTAACTTTGACGCAAGGCACCACTTGTTAGAGTATGATGATGTTTTGAATAAACATAGAGAAATTATTTATAAAAAGAGAAGGGAGTTTTTGGACGCCCTAGATTTAAGAGAAAAAGTTTTGGGGATTTTTGAGAGGGCCGGAATTGACAAGGCAAAATATGAGGAAAAGGAAAAAGAGTTGGGAGCTGAAAATATGAGGCAGGTAGAAAAAATGGTTTGCCTAAGAATTTTGGATATGGTTTGGCAAGAACATTTATCGTATATGGATCACATCAGAGATGCTGTGAGGCTAAGGTCTTATAGTGGAAGAGATCCGTTGGTAGAATACAAAAATGAAGGTCACAAAGCCTTTGGCCAGTTGTTGGCAACAATAGACGCAAATATTGCAGAGAACATTTTGAAAGCCGGCTTACAAGTTACGCAAAAATCCGCTCCGCAATCTCATGTCGTTGAATCTGGCAAAAAAGAACCAGGAAGAAACGATCCGTGCCCTTGTGGTTCTGGTAAAAAGTTTAAAAAATGCCACGGAAAATAAAATAAAAATATGGCAGAACCCGGTTCAAAAAATATAGAAGCTCAGGCAGAGGACAGAGAAAACATTAGGCGCACAGCTGGTGGAATTGTGCTTGGGAAGAAAGACAAAATTTTGCTGGTGCAACATGTTGCAGGAGTTTGGATGTTTCCTAAGGGCGGGATTGAGCTTGAAAAAGGAGAAAAGCCTATTGATGCAGCAATTCGGGAGATAGGCGAAGAGGCTAGTTTAAGCGCGAAAGATCTGGCGCACATAAAAGATTTGCCTCTATATGAACGGCCTCAACTAGATAAGCCCGAGATCACGCAAATAATTCAGATGTTTCTTTTTAGAACAGAAAAATCTAAGGTTGGACCTAAGCCAGAGTTTAAAGATGAGATTAAGCAAGCTAAATGGATGAACATGGGTGAAGTTGTTGAATTGTTAAGCGCGAAAGAAGACAAAGAATTTTTTCTAAAAATAATAAGCGAATTAGAAAAATGAGAATAGTGGCGCATTTAGATATGGATGCTTTTTTTGCCTCAATAGAAGAGGCAGATAGCCCCATATTTAAAGGAAAACCCATTGCTGTTGGGTCTGATCCAAAAAATGGGTATGGCAGGGGTGTTGTTTCTACCGCTAATTATAAAGCACGCGAGTATGGCATACATTCTGCATTACCTATTTCAACAGCTTGGCAGTTGTCGCAAAAAGCAAAAAGCGAAGGCAAGCCAGAGGTTGTGTTTTTGCCAGTTGATTTTGAAAGGTATAACCAGATATCTAGCCAAGTTTTTGAAATTATAAAAAACAATGTAAGGCTTGTGGAGCCGGCCAGCATAGACGAATTTTATTTTGATTTATCTTTTACAAAAACATATAAAAAAGCAGAAGCAATTTGTAAAAAAATAAAAAAAGAGATAAGCAAAAAATTAAAAGTTACTTGTTCGGTTGGAATTGGGCCAAATAAATTAATAAGTAAAATTGCTGCCGGCATAAAAAAACCAGATGGGCTGGTTGTTGTGCTAGAAGACGATTCTGAAAAATTTTTAGAGAATATGCCAACAAGAATAATTCCAGGCATTGGGCCAAAAACAGAACAGTTGTTGGGCGCAAAAGGAATCAAAATTGTAAAAGATCTAAAAAAGTATTCAAGAGAAGATTTGTATGATTTAATGGGTAAGTGGGGACTAGATTTATATTTAAAAGCAAGAGGAATTGATGACTCGCCGTTAGAAGAGAACAGAGGAGCAAAATCAATTGGAGAGCAAATAACTTTTCAAAAAGACACATTAAATTTTGCTGACATAGGTGAAACCTTTGACGAGTTGTGCAAAAGCGTTTTTAAAAGATTTTTTAGAAGTGGTTTTAAAACCTTTAAAACCATTGGGATTACGGTGAGGTTTTCTGACTTTGAAACGAAGACAACAGCTAAAACGTTTAAAAAACCGACTAATAGTGAAAAAGAATTTAGCCTTGAGGCTTTAAAATTATTGTTGCCCTACGCTGACCGCAGAAAAAACCCTAGGCAAAAATTAATTCGTCTAATTGGTGTCAAAGTAGATAATTTTCAATAGAGGTTAAAGACAAAAATATGATTAGGTTGGTGAAGCCGACAATTAAATATAAAACCACTTTTTTAGAAGCTCAAAAAGAGTTTGAGCCAGAGGGAAGGGCCGATAATAAATTAAAGGAATTAAATGGAGATTTTTCCGCTTATGTTAAAATTTTGAGAAACCAGGAAAAAGGAAAGGAGCTGCCAGCAGGTTATGTTTCGGCAACTGTTTATTGGCTTATCGATGGAAATAAATTTATTGGGAAGGCCTCTGTAAGGCATAAACTGACTAAAGTTCTAAGATTATGGGGCGGACATATTGGATATGAAATAAGGCCGTCAGAAAGGAAAAAGGGCTATGGCTCAAAAATATTAGCCCTATCTTTAAAGAAGGCAAAAAAGCTGGGCATTAAAAAAGTTTTTGTAACATGTAATGAGGATAATTTAGGTTCTAAAAAGATAATAGAAAAAAATGGGGGAGTTTTTATAGGAAAGGTTAAAGTCAAAGTAGGCAAAGACGCTAAAAAAATAAAGTTAAGATATTGGATAAATAATGAAAATAGTTAAGCCGCTTGTAGTTATTGTTATAGTTGCTGCCGCGTTTGGCGCAGGAATCTATTTTAAAGACGACACCGTGCGGATTTATAGTGGGGTAGATAAGCAAATTCAAAATTTAAAGACAACGGATTTTGGGTCGGTTGTAAATCAGGTTTCAAAACAACTTTTAACGCCAGCTCCCTTATTTGCAAAAAAAGACATAGATTCGGCAGAGTTGCTTCAAAGTAAAATTATTACCGAAACAAATTTACAGAGGCAAGAAAATGAGTTGCCTGCATTAACGGAAAGCGCAATGCTCGATAAGGCGGCCGCAGCGAAGGCAAACGATATGTTTTTAAAGGAGTATTTTGAACACGTTTCGCCAATTGGTGTTGACCCTGGGAAACTAGTGCAAAAACATGGTTACGATTATATAGTTGCTGGTGAAAATTTAATTTTGGGAAATTTTTCTTCAGAAAAAGAAGTTGTGCAAGATTGGATGAATAGCCCAGGACACCGCGCGAACATTTTAAATAATAGATATACAGAAATTGGAGTGGCAATAATTAAAGGAACCTACAAGGGTGAAACGGTTTGGATTGGCGTACAAGAATTTGGACTCCCTTTATCTGGCTGCGTGCAACCAGGCGAAAGTCTAAAAAATTTAATAGATTCAGGGAAGTCGCAGTTGGAGGTTTTGTCTCCACAGATTGATGAGGCAAGAAATCAAATTGATGATAAGAGCCCAGCATACAAGCAAATGGTCGAAGACTATAATCAATTGATAGTGCAGTATAATTTGCTAGCTGAACAGTTGAAAGCGATTATTGTAAAATATAATGGGGAGGTTAATAATTTTAACAATTGTGTAGCTGGAAAATGATAAAATTGGGTAAATACAAACACTACAAAGGAAATCAGTATGAAGTTTTAGGGACTGCAAAACATTCTGAGACCATGGAGGAATTTGTTGTTTACAGGGCCCTATACGGCGAGGGCGGTCTATGGATTCGTTCGCTAAAAATGTTTTCAGAAGACGTGGAGTTAGATGGTAAGAGGGTTCCAAGATTTAAATATATAAGTAATTAAAAAAACATGGAAATCGAATTAGAAAGAACATTTTTGTTAAAATATAAACCAAAAGGGTTGGGTAAATGCCCTTGCTGTAAAATAACAGACATTTATTTCCCAGAAGATGAGTTTCATCCAGTTTTAAGGTTAAGGAATAGAGATGGCAAAAAATTTGAAATGACAAAAAAGTTTCCGATTTTAGGCAAAGACTCTTCAGAACAAGAAGAGCACACAATAATTCTTTCTAAAAAAGAATTTAATTCATTAGCAAAAGCCGGTGGGAAAAAGGTTGTTAAAGTTAGGCACTATTATAAAATGCCAAATGGGCAACAGGCCGAGGTGGATATTTTTAAAGATAGATTAATTGGTTTAGCTTTAGTTGATTTTGAGTTTACCAACAGAAAAGAAAAAGATAAATTTATGATGCCAGATTTTTGTTTGGCCGACGTTGTGCAAGATAAATGGCTAGCCGGTGGTATTTTATCTGGTAAAAAATATTTTGATTTAGAAAAAGCATTTAAAAAATATAATTACAAAAAAATAACGTGAAAATAGCAGTTGTTTCCGACACACATAATAATATGGCTAATTTCAAAAAAGCCATTGATTTAATAAAAAAAGAAAATATTGAGTTAATTTTGCATTGCGGGGACATTTGTAGCCAGGAAACCATAGACGAGGCACAAAAATATTTTGGCGGGGAAATGAAATTTGCCAAGGGAAACGGAGATCATGGTTTAGATTTACCCGAGAAAGTGGAATTAGAGTTAAAAAACCCTTCGACGGACTCAGGGCGAGCCAAGCTCGTTGCGTTTTGTCATTTTCCAGATATAGCAAAAAAAATGGCACAATCAGGGAAATTTGATTTAGTTTTTTATGGGCACACACATAGGCCGTGGGATGAAAAAATTGGGGAAACCCGCATGATAAACCCAGGCGAAATTGCTGGTCAGTTTTACAAGCCGACTTTTGCAGTATATGATACTGCTACAAACAAATTAGAATTAAAAATTTTAGAAAATCTATAAAAATATGGCAATAGTTAAAAAGAAAATTTGGCCAGGGTATTTCGAACTAGTTAGCTCTGGCAAAAAGAGATTTGAATTAAGGGTGGCTGATTTTAAAATTAAAGAGGGCGACACACTTATTTTACAGGAGTGGAATCCAAAAACCATGCAATACACGGGCAGAGAAATTAAAAAGAAGGTTGGGTTTGTTCTAAAGTTTAAGCTTGATGACTTTGGGCAAGGGCAGACGATAAAGGAAAAAGGCCTCCAGGTTATATCTTTAGAATAATTATAAAAGCCGTCCTGAGCTTGCCGAAGGGCGGTTTTTATTTAGATTGACATAAAGCGCAAAAATATATAGTATGAAGGCGAATCGGATTGGCCGATTGTCGTACATTAAAAAGAAAGTTAAGCTTGGGGATAAGCTGAGGCGCCGAATAATCGGCAAATAAGGGAGGGCACCATGCCTGACGAGGTGGATGTTCCAATACCAGAAGGTGCGTTCGTGGCCGAGGCTCATTGCGCAACCTACTTGCTCGGCCCCGCTGATGAGCAAGGTGAAAGAACCGTGAGAAGAACCGCGGGCGGTATCGAAAAGCCATTGGGCTTCGACCGCTGCAAGGTTCTTACTCTTAAGCTGGGCGGGCTCATGGAGTATGAGCCTGCTGGCCGCAAGGGCCAAATATGGCGCAGCACGCGCGTTGAAAAAGTGACGCTTGGCTGCGTCCCCAGTTCGACTGCACACTAGTTGTGCCGTCGATTTTTTTTGTTTATGGGGTTGACTATTTAAACATAGGGAGTTATACTGAAAAATACTTTTTAACTACTAAATAAATAAAAACGCATTAATTATGGCGCAGAAATATTATATCTTTATTGGAGTTTTAATCTTGGCTGTTTTGGCCGGGATTTTTTCATATCCAAATTATTTTAACGACGGAATAAAATTTTTAAATAGTAAGATGTCTTGGACTCTTCCGCAATTTCCAGAGAAACCATTTGTTTTGGGGCTCGATTTGCAAGGTGGAGTGAGCTTGGTTTACCAGGCAGACTTGAGCACGGTTACAGATAAAACCGTCGCAATGTCTGGCTTAAGAGACGTTATTGAAAGAAGGGTAAACATGTTTGGAGTTTCAGAGCCTGTTGTCCAAATTCAAGGGCAAGACAGGTTATCTGTTGAGTTGCCTGGAGTTACAGATGTTCAACAGGCCATACAAATGATTGGTCAAACGCCATATTTGGAATTTGATGAGCAAAGAACAGAGGCAGAGACCAAGGTTATTTTAGACAAAATGAAAGAGATTCAAGATGCTCAAGCAAAAGACCCGAAAGCCGACATTACAAAAATAAAAGATTGGCAATTGGCCTTAGAAAATCCATATTTTAAACCAACAGAATTAACTGGAAAATACTTAACAAGGGCAAATGTTATTTTTGATCAAACAACATATAAGCCAGAAATTGAGTTAGTGTTTAATGCCGAAGGAGATAAAGTTTTTGCAGAGGTAACAGGAAGAAACATCAAAAAAGGGTTAGCCATCTTCTTGGACGGAGCTTCAATTATTGATACAAATGGCGACGGAAAAATTGATGGGCAAGATTTATATGCACCGACAGTAGAAAATAAAATTACTGGTGGAAAGGCAGTTATAACAGGGAACATGTCTAACCAGACAGCTACCTCAATAGCTTCTAGGTTAAACTCGGGAGCTTTGCCAGTTAAAATTGGTTCGCCAATTTCTCAAGAAACCGTAGGGCCAACGCTTGGCTCGGTATCCCTTAATAAATCGCTTATAGCGGGCCTATACGGCCTTCTGGCAGTAGCTATTTTTATGGTAGTGTTTTATAGGTTCCCGGGGTTTCTTGCGTCTTTGGCTCTTCTAATATACGTGGCAATAACCTTGGCTATATTTAAGTTAATTCCCGTAACATTGACCTTGGCCGGGATAGGAGGTTTTATACTTTCTATAGGTATGGCAGTTGATGCAAACATTTTGATTTTCGCCAGGATGAAAGAAGAAATTAAGTCTGGGAAGGGGTTAGCCCAGGCAATTGACGAAGGGTTTAAGAGGGCCTGGCCATCAATTCGCGATTCCAACTTTAACTCTTTAATAGTTTGTGCAATTTTATTTACGGTGGCAACATCGTTTATTAAAGGTTTTGCCTTTACTTTGGCCTTAGGTATTATCGTCAGCTTATTCTCGGCAATATTTATAACAAGAATATTCTTGATGGTTTTTATCGGTAAATGGGCCGAGAAAGCTAAATGGATACTATAATCGCTCAGCGATAAGCTTTTTTCCGTCTGCTGATAGCCCCCTTTGTCCTGCGGGACAAGTGGACCAGGGACTACAAAAAGCTCATCGCTTCGCTTCATACAATATTATGCAAATAAATTTTACAAAGTATTCAGCAGTCTATTATATATTATCTGGCCTTTTAATTGTCGCCTCGATTGTCGCACTTTCTATGTTTGGTTTAAAATTCGGAATTGAGTTCGCCGGCGGAAGCAACATGCAAGTAGAGTTTAAAGACCAAAGGCCATCAAACGAGGCTATACAAACTTCTTTAAAGACTTTTAACTTGGGAGATATCGTAATTCAGCCTACCGGCGCAAAAGGAGCTATTTTGCAGTTTAAGGGGGTAGATGAAGCAACCCACCAGCAAATATTGGCAGAGGTGGTTAAATTGTCACCAGCCGAAGAAAAGAGCTTTCAATATATAGGAGCCTCAGTTGGGCAAGAGTTAAGGAATAAAACAGAACTAGCCATTTTGTTGGCCTTGTTAGCAATTACTATATATATCTCTTTTGCCTTTAGAAAGGTTTCAAAACCAGTTTCTTCTTGGAAATATGGCGTTACATCTTTAATGGCATTGTCGCACGACATAATAATTCCGCTTGGAATGTTTGCTGTTTTAGGCAAGCTTTACAATGTTGAGGTTACAATTCCAATTATTGCGGCCCTGCTTACGGTTTTAGGATTTTCAGTTCACGACACCATCGTTATTTTTGACAGAATTAGAGAAAATATATTAAGAAAGGGAATGGGTCAGTTTGAAGAAACAGTAAATTGGTCTTTAACCCAAACATTGGGCAGGTCTTTAAGCACGGTATTCAGCACGATAATAGTGCTTGTGTCCATATACTTTTTTGGGGGAGAAACCCTTAAGTATTTTGCTTTGGCCCTAATCGTAGGCATAATTTCAGGAGCATATTCATCAATATTTATTGCCAGCCCATTATTAGTTAGCTGGTATAAGTGGTCAGCTCACAAAGAACTAAAAGCGGGATCTAAAAGATAATAATGGGGGTGGTTACCTTGCCTATTGACATAGTTTAATTAATATGATAAATTATATGAATAGACAATAAATTGCCTTATTTTAAATGAAAAAAGCTAATTATTCACAAATATACCAGAAGTTTACCAAGGGTCTTAGCCCAAAAACTAAAGACATTTTTGATCGTAGGTTTGGAGTCAAAACCGGAGAAGCAGAGACTTTGGAGGCTATTGGTAAAACACTTGGCATAACTAGGGAAAGGGTTCGTCAAATAGAGGAAGCTGGTTTTACCTATGTTAGAAAAAACAATAAAGAGGCAATGGATGTCATTTATGCCGAGCTTGCCGATTACTTTAAAAAACAGGGTGGTTTTAAGAAAGAAGAGAAAATATTAACTGAATTAGGTGGGAAGAGCCAAAAACCATATGTTTTGTTTTTGTTAACAATTGGAGAACAGTTTTCAAGAGTTGCTGAGAAAAAGGATTATCACTATTTCTGGGCAAACATTCCAGAAGCCCAAACAAAGGTTAAAGAAACCTTGGGAGCCTTGGTTGCAGAGCTGCAGAAGATTGGCAAACCAGTTTCGGTCAAAACTTTTTATGCAGAGGTTGCTTCAAAAATTGGGGTTTCAGAGCCAGCCACTTTATCTTATCTTGAGATATCGAAGAACATTCATCCAAACAGAGAAGGTGCATTAGGATTAATTTCATGGCCAGAGATAAAACCAAGAGGAGTAAAAGATAAAGCATTCTTGGTTTTTAAAAAACACGGAAAACCATTACACTTCACAGCGGTTGCAAGCTTAATAGACAAGTTTAACTATAACTTGCCAAACAAAAAAACTTACCCTCAAACAGTTCATAACGAGCTTATTAAGGATTCAAGATTTGTATTGGTTGGTCGCGGAACCTATGCATTGTCAGATTGGGGATATGTTCCTGGAACCATCAAAGACATAATTACTAATGTTTTAAAAAACCAACAGTCCCCATTACACAAAGACGAAGTTGTAAAACAGGTTTTAGCTCAAAGATTAGTTGCAAAGAATACGGTGTTGATGAACTTAAACAATAAAAAGCATTTTGATAGAGATGCGAGTGACAAGTATTTTTTGAAAAACGTACAACAGAGCTAAGGTTGACAAATTTATAATCATAACAGAAAACCACCACTCGGTGGTTTTTTGTTGTACCACATATAGCCTAGGTGAGACATATGAATAACTTGTTCTTTTATTTTATCTTCCTTTGTAATATAATTAGCTAAGAATATTATGGCAATTTTTACAGTAGGATTAATAGTTTTATTTGTGATGTCGGCGGTGTTTTACATCGTCTTATTTTCGTTCATTTATTATTGGCATTTAGTAAGGGTGACTTTTTTTGTAGTTCCGATAATTTTTGCTTTTGAGTTTTTTGCGATAGGATTTCTTGTTGTTTCAATAGCTTCTGTCATTTTGACATATGCACCAGAGATAATAACTAGACTTTACACATAATGGCACTGCCTAAATATTTATTTTGGTGGGAATGGGTTAAGAAAATTGTTTGGGATCCATTTTGGTGGGTGATTTTATTTGTGGTAATTTTGTGGGTGCCATTTTTAAGAGTTTGGTGGTGGTTTTTTCTACCATTGATGCTTAGGGCACAATTAAAAAAGCTTTATATCTGGTGGATTAGTTGGGACTTTGATTATACAAAACAAAAATGGGTTTTGCTAGAAATTATTCCGCTCGAGGCAACACTTATGCCCCTTAAGGCTATGGAAGATGTGTTTACTGCAATTTGGCCACTTATGGATGTCGGAAACTTTAGAGAAGTTTGGTGCGACGGAGAATTAAATAATGGGCCTTATTGGTGCTCTTGGGAGATAGCCAGCATTGAGGGAAAAATACATTTTTATATTAGAGTTTTGCAACAGCATCGCACTTCCATTGAGTCGGCGCTCTACGGACATTACCCGGACATTGAAATTCACGAAGCCGTTGATTATGTAAAATTAGTTCCTCCGACTATTCCTAACGAAGAGTGGGACATGTACGGAGAAGACTGGGAGCAAAAAAGGGCGGCTGCTTATCCTATTAAAACATACGAGAAGTTTTTCGAACCTCAAGGAGAAAGAATTGCAGCCGAAGAAAAAAGAATGGACCCACTTATTTCTTTGCTTGAGGCGATGTCTAAGGTTGGCCCCGGCGAACATTATTGGGTGCAAATGATTACCGTGCCTATTGTTGACTACGATGAGCCTCACTGGAGAAAAGAGGGGATAAAGATAATAAATAAGTTGGCAAAACGCCCCGAAAAAAAAGAAGGCACTTTTGCTGGAGATTTAAGTTACGTGGCAAAGCAGCTTATTATGGGTCCAAACAAAGAAGGCGAAGACTATAGTTGGGACCCATTGGTAGAAAACGAAGAAACTGGCGAGAAGGAAATGTCTCTAACCCCGGGCGAAAGAGAAGTTATTACCGAAGTTGAAAACAAACTAAAAAAACCAGCTTTTAGAACAAGCATAAGAGGAGTTTATGTTGCCAGAAGAGAGGCATGGAAATCGTCTAATAGGGTTATATCGCGCTCTTATTTTGGGCATTTTTCAACAAACAACATGAACTATCTTGGGTTTTCTGGCGCATCAAGGCCAAGGGTACACTTTTTCATGAGAAAGCGAAGAGTTTTTATGAGGGCAAGAAAAATGTTTAGAATGACCGCCCTAAGATTTCCAGCGTTTTATCCTGACAGACACGAGCTTTGTCCTATTTTTAGCACCGAAGAATTAGCGACTCTTTATCATATGCCGTTTAAAATTTCTGGAATGGTCGCTCCAACTTTAACTAAGATTGAATCAAAGAAGGCTGGCCCACCAGCTAATTTGCCAATTGACGAATAGTGCGTTTTTAAAAAGTATTTATGCCAAAGGACTTAACTTATATAGCCAAGACAAACTTTCGCAACAAAGAACAAATATTCGGAATTAAAAGATCCGATAGGCGCCAGCACATGTATGTAATTGGTAAAACTGGAGCTGGTAAGACGGCCTTTTTAAAAAACATGGCCCTGCAAGACATCAATAACGGTCAGGGGCTTGCTATTATTGACCCTCACGGAGAGTTTGTTGAAGAGGTCTTAGACAACATTCCTCCTCACCGCATTAATGATGTGGTATATTTTAATCCTGCCGACATGGACCACCCTGTTAGCTTTAACATTATGGAGGTGGCCGATCCTAAATATAAGCACTTAATTGCGTCTGGGCTAATCGGAATTTTTACTAAAATTTGGGCAAATGTATGGTCGGCTCGTATGGAATATATTTTGGCCAACTGCATTTTGGCTTTGTTAGATACTCCGGGCACCACGCTTTTAGGAATTCCAAGAATGTTAGTTGATAGAGATTATCGACAAAAAATTATCAATAACCTTAAAGACCCGGTTGTAAAATCGTTTTGGGTTAACGAATACGAAGAGTGGGAATCTAGGTATCGTAACGAAGCTATCGCCCCAGTTCAAAACAAGGTAGGACAGTTTTTGAATGTTTCTTTTGTGAGAAATATTGTTGGTCAAGCCAAAAACACCATCGACATCGACGAGATAATGAACAACCAAAAAATTCTGTTGGTTAACGTTTCTAAGGGAAGAATTGGTGAAGACAACTCGGCTATTTTAGGAGCCATGCTTATTACTAAAATTCAGTTAGCAGCAATGGAGCGCGTTAGAATTCCTGAGGCCGAAAGGAAAGATTTTTATATGTATGTTGACGAGTTCCAAAATTTTGCTACAGATTCTTTCGTTAACATTTTATCAGAAGCCAGAAAGTATCGTTTAGATTTAATTATTGCTCACCAGTATATTGGTCAGCTAACCACTGACACAAGCACTGCTGTTAGGGATGCTGTTTTTGGTAACGTGGGCACAATGATATCATTTCGCGTGGGCGCCACCGATGCAGAATATTTGGAGCAAGAGTACACCCCAGAATTTATACAGACCGATTTAATCCGTTTGCCTAACTACAACATCTATATAAAACTTTTAATAGACGGAATTACCTCTAGGCCATTTTCTGCTGTAACAATTGCCCCAGCTCCAGTTGTTAAAGATCCTAAAAAGCGAGATGAAATAATTAGACTTTCGAGGTTAAAGTATGCTCACTCTGTAAAGTCTGTTGAAGAAGAAATTAATCGTTGGGCGGCAAACCAAGAAGTTCCTACTAGCAATCAATCGTCTTTCGATGTTTCTAATCCCCAAAATTATGCCAAGCCCCTATATCAACCCAATGGTGCTCCAAATAGTTCACGATCTTCTGATTCAACAAAATTATACGACGTTAAATGTTCAAACTGCGGAAAAGACACAAAAGTTATTTTTGAGCCGGTTGCTGGAAGGGCGGTCTATTGCAAAAGCTGTTTGAAAAAAATGAAGGCTGGCCAACCTGTCACGCCTTCGCAAGGGCAGACAGGAGAAACAGCTAACAAGTCAGCTGCGTCGGTAAAGTGGACAAATGGTCCGTCTGCACAGGCAGGCGCATCCGCACAAGCAAATAGGTCGGGGCAATTTGGCCAAAAAAATAAACCAGAAGGCGATTCAGCCTTAGCGGACTTAGGCATAGAGTTTGGCCCTGCCCCACAGAGCCCACTTCGACGTGAGGCAAGCCGAGGCGAGCAGTCTCAAGATTCGCGTAAGGCATCACCCTTTCCTGAAAAATCCCGACCGCAAAATAACCAGGGGCTATCTGAAAAGCCGGCTCCAAAAGCTTTCTCGCTAAACGAGATAATGCAAAAGGGAGAAAATGTTCCATTTAACCAGAGCAGGAGAGATAAAGTGGCTCAAAAACCACCTCGAAAATCGGTTGACCTCGATGATCTTCAAAAAACATTAACGCAAGCTTTGCAAAAAAGAGAACCAGACAAAGACACGGCAATAAAAGTTGCTGGAGGTTTAAATTTTAAAGCAAAAGACTCAAAAGAAGAGCTAAAAGAAAGAATTGAAGAAGAGAAATATGAAGATAGCTCGTTGGTGGAAAATAGCTTAGGGGTTGCTCCATCTCCTCGGCCTGCCCAGAATCTCTTAGGGGCGGAAAAGCCAGAAAAGCTTTTGGCGGCCAGCTCGGTAAAAAACAAAGATGTTAAAGGCGAACCCAAAAATACAAAAGAGATAATTAAGCCAGGGGAAACTGTAAAATTCTAATTCTTAGATGTAGGTACCGCCTAGCCACCTTTTAAATGAGGTGGCTTTTTGGTAAGATAAAAAAATGAATAAAGAAGTTAAAAAGTGCCAAAATTGTAAGAAAGAGTTTATAATCGATCCCGAGGATTTTGATTTTTACGAAAAGATGAAGGTCCCAGCGCCCTCGTGGTGCCCGGAGTGTCGTGCGCGCCGACGATTTGTGTGGAGGTGGGAGAACGCACTTTTTAAGCGAAAGAGTGATTATTCTGGCAGACTTATTTTTTCTGGATTTTCTTCAGAGGCGCCAGCAAAGGTATACGAAAACGACATTTATTATTCCGATAAATGGGACCCCATGGAATTTGGACAAGAAGTAGATTTTTCTCGGCCGTTTTTAGCGCAACTAGTAGACCTGTTACATAATGTTCCCTTGCCAGCTAAGGCTGCTTTTAAAGAGGTCAATTCTGATTACTGTAACAATACAACATCTGCAAAGAATTGTTACCTTGTTTTTAATACTAGTTTTGTCGAGGACTCTGCCTATAGCAACGCCATTAACTATTCTCACGATTGTGTTGATGATTCGCACCTCCAAAGTTGTGAATTATGCTACGAAAGTTTTTGGTTGAGTAAATGTAGCAGGGTTTACTTTTCGGCCCAGTGTGAAAATTCTATCGATATATATTTTTCTAAAAATTTAATTGGTTGTAATAATTGTTTTGGCTGCAACAATCTTCGCAATAAAAGCTATTATATCTGGAATCAGCCACACTCTAAAGAAGAATATTTTAAAAAGCTAAAAGGGCTTAACCTCGAATCTCGTAAATCGTTAGATCGTTTAATAGAAGACGCAAAAGCCTTTCACTTAAAATTTCCTAATAAATATATTGAAGGGGTCAAAAATGTTGATGTGAGCGGCGCATATATTTCTGGCTCAAAACATGTGAGAGATTCATATTTAATAAAAGAGGGCGAAAATTTACGCTATTGCCAATATCTCGCTGTGCCGCCGAATAAAGACTGTTACGACCACTCTGTATTTGGCAACAACAACGAGTTAACTTACGAATGTGTAAGTTGTGGTTTAGGAATGAGCAACAGCAAATTTTGTGTAATGTGTTGGCCGGATGTCCGCAATCTTAGCCACTCATTTTTTTGTGGGTCATCATCAGATCTTTTTGGATGTGTTTCTTTGCGCAATAAAAAATATTGTATTCTTAATAAGCAATATACAAAAGAAGAATATGAATCCTTGGTGCCAAAAATTATTGATCATATGAGTAATATGCCCCATGTAGACAAAAAGGGCATGGTTTACAAATATGGCGAATTTTTCCCGGCTGAAATGTCGCCTTTTGCTTACAACGAAACAATTGCACAAGAGCATTGGCCCATAACCAAAGAGCAAGCAGGCGCAGAGGGCTATGTGTGGCGTGATTCTGAGGAGAAAAATTATAAAATTACAGTAGTTGCAGAAAATATTCCAGATAATTCTAAAGACCTTTCAGAAAATATTTCAAGCGAGGTGTTTGAGTGCGCGCACAAAGGCGAATGCAACCATCAATGTGCGGGTGCGTTTAGAGTGATTCCGCAAGAGCTTCAATTTTATAAAAAAATGAATTTGCCTTTGCCTCATTTTTGTCCAAATTGTCGGCGTGGAGAGCGGTTGGCACAGCGCCACATGCTAAAATTTTACCATCGCTCATGCATGTGTGACAAATTAAATCACGGTCATGGCGATAAATGCCCCAATGAATTCGAAACCTCTTATGCTCCAGACGGGCCAGAAATAGTTTACTGTGAGCAATGTTACCAACAAGAAGTAGCATAAAATTATGGAACAAGAAACCCTGGCCGGGAAGGCCAAGCAATGTCAAAACTGTAGGCAAGAGTTTGTCATCGAGCCCGAGGATTTTGAGTTTTACGCCAAGATGAAGGTGCCACCACCAACTTTTTGCCCAGATTGTAGGATTGTTAGGCGCATGAGCTGGAGAAACGAACGCGCCCTTTATCATAGAAAATGCGATGCCACCGGAAAAGATATTGTTACAATGTTTTCACCTGATCAGCCACTTATTGTTTATGAAAGAGATTATTGGTGGTCTGATAAATGGGATCAGCTAAAATCTGGTAGAGACTACGATTTTTCTAAACCCTTTTTTCAGCAATTTCGAGAGCTTTTTGAGGCGGCCCCCCTGCCAAATCTTGCTAATTCCAACACAATAAACTCTGAATACGGCAATCATACTGCCGATATGAAAAATTGCTATTTAACATATGCGTGTTTTGGGTGTGAAGATTTATCATACTGTTCTGGATCTGTAGATAGCAAAAATTCACTCGATATATACAAAGGCCTTAATTTTATGCAGTGCTATGAGGACGTGTTGGGAACTGACCTAAATCGCGCGTTTTTTTCATATGACAGCGACGAAAGCGTTAATTGTGCTTTCCTCCACGCATGCAAAAATATGATAGATTCTTTGGGTTGCATAAACATGCGCAATAAGTCACACTGCATTTTTAATAAACAGTATACTAAGGAAGAATACACAAAAGAGCGCGCCAAATATGACTTTGGCAGCTATAAGCAGCTTACTGAATTTAAGGAAAAGTTTGCCGAATTTAAAAATAAATATCCTAGACGATATGGGTTTATCCAAAAATCAGTTAATTCTGTTGGAGACAACGTTTTAAATTGCAAAAATGTTTATATGGGTTTTGATGTATTTGCTGGGCTGGAAGACTGTAAATATGTAATCCACGGATGGAAGAATTGTCGCGATGTTTATGATGGATACGGATTTGGCTTAAACTTTGATAACTCTTACGAAATTGTTGACACTGGGGCCGAGGCTACGCGAAATCTTTTTACAATTTTTACTCATTCTTGTCAGCATGCACAATATACTTATGCATGTAAAAACTCTTCTAATCTATTTGGATGCATTGGACTAAGAAGCAAACAATACTGTATTTTTAATAAACAATATACTAAACAAGAATATGAAGCTTTGGTACCAAAAATTATCGAGCACATGACGGCCATGCCATATGTAGATAAAAAAGGCAGAGTTTATAAATATGGCGAGTTTTTTCCTACAGAGCTTTCTCCGTTTTCTTATAACGAAACCATAGCTCAAGAACACTACCCAAAAACTAAAGAAGAAATTTTAGAAGCTGGATACGGCTGGCGGTACAACGACGCAAAGCAATATACGATAACTACCCAACCAAAAGATTTGCCAGATCATATAAAAGACGTTAAAGACGACATTTTAAACCAAGTAATTGCGTGTGAGCATGCAGGAAACTGTAACGAGCAGTGCATGGGTGCCTTTAAAATTATTCCTTCTGAGCTTGAGTTTTATAAAAAAATGAATCTTCCCTTGCCAAGATTATGTTCAAACTGCAGGCACTACCACAGATTAAGACAGCGTACGCCCTTTAAGTTATGGGATCGTCAGTGTGCTAAATGTAGCAATGGTGTTAAAACCTCATATGCCCCAGACCGCGAAGAAATTATTTATTGCGAACAATGCTACAACGCAGAAGTAGCGTAAAAAATATGCAAAGTGAAACAAAAATTTGTCAGAACTGTAAGCAAGAGTTTGTAATTGAACCCGAGGATTTTAAGTTTTATGAAAAGATTAAAGTGCCCGCGCCAACTTTTTGCCCAGAGTGCAGAGTTATAAGAAGAACGATATTTTTAAACGCGGTTAACCTATTTAAAAAAACAGAAGCTAAAGACGGGCAAAAGGTGTTTTCTACCTACCCCGAGGAAGCAAATTTTAAAATTTACGAACATGATTTTTGGCTTTCTGATAAATGGGATCCAATGGACTATGGGCAAGAGCCCGATTTTAAAAAATCGTTTTTAGAACAGCTAAAAGAATTAAATTATTCTGTGCCTTGGCCAAGCCGTTCTGTGCGCGGGTTGGTAAACAGTGACTATTGCAATCAGTGCTCTTATTTAAAAAATTCATATCTTTGTTTTAACACCAATAATCTGGAAAATTGCCAGTATTGTGTTGCTTCTAATTATGCTAAAGACTCAGTTGATTGTTATGCGGCACCAAACTCCGAGCTTTGCTACGATATTTATCATAGCGTAAATAATTTTCAATGTTTCTATTGTGCCAATTTAGAAAATTGTCGAAATCTTAGGTTTTGCGAAGAGTGTATAAATTGCAACGATTGTTTTGGATGTTTTAATTTGCGCAGCAAGAGCTATCATATTTTTAACAAACCATATTATAAAGAAGAATATTTTAAGGAGTTAGAAAAAATAAATACTGGGTCTTATAATGAAATTCAAAAAATTATAGAAAAGTTTAATGATTTCAAGTTAAAGCTCCCCCGAAAATATATCCACGGCTTGCACAACAAAAATGTTACCGGAGAATATGCCTACAATTCTAAAGATTCTTTTAATTGTTTTGAAGTTGAAGGGTGTGAAAACGTGCGTTATTCGCAGGATTTTGCTAAAAGCGTAAGTGACTCTTATGACTATACAAATTGGGGAGAAAATTCAGAATTGATTTATGAATCGTGTGGTTGCGGTGACAATTGCCAGAATATTAAATTTTGTTTTGACTGTTGGCCAGCAATGCAAGATTCCGAATATTGTTTAAACTGCCATGCATGTTCTAGTTGTTTTGGATGTGTCGGCTTAACCAAAAAACAATATTGCATTTTAAACAAACAATATACCAAAGATGAGTATGAGGCGCTTGTGCTAAAAATTAAAAAATACATGGTAAGCATGCCTTATGTTGATTCGCGTGGCATAGCATATGCTTATGGAGAATTTTTTCCAATAGACTTCTCACCGCTTGCTTATAACGAGACTAGGGCTATAGAGTATTTTCCAAGGTCAAAAGAAGAAGTTATAAGTGGGGGATATTCATGGCGAGATAAGTCGCCCGGAGAGTATAAAATAACGGTTGCAGCTTTTGATCTGCCAGACGACATTGAAAATGTCACCGACGAAGTTTTAAACGAGGTTGTCGGGTGTGATTCCTGTGGGAATGCGTTTAAAATGATTAAGGCCGAGCTCGATTTTTATCATAGGTTTTTTATACCTTTGCCACGCATGTGCCACAGTTGCCGCTATATGGAACGCAGAAAGAAAATGAACCCATTAAAACTTTGGCATAGAAATTGCATGAAGCCAGGGTGTCAAAATGAGTTTGAAACTAGCTACGCGCCAGATAGGTCAGAAATAGTATATTGCGAGGCCTGCTATCAGCAGGAAGTTGCATAAATATTATGGTAACAAAAACACCAAAATTTGATAAGGCCTTAGACGAAATTTTTAAAACTCTTATTCCTCACGAGAAAGTGTGTTTTGAATGTAAAATAAGTTTTAAGGTTGAAAAAGAAGACATAGATTTTTATAAAATGTTAAAAGTGCCTCCGCCAACTTTGTGCCCGAGATGTCGTCAAATCCGACGGTTGGGCATTTTGATGCGCGTGCCAAAATTTTTTAAGCGTCCATGTAATGCGCCCGGTCATAGCGAAAACGTTATCACCGTTTTCCCGCCTTCGTCGTTACATAAAGTTTATGATAATAATTATTGGTATTCAGATTCCTGGGAGGCTGAATTATATGGCAGAGATTATAACTTAAATGGAAAATTTTTTGATCAATTTAGAGATTTATTTTTTGCGGTGCCACATATGCCGCTTGAAAGAGATGTGACATCAATAAATTCCGAATATTCTTTGGGTGGCCGTCATGGCAAAAATAATTATTATACGGCCGGCGCCTATCACAGCGAGGATTGTTCATTTGGTGAAGAAGTAAGGTTTTCAAAATTCTGTTTAGACTGTTTGAATGTTTGGGACTCAGAATTTTGTTATGAGTGCGCTGTAGTTGATCATTGCCATCGTTGTATTTTTACTGTTGATTCTGAGCAGTGCATGGATTCGGCCTTCCTATATGATTGTAAAAATTGTACTAATTGCTTTTTGTCTTCCAACCTAAGAAATAAATCTTACGTTTTTGAAAACAAACAATTGAGCAAAGATGAGTATAAATCTAATATGGCTGGTTTAAATTTGGGCGACAGAACCGTTCTTTGGAATATGAGAAAACGATTCGATGATATTTTAAAAGACGCGCTACGCCGCTCGATTTGGCTAACTAATGCCACGGGTTGTTTGGGAGACAGATTAGTAAATTGTAAAAATTGTTTTCAAACTTTTGACGGAATAGAGGGAGAAAATCTTAGATATGTGCAAAGCTTTGATAGGGCCAAAGATGCAATGGATTCTTCCTATTATGCTGGAGATGGCAGTAATCTACTTTATGAATCTGCGGTAAGCGCTGGAAGCGGGAGCATTTTTTTTAGCCTTTATATAAGAGCGTGCATAAACATAGAATATTGCTCCGAATGTAATAATTGCCAAAACTGTTTTGGGTGCGTTGGATTAAAAAATAAGAAATTTTGTATTTTTAACAAACAATACTCAGAAGATAATTATTGGAAGACTGTTGATGAAATAAAATCTAAAATGTTGGGAGATAAAGAATATGGTGAATTGTTTCCGTTGGCACTCGGTCTTTTCCCTTACCAAACTAGCAGAAGCCAAAAATTTTATCCTATAAACGAAAAGATTGCCACAGAAAAAGGTATTCCTTGGTATAATGAATTGGATTCGCAAGCCGCGCAAAATATTCAATTGAAAGACCCTAATAAAGACGTCCCGGCCGATATTAAAGACGTAGATAGCTCTATTTTAAAAGATGCAATTCGCTGTGAAATAACTGGCAGGCCGTTTAAGATTGTTGAACACGAACTTAAATTTTATAAGCACATGAACCTTCCCATACCAACTAAACACCCATGGCAACGTCTTATGGAAAGAGCTGTTTTTATGCACCCGCTAGAGCTTTTTCCGTTTGCTTGTCCTAGCTGCGGAGAAAAATCGTTGTCTATTTATAACGAAGAAAAACAAAAGCAGTTTAAAATTTTTTGCGAAAAGTGCTACGTAAAAGAAATTGTATAAAAATTAAATAGCGGATGAATGAGTTCAGCGTGAATTAGGAAATAATGTGATTTATATAATCACATGCCCTAATTCCCGAAGCAACCTTGTTCGCTCGCTCACAAGGCCGTGATTTTTATATATGTGCCGTGTCAAAGCGTTGATATAGCTAAAACCATTGCCAAAGTTTTAGTGGAGAAAAAAATGGCGGGCAAGGTAGACATTTTGCCCACGCAATCAATCTTTCGGCTGAACGACCCGCCTTCGGGCGAGGCAGGCGCGATTACAGAGGTTTCTGGGGCTACTATGATTATTATGACCATAGATAAGCATGTGCAGGGCATAGAAGACGTTGTTAGAGAGCATTATCAGGATGGCGTTCCGTGTATGGCTACTATTTCGCTGTACCGTCTTAACCGAGAGTTCAAGGATTGGTTGATTGCCTCCACTAGCTAGCTTCGCTATAGGGTTGATGAAAGTGCGCAAAAAAGCTATTATTATAAAATAGCGAATAACTTAAATTAGAAATTTATTATGGCAGAAAGTAACAGAATTCGTAGATTTAAATTGGCGCCTCCGCCTCCGGAGTTACCTATTTATGGTTCGGTAGACCCAGAAGATTGTTCTTTTATCGGCAAAACCAACTACGAAGCAGCTTTGCAAGAGCAAAAATTTATTTTTGGTGTAAAGCGTGTAGACAGGCGTAGGCACCTATATATTGTTGGAAAATCTGGAGTTGGAAAATCAAAACTTCTTGAGCTTTTTGTTCGGCAAGACATTGGATATGGCCATGGACTTTGTTTTATTGACCCTCACGGCGACGTTATTGATGCAATCTTAGACTTTATTCCAGAAAATAGAATAAACGATGTGGTGCTTATTGACCCATCTGACTCTAAATATCCAATTTCTTTTAACCCATTGGCTAATATTGACCCAAGCTTTAAACATCAACTAACACAGGGTTTAATCGAGGTGCTAGAAAGGCAATTTGGTGCTAACTGGACGCCAAGGCTTGAGCACGTTTTCCGTTTTACTTGTTTGGCCCTTTTAGACTATCCGCATGGCACAATGCGTGGCATGATTTCTATGCTTACAGACAGAAATTACCGTCAACTCGTTGTTGAGTATATTCAAGACGACATGGTAAAGCGCTTCTGGGCTATTGAGTTTGCCGATTGGTCAGAAAAATATGATACAGAAGCTATTATTCCTTTGGTTAACAAATTAGCGCAATTTTTGTCAGACCCAGCATTGCGCGGAATTTTTGGACAGGAAGAAAACAAGGTTGATTTGGCAAAGTTGATGAATGAAGGAAAGCTTATTTTGATCAATTTATCTAAAGGAAAACTGGGAGAAGAAAATGCAAGCTTTTTTGGTTCGATGTTTATTACCAAAATTAAGCAGGCAGGAATGGAGCGCGCATCTTTGTCAGAAAAAGATAGAACCGATTTTTATCTATACGTTGACGAGTTTCACAACTTAATGACTGAAACCTTTGAAAACATATTGTCTGAAGCCCGCAAATATGGAATTTGTCTGACAGTTGCTCACCAGTATATGGGCCAGCTTATTCCCAAAGTTCAACAAGCAGTTTTAGGAAACACAGGAACCATTATTGTTTTCCGAGTTGGTGGTGAAGACGCAGTTAAGTTAGAGCCAGAAATGGCACCAATATTCGGTGTAAAAGATATGGTAAACTTGGGAGTGCAAAATTTTTACATCAAAGAAACTATTGATGGCGAGGCTTATGATCCATTTTCTGCTGAAACTCTTAAAGTCATGCCACCAACCCACAGGTCTTTTAAAAAAGAAATTATCGAGCAATCGCGTGCAAATTATACTATCTCGGCTGAGGCCGCAAAAGAGCTTATGCTATCAGAAGAGTCAAAGATTATGAGAAGCTCACACGAAAAATCCATAATTCAAGGCAAAGGTAGGGGCCCAGAAGAAACTAAGAAAACAGAGGACAAACCAGAAGAACCATTAATTTAAAATTAACGAGTTAAAGGGGTCACAAAGTGACCCCTTTACCCTAAATTGATCTAACATGAGCCAAGAGACCAAAAATTGTCAAAATTGTAAACAAGATTTCGTAATCGAGTCCGATGATTTTGATTTTTATGAAAAAATTGGGGTACCAGTGCCAACATGGTGTTGGAAGTGCCGGTTTCCAAGGCGCTTAGCGTGGAGGAATGAGCGGTCTTTATATAAGCGAACATGTAATTTATGCAATAAATCGATGATATCGATGTTCAGGCCCGAGGCTCCTTTTCCGGTCTACTGTCACGACTGTTGGTGGTCTGACAAATGGGACCCTTTAAAATATGGGCGAGATTACGACTTTTCGAAAAACTTTTTTGAGCAGTTTGATTTATTGCAACGAGAAGTTCCTAGGCCCGACCTATATGCTTCACAAAACGTAAACAGCGACTATTGCAATCACACAGCCCACAACAAAGATTGTTATTTATTGTTTGGTAGCTGGTTTAACGAAAATTGTAGTTATAGCAGCAATATGGCAGATAGTAAAAATTGTTGGGATTCTGCCTTTGTTCAAGATTGCGAGAGTTGTTTGCATTCAATTGATGTGAATAAATGCTATCAGACACATTTCTCCCAGAATTGTACCGGCTGTACAGACTCGGCGTTTTTGTATGACTGCCGTAACTGTCAGAATTGCCTTTTTTGCTATAACCTAAGAAATCAAAGCTATAACGTTTTTAATAAACAGGTTTCTAAAGAAGAATTTTTGCGAATTAAAGAGGCGACCCTTGGTTCATACACATTGCTTGAAAAGCGGTTGCAAGAATTCCAAAAAACTATACGCGAAAAAGCCATTCATAAATATATGGTTGGCGACCACAATTTAAACGTGTCTGGAGACTCTATCTACAACGCTAAAAACACTCATTTTTCTTTCTTCGTTGAGGGTGGAGAAAACCTTAAATATACTTTTAAGGCCATAAAAGGGCAAAAGGACACGGTAGATACTTTTGGCGTAAATGGTGGGGAATTGGGTTATGAATCTAATAATGTTGATTTTTCATCAAAGGTATTATTCTCGCTTAACGGAGAAAACAACCGAAACACAGAATATCTAATAGATTCTTTCGGCGCCGAAAATTGTTTTGGGTCTATATCTTTAAACCACAAAAAATACTGCATTCTAAACAAGCAGTATGATGAAAAAACCTACGAAGAATTAAGAGAAAAGATTGTTGCTCAAATGAAAGAGCAACCATATTCTGACAAGGCTGGCAGAAAATATTTTTATGGCGAGTTTTTCCCTTTAGAGCTTTCGCCTTTTGCTTACAACGAAACAATTGCTCAGGAATTTGCCCCTATAACCGCCAAGCGTGCTAAAGAGTTAGATTATCCTTGGCAGGAGCCAGCGGATAAAGGATACAAGCCAACCAAAAGGTGGGACGAATTGCCAGACACCATTTTAGAAGTAGATGATTCTATATTGCAAGAGACAATATTGTGCGAAGCTTGGGACAAAGACAAAGAAAAAGCCAAAGAACACCAATGTTCTATGGCGTTCAAAATAACCAAAGACGAATTGGCGGTATACAGAAAGTTTAATTTACCTTTGCCGAGAAAATGTCCAAATAGCAGAAACTTCGATAAATTTCAGCTAAGAAATCCAGTTAATCTCTGGCACCGCCAATGCATGTGCGACAAAACTCATGCTACCCACGCAGGTAAGTGCACTAACGAGTTTGAAACCTCTTATTCTCCTGAGCGCAAAGAAATTGTTTACTGCGAGCAGTGTTATCAATCAGAGGTGGTATAAATAAAATGGAAAAGGAAATTAAAAATTGCGAGAAGTGTAGTCAGGAGTTTACCATTGAAACCGATGATCTTGCGTTCTATGAAAAATTAGATTTGCCCTTGCCTGTTTTGTGCACTTATTGTCGGTTTAAATATCTTTTAGCTTTTTGGGTGTTTGGCAGGTTCAGAATTGCTAAGTCTGCACTAAGCGGCAAAACTATTATAACGGTTCTCCCAGAATCTGTGCCTTTTCCAATTTACGACCGCACAGAGTTTGTTTCAGATGCATGGGATCCGTTTATATTTGGAAGAGGCTACAACCCGTCACGTTCTTTTATGGATCAGCTTATAAGCCTGCAATCAGTTGTGCCCCATCCTCACCAAACTGGCATTAAAAATGTTAACTCCGACTGGACCGATGACATGTGGGAGTCAAAGGACGCATATTTAACGCGCTCAGGGCTTCATCTAGAGTCTGTCACTTATGGTTACCGCGTTTTAGCCTGTAAAAACTGCATTGATATTACAATGTGTTGGGACCTTGAGCGTTCATACGACTGCTTATATTGTTTCAAAAGCTATAACCTTAAGTATTCTTTTAACTGTCGTGATTGCATGGACAGCTCTTTCTTATACGACTGTCGTAATTGCCAGAACTGTTTTATGTCTTGGAACTTGCGAAATCAAAAGTACTGTATTCTAAACAAACAATATTCTAAAGAGGATTATTTTAAAAAGATTGAGGAATATAACCTTGAGTCATACACCTCAATCGAAAAATTGAAAAAGGAGATGTGGCAGCATATCAGGCAAGACGCCGTGCATAGGCAAGACTATAATCTTCAGGCCGTGCAATCTACCGGAAACTTTCTTAATAACGATAAAAATTGTCACCAGTCTTTTTATATTGAAGACTCGGAAAACTGCAGGCATTGTTTTAGGGGCAGGTGCAAAGAAACAATTGATTCGGTCGGGGCCCTAGACTCTGAAAAATGCGCGTTGGAGGTGCAGGTTGGAATGGAATATAATAGTTTTTGTAATCTTTATTCTAATAGCTGTCGATATAGTTGTTATTTAGAAGCTTGTGAAGAGTGCGAAAATTGTTTTGGCTGCGTGGGCCTAAGAAAGAAAAAGTATTGCATTCTAAACAAGCAATATACTGAGGCAGAGTACAAAGAACTTTTTGAAAAAATAAAAGCCGATATGAAAAATAGGGGAGAATGGGGGAAGTTTTTTCCTCTTTCATCTGCATATTGCGGATATAACATTTCTTTAGCGCAGTTAATGTTTCCTATGTCAGAAGACGAGGCGTTAAAATTTGGAGCTAAATGGGAAAAGACCGCTGAGCCTCATTATGAAAATACTATCAGTGGAGATAACTTGCCAGATACAATTGGCCAAGTTAAAGACGAAATTATAAAACAGCGCATTTTGTGCTTTGAAACAAAACTTAGCTATAATGTCACCAAAGAGGAGTTGCAATTTTACCGAGAATACAAAATTCCACTCCCTCGCAGGCATTTTGACTGGCGAACCCTAGAGCGTTTTAAGCCTTTTGGCCACATGGTAGCTCCGCAGAAAGGAAATTGTCATTATTGTAAAAAAGAAGTTGAACATTATTACAGTCCAGAGTTGGGCTTTAAAAAAATAGCCTGCTTGGAATGCTACCAGCGAGAAGTCGCTTAAATATATGAAAAGCGAAACAAAAACACATTCGACAAGCTCAGTGCAGGCCTGTCAGAGTTGCAATAAAGACTTTATAGTAGAGCCTGATGATTTTGATTTTTATGAAAAAATGAAAGTGCCCGCGCCCACGTTTTGCCCCGAATGTAGAATGCAACGCAGGTTTACTTGGAGAAACGAGTGGAAATTATTCAGAAAAAAAGACATACACGGTAAAGAAATTTTTTCATTTTTTCATGAAGATTCGCCCATAAAGATAATAGAGTCAGCAGAGTGGTATTCTGATTCTTGGGACCCAACAGAATATGGTCGAGACTACGATTTTTCTCGTCCATTTTTTGATCAGCTTAAAGATCTACTTTATCAAGTGCCAGTAATGTCTAGATCAGTAATTAGCCCCATTCGTAGCGATTTTTGTTCTAACGCCTCATATGCAAAAGATTGTTATCTAACTTTTGCGCTTTCTTATGTAGAAAATTCTGCGTATTCAATATGGGGAAATAAGTCTAAAGACATTTTTGATTGCTATTTATATAGCGAATCTGAGCTTTGCTATGACTGTGTTAACATTATTAGGTGCTATAAAACGTTATACTCAATAGATTGTGAAGATTGTAATGACGTAGTGCTGTGTAAAAATTGTGTCGGGTGTAATAGTTGCTTTGGTTGCGTTAATTTAAAAAATAAATCGTACCATATTTTTAATAAGCCGTATTCTAAAGAGGAATATATACAAGAATTAGAAAAGCTTAAGTTGAGTTCGCGTGAAAACATAGAAGCTTTGCGCGAAAAGAGCGCTAAGTTCTGGATGCAGTTTCCTAATAAATTTATTCACGGGCGCCATAATGAAAATGTTTTAGGGGATTATATTCACAATTCAAAAAATGCCCAACATTGTTGGAGAATTGTTGACGGAGAAAATGTTAAATATTGTCAGAATTTCACAATAGGCCCCGCTAAAGATTGCCAAGATTATAGCAATTGGGGCAACGTAGCAGAATTAATTTATGAGTCAGTTATTGTGGGCGAAGGGGTGTATGATGTTGCATTTTGCGCATCGTGTTTTGGATCGGTCTCAAACTTAAGATATTCTTTGTTTTGTTGCCAAAACGTATCTCATTTGTTTGGTTGTGTGAGTCTTCGCAACAAACAATACTGCATTTTAAACAAACAATATACGAAAGAAGAATACGAAGCTTTAGTTCCAAAAATAATTGAGCACATGAACTCAATGCCATACAAAGATAAGAAGGGGCGGGTATATAAGTATGGCGAATTTTTCCCGGCAGAACTTTCATATTTTGGTTACAATGAAACGCTTGCTGGCGACCTTTTTCCACTTACAAGGCAAGAAGTTGAGAATCAGGGTCTTGTGTGGCATGAGCAAAAAAGAAAACAGTTTAATGCAACCATGCTTAGCGATAAAGTGCCAGATGATATTTCTAAAGTTGACGAAAGCATTATTAAAGAAGTTATAGGTTGCGCCCACGAGGGAAAGTGCAATCACGAGTGTGCGGGTGTATTTAAAATAACCCAGCAAGAATTACAATTTTATAAATTGCTCAACATACCGTTGCCAAAAATATGCCAAAATTGTCGTCATTATGCTCGGTTTGATTGGCGCAACTCCCCGAAGCTTTGGCACAGAAAATGCATGAAACCTGGTTGCCCTAACGAGTTTGAAACTAGTTATGCTCCAGATCGTCCGGACATTGTTTATTGCGAAAGTTGTTACCAACAAGAAACAGCGTAAACGGTAATATTAAATAATAAGATTATGGATTCAGAAATAAAAAACACTTCGGCAGGCTCAGTGCAGGTATGCAAAAATTGTAAAAAAGACTTCGTAATCGAGCCAGACGATTTTGACTTCTATGAGAGAATGAAGGTGCCACCACCAACTTGGTGCCCAGAATGCAGGCTTCGCCGAAGAATAATGTGGAGGAATGAAAAAACCATGCATAGGCGAAAGTGTGATGCAACCGGTAAAATGACGTTTTCTACAATTGCCCCAGATGCGCCATTCAAGGTTTATGAAAGAGACTATTGGTGGTCTGATGCTTGGAACCCTTTGGATTATGGTAAGGATGTAGATTTTTCTAGGCCATTTTTGGAGCAAATCAATGAATTATTCCACCAAGTGCCAGTTCCAAGCAGGAGCGTGGTTAATATGGTGAATAGCGATTACTGCATGAACAGCAGCGCCATGAAAAACTCATATTTGGTGTTTCACGCCACTCACGATGAAGATTGCCAATATAGTGTGGGGCTAGATGGTTCCAAAAATTGTTCAGACTGCCTTTTCGTTAGTGACTCCGAACTTTGTTATGAGTGTTTCTTGGTGAACAATTCATATAAGCTAATGTATTGCGCCGATTGCGATAATTCTCAAAATCTTTTTTTGTGCCAGGATTGCGCCGGATGCCAAAATTGTTTTGGTTGCGTTGGCTTGAGAAACAAAACAAATCATATTTTTAATGAGCAATATACGAAAGAAGAATATCAAGAAAAAATTAAAGCATTTGATCTCGGTTCTACCAAGGGGCTAGAAAATGCTAAGGCTGAATTTGATAAATTTAAGTTATCGGTGCCAAATAAATATATACACGCCCGCCACACAACTAACGTCTCAGGGGATTATATTTATCACGCAAAAAACACTCTAAATTCATATCGTGTTGCAAACATAGAAGACGTTAGATACTGCCAAAATATAGTGTTTGACCCGGGAGCAAAAGACTGCTATGACTATAGCTTTTTTGGCCAAGGCTCAGAATTAATTTACGAAAGCGCCAGCGTTGGAATTCAATCGTCTAATATAAAATTTTGTTCATTTGTTTATAATTCTGTAAGCAACATTGAATATTCGATTTATTGCACGGAGGCCCACAATTTTTTTGGATGCGTTGGAGTAAAAAGCAAACAATACTGTATTCTAAATAAGCAATACACCAAAGAAGAATATGAAGAGCTGGTTCCAAAAATTAAAAAGCATATGGAAGAAATGCCATATGTGGACGCAGGTGGCAGAGTTTATACATATGGAGAATTTTTTCCGCCAGAGTTTTGTCCTTTTGGCTATAACGAAACAGTAGCCCAAGAGTATCTTCCGTTTACTAAAAAGGGTGCAATGGAGGCGGGCTTCCCGTGGCGCGAGATGTCAACTAAAGAATATGTGCCCACAAAGTCTTGGAAGGATATTCCAGCTAGCATACAAGAGGCCGATGATTCGATAATAAAGGAAGTTATTTTGTGCCGATCTTGGGATGAACAAGGCGAGGAAAAAGCCCTTGAACACAATTGTTCTAAGGCTTTTAAGATTACCGCTGAAGAGCTCGCATTTTACAAAAGAATGGGTGCGCCAATTCCCCAGAGATGCTTTAACTCGCGTCATTTTGAAAGATCTAAGCTGCGTAACCCGGTGAGCCTTTGGAAAAGAAAATGCATGTGTGATAAAAAGCATTCGCACCACGAGGGTAAGTGCACTAACGAGTTTGAAACATCTTATTCTCCTGACCGCAAAGAAATAGTTTACTGCGAGCAGTGTTACCAACAAGAGGTAGCATAGTTTTTAAAAATATCATACAATATATTAACTATTATGTTTAAGACACTAAAAAATTTAAGTTTAACTAATAAGCGCGTCTTGGTAAGATGCGACTTTAATGTGCCGATTGATGAAAAAGGCAACATTTTAGATGATTTTAGAATAAGACAAACTTTGCCTACAATCAAATATTTAATTGAAGAAAAGGCAAAAATTATCTTAATGAGTCACTTGGGAGACCCGGCGGGCGTGGTTGTTCCGGAATTAACTTTAAATAATGTTGCTGAAAAATTGGCTGAGCATCTTAAAATTTCAATAGAAAAAGAAGACGACTGCATCGGCCCAGACGAAGAAATAGAATCTAACAAATTAGAGCCGGGACACGTTTTGCTATTAGAAAATTTAAGATTTCATAAAGAAGAAGCTGACAACGACCTAGATTTTGCCAAAAAGCTTTCATACTTGGGCGATATGTATGTAAACGATGCTTTTGGGGTTTGCCACCGTGACCAGGCTTCTGTCACCGGGGTGCCAAAAATATTGCCATTTTGCGCCGGGTTGTTGCTGGCCAAAGAAGTTGAATCGTTAGATAAAGTTTTGAACAATCCAGAAAAGCCAATGGTGGCGATTATTGGTGGCAAAAAAGTTGAAACCAAAGCAAAATTTATTGATAACATTTCTGAGGTCGCCGACTTTGTTGTTGTAAGCGGGTTAATAGCTAAAGAGGTTGCTGAAAAGAAAATTAAGTTTAAGCATCCAGAAAAAATTATAGCTCCAGTTGGGCAGTTAGACGCTTTAGACATCAACCAAGAATCGATAAAATTGTTTCAAAATAAAATATCGCAAGCTAAAACAGTTGTGTGGAATGGCCCATTTGGCAAGTTCGAAGACGAAGAATACTCCGCAGGGACTTTGGCAATTGCTAAAGCAATAGTAGACAGTGGCGCATTTTCAGTGGTGGGTGGTGGAGAGACGGTTGAGTTTTTAACTAAACAGGGTATGATTGATAAGTTCAGCCATGTTTCAACTGGAGGAGGCGCAATGCTGAGCTATTTAGCTGGAGACAAACTTCCAGGACTTGAAGTTCTAAAATAGAATGCTCGGTAACAAACTTTTTTCCGTCTGCTGATAACCCCCTTTGTCCTGCGGGACAAGTGGACCAGGGGACTACAAAAAGTTCATTGCCTCGCTAGTCGTTTTATATGCAAAAAATTAAGAACATAGAAAAGGCCGCAGAGAGGATAAGAAAAGCCGTTAAAAATAACGAGCGTATTATTTTGTATGGAGATTCAGATTTAGATGGAATTTCATCGGTTGTTATTTTAGAAGAGGCGATTAAGGGTATTGGTGGGCACGTTGATTGCGCATTTTTCCCAGACAGAGAAAATGACGGTTATGGAATAAATCCTAAGGCCCTAGAAATGCTAAAAGAAAAGGCGCCAGCGCTTTTTATAACCCTAGACCTTGGCATAGGAAATATAAAAGAGGTTGATATGGCAAATAAAATTGGTTTTGAGGTTATAGTTGTTGATCACCATGAACCATTGTTTGCAATCCCAAAGGCCTCAATAATTGTTGACCCAAAGAAGAAAACAGACAGTTATCCGTTTAAAGGTTTGGCTAACATAGGAATCACTTATAATCTTTGTCTAGAAATTTTGGGTGATAAAATTTCTAAAAGTTTAAAAAATAGCTTTTTAGAATTGGCAGCCTTGGGCACAATTGCTGATATGGTTCCTCAAGTTGAGCAAAATCAAGAAATTATTGAACAAGGGTTAAGATCTCTTAAAAACACTTTCCGCCCAGCATTAAGGGCGTTTTTAGATATTTTGGGAGACGGCAGGGTGTTTGAGCAGTCTATGCCAAAAATTATTACTGCTTTAAACGCGGCAGAATCTTTAAATTTTGAAAACGAGTCATATATTCTTTTAACTTGCTCTGATAAAAAGAAGTGCAAAGAAATAGCGCAAAAGCTTTTGGACAAAAATGCATATAAGCAAACTCAAATTAAAAATATTGTTTCTGAAGTAGAAAGAAGAATTTCGCAAAATCCAGACAGCCCAACAGTTTTTTATGGTGACCCTTCATGGAAGTTAACACTGGCTGGCCCGGTGGCTTCAATAATTTGCAACAAATATGAAAAGCCAGCTTTTATATATAAAAAAATGGATAAAGAGTCGTGTGGGTCTGTTAGAAACCCCAAAGGCACAAATTCTGTTGATGCAATGAAAGAATGCGATGCGTTTTTAATGACTTATGGCGGCCACGCGCAAGCCTCGGGCTTTCGCGTTAAAAACGAAAATTTGGACAAATTTGAAAAGTGTTTAAACAAATACTTTAAAGAAGGCAAAAAATAATTTAGTTTATACTAATCAATTTTAAACTTATGGTGTTTAAAGAAGGCAGAGAGGATCAAGATATAAAAATTTTGTTAGACCAGAAGAGGTCGGAGTCGTTGTTGGCTCGAGAGCAAGAATATAGGGCTGCGGGCTTGGAAGAGAAAGAAGCTGGTGAGTTGATAAATTTAGAGAAGGCGATAGAGAATGGTGCTCACCCAGGGGAAGATGAAGTAAAAAGAATGGCAGCTTTAAGGTTAAAGTTACAAGACGCCAAAGAAAGAAAAAAAGAATAATCCGCAATGGATGGGAAAACTAGGGCAAACATTAAAATAGGAGCTGAGGTGGACATTGTTTTAAAGAAAGACCAACCAACTGGCAATTTGACCCATGGCAGGGTTAAAGATATTTTAACTGGCGACAGTTTTCACCCGCGTGGATGTAAGGTGCGCCTAGAAGATGGTCAAGTTGGCAGAATACAAAAAATTTATCCAACGTTTCCAAAAATAAACGGCGTTGAGTACCAAGAAGGATTAATATAATTAAAATTATATATAATTATGCACGAAAAGATGAAAAAAGATTTAGAAGTAGCGCCAGATCAAGACTTTGCTTGGGCAAGAGCAGAGGACCAAGAAAAATGGCGTACAATGGCGCAGCAAGAAGCAGTGATTTTTGTTAAGTTATTTTCGGATCAAACCCTGGAAGAGCTTTTGGTAACAAGAGATGCCTTATTGGAAATAAAGCAATACGCAAAAGGAGCTGCTGTGGCGATAAGCACAGGGATTGCACAAGGTTTACAAAAACAGTCAGAAAGTGCTGGTTGAGTCGCTTATAAAGCAGAAAGAACCTAAAGGTAAAAAGGAAGAGGAGGCAAAGTAATCTAAATATAAAAGATCGCCTTTCCGGCGGTTTTTATTTACACCGAGTTCGTTGAAGTGGTAGAATACAGTATAATCAAAACAGTATGAATATAGAAGTTGAGATAAAAGTTAAAGTAGACAATTTAGAAGAAATTAAGAAAAAGGTAGCGGCGATAGGGAGGTTAATAAAATCAATAAAACAAATTGATAATTATTATGTTCCTAGCCACAGAGATTTTTTTGCTAAGCCCCATCCCACAGAATGGTTAAGAATTAGAAACAACCCCGACAAGGCAGTTTTTGAATATGATTTGTCGATAAATAAAAAAGAAAACGGCGAACAAGACTGCGCCGAAGAATATGAAACAGAAATTTCTAACCCAGAAGAGCTTAAAAAGATATTGGGTTTTTTAGATTTTAAAAATGTTATAACGGTTGAAAAGCAGAGAGAATATTGGATGTGTGGTAACATAGAGGTGGCATTAGATAAAATAAAAGACTTGGGTGAGTTTGTAGAGGCTGAGGCCAAGGGCGATTTTAAAACAAATGCTGAGGCGAAAAAGGCATGTATAGATTTTTTAGAGGGACTTGGCATAAAAGACGTAGAAAAGATTCAAATTTTTAAAGGTTATCCCGTTCTTTTGGCAGAAAGTAGAAAAAATAATTAAAATAAAACAAGGCCATGAAAAAAATAGTTTTAATTGCCGGTGCGGTAGTTGCTGTTTTGATTGTAATGTTTGTTATGCAAAGCCAGGGGGTGGTTGCGCCAATTAGTGGCGGCAAGGTATTGTATTTAAGCAACCAAGGGTTGAATAAGATACCGTCTTACGTTTTTAACCAAACAAGCTTAGAAGAGCTTAATGTTTCTAATAATAATTTGTCTGGCTCTATTCAGTCGCAAATTGGCAACCTAGTTAATTTGAAGATTTTAAATGCCAGCAATAATTTGATGACCGGCGTGCCAGCTGAGGTTGGCCAGTTGCAGAAGTTGGAGGTTTTAAATTTGTCTAACAACAAGCTTACCGGGCTTCCAAATGAATTGGGTAATCTAAAAAATTTGAAAACCTTGAATATTTCTGGCAATCAATATTCTCAGCAGGACATTAGCTATATAATTAGTAAGCTTCCGATTACAGTAAACATAATTGTAAAATAAAAAAATGAAGAACATCACAATATATACAGATGGGGGGTCGAGGGGAAACCCGGGTAGGGCAGCCATAGGAGTTGTTTTTTGTAATGAAAACGACCAGCCTATAAAAAAGTTTGGTGAGTATTTGGGAGATAATTTAACGAACAACGATGCAGAGTATAAAGCTATAATTTTTGCCTTAAAAAAGTTTAAGGCAGTGTTTGGCAAGGCCATAGCAGAAGACGCAGATTTGGAAATAAGGGCAGACTCAGAGCTTGTTGTAAAACAGTTAAATGGCGATTATAGATTAACAGATCCAAAAATACAGCAGTTTTTTATTGAAATTTGGAATTTAAAGTTCGATTTTAGGTCCGTTAAATTCAAACACATTCTGCGCGAAAAGAACAAAGAAGCCGACAGGTTGGTGAATGAGGCCTTGGATTCTGAGGTTGGAGCTAGAACATTATTTTAAAATCGCGAACAAAAAATCGGCCTTAAAGCCGGTTTTTTGTTGTCCTAGCAAGACTATAAGCCGAATTCTGTGTTATGTGATTATCTATCTGTTCGCGACATTACTGTCGGAATCGAGCGAACTACTTTTTACAGAATCTCAAGATGTATTTAACCCGATCTTCTGCTTTGTTCTTGCACCCAATAAGGATTTAGCCGTTTCAGTCCCGCATTACTGCAGGAATATTCCATTGCTGGAATGCCAGATCTTTCGATCCGAGCCGTTTCTGTTCGCACCTCTGTCTTGCGACCGATGGCCGTTAGCCACTACATTTTTAACTCCTCTTGCGAGGGCGTTGGTGTTCGGACTTTCCTCTCTAAGCTTGCGCTTAAAGCAATCACTCGTCTTGCTAAGACACCTTAATAATACCAAGTTTTTAGCCCATTTGTCAAGTTCTTTCAAAAACGATAAAAAGATAGTAAGATTAACAATACTGTCATCAGAAAATGGCTGAAAATTTTTTTCATTCCCAGACAAAATCTATTAGTTCGGCCTCGTTGATATTGGCGATTTCTTATTTGATAAGCGCCTTTTTGGGTTTGATAAGGGACCGTCTTTTAGCAGGAACTTTTGGCGCCGGCAACGAACTCGACGTCTATTATACAGCTTTTACTGTTCCAGATTTTATTGCTTTAATTTTAATTTTTGGTGCAATATCTTCGGCCGTTATTCCAATATTCAGTGGGTATTTAATTAAAAACAAAGATGAGGCCTGGCAATATGTTGCTAAACTTTTTAATGTATTTTTAGGATTTTTGATTATTGTTTGCGTAATTTTTATAATTTTTACCCCAGCGATTATTTCTTTAATAGCCCCTGGGTTTTCTGGCGAGAAGCGAGAGATGGCGGTTATGTTGATGCGTATCATGTTTTTAAGCCCAATTATTTTAGGGGCTTCAAACATGATAAGCGGAATTTTGCAGGTTTTTCACAGATTTTTAATAACAGCTATGGCGCCACTGCTTTATAACCTTGGCATAATTTTTGGGATTTTTTTCTTTGTGCCAAAGTTTGGTTTGCCAGGTTTGGCCTGGGGTGTGGTATTAGGAGGAGCATTACATCTGTTGGTTCAATTGCCGGCTTTCTTTTTTTCTGGGTTTAGATACAAGGCTAGTTTCAGCTATAAAGACCCTGGCGTTGTAAAAACTATAAAACTTATGTTGCCAAGATCCCTAGGGCTTGGAGCTGGGCAATTAAATACAATTGCAACTACGGCCATTGCGTCTACCTTGTTGTCTGGAAGTATTGCGGTTTTTAATTTAGCCAATAATTTGTCTTCAATTTTTGTTAATGCTGTTGCGGTTTCGGTCTCAACGGCGTCTTTTCCTGCAATGGCACTGGCTTATTTGAAAAATGAAGGCGACGAGTTTTTACAAAAATTTTCTAGCATATTTAGGCAAATACTATTTTTAATAGTTCCGTTAAGCTTACTTTTGTTAATTTTGAGGGCGCAGGTAGTTAGGGTGGTTTTGGGGGCAGGAAAATTCGATTGGGCCGACACAAAGTTAACAACAGCTTGTCTTGGTATATTGGCGCTAAACCTAATCGCCCAGGCGCTAATTTTATTTTTATCTAAAACGTTTTATGCGGCCCACAATACAAAAATTCCTGCAATAATAAGTGGCCTAACTGTTGCCTTTAATATATTGCTTAGCTTGTTGCTTGTATGGCTTGTTAGGTTTTCTGCAGATTTTAACTTATTTTTGCAAAGCTTCTTGCGATTGGGTGGTGTGGCAAATATTGGTGTTATTGCTTTATCCTTGGCATATACAATAACAGCCATTTTAGAGGGTGCATTGCTTTTATATATGTTCTACAAAAAATTTCCAAAACTTCAGACAAAAGAAATTTTAGACTCTTTATACAAAATTTTGATAGCCTCTTTAATAATGTTCGTGGCAACTTTTATTGTTAGGCAATTGTTGGGTTCTGTGATAAGCTTACAAACGTTTTGGGGAATACTCTTTCAGTTGGTGGTATCTGGAACTGTTGGTGTTGCGGTTTATGCGACGGCCACTCATTTATTAAAATCTCCCGAAAATAAGACGCTTGTCGACTCATTTCTAAAAAAGTTTTTATATCCGACAAAGTAATATGCAAGAGAATATACGTAACTTTAGTATCATCGCCCATATTGATCACGGGAAGTCCACATTGGCGGACCGGCTTTTAGAAATAACCGGCACCATAGACCCAAAGAAAATGATGCCTCAGTTTTTAGATTCTATGGACCTAGAAAGAGAGAAGGGAATTACTATAAAGTTGAAAGCCATAAGAATGAACTATAACTTTGAAGGCAAAGACTATATTTTAAACCTGGTAGACACTCCAGGCCACGTCGATTTTTCTTACGAGGTTTCAAGGTCTATGGAAGCTGTTGAGGGTGCAATTTTATTAGTTGATGCAACCCAGGGAATTCAGGCACAAACCTTAGCTAATTTAAATTTGGCAAAACAGCAGAATTTAAAAATTATTCCGGTAATTAATAAAATTGATTCGCCAATTGCAAATGTTGAGGGGTCGGTTGATGAACTGGCAAACATTCTAAATATTTTGCCAGACGAGATTATAAAAATTTCTGCAAAAAATGGAACTAACGTAAAAGAGCTTTTAGAAGAAGTTATAAAACAGGTGCCCCCACCGAAGGAAAGTTTGTCACAAGATTTTAGGGCTTTAATCTTTGATTCAGAGTATGACTCGTTTAAGGGAGTTATCGCCTTTGTTCGCGTTGTGGACGGAGAAATTTCTAACGGAGAAAAAATTAAGTTAATGGCAACCGATACGTCAGCTGAAATAAAAGAGCTCGGATATTTAAACCCAACTTTTTCTGCAAAAGATAAAATTAAGGCAGGCGACATTGGATATATTGCAACAGGAATTAAAGAGCCAGGAAAAGTTACCGCCGGGGATACAATTATTAAATTGCCTCCTTCGGGCGTAAAAACCAATCTTTTGCCACTACCAGGCTACCAAGAACCAAAACCCATGGTTTTTGCCAGTTTGTATCCTGAAAATCCAGATGACTTTGATATATTAAAGGTGGCTTTATCAAAATTAAAGTTGAGCGACCCAGCTTTGGTTTTTGAGCAAGAGGCAAAAGAAGCTTTGGGCAGGGGCTTTAACTGCGGGTTTCTGGGCACCTTGCATATTGAAATTATTTCAGAAAGATTGAGCAGGGAATTTGGCTTGAACTTAGTAATTTCAACGCCATCGGTTGTTTACAGGGTTTTTGACCAAAAAGGAAAAGAAATTATTATTTATTCAGCTTCTGACTGGCCAGATCAATCTAGAATTAAAAATACAGAAGAGCCGTGGGTGTCTTTAGAAGTTATTGCTCCGTCTAATCGCATAGGAAAATTAATGGAAGTTCTGAAGAGTTTAAAAGGCAATTATGTTGAAACAAATTATTTAACACCAGAAAGAGCAATTATAATTTTTGAAACTCCTTTGCGCGGAATTATTGCAAACCTTTACGAAAAAATAAAAACAGTAAGCCAAGGTTATGCTTCAATGAACTATAAGCTTTTAGGGTATAGGCCGGGCAAATTAGTAAAAATGGAAATTTGGGTGGCGGGGCACAAAGAAGAAGCATTTTCAAGAATTGTTTCAGAAGACGAGGCATACCAAGAAGGCAAAAGAATGGTTGAAAAACTAAAAGAGGTTTTGCCTCCTGAGCAATTTTCTGTTGCCTTGCAGGCAATGATTGGCGGAAAAGTAATTGCCCGTGAAACAATGAAGGCCTACATGAAAGACGTGGCAGGCTATTTGTATGGTGGAGACATAACTAGAAAAAATAAACTTCGTGACAAACAAAAGAAAGGCAAGAAGTTGATGAAAGAGAAGGGCAAGGTAAACGTGCCGACCAAAGCCTTTTTAGAAGTATTCAGAGCATAAAAACGAGGCTTGCCTCGTTTTTTTATGTATCTGTTGTATAATTATATAATTAAGAAATAATCTATTTATGAATATTAAACTATTTTTTGCGGTGTTGTTGTTGGTCGCATTTTTAGGAGTATGCTCTGGAGCATCGGCACAGGCAATGACCGAGGCGCAAAGGCTGGCGCTTGTTGCTCAGATTCAGCAACAAATAATTCAGTTACAGCTTCAGGTGGCACAAATGCTAGCCCAGCAACAGGGTAGTTCGTCATGGTGCCATAATTTTAATACTAACTTGGGTTATTCCAATTCTGGGTCAGCCGAAGTTTTTCAGCTACACTTAGCTTTGCAAAAACAAAGCATATCATATAGCCCAGACGCAATAAATATTTATTCAGGTGGCACGTCGCAAGGAGTCAAAAGTTTTCAGGCAAAATATGGAATTTCACAAACAGGATATGTTGGCCCAACAACCAGGGCGAAGTTAAACCTGCTTTATGCTTGTTCTACAACCCCAATTACTCCTGTCAGCTGCAAGCCAAGTTGGAAGTGTGGCGAGTGGGGGCTTTGTTTAAACGGTCAGCAATCGAAAACTTGTACTGATTCAAATAATTGTGGGGTTACCACTGGAAGGCCGAGTTTATCACAAAATTGTACTCAGCAATCTGCTGTAAAAGTAAAAGTCGATAATTCTGACGGTCCAGTAAATATTTTTTTAACAATGGGAAATGGGGCAGCGGTAACTAGCTCGGGAATTAATTTAACAGCAAATGTAGATTTAGAATGGGACGGAGTTGATATTTCCTCGTGCAAAGCGTCTGATTCTATAACGCCGACAGCATTTTCTGGATATAAATCTTCGGCGGGATCTCAAACAGTAACTTTTTCTGGAACAATAAAAAACACAACTAGTTCAACCGATAAAATTACAAACACCTTTAAAATTACTTGCGTTTCAACCAAAACTGGCGCAAGTGTAAGCGACAGCGTAGTTGTAAATCTTTTTTACACTGTTAGCGGAAACTGTAACCCAAATTGGCAATGCGCTGTGTGGACCGCTTGCACCAGCAGCCGTCATACAAGAACTTGTACCGATTGGAATGGTTGTGGATCTTTGGTTAATAAACCCGTTGAATCAGAATCTTGTGTAGTTCCGCCAGTTGTTACCATAAAAGCAAATAATCATTCTGGGTCTACAACAGTTGCCAGTGGCAGTAACTTTGTTTTGTCATGGATATCTACAAATGCTACTTCTTGTTTCGCGCGTGATGGTTGGTCGGGAACAAAGGCTACTAGTGGATCAGAAACAATTTCTGCTATAACTAGCTCAAAAACATTTAGCATAACCTGCACAAATGCTGGGGGAGAAACGGCAAGTAGCGTAGCAGTAAACGTGACAGGCGGTACGTAAAATAAGTAAAATAACTAAACTAAAAACCGGCCTTGTGCCGGTTTTTTTGTTGGTTGACACAACACAATTTTATAGGTAGTATAACTCTGTGTCCTTTGTCAAGGCTCAATGGAGCCAAATTTTAATAGAAGAGAAAGAGAGGAAAACGTGAGTGGGAAAACGGCGTTTCGGAAGATCGTTGACGCACATCGTGTGAGGACTCTGCCTGATGGTAGAATGGTCCTCGGGTTGAATCGGGTTTGGTGTCACGAAATCACCCTTCCCAACGCCATCCTGGATGCAAAAGAACGCGGGTGTGACGTAGTCTTTGACCCCAATCGGGTAAAGACTATGATTGATCACGTAAATCCTGCCAAGGATACGGCTTCGGCCATCCAGGGCAAGATTGTCCGCGAGTGGAGCGGAGAGCACGGCATCGAATTTCTCGAGGTTGGCCGCAACGGTGTTTGTCACGCGGTCATTCCCGAGAAAGGATGGATCGGCCCGGGCGAAATTGGAATCATGGGCGACAGCCACACCTGTACGCACGGCGCATTTTGCGCCTTCGCTGCTGGCGTTGGTACAACCGAGCTGGAGAGTGGAATCATCACTGGTCTTTGGATTTGTCCGTCGCAAAAGGTCATCAGGGTTAACTTCGTTGGCAAGTTGCCGGCGAACGTTTACTCAAAAGATCTTATCCTCGCGCTGATCAGCAAAATCGGTGTGAAGGGCGCTACAAACGCAGTGTTGGAATTTGGTGGCCCGGTTGTTGAAGCTATGAGCATGGAAGCTCGTATGACCATCACCAACATGGCGGTGGAGGCTGGAGCAACGTCGGGCATGATGATGCTCGACACAGAAGCGGCTGACTTCCTGGGGCTCAGGTTTGACCCAATGGAAAGGGCGGCAGTGTACGCCAGCTTCAATAGCGACCCGGATGCAGTCTACGACCAAGTTGTTGAAATTGACGTTTCCAGCATGGTCCCGCTTGTCACAACGGGATATTCGCCGGGCGAAGTTATTCCGGTTCATAACTTGATCGGAAAGCAAGTCGATCAAGTGGTGATCGGCTCTTGCACAAACGGAAGGCTGGAAGACTTACGGATTGCAGCCAGCATTTTTCGTTCAGTCAGGGGCACGGTCGCAGAAAACGTTCGTTGCATCGTGATTCCCGCAACTCAGTACATATATAGGAAGGCCATGGAGGAAGGCCTCCTACAGATATTTGCCGACGCCGGCTGCCACGTTAGTGGCCCGACTTGCGGCCCGTGTCTGGGAATGAGTTGCGGAGTAATCGCTCCGGGCGAGGTGGCTGTTGCCACAACAAACCGGAATTTCCGTGGACGCATGGGCGAAGGCGGAATGGTGCATCTGGTGTCGCCTGCGACAGCGGCAATGACCGCGATCAATGGAGCGATCTCGGAAGCGTCCATCGACTTGTGCAAATCCGTCGCCCTAAAGGTTAGCCTTATGCGGTTGCCGGAATTCGCCGACCACACTGGCTGGAAGGAAGTTCCTTCGCATCGGCCAGACTATGGCCAACTTGCCACGCGTTTTACCGCGGGCAAGGTGAAGGATTTTTCTGGCATGGCATTCTACTTGCCAGACCCGAACGTGGATACCGACCAGATTATTCCGGCCAAGTACCTCAACGAAACGGGGAAGTCGGAATTTGGTAGACACTGTCTCGAAGACGCTCCGATTCCAGCTGAAAAGCGGCCGAAGATTTTCCAGTCGCAAATACTCGTGGCTGGAGACAACTTCGGTTGCGGATCGTCGCGTGAGCACGCGCCGTGGGCGCTTGAGGGTGCGGGCATTCGGTGCGTAATTGCATCGAGCTTCGCTCGCATTTTCGAAAACAACATGTTCGCCAACGGATTGCTGTGCATTACCCTTTCCCCGGGCGAGATCGACCTTTTGTTCAGCATGGGTCGGGAATCTTTGGTTATTGACTGGGAGAAGGGCATCGTGAGTTCGGGCGCAGGTTGTGGTGGCCATTGTTGTTATTTCAAACTCTCTGATCACCAGAAGAATCTCATCAGAAACGGCGGCCTCGTGGGCGTTATCGTCAAGCTCGCGGCCGAACTTCAGAAGGAAGGGAAGTTGGAGTAACGGGTTTATGCCCCGGAGCTGGCGACGCCAGCTCCGGGGCAAGAAAGGAGAAGTGGATGAAAAGAAAGATTGTCGCACTTGTGACTGGAGACGGCTCTGGTCCCGAGATGATGGCGCCTGCTTGCAAGATAGCCATTGAGGCTGCCAGGCGGGACGACATTGACCTTGTTTTTGAAGAGACTCCTATGGGGTGGAGCGCGTACGACGAGTACGACGATACACTTCCCAAGAAGTCTTTCGACAGGGCGGTTGAGATCGGAACGATTTTCTTCGGTGGGGTTGGCGATCCCAGGTTCGACGCAACCACCGGCGCGCGAAGGCCCGAGATGAAGCCCGAAGCAAGGTGTTTGCTGGCTCTGCGTAAGCGCATGGGACTGCTGTTGAATTTTCGTCCCGTGATTTTCTACAAAGAGTTGGCGTATCTTGCCAAGGTGCGGTCGGAAGCAATTCCGGATGACGGTGTCCAGCAAATTTGGATTCGATTCCTGTTGCAGGACAGCTACTTCGGCAACGAAGATTACCAGCGCAATCCGGTGTTTGCGCCGTATTTCAAGATTAAGAGTGAGATCACCGGAGACGAGCCTGTTGTTCTTGACCTCGCATATTACGATCTCTTAACTCTCGAGAAGTATTTCCGTGCGGCGTTTATGTACGCCAAGACGATGGGGTTGCCCTTGATCTCTGTGGACAAGGCCAACGCCATATCGCGGTACGTATTCTGGCGCAAGGTGGCAACGCGCATAGGGAAGGAATTTCCTGGCGTGCCACTGGCGCACCAGTACGTTGACTCGGCGAATGCGCTTTTGTTTGACCCTGCCAAGCTTCACGGCGTGATTGCTTGTGGCAACGAACATGGCGACATTTTGTCCGACGGCGCTGCTGCTGCCGTGGGTAGTATAGGGTTGATGTGCAGTTCGGCAATCAATCCTGATACGGGAGCTGCAATGTTTGAAAGTGGCGGAGGCACAGCTCCAACTCTGGCTGGCCAAAACAAGGCCAACCCGATTGGGCGCATTCTCACCGTCGCCATGATGCTTCGGCACTTGGGCGCGCTCAATGGCGCAACAGCCATCGACGAAGCCGTAAAGGTTACGTTGCGTGCGGGCTTCCGCACAGAAGACCTGCTTGGCAAAGACCCGGAAGTCGCGGCCAAGTTGGTCAAGACCGGGCTGTTGCTCGGCACCAAGGAAATGGGGGAGACTATCCTTCATCGTCTGTAAATTGTACAAATACGCAAAAGCGCTGTCTCTGTTTAGAGCTCCAGCGCTTCTTTTTTTATAAAAATATTTATTTTAAAAATTATATTTCGAAGGATTGGCCCATTGAGGGAATTTCAACTGGTAGAGACGGGTAGGTTTGCTCTAGCACGGTTTTAAAAGCAGCTGATTGGCGAAGCTCTGTGTGAACTAAAAATATTTTTTGGAGACCCTTCACGTGTGAAATATAAGATAAAAGATCATTTTGGTCAGCGTGCGCGCTAAATTCGTTTAGAGTTTTAACTTGCGCCCTTACGTTATATTCTTTTCCATATATTCTTACCGGGCTAATTCCTTCTTGAATTCTTCTGCCCAAGGTGTGCTCAGCTTGATAGCCAGCTATTAAAATTATATTTTGTGGGTTTTCTATATTATTTTTTAGGTGGTGCAAAACCCTTCCGCCCTCCATCATTCCAGAGGCAGAGATAATTATTATTGGCCCCTGTCTATTGTTTAGGCTCCTAGACTCTTCTTGTGACCTAACGTAAAACAAGTTGTTTAGTAAAAACGGCGACTCGCCTTTGTTGCCAAAGTCTTTCCAAAAGTCTTTATCAAAATCGTTTATATATTTAGGAAAGATTTCTGTTATGTTCTCAGCGAGCGGGCTGTCTATGTAAATTGGCAAAGAGGGAATTAGTTTTTGATCTAAAAGTTTATGCAGGGTGTAAATAATTTCTTGTGTTCTGCCCAAAGAAAAAGCAGGAATGATAATTTTGCCCTTAGTTTTTATGGCAGTGTTTATGACGTCTTTAAAATCGCTAGTTGCGTCTGACAAGGGTTTATGCAAGCTGTCGCCATAGGTGCACTCGGTAATAAGTGTTTGTGTATCTTCTGCTATATATTCTGGCGAAAGTAAAATGGGTGCATTTTCTCTTCCAATATCGCCGGTAAAAGCCAATGTTTTGGTTTTGCCACTTTCTTTTATTTCTATAAAAATTATTGCTGAACCCAAAATGTGCCCAGCATCGTAAAGCTTAAACCTTATGTTTTCGTTTAATTGCGTCCACGCATTGCTTTGCCTAAAATATTCTGTTGGTTCGAATCGGTCGACAACCTTTTGAACATCATTTTCTGTATATAATGGAAAAACTAGTTCTTGGCCGGGCTCAAGGTGTTGGTTTATATATTCGCAATCTTGTATTTGTATTTTCGCTGAATCTAACAAAATATATTTTGCTATGTCAGCTGTAGCTCCGGTGCAGTAAATTTTTCCGTTAAACCCGTTTTTAACTAAAATAGGCAATGTTCCACAATGGTCTAGGTGAGCGTGAGAAAGTATAACAGCATCTATTTCTGTGGCAGAAAAGGGGAGTGTGCTATTTAGTTTATTCGATTCTTCTCTTCTACCCTGGTAAAACCCGCAATCTAAAAGCAAATTAAAACCTTGTGTTTGTATTAAGTGTTTTGACCCCGTTACGTTTTGCGCTGCTCCTAAAAAAGATATTTTCATATTTAGCTATTTTATCATACAGCCCATATATTTAAAACTTGATTTGATGAAATTTTTGTGTTAGAGTGTTTATATTACCGATTAGTGGGTAATTCATCGGGCCGTGGAGGAGTAGTACCTCGGCAGTCTCATACTGAAGCCTTGTGTAATTCGAGGCGGATGCGTGACCCTAGGTGGTAACACCTAGTGGAAAATTCCTTAAATTGCTGGAAAACCATAAAGTTCTTTTCGCTACAGCATAATCTGAAAAGATAAGTGCGAACGCCTAAAAAGAAAAGAAATTTGGCAATCAGCAGCCAAACTCTGAAAAGAGGAGGTTCAGAGACTATAATAGGAATCACCCAAGAAGGTGAGTGGTATAGTCCATTCCTTTTGGAAACAAAAGGTACAAAAGAAGCTGCAGGCCCCCGTGCAATTCGGGGCGGCCCAACATTGTAATTGTCTTGGACTAACGGTATAATCAAATAATTATTATATTCGTTAGTCCAATGGCAAACATATTAGTCAAAAATAAAGCGTTAGATTTAAGGCGCAGAGGAAAGAGTATAGCTGAAATCTCTGAAGTTCTGAGTGCCCCTAAAAGCACGATTGGCGCTTGGTGTAGAAATATAAAACTCGGCAAAAAGCAGATAGAGAGACTAGCAAGGAGGCAAGAATCGGGAAGTTATAAGGGTAGAATAAAATTTTTGGAGAATGTAAGGAGCGAGAGATTATTGCAAACAAAAAGATTAAGATTAGAAGGATTTAACGAAGTCGGAAATATTAATAAGAGAGATTTATTTATTGCCGGAATTGGGATGTATTTAAGTGAAGGGTCAACGTCGGAGAGCAATGAGGAAGTTAGTTTTACAAATTCAGATGGGAAGGTTGTTCTTTTTATAAAAAGATGGTTTAAGGAGATTTGTGGAGTATTGGATGATAGATTTATTATTCAAGTTAGAATAAATAAATCGCATAGAGATAGAATTGAAGATGCGGAAAATTACTGGTCTAGGCTAACGGCCGTCCCCTTAAATCAATTTAGTAAAACTGTTCTAATAAAGAGTAAAAGTAAGAAAATTTATCCAGAAGATAATATTTATTATGGAACAGTAAGGTTGAAAGTTAGGCAGGGGACGCAATTGAGAAGAAAAATAAATGGTTGGGTCGAGGGGCTATTGAAAACTAAAGCGGATTAACCAAAATGTGGTTCGTATATATTATCAAATGCAAAGATGGTACTTTGTACACCGGTTTTACAGACGACTTAGAGAAAAGATTTGAGGCTCACAAAAATGGCAAGGGAGCAAAATATACAAGATCGCATAAACCAGAGAAGGTTGTATTTTTTGAAAAACATGTTAAAAAGGTAGTAGCGCTAAAAAGAGAAAGAGAGCTCAAAAAGTTGACGCGTGAAGAAAAACTTAAATTCATTCTGAGCAAAAATAAGCCGGTGTAGCTCAGTGGTAGAGCGTACGTTTCATAAGCGTATGGTCGCAAGTCCGATTCTTGCCACCGGCACAAAATTGATAATATAATAAGTATAAATGCGGGCGTAGTTCAGCCTGGTTTAGAATGCTCCCCTGTCACGGGAGAGATCACGGGTTCGAATCCCGTCGCCCGCGCTTAGTGCATTTTTCAGTGCCAGAAAAGGCCATTTCCCTTGGGAAATCGGCTTTTTTTGTTGGTTCACACGGGGTATTTTGCAGGTGTATGGGATTTGTGAATGGAATAAGCCATTCGGGCTCTTTTATAGAGAGAGAATGGTCTAAAATAGTCCAGTTCATACCAATTCCAAGAAGGATGCTTCTTCTGACCTCGGCGTTGCCACTAATGAACGCTTTTTCGGCGTTGGCAGCGAATATAAATGCCTTTTTGGTGAGATCTATCCAGCTTTCTCTTTGCATATTAACTTGCGCTGTTTTTGTTTTTAGAATAGTGATTTCGTTTTTGAGTCGTGTTCGTTCCTTGTCGTATTCCTCATCTTCTATTTGGTCCGATAGGCGCATATTAGTTAGATTGGCAATCTTGCGTTCTGCACTTTCTAAAGCTTTCTGGTGTGTTTCAACAATTTTGTTGTGTTCTTCAAAGTCTTTATCCTCTTGGCTATTTAACACTTCTATGGCCCAGTCTTTAAATTCTGGTATTATCGTAAAGTGGCTTATTTTTTCCGTTATCTGATTTATTATTTCGTTACTGTTTGTATAGCGTTTCTGAGAACACTTTTTATGCTTGCGAGCACATATGCAGTAATAGAGCTCATAGGATTTCATTTGTTTAGTACTTTTTATGAACTTCTGTTTTGTGGTCACAGAAATCATGCTCCCACATTCGCCACAGTGGATTATTCCGGTGAATGCGTATTCATGGCGTTCATTTGGTCGTGGCTTGCCCTTTTTGCCAAGTAGGGCCTGTACCTGATCAAATTCCTCGAGAGATACCATTGGTTCTTGTTTCCCAGGAAGAATTCTGAAGTCTTTCCCAAATTTATTTCTTCTGCCACCAAGTTGATATTCTATCATTCCGGCATAAAATTGGTTTGTGAACATGCGATAAATGGTGCTTCGTGACATTGGTTTACATCCTTTCCTTTTGCTTTTGCGGGTACGAAATCCCCATTCATCATTTAGTTTTCCTAGAATTTGGTCTGCGGTATAATTTCCGGTGAGCATGAGATCCCATGCTTTACGGAGCAGGGGAAAACGCTCAGGATCTTTTATGATATAGTTTTCGCCTCGGGATTCTGTTTTAGTGTTTAGGTAGCCGAGTGGGGCAGTGCCGGGCATCCATCCTTTATCAATCTTACTCTTTAACCCTCTTTTTACATTTTGACTTAGGTCACGAATATATTGGCTCGCTCCGGCACCTTCAACGCTTATGATGTAAGAGCTGTCTTCGGGGAGATAGTCTTTATCTGGCGTCACAATTACCGATATTGTGGTCTGTTGTAACAACCATTGGATTTCGCCCAGGTCAACCGGATTTCTTCCAAGTCTATCTAATTTCCAAACAATAAGACCGTTTGCTTCACCCGCTCTAATTCTTTGAAGCATTTTTTCAAATATAGGTCGCCCATGCGGAGTTTTACCAGATTTTACCTCTGTTAATACATCAACTACTTTTAAACCCTGTCTTTTTGCAACTTCTTGCATAATCGACACCTGGTCATCTATAGACTGCACCTGTTTATTTTTGTCTTCACTGGATTTTCTTGCATACAAGAAGAATTTAATTTTATTTTTTTCCATATTTATTTACTGCTGGCAGACCATCGTTTTTTTGACGGCCCGCCAGCAGGGTCAGTTTAATTTACGATTCTTTCTTTACAGCAATCGCATTCATAAATTGCTTCTGCGTCATCGTCAGATAATATTGGCTCCCAGTTTGAAGGATATTCTGGAAATTCCTTTTGCATACATTCCGGGCAAAGGATTTTATCTTTATTATCTCCCCAACAAATTACGTTTTCTAGGTTTATTTTCGGCATGTTATTTTTGTTTAATTTTTAATTATTTTTTCTTTGGACTTAATTGTTGCGGCGACAATTAAGTCCTTTGCCCTTTTATTCTCAAGCAGAATTGTCTTCATGAGATTTAAAAGGGAAATGCCTTTTTCTAGAGCCTCACCTGTTGTGAGCTCTTTGCCGAATTTTAATTTATAAAGAGCTATGAATTCGGCAAGTTGCTGATCGGTCAGTTTCATTGGCGTAGTCCGCCATTAGAAATGAAGCGATTTTATTTTTACTCATAATATTGCGGTTTTTTTGTAACAGCGCTGAGTTGAATAAATAGAGTTGATATAACTTACTTTTAAAAATGCGCTAACGTTTTAGTATTGAAATGATTTGAGTTGGATTTATTTAAAAAATTTGATTGATTGAGTTGCTCGCTGGTTATGCGATAGAGAAGTTATAGTGTCGACCAAATGCCCGGTAGGGCATGCACCAATCGCATATTTAATAATTACGCCATAAGGTGAGACACCCTTGGCTTATTCTCTGGAGAAGAGAGTATGAGACAAAAGAAAAAACGTCTCGCACAATAATCAAGTAACGAAAATTAATTCGCAACCTCATTACTTTGGAGACGTTTTATTCCATATCTTGCAATATGTGCAGACATCCTAGAGCGTCGATTGATGTCCGTCTTGATTAGTCTTACCTCAGAATAGAGAGCAAGGTCTCTGAGATAAAAGTGTCATTATAAGTGGCTATTTAAAATACCACCGTCGGTTAGCATGACTCGTAATTCACCGATCACAAACTTCCAAAATCTCTTTTAAATGTTCAGAGAATTTCTTATTCTCTGCGTTCATTATATTCCCATATTATCCATTTGTCAAGCCCCCTGATGTTCGTATAATTTAGAAAAATTTACTTTTGAAATTAGCGGATCAAGCAGTAAAACATTATAGTAAAAAAGCGATCGATGAGGATAACCTCTCTTTGATTGTTGAAAGCAACGCTCGTACGATTGCTGAAGATATTTATAAGCAGATTTTAGACCACAAAAAATTAAAGTCTGAAGGATATTTGGAATCTGATGTGCGAGAGTCAAAACCATACGTAGAGCAGTATAATATTTCTTTGTCGTTTGGGGAGGAACCAGTTTTGCTTGAATCACAGGTTGATACATTCAGCGCTAAGCTGATGTACGGACAATTTAAAAAAGCCTGTCACTCGAAGTATCGATTTGACTCTTCTGATGAAGCTCGTTTAGCTTACTTATTAGATAGAGATAAATCAGTTAAAGACTGGCTTCGTCCGGCACCTAATCAATTTGAGGGATTGTATTGGAGAGACGCAGAAGGAGAATCTAACCATCGCTATGAGCCTGATTTTATAGTTGAATTAAAGGACGAAATTGTAATGGTTGAAGTTAAACCAGAAATTGAAATTGGTGAGTTGAATGTTCAAGCGAAGAAACAAACAGCAGAAAAATATTGCGAAGTGGTTAATAAGAATATTGGTAAATTTGGAATAGAAAAAAAATGGAGATATATTATTATTCCAACTGATAGAATTACAATTAATTCAACAACAGAAGGATTACTAAAATAAGATTATTGAAAAATAAAATATGAACGAGGATATTACCATGTATCTACAACAAATTTTACAAAAATATCAGGCAAGAAATCTGACGAATTATTCTCTTGCAATATCCAATCTAAAAAGCGTACTTCAGACATGGGCTGGTTCTTGTTTTGTTGAAATAAAGAATTCAGGTTCAAGGGTAAAAGGCACTGCTATTTCTTTAGCTTCCGATGTCGATTTTCTTGTTTCACTAACAAGCGGATGCAATGAAAATAAAGGCGGACTTAAAAGTATTTACGATTCTTTATTTAATAAGTTAAAAAATAGCTATCAAAACGTTAGAAAGCAGAACGTTTCCGTGAGAATTAACCTTAGCGGTCTTGAAGTAGACGTTACTCCGGCAAGAAAACAAACAGGAAACACAAATAATCATAATTTGTATGTTTCAAAATCTAATACATGGAAACAAACTAATATTCAAAAACATATTATAGACATAGTTCAGTCAGGAAGAACAAATGAAATAAGGCTTATTAAAATCTGGCGAGAACTAAACAAGATAGATTTCCCATCAATTTATCTTGAATATTTGGTAGTGAACAATATTTTGCTTAACAAGTCAAAAGATTTAAACAGCTTGGCCGATAACGTTAGCTCTATTCTGACAGAGCTGGCTAAAGAAAGCGGAAATCCTTTGTATCTACGAGTTACAGACCCTGCGAATACAGCAAACATCCTTTCCGATTTATTGACACAGGCTGAAAAAATAAAAATTAAAAACGCTGCCAAGATTGCTATTCAAAGTAATTGGAACCAAGTTTTTTACTAATAACATGATTAAAAAGATCAACATCGCAAAACTTTTTTCGGCCCTCGATGAAGAAATGCGCTTAAAGTTATCTAGCAAAATTGATGAAATTTATCATCCAACATCAAAAGGTGACGAATCAGAGTTAAATTGGCTGGGTTTACTAAGATCTTATTTGCCTGAAAGATATAAAGTTGATAGCGGTTTTGTTGTTGATCATAAGGGGAATATAAGTGAGCAAATTGATATTATCATTTATGATAGACACTTTACCCCTTTTATTTTCAGGGGAGAAAATGTTGTTTATGTTCCAGCTGAAGGTGTATATACAATTTTTGAAGTAAAACAGCATTTTGATAAAAAACATTATAATTACGCAATCAAGAAACTTAAGAGTGTAAAAGACCTGGAAAGAACATCTGCTCCATTCGCTCATGCTCAAGGTGAAAGCACAAAAGAGCCGCATAATATTTTTGGCGGACTCTTAACAAAAGGAAACAAAAGCAAAGCGTTTTTTAATAAGGCAGAAATCGGTTCAAATTTGTCGGTTTTGTTATCTCTTGATTCTGGAGTTAGGATAATGAATAATGGGAAAATTGAAAAGCAGGATAAGCAGCAAATTTTAGCTTTTTTCCTTTTAAAATTGATCGAAAAATTACGAGCACTGGGCTCCGTACCAGCCCTGGAAGTAGATAAATATCTAGGATTTATTAAAAAATAAAAATAATTTAAAAATTATGTCAGAAACACCACAGAAAACAGCATTATTCAATCCGTTTAATGGTCACCTTGAACAACTGTTTAGCTATATTGACGTCGGTGATTTAGGTTTGCCGGATATACAAAGACCTTTTGTTTGGAGAGATGCTAAAGTTAGAGATCTTTTTGATTCCTTGTATAAGGGTTTTCCTATAGGATCGTACCTACTTTGGCGCAACACAGCAGGCGGACGAACTCACCAAATTGGGGCAACGGCACACGAGCATAAAGATCCAAACTTGTTGATTATTGATGGTCAACAAAGATTAACAGCGTTGTATTCAGTTTTTAGGGGCGTGGCAGTCAAAGACGAGGACTACGAAGATAGGATAATAACAATTGGGTTTAATCCGCTTACGGAGGAATTTAGAGTTGCTGACGCAGCTACGCAAAGGAACCCGGAATTCATTAATAACATAACAGATTTATTTACTAAAGCTAGCACAAGAACTTTTATTAACCAATACCTGGAAAAGTTAAGAAAGGAAAAGGATAATCTCAAAAAGAAGCACCTTTTGATTTTAAAAAAAATAGAAAATGAAGAAGATTTGAACAAGGGTGATATTGAACTCCTAGACGACAAGGCTAAAAGTTCTGAATCGTTTAATGAAAACAGAATTATATGGGAGAAGCTCGGCATTGCAGACAAGGAAGACAATGAAAATGAAGAAGATGGTGATGGAGGAGAAAACGGCGCAGAAGATGATGTCGATACGGAGGAAGTCGTGAATGACGGTTTGTCTTTATTGAGCACAGAAGAGTTAGGGATAGTTAAGGATGTGTTGGCTAAAGAGGAGACAAATGACGAAGATGCAATATCCAGTAAGATTGAAAAGTTATATAATCTAAAAAATTATCCGTTTAATGCGCTTGAAATAGTACCAGATTTAACGGAAGAACAGGTGGCAGAAATATTTACAAGAATTAACAGCAAGGGAACAGTATTAAAGCAAGCAGATTTTATTCTCACTTTACTTTCTGTTTTTTGGCCAGAAGGTCGTGCTCAAATTGATAACTTTTGCAAAACTGCAAAAAAGATTCCTGAAAAAGATGAGAAGGAGTCCTCGTATAATTACATTTTTGAACCAACACCAAAGGATTTGGTTCGTGTTTCGGTTGGTTTAGGTTTTAATAGGGGAAAGATGAAGGATGCGTATACAGTCCTCACGGGGCGTGATTTTGCAACTCAAAAAGTATCTTCTGCTTTACGTGAAGAACAATTTAAGAAATTTAAAGAAACACAAGCGATAGTCTTGGACAATACAAATTGGCACGGATTTTTGAAAATAATTTTGGGCCTTGGATTTAAAAGCAAGGATCTTATCTCTTCATCGAATAATATTGCGAACGCTTACATCTTATATCTTATAGCAAAAGAAAAATTTGATTTAAATCATAAAGAATTGGAAAAAAATATAGGAAGATGGTTTTTCTTTTCTTCAGTAGCTAGTCGTTATTCGCATTCTCCAGAATCACAGATGGAGTCGGATTTAAATTATTTCAAAAATTCTAAAAGCAAAGAAGAATTTATCAAACTGCTGAATACTGCGATAGAGAGTGAATTAACGAATGATTTTTGGGAAATTACAGTTCCAAACAAATTATTAATATCTTCGTCAAAGAAGAACGCAATAAGAAACACATTCTTCGCCGGGCTTATTAGAAATGGCGTGAATGTTTTGTTTTCTGATAGAAAAGTCGGAGATTTATTTGACCCAGTTCTAAGAAAAAGAAAAAAGGATTTGGAGAAACATCATCTTTTTCCAAAAAATTATCTTAAAGAAAAATTTAATTTGGACAGTCGGCATATAAATCAAGTAGCAAATTTTACCTATTTGGAATTTGAAGATAATATTGATATCAGTGATTTACCACCTAAAAAATATTTTATCGATATAAAAAATAGCCATTATAAGAATAGGGAAGTAGAATTAAATAAAAATATGTCAGATCATTGTTTGCCGGAGAATTTTTATGACTTGAGTTTCGATGATTTTTTGAGAGAAAGAAGAAAATTAATGGCAAAAAATGTTAGGTCAGTTTTTGAGTCGTTGTAATAATATCTAAAATGCTCACCAAAACGGATTACAAAAATTATTTAGAATGTCCGATGTGGCTGTGGCTGGCGAAGCACAGGCCGGAGTTGCTTCCGGAAGTGACGCCTGATTTACAGCGTCGTTTTGATACGGGTAATGAGGTTGATGCGCTGGCCAAGAAATTATTCCCGGGCGGGGTTGAAATAGAAGGATATAACAAGGAGGGATGGGAAAACACGCAAAAGGCAATAAAATCCGGCGCAAGCATATTGTTTCAGCCTACGGTTATTGCTGGTGAGTTGAGTTGTAGGGCGGATATTCTTTGCAAGAATAAAGATAACAGCTGGGACATCAATGAAGTCAAAATGGCAACTAAAGCAAAGCCGGAATATGTGTACGATGTTGGGTTTCAGAAGATATGTTTTGAGCGAGCAGGAATAAAAATTCGCAAAACGAATATTATTCACATTGATAATAAATATATTCGGCACAGGGATATTGAACCGGAGAAATTGTTTGCCACAGATGACATAACCGAAGAGATGAATAAATATTTACCAGAGACCGAAGAAGGGATAAAGGAGGCGCTGAAAGTTATTAAGATAAAGGATGAACCGAGTTTGGAATTAATAAACGGGTGCAATAATCCAAAGGGGTGCGAATATTTGGAATGTTACTGCAAAGGAATTAAGGGTATTCAATCTCTGGTTAAAGATATTCAGCAAAAGCATCTCTTGGCTTTACTTAACAGAGAAATATTAAATCCTAAAAAGGTTGACCAAAGCGTTTTGGATGCAGCCGGATACGTGTCGCCAGAGAAATTTACAAAGATAGACGCAGTAGCCATAAAAAAGGAATTTGAAAAACTAAAATATCCGTTGCACTTTTTTGACTTCGAAACTTATGGTAGTGCAATACCTCCTTTTGATAGAATGAGACCATACCAGCAAATACCATTCCAATATTCGCTCCATGTAAAAGACACTCCGACTTCACAAATAAAACATTTTGAGTTTTTAGCACGCAAGTTTGAAGATCCCGTACCAGAGCTTTTAGCCCAGTTAAGAAAAGAGATTGGTCCGGCAGGAAGTGTCATTGTATGGTACGCCCCCTTTGAATCTGGACGCAATAGAGAAATGGCTGACATAGAGCCAGACTTTGCTGAGTTTTTGCAGGATGTTAATGATAGAATTTTTGATTTACTGCTAATTTTCAAACACAAAAATCAGATGTATACAAAAAGCGAGTTTAATAAATCAGCATCACTAAAAGTGGTTCTTCCCATTCTTTGTCCGGAATTGTCGTATGAAAATCTTGCGATACGGGGCGGAGGAGATGCTTCTTCCAGCTGGCCGGTTCTTACCGATGAGAAAATTCCGGTAAAGGAGAAACAACAGATAGAAAAGAATATGTTATCCTATTGCAAACGAGACACGGAAGCAATGGTTGGGATTCTGGATAAAGTGTTGGAGGATATAAAATAAAAAATAATTTATGAACAAAGAAAAAATATTAAGTTTTATTCCTACTTGGCTATTAATGACACTGTTCGGTATTATTTTTCTGTTGTTTTGGCCAGTTATATTAATATATTGGGGCATAAAATCTCTATTTAGTAAAAAATCATCTGACTCAGTAAAAATTACTGGTGCTAAAGTAGCAATACTTACCATTATAGGTATAGTGGGTTTTTTAATTTTTATAAAATACGAGTATCCTATTAGCATTTTCGGTAATTTACTTATGAAGTCAGTTGTAATTATTATGCTTATTGGAGCTATCGTTTTTGCAATTTTGCAAAAGTTTTTCCCTAAGACAAAATGGCTAAACGGAAATATTGAAACTAAGAGTGAGAATAATAGTGATGTTTACGAATTTATAAATCAAGCAGGTAATAAGGAGATATACACCTTGGGGTATAAGGACGCTGGAAAATTTGATATCTATTGGGATGACATCATTGCATCAAAAAAGAATCAAAAGGATATCGTTACTGCTGACGGCACGGGTATTTTATCTAGTTTTAGCCCGGAAGAAGCCTTGAGCTTTATTAACAAGACGTGTCCGTCTTGTGGTGGAAGCGTTGATAGGTTCTTTTTTATAGATAATTTTGAAGACAAGGATGGTGAATGGGGTGACGCAGGATGGATGGAAGTTTGTTTTAAGTGTAAAAAACTTATTTATTTAGATACTGATGTGATGGATTAATACATAAAATAAATTTATGGCAGATGAAAAAACAATAAGAATAATGGTCGAGCACGATTTAGATAAGGATGATGCCGAAAGAGTGCAAGAAATAATTGAAGAGTATGACGTGGATGAAGATGAGGCCATAGAGTTGATGGATGATTTGTAAAAATATTATTAAGAAATAATTTAAGAATATGTTATTTGGGTTGTTCGTATTTCTATTTCTTGCCACTTTTGTTTGTTTAATAGTCGGATTGATTAAGCCGTCTGTTTTTGGACGTTTTATTTTGGGCGTTTCCCGAAAGAAAATTGCGCTTGTTTTTGGTGGCGCATTGTTTGTACTTTTTGTTTTGATGGGTATTACTGCTCCAAAAACAGGAAGTAGCGATACGCTCTCACAAAATCAAAATACAGATATTACTGCCTTGGTCAAGGAAGGAGCGCCTATTCCAACTCCATCGCCAGAACCACAATATACTTATTACAAAGTAACAGCGGTTGTTGATGGAGACACTATTAAGATAGATATGAGCGGAACTGCAGAAACACTTCGTTTAATTGGGATAGACACGCCAGAAACTGTTGATCCTAGAAAGCCAGTGCAGTGTTTTGGGAAAGAAGCGTCGAGCAAGGCTAAAGAGCTCCTTTCAGGTCAGAGGGTGCGTGTTGAGAAAGATTCTACACAAGGGGAACGTGATAAATATGATAGACTACTAGCCTATGTTTGGAGGGAGGACGGGCTTTTTTATAATGAGTATATGGTAAAACAAGGATACGCTCACGAATATACCTATGATAGTCCATATAAATATCAGGCACAGTTTAAAGCAGATGAGACATATGCTAGACAGAACCAGCTTGGTTTATGGGCGCCGGATACTTGCAACGGTGATACAACAACAGGAACTCCATCTACAGCTCTTGTACCATTTTCTAGTGTCAACGTTCCAGCGGGAACAACCTGCTCTTCTAACACCTATAATTGTTCTGACTTTAAAACACAGAAGGAAGCACAGCAAGTGTTTGATTTTTGTGGGGGGGCGAGCAACGATATTCACAAACTTGATGCAGATAAAGATGGTGTTGTTTGTGAAAGTTTACCTTAAACTTTAATATTTTATAAAAATTTGTTAGTATAAGAATATAAACAGAATAATTAAGCAAGTAATCTAAACCAGTAATAATACTGGCATGATGAAAAGACCCGCAAGGACATAAAGATCCCATCACATGTGGGAATTTGTCTTTGCAGGCCAAACCGGGAAACTGGTTTGGAGAGCGCAAGCTCTCAATTCCGCTGTGGTGGGTTTTTTGTTTAAAAAATAAAACTATGAAAAAACAATTTATATTCTTCGCTATTTTTTCTATTATAATTTTAGGTTATACTATCCCGTTGGTTGTGAGGGCTGAAACTTTGCCAGCATGTGTGGCGACTGACTGGTCATGCACTGATTGGGGTGATTGCCATGCGGATGGTAACTATTTTCAAAATAGAACTTGTAGTAAAACAACAAATTGTGAAGGGGGAGTTGCGTCACCTTCAACTCAACAAATATGTACGCCACCATTCTGTACCTCTTATACATACTCCGATTGGTCGAGTTGCGATCCTATTTTAGGAGGTCAACACAGAGAAAATATTTCTAATTTTCCAAAAGACTGCATAATTGATTTCAGTGGAAATAATCCGGCTCCGATTACAGCGCAGAGGTGTACTCCAGAATGTACTTCCTCCAGCTGGTCATGTGGTAATTGGAGCGCCTGCTCATCTTCTAGCTTACAAACTAGAACATGCACTGGTATGGCAAATTGCCAGGGTGGCATAGCTTCGCCAGCGACTTCGCAATCTTGCGTGTTTACACCCCCAATCTGCACCTCTTTTACTTACTCCAATTGGTCGAGTTGTTCATCTAGTGGGAATCAATCACGGAGTGTGGTTTCTTCATCTCCTAGTAGTTGCGCTGGAGGTACTCCGGTTTTAACCCAGAGTTGTAGCTATGTTAAGCCCGCTAAATCTTTAGATCAACAATGTAAGGATTATTATGGTGCTGATTATGCGTGGAATGACAATAGTGGTAAATGTATCAATCTTGTGACACCGCAATCAAACTGTAACGCCGATACATGGATTTGTGGCACATGGGGTTCGTGCTCACCACAAGGAATTCAAACAAGGAGTTGCAATAAAACATATGATTGTTCATCTGCAGAGACCGCAGTACCCGTGACAACACAATATTGTCAATCATCTAACAATCCCATTTATCAAAACCCATCAGATACTCAAAATATTACAAACCAAGAATTGATAATACGAGCAACGGTAAAACTTGAGTGCCCAGTTACGTCTACGAGTGGTAATGGTGGGTCTGGCACAGTGATAAATTCTAGTGGAATCATACTAACCAATAAGCACGTTATTACCAATACCGCTGGTTGCTATGTAGAATTTATAGATTCTTATACAGACGTGCCTTATTTTGATATTAAACAGATTGCAGATATTTATAAAGTATCCACGAATGAAGATATAGCTTTGTTAAAATTAAGAAACCCAAATAATAAGATTCTTTCAGCCATTGATATTTCGCAAGGAAATAGCAATTCTCTAAGACCTACTGACAAGTTGGTTATCTACGGTTATCCAGGAATTGGAGGTGACACCATAACGGTTACCCCTGGCTATTATAACGGCATATCTGGAAATTATTTAAAAACTGATGCGAAAATCGCACATGGCAACTCAGGAGGAGGGGCATATACTACAAGTGGTATATTTATGGGGATACCAACGGGGGCAAAATCGGATGATATCACTAATCTTGGTTATGTTTTGTCTGTAAATACAGTCAATTCTTGGATAAGTAATGCTCCGATTGCATATTCTCCACCTATCACAAATAATTATTCACGGGTTGCTTCAATATTGGAAAACATGACAGTAGATCAAATAAATCAGTTACAGCCTTATGTGCCAGGTACTGAGCCGACTGATTCATCTCAAGAAAATAAAAATGTTGTTCCTAAAACTATCAAAAGCTCTACACCACCAATAACTGATCAGAAAATAGAACCAAATCAGATTGCTACGATATTCGGAGCCGGAACCACCCAGCAAACTAGTCCAGTACCAACAAAAAAAATAACATGGTATCAAAAAGTGTGGAATTGGTTTATGAGAAAGTAATTATTAACTACAGATAAAATTTTATGGAAAAAAAAATACAACAGGAGTCAGATAGTAAATGGTCTTCCGTTACAGGGCTATGCCTTGGTATCGCCTCTGTCATTCTCTGGGAATTTAGCATTATTCCTATATTAGCAATTATTTTTGGAGGCATTGGACTTATTCGTGATAAAAAAAGATGGATGGCTGGAGTTGGTTTAGCGCTCGGTATAATTTTTCTTTTAGTGCGAATTTCGCAAGGTCCAATAGTTGGGGTGTTTTCCAATACATATTCTTCAAGTAATAATACTCAACAAGTATCAACTGTGTCGAAACAGCAAGCGCTCGAATATGACAATTGGAAGATTTATAGTCCAGAGGGAGAACAATTTAAGGTTATGTTTCCAGCTGACTTCACGATTGATACAGACTCAGATCCGACAGATTCAGCCTACACCTATAAATCTTACTCCTCACAAACCCTTTTTTTGCAACCTAGATACAGTGTAATGAGGTATATTGGATATTCAATAAAAGAATTTAATACTGATAGTATTTTGTCATATCATCTAGATAGGCTTATAAAAGTACCAGATTACAAATTAGTATCAAAGAACTTTACATATTATTCTTCATATAGAGCTCTTGATTTTTTAATTGACACGGGAGGAGATTATCCTATGCTCAAGGGCAGATTTATCTTAGTTGGCAAAACATTATATGTGATTGGAGCAGACTACTTAGATAAAAATTATAATGATAAAGATTATCAATTTTTTATCAACTCGTTTGAAATAAACAAAATAGCGTGGTATCAAAAGATGTGGGATTGGTTTATGAGAAAATGATGACTCAGATATGAAAAATAAAATTATCTATACCAGCATACTATGTGGAGCGGTTATTATCTGTGCCGAGCTTTTTTATTTTCTTTGCATCTATCCGGAAAAGAGAATGACAGTCGGAGAGAGTGTAAAGGATGCAGCAGTAATACGAGAAGTGCCGGTCATTAACGATGTCGCAACTGCAATAGATGACTACGAAAGTTTTTTGAATAAACCTTATCAGTTTAGTGATTTTCACATCGATTTCAAGGAATATAAGCCAGCTGACATCAAATTTGAAAATGGTTTTGAATTAAGAGATGACCCAAATTATTGGAATGATTGGAAGGAGGTATTCGCTGATGTTGATAATAGTGATCACGATTTTGCTGGGCATTTCAAGTTATTTAGCGCAGGAAATGGTACTATGAGGAATCTGTTTTTAGTTGATGGATTAACTGGTATAATATATCCATATGACGGCATGATGACAACCGGTCCTTCAAAATATATATTTAGGAAAGATTCTAACCTACTGATTGAAGTAATGGATAATGAATATAACTTTCTTGATGGAACAACTAAAGATGAAAAAATAGTATATATTTTCCATGTATTACAGAAGGATAAAAAATTTAAATCATTGGGTTATTACACATATGAGAATAATTCATTTAAATTATTAGGCGATCCGATATATAGGGATAATGAAGGGGTAATTAATTTATGACAATTTAATAATAATGAAAAAATATATTAAATATTTATACATAATAATTCCCATCGTCATTTTGATTGCTGGGTCTTTTTATTTTTTTAACAATAAAACAGAAAGAAATATACCAGTTGACGAGAGTGCAAGGAATGTAGTCGAAACAAATACGGTCCAGACAAAAGAAATTGTAACTGTTACGTCGACAGAAGTTAATGGATATAAAATTGAATTTTCTTCTGAGGGTATTAGTATGGAAGGTAGCAGTAAAGTCATTGTTTCAAAAGACAACCAGAAAGTGTTTGAAGCCACTGATGCGGTTTTCAGCAGTTTTTATGCTGGCGAAGTCGGTGATTGGATAGAGAATGCTGGTGACTTAAAAGAAAAAGCTATAAAAGATATAACGGGGAATGGGATATCGGAGTTGTTTCTTGATGGCTATTCCGGAGGTGCACATTGCTGTACCCATAATTATATTATTGAATTAAGTAACCCTATTTCTATATTGTTTGACCTTGATACTGGAGATTCAGGAATAGAATTCAAAGATTTAAATAACGATGGGGTAATGGAACTTGTCACTCGAGAGGATGTTTTTGCTTATTGGCATTCAAGTTTTGTTGGTTCGCCTATGCCAGAGGTGGTTTTGAGTCTTCAAAATAGAAAGTATAAAGCCGATCCTAAGTATATGCGTAAACCGGCGCTTACAGATGCCGAGGTAAAGAAAATGGCCGATAATTTAGAAAGTTGGGCGGATAAGGATGGTATCTATCCGGAAGTTGCGTGGAGAATATATGCGATTGATTTAGTATACTCTGGGAATATAGCCTCTGCTAGAAAGTATGTAGATTTGGTATGGCATTATAACGATGATGGAACACTTAAAGAGTATGCGTTCAAGACAAAAGAAGATTTTTGGAAAGAATTAGATGAGCAAATCAAAACTAGCCCATATTACAACGATTTGGCTTCGTTTTTTAATTTATAAATAATCTATGGTAGAAATAAAATCACAAGAACTAATTTTAAAATGGCAAGATCTTATTAAGAGAAAATATGACTGGCCAGACGTTACGCTGGGAGAGGCGAAAGAATTTGGGGAGGATCTGTGCAATTATTTTGAAGTACTTCTTGAACCAGATGAAGAAATAATAAATGCTAAATAAATATAAAATGTTACCCAAAGAAGCAGTCGAGGAATTTAAAGTCCTTTATAAAAAAAACTATGGAATAGAACTTTCAGACGAGGAAGCCAGCAGAAGAGCCAATAACTTCGTAGCCTTATACGATGCAGTATATGGAGACAATGATGCTTTACTCCATCGAGCGAAGTAGAAGATTATGGAATCTTAGATAAATCGGGTACGTAAAGATACCCTTTATGTGCTCGAATTGCAGTTCCAACAGCGTCCACGATGGTGCGCCATGAAATCCCGAATAATTTGTTCGGGATTTTTATTTGGTTTTGGGTGACAGGTAGGGGGATTTGAACTGCCCCAATTTTTGGTGATTTTTTAGTTTTATTTACGAAGATTGACAAAGGCGTTTAGTTGTTCTATTATATAGGTGTTGCAGTGACTTGCTGCAGTAATAGTTGTTTAACAAGAATCAGTCTTAGGACTGAACAGAAAAGGAGTAAGCCATGCTGATAATTTTCGTTGGTAAATCCGGCGCCGGGAAAAGTACGCTCATCAAAGCGATGGGTTGTCCTGAAAATCACTTTGAGATAAGCGGACAAGTGAAAAAGGAACTAAGGGCTAGTGGGGTGCCGGTTAATCACGATACCGTGCAACCCATTCTGCACCAACGTTACACGGCCGATCCGTATTGGCAAATTCCAGTTATCTTGGAGGCGATAGGAACCAAAAAGTTCCTTATCATCGATGGTTCAAGATCCCTGCCAGAAGTGAAGCGTCTCAAGGAGCTTCGGCCAGATGTACTTATCGTTAAGATCGAAGCAGGGGCTTCAATGAGAAGCGATAGGTTAAGTCGGCGAGACGGGGCCAACACCGACGCCTTCGTTCGTATCGAGCAAGACGAAGCAAGCGTCACGGGGCTAGAAGAGATACTTGCCATGGCTGATATCACCATCGAGAATAATGGTTCCCTCGAAAGACTGCAGGAAATGGCGAAAAAGCTTCGCTTGTTATTAGGCTAACGGTAGTCCTGGGCGGTAGAAATCGTAATCTTCCGCCCTCTTTTTTTAAATAATAAAAGTTGTATAATTAAAAATAATTAAAACAACATGGAAAAACCAAAATTACCTCCCGTAGAAATGGGCTCTCTTTTATGGGGCGATTTAAGTAATTTGCCCAGGGAAACAAATCCTATTTTCGACAAAGAATTTTACTATCAATCGCCAAGCAGGGTGAACTCCTGTATTTTAGATTTTACTGAAATGAGGCCAAATTTGGGCGGAAGGCATTGTAATTCGGGGAGTATAGGATTTGGAGTGGGATTATATTCAAAAGTGAAAGTAAAATTAATAAAAGAACCAAAGATTGTTTTCAAAAATAAAGAAAATAATGCCTTATTAAATCACTTCGCAATTATTATAAAAAAACTGACGGATTATAGGGGTGGTTTTGAGATAGAGGCTGAACCAAATCCTTATTCTCATACGGGTCTTGGCAGTACCGCCAGTCTCACTTGCGCCTTAGTAAATGTAATTAATATTGCTTTGGGTAACCCGTTTGACGAAAGGGAAGTAGTTAAAATAGAAGCATTTAATTATGTTGAAGAAGGAAAAGATGGCAATCTTTATCCTGGATAATCAACCGGTATGTCCGGCTGGGTGTCTCTGAAGGGTGGTTTTATGATAATAACTGCCGAAGCAGAATTAGTGTTAAGACAAGAAATTCCCGATAGCTACAAGGTGGTAGTTGGAATTCCTCCAATTGAATCAAAGGGCGTGGCGGAGTCTGACATCGAATTGCCCATTTTAGAAAGATTTAGCTTCCACGATAGAATTAATTCGGCAAAAATATGCCACTGGACATTAATGAAGATGATACCTGCGTTGAAGGCGAAAGATTTCAAGCAGGTTGGAATTCTTGCGTGGGAAATGTTGATTGCTGGAACAAAGGGCGTACCAGCCATTCTTGCCTTTGGTTCTATCAAGCCACTAGAATGTTTGTTAGAGCTCAAGCAGGCCGGAGCAGAAATGGCTTTTATGAGTTCTGTGGGGCCCGGTTTAGTTGTATTAACTTCTGAGGACAAAATAGATGCTATAAAAAATATTTATAATAAACATAACTGCCAAATTTTAGTCTTAGAGGTAGACAACAAAGGAGGTCAGATAATATGACAATAAAAGAACTTCAAAAAACGATAAAAGATGTGGATAGTTTTATTGTCAAAAAAATGGGTAACTTCTCTAATCCTAATCTAGTTCGTTGTCTAAAAGTGCAAGAAGAATTGGGTGAGGTGGCAGATGTTTTGGTAGGGATGGAACTTGGGTCAAGAAAGGGCAAAATGGATGTCGAAACAGGGAAAGAAGAATTAGGAAAAGAAATCGCAGATGTAATCGTTCCATTAATTGCTATCGCCGAATCCTATGGCATAGATTTAGAACCTATTTTCGAGAAGAAACTTAAACAAGATATCGAAAGATATCAAAAAGTCGAACAAAATTAATAAAAATAATCAATCAAAAATATGAAAATTATTTTATATAGTATAGCAGCAGTCCTTAGTCTTGGGATTGGTATTATATGCATTGTAAATAATGCCCTCCCAAACTTTTTTATGCCATTTGCCATCTTTTGCATTGCGGTTCTGATGACAACGAATGCGCACGGAGTATTAAAGGGTGCATTGGCACAAAGTTTTATCGCAATAGGCGGGATATTAACAGGTTTATTTATTGGGAATTCGCCAATATTCATTCCTGGGGTCCAGTATTTTTTGTTGGGAGTTTCTCTTCCATTGGCTATAATCGCGGCTTTGGATTTCAAAACTTATTTTAGTATTCCCAGGGGGAAGTAACAGGATTGAGAATTAAATACAAAAACGAGAACCTTTAAGCTCTCGTTTTTGTTTAATGTTTATTCCGAATGATAATGAGCCACAGGGTAGGGCAAATTAAACCAAGGCCAATAATTGTTTGATTTCCTTAATCGTCAGCTCGGGAGTAGGGAATGCCTTTTCCCAATCGAAGGTTCGGAAATCGTTCAGCCACCCGCGCAAGTCAAGTCGTGTCAAGAAACCACTTCCAATTGAGGTGGTTTTTGGTGGGGTATTGACAGGGTTTTATAATCTGCTATACTTACTTTAGTTAACTAAAGTATCATGTTTTCAAAAAACGACGACAAAAAAATAAATGAGTTGATAGACGCCATACTTCTTGTCAAAAATAGAAATGAAGCAAGGAAGTTTTTGCGTGACTTACTAACGGAGTCAGAGCTTGTTGAATTTGGAAACAGATGGAAGGCAGCAAGAATGTTGGAAAAGAAAGTTTTATATACAGAAATTATTAAAGAAACTGGGCTGAGTTCTACAACTGTGGCAAGGGTTTCCGACTGGTTAAATGGAGGCATGGGTGGCTATAAACTTATATTAAAAAGAATTAAAAAATAATTATGGAAAATCAAAATAGGAAAATTCAAATAGGGGTTATGGGTCCAGCGGAAAGTGAATATCCTAAAGACGCCAATCTGAAAGAAAAGATTTGTAAAATTGCTGAAAGGATTGGGGAATTATTGGCAGAGGAGGGCGCTATTGTTTTTACCGGTGGCATGGACGGGGTAATGGAGCTTGCCAGTAAGGGGGCTAAGAGTAAGGGTGGCATAACCATTGGAACTCCGGGTAGAACAAGAAATTTGTCTAATAAATATATTGATATAGAAGTATTAACGCCGATTGATGTGGGGGATTTCTTATTTGCCGGGATATTAAGTTGTGATGCAATCATAACAATTCCCGGAGGCGCAGGCACGCTTGCAGAAGTTTGTATTGCTTACAGAAATAGAAAACCAAATATAATAATTGAAGGAATAAATCCTGATTACGATAAAATGATAAATAATTATTTAGATGAGGGAAAACTTATTTTAACCGAAGGAGCTAAAACTCCGGAAGAAGCAGTCAAAAAAGCTCTTGAATTAGCTAAAAAAGAATTATGCAAAAGTTAATTAAAACAATTTCAATTCATCATAACAACTCCTTTGTAGGAAGGGGGCGGTTGTGATTTTTATATAATTTATAAACCACGCTCGGCCCCTTCTTAGAAGGGGTTTTTATTTTCTTTGTCAAAAAAGAAAAAACGCTCTTTAACAAAAAGGAGACGAGCGATGAACTCATTAGAGAAGTTTAGGTCACTTTGTTTCGCAAAGTATTTTTACACTGACGGCTGTGTTATATTGGTTGACGAACCAATGGCGGTGGAGTCGCAGAAAGAATTAGGTTCGTTAGCTACAGTTGATGGCAAGCAGTTGATTCTGCTTGATACAAAAAAGCTGGCAGTTGATTTGGAGGGGTCTCTGCAGGAAATAATCCAGAAGGAAGACGATATTCTTTTCGTATTCCCTGGCAATGGTTCAAATTATCCAAGGGCGCTTTCGCAAATTTGCCAGCAATCTTACGGTGTTGGCGTGTATGCAAAGCGGTTTTGGACTCCTGGGGCAGACCCAATAGCCAGAGCTGGTGCCATTATGCCTGAGATTTTTATGAATCTTCGGGTAGCCACTATTGTTGTGGTAGATGATGTTATCAGTTCTGGCCAAACAATGTATAAGTTATACAAAAATAATGAGTGGCGTTTCCCCAGAGCTAAATGGATTGGGGCTTGTTGGCTCTCACAGGTCCCTCAAATGAAAGCCATCTCGGGAGTTAATGGTTATGAGCGCATAGTTGCTGCTTGTGTGGTTGAAGGACCCAACAAAAGAAGGGTCCCGATAAACTCATTAAGTACTTTGCGTAGCGAACCAGCTATAGCTCAGGACTATGCGAGAAGGCACTTCTCAAAAGGAGGAGACTTTCTTCGTCTCATCTCATAACAAAATATGGGGCACACCTTGTGCCCCTTTTTTATTAAATTAACGATAATAGTTGTTTGATTTCTTTAATTGCCAACTCTGGCTCAGGAAATGTTTTCTCCCAGTCATAAGTTCGGAAATCGTCCAGCCACCCGCGCATAAAAAAATAACACTCTGAAATGAGTGCTATTTTTTTATGCGCGGTGCTATGGGTTTGAACTCCCCGAATTGTCCCGAGCCCGCAGGCGAGGGAGCAATGCCTTCGGGCAACTTAATCCCGTCGCCCGCGCATCGCCTGGAAGCCGTTTTATACACGGCTTTTTGGTTGTATAATGAATTAATTAAATAAAACCTATGAAAATAAACAGAAGCTTCCCTAATTTTCATCGTATTTGAAATACAAAAGCTTTACAAATCAAGAAAAACTAAAAAGAATATATAATGAAAAATTTTTTCAAATTTAAATACCCCAAAATATTCGGACTTATTATAGCGATAATTTTTGCATATTTAATTTTCAGTAATGCTTTTGTTAAAGATTCTATTTCGGGGTTGGATGACTGGGGCTATTTAAACGCTTTTATCGCAGGAGTATTTTTTGCATTTGGATTTACGTCTCCATTGTCCGCGGGCTTGTTCATAACACTTAATCCAGAAAATATCTGGCTTGTAGGAGTCATCGGAGGGCTTGGAGCAATGCTCGGCGACTTGTTTATTCTCCAGTTTATAAGATTTTCGTTTATGGATGAGTTTAAAAAATTAAAAAAAGAAAAAATAAGTAAAGAGATAGAAAAATCAATAAGCAAGACTCTTGGTAATAAGATGAAAATATATTTAATGTATGCTTTTGCGGGAATTTTAATAGCCTCCCCCTTGCCCGATGAAGCAGGGGTAATAATGCTTGCCGGTCTTACAAAAATAAAACCATACATTTTATCAGTAATTAGCTTCGCGCTTAATACGATAGGAATTTTAGTTCTTTTATGTATTTAACTTATGTCTATTGACAAAACAGTTTAGAAATTATACAATAATAGAATAAAACTCAAATAATAAACTTGAACAGGTGATTTGTTTATTGTTTGAGATTTTTTTATTAAGAAATCGAGCATATGAAAATACTAACCAATATAAGATTTGCGCAAACTGCCGGGATAGCCCAAACGCTAATCTCTTTTTTGGATTTCGTGAAGAAAAATAAAAAAGGTGTTTTGGAAATTGTTGGGGTAAATATTTTAGACGGAGCTAATACCAGTTATGGTAAAAGTCAAAACGGAAATATCTTAATAATATCTGCTACGGCACGCGTGCCTCACATTAAGGATGTCGTTGAGAGGGCGAACAACATAAAAGATATTCGAAAAAGTTATCAGCATGTGGTAGATATTTACCGGAAGGCAATACGTAACGAAAATCCCGACGTAGTTTTGATAAACGGAACTTATTATATGCCATGGTGTTTGTATTTGGCCGCTAAGGAAGAAAAGATTCCTATTGTTTTACACTACCACGGTGTTTTGACTCTTGAGACGCAAAATTGGCCAGTGAAGGAAAGAAAACTTTTTACGGAAATGGAAAAATCAATGGATAGCGAAGATGCGTTTTATATTTTTCCGTCTAAAATTACGAAAAAAATAGTTGAAGGTAAAATATACGGTCGTAAGATTAAAAACTCTGCGGTTATTCCCAACCCAGTGCCCCTGCATTTTTTTAAAAATAACAAAAAAAATAATAACAAAGTTAACATTGGAATCGTAAGCAGGTGGACTGGAATAAAAAATGTCGATTTTTGTAAAGCTTTTGCTAAATACAACAAGGATAATGGATCTAAGTTTGTAATTAATTTGGTGAGTGATTTAAAAAAGGAAGATGTGCGCTATAAAGAATTGTCGGAAATAATAAAAATTCATCCCGCTGTGGAAAACAAGAAATTGCCTGGTTTTTATAGGAAGATGGGAGTTGTGATAAGTCCGTCTCATTTTGAAACCTACGGAAATGTGTCAAAAGAAGCATTAGCTTCTGGAGTGCCTGCTATTGTTAGTAACAATATGGGCGTGGCTGAAACATATAGGAAATTGGGTTTGAATAAATGGGTGATTAATTTTGGATCAGTAAAAAGTGTTTACAAAAAAATAAAAAATATCATAGGGTCTAGAGTAGAAGAAGATATTAGAGAAAAACTCAAAAATGATTATTCTTCCTGTAGAATATTCGATAAGTTAGTTAATACGCTAGAATTTGTGCACCAGAGGTCATCTGTTTATTCTAAACCAGGGCCAATAACTGATTAATCTCTTTAATTGTTAACTTCGTTATAGGGACCGCCTTTTCCCACTCAAAGGTTCTAAAATCGTTCAACCACCCGCGCATAAAAAATAACACTCTGAAATGAGTGCTATTTTTTTATGCGCGGTGTTATGGGTTTGAACTCCCCGAATTGCGAGCGAAGCGAGGCAATGCCTTCGGGCAACTTAATCCCGTCGCCCGCGCAAAATCAAAAGCCACTTTTAATTGAGGCGGCTTTTTGGTAATATTAAATAAAAATATTTTTTCAAAATGAAGTGTAAGATTTTTATATTTCTTGTTATATTTTCGGCGTCAATTTTTGCCGGAAATTTTGCTTACGCTGCAACTATTTATTCTAATTATTCAACTGGAAACGACACAACTGGTGATGGAACTTCCGGGAACCCTTACAAAACCTTTACAAAGGCGTATGCCATGGCCTCAGCAAATGATACGCTAGACCTAACCGGAATTTTTGATTGGTCTAATGCTGATGAAACCGGGGAGTCTTCTGGCTCTACGGGATTTACTATATCCAAGGCTTTAACAATTCAAGGTCATGGCGCTGATCAAACATTTATCCAGGCAGCTTCTATTCCCAACACTGCCGGGAAAAGAGTTTTTTATGCTACATCTGCGTTAGTTTTAAAAAATCTCACTGTCAGATATGCATATCAAAATATTGCAGGATTTTCTGGCTCAGCCATATATGCAGGGCATCTCACTTTAATTAATTGTTGGATTGATCAGAACAAAAACCATGGTGATAGATATGTAAACGGAGCTATTTTTTCTAGCGGAAACCTTATTATAAGAAATTCAACAATTTCGAACAATGAAAATGGTTATGCTGGTGGAATTTATGCCTATGGAACAGTAGAAGTAACAAATTCTACGTTTTATAACAATTATGGAGAATATTATGGAGCTCTTTATATATCAAACGCATCTGGGCCAGCCACTGTAACAAATTCTACGTTTTTAAAAAACAAAGCCGACGTTGTTTGCGCTGATGTTTGTCCGTGGTATTCTACGTTGTATATAAAAAATACAATAATGGCTCAAAAGGTAGGATACGATCCTAATTTTGATAAGGGCAATAGCACAATATATGATGGAGGCTATAACATAGTTGAAACACAAGCGAGTCCCGTTGTTTTTTCCAATGGAGTTAACGGAAATTTAGTAGGGGTTCAGGCAAGTTTAAATATAGATACTTCTTTAGCAACAAACAGCACATCTAATGGTGTCCCGACCCTGGCTTTGCAAGAAGGTAGCGTGGCCATAAACGCTGGTGATCCAAATGAAACCGCAAATAATGGAATCAATATTCCTGTTGTAGATCAGCGTGTTTTTTACAGAAGTGGCGTAACTGACATTGGAGCATTTGAATACGAAGGAAGCGCTGATTATTCAAGGCCAATAGTGTAGGCGTCTGACATAACATTTTCTTCTATTTCCTATAATCAAATGACTATTGGGTGGTCAAATGGAAATGGAATGAGGAGAGTTGTGTTTGCAAAACAAGCTAGCACGGGCACAGCCTCGCCAGTTGATAGCACAACCTACACCGCCAGCACAACTTTTGGTTCTGGCACACAAATTGGAACATCGGGTTGGTATACAATTTATAATGGAGTTGGAACGTCAGTTACGATGACAGGACTTACTCCATCAACTGATTATATTTTTCAGGTTTTTGAATATTCAGGAACAACTGACGTAGAACTTTATTTAACAGACACATCAACAGATAATCCAAAGGTTCAGGCAACAATTGCCGTGCCCCAGCCAACAACTCAAGCAAGCGCTTTTATGTTTTCATCAGTTGCCTATACAACAATGACGGTTTCTTGGACAAACGGAAATGGAGAAAAGAGGGTTGTGTTTGCAAAGCAAGCTAGCACGGGCACAGCCTCGCCAGTTGATAGCACAACTTACACCGCCAGCACAACCTTCGGTTCTGGCACACAAATTGGAACATCGGGTTGGTATTGCATATATAATGGAACGGGCACAAGCGTAAATATTGCGGGCCTTACTGCGCAAACTGATTATATTTTCCAGGTTTTCGAATATAATGGATCGGCCGGAATTCAAAATTATTTTACAGACACAGCTTCAGACAATCCCAAAGTTCAAGCGTCACTAACTGTTTCTGAACCAACCACGCAAGCAACAAATCTTGTATTTTCTTCGCTTGCTTATACCTCGATGACAATTTCTTGGACAAATGGAAATGGTGCCAAGAGAGTTGTTTTTGTAAAACAAGCAAGTTCTGGTACGGCCGAACCAATTGATAATACAAACTATACTGCCAGCACAACTTTTGGTTCTGGCACGCAAATTGGTTCAAGCGGTTGGTACACGGTTTATAATAGTACAGGAACCTCCGTTTCCATTTCTGGTTTAACAGCCGGTACAGATTACATTGTCCAAGTTTTTGAGTACAACAACAGTGGTTCTGTTTATAGCTACAACGCCAACATAGGAACAAACAATCCTTTGGTGCAAGCAACAACAACTGTGGCTGAGCCAACTACCCAGGCATACTCTGTGACTTTTTCTTCCGTTTCTTATAACCAAATGACAATTAGTTGGTCTGTTGGAAATGGTGCCAAGAGAGTTGTTTTTGTAAAACAAGCAAGTTCTGGTACGGCCGAACCAATTGATAATACAAACTATACTGCCAGCACAACTTTTGGTTCTGGCACGCAAATTGGTTCAAGCGGTTGGTACACGGTTTATAACAGCACAGGAACCAGCGTAACAGTTACTGGCCTTAGTCCATCAACAGATTATATTGTTCAAGTTTTTGAGTATAACAACAGCGGTTCTGTTTATAATTATTTTACAAACACGGCCTTAGACAATCCAAAAGTTCAGGCAACAACTGCTTTAGCAGAGCCAACAACACAAGCATACTCTGTAACTTTTTCATCAGTTGCCTCAACAACAACAACGGTTTCTTGGACAAATGGAAATGGATCTGGCAGAGCAGTATTTATAAAACAATCAAACACAGGAACTGCAGCTCCGGTTGATAATACAACTTACACCGCAAACACTGCATTTGGTTCTGGTACGCAAATTGGATCTTCGGGTTGGTATTGCATATATAATGGAACGGGCACAAGCGTAAATATTACAGGTCTTACTGGGCAGACAAATTATATTGTTCAAGTTTTTGAGTATAACAACAGCGGTTCTGTTTATAATTATTTTACAAATACGGCCCTAGACAATCCTAAAGTTCAGGCAACTACAAACGAGGTGCAAATAGGGGCAGGTACAAGCTCTCAATATTATTTGCCGTGGAGTACCTATTACAGATATTCGTATTCCCAAATGATTTATACAGGCGCGGAGATAGGAGCTGGAGCAACAATACAGTCAATTAAATTTAAATATAATGGAAACACTACGTATACGTGGAATCCAATCGTTGTTTATATAGGTCATACAAGCAAAACTGAATTTTCATCAACAACAGATTGGGTTAGTGTCGCAAGCCTAACACAAGTATATTCTGGTTCATTAGCTGTAACAGCAGGAGCGGCAAACTGGTACACAATAACATTGAGTACACCCTTTGTGTACAATGGATCTGACAATCTAATTATTGCTATTGATAATAATCATGGTAGTTATACGTCGTCGTCAAGCCAATGGTATTACACAACTTCAACTAATAAATATATTTATTATCAAAGCGACTCTTCAAACCCTAACCCAGCAAGTCCGCCAACCGGAACTCGTAATTCAGATAGGCCTAACATAATACTTGGCATACAAAGTGCGCCACAAACTTATACTTTAACTTATACAGCTGGAGCAAATGGCACAATTTCTGGATCAAGCCCACAAACAGTAAACTCGGGCGCAGATGGGACTGCGGTAACTGCTGTTGCAGATTCTGGTTATCATTTTACCAGTTGGTCAGACGGAGTTTTAACAGCGGGGAGGACTGATACAAATGTTTTAGCCAATGTTTCTGTTACGGCTAATTTTGAAATTGATGCGCTAACAACTTATACTTTAACTTATGCCGCTGGCGCACACGGATCTATCACCGGTTCAAGCCCACAAACAGTAAACTCGGGCGCAGATGGGACTGCGATAACTGCTGTGCCAGATACAGGATATGTTTTTTCGAGTTGGTCTGATGCCTCAACTGCAAATCCACGAACAGACACAAATGTTTTAGGAAATATTTCTGTTACAGCAAGTTTTACTATTGAAGATACTAGCGTGTATGTTAATAGTTTCACGGGTAATGATGCAACCGGAGACGGTACTTCGGGAAATCCTTATAAAACTTTTCATAAAGGATATATTTCTACAATTGCCGAAGGAGTTTTGGATTTAACAGGAACATTTACCTGGACTGATTCCGCTGAAACAGGAGATGTGGCTATAAACGGATACACAATTTCTAAAAATATTACAGTTAATGGGCATGGGGCTGACGCAACAATTTTGCAGGCAGAGTCATATGATAATAAAGCCGACCGCCGAGTTTTAACAATTAATCCTGCAACCACAGTTACAATACAAAATTTAGCAATAAGGTATGGGAAAATAACAAGCTCTTCAGCCGACGGCGGAGGAATTTTAAACAAAGGAATTGTCACTATTACAAATTGTGAAATTTATAATAATAGAGCGCCCGGTTCTTATGGCGGAGGAATTTCTAATTGGAATAAGCTCACAGTAAACAACAGCACAATTTATAATAATGTTGCAAATTATATGGGCGGAGGAATCGTTAACAGTTATTATGTTGCGGGCGATGGTTTTTTAGATATCACTAATTCGACAATCGCCTATAATCAATTAACGGCAGTCACAGCTTATACAGATGGTGGCGGGGTGCACTATAGAAAGGGCTCTGGCACGGTTACAAATAGTACAATTGCTTTTAACACTGCCTGCGGAACCGGCGGGCTTAGCATTGACGACTCATCTGGGACAGTAAAAGTAAAAAATACAATTTTAGCTAATAATAGGCAAATAACGCACTCATATTGCAATAATGGATTAGCTCCAAGAGATTTTGGTTTTCGCACTGCTGGCATGGGTAATGTTGTTGATGGCGGTTACAACGTTATTGGTTATTCTAATAATTATAGCTGGGTTAATAGCACCGATTGGATTGGCGCCGCTACTTGGGTTGCGCTTGTTAACAGAATATGGGACAGGTCTACATATACGCTTCGTGGCACATCAGAAACAGGAAGTTTAAATTTAGAAAGCTCGCTGGCCGTTAATAACAATTCGAGCAAAACTCAAACATTAGCATTGCTAACAAATAGCATTGCAATAAATAATGGTGGCACGGGAATAAACGGATTAATAAGTGTGCCGTCAACAGACCAGAGAGGAATTTCAAGAGTAGGCGCAACAGATATCGGTGCTTTCGAATATCAGGGAGCTCCTACTGACACAACAGCTCCTATTATTTCAGATGTTTTGGTAACCGCTACGAGTTCAACTGCAACAATTACGTGGTCAACCGATGAAGAATCTTCTTCTCAGGTTAAGTATGACCCACAAACTTATCTTTCAACCAGAACTCCTATAACTGATGTTGTCGTAAAAACCATTGGGCACGAAGTCACTTTATCAAATTTGATTGCTTGTTCAAAATATTATTATGTTGTGATTTCGCAAGACGATGCAGGCAACATTGTCGCAAGCTCAATTCAATCATTTTACACAACAGGGTGTGCAGGAAGCCAAACAATAAGTTCGGTAAGTGAATTAGTTTTTACCCCAGCGTCAACAAATGGAGCCGAAGTTGATACTGCTACAACAACTGCTAGCGATTCTGATTATCAACTTAGCCACGCTGCGGGCAATTTAACTTTTGGTTTAACTATTCCAAGAACATTTTCTGAAAATACTGCCAGCTTACAGGTAAAAAGTCTATCGGCAACAGAAGCTTTGGGCGCCCTCAATAAGCCCACAAATTATAATTCAATTGGGTCATCAGTCTTTGACATAAAGGCCCTGACCGATCCAACTTCAATGGTGAGTTCTTTCAGTTCGTCGGCAACGGTGACGCTATCTTACACAGATGGCGACATTGCTGGAGTTAATGAATCAAGTTTGGTTATTTACAGAAATGACGGGACTGATTGGTCGGCCCTGAGCGATTGCACAGTTAACGCAACAGCTAAAACAGTTACTTGCACAACAACTAATTTTTCTGTTTTCGGACTTTTTGGACAGACACAGACTGAGGTGGGTGGTGGAGGTGGAACGTATTATTATACAATCAGCATTTCTGCGGATAAAAATGGCTCTATAGCCTCAGACGGGTCAAATTATGTAGCTTATGGTGAAAATAGAATTTATACTATCGCCCCTGCTATCGGCTACAAGATTGAGAATGTTTTAGTCGATGGTGTTTCAATGGGCGCCTTAACAACTTATACCTTGAAAAATATTGTCAGTGGCCATTCAATTTCGGCAACTTTTTCTCCAGTGGGCACAATTCTACCATTGGAACAGCCAGTGGGTGATCTTTTAAACCCAGAATCTATAAAAAAGGAAATACAAAGATTGCAACTTCTCGTCGAGGAGCTTTTAGCTGGCCAAGGTTCCGAGAGCAACCATGTTTTCACAAAAAATTTATATATGGGAACCAGTGGGGAAGACGTAAAAGAATTGCAAAAATATCTGAACAATCACGGTTTTATTATCGCGGGAGATGGCGATGGATCACCCGGTCAAGAAACGGATTTTTTTGGTCAGCTTACAAAAAAGGCCTTGATTAAGTTTCAAGAGGCAAATAAAATTTTCCCCGCTATTGGTTTCTTCGGACCGCTAACGAGGGCTTTGGTTTTAAAATAACCTTACCACAAAAGTAAGCCACCTTTTAATTGAGGTGGCTTTTTGGTATATTTAGTTAATATAATTCTATAAACAGTATAAAACGATTAAATGAGTCTAAAATTAACCAATATTAAATGTAGGGCATTTACTCTTTTAGAGGTTTTACTTGTGATTGCAGTTATAGCAATTTTGGCAGCCATTGTTATTGTTGCTATCAATCCAGCCAGACAAATATCTCAGGCCAATAATGTTCGGCGGCAGTCAGATGTTAGATCAATTTTGGGTGCGGTTAATCAGTATTCGATTAACAAGGGTGGTTTTCCTTTGGGCATTGATGCCACCCTGAAGATGATCGGTACGGCCACTTCTGGTTGTGATGTTAGTTGTGAAAGAAAAATTAGTGAGAAAAACGATGGCACAATCATCGCTACCCCAAAAGACTCAATATTTTCTGCATGGAAAATAATTGATGTGGCTAACGCTCAAACCGCTGGTTGGGTTTCTCCGACTGGTCATGAAGACCCTGGCAATCAATGGAGCTCAGAACCAAATTCATATGATGGTAACACCGGGACTTATGCTCAAAACGATTTTGGTTCGGCTGGTTGGGGCCAGTTTATTGTTTTAACTTTATCAAGCCCGATTAACTCTAATCGTTTGAGAATTAATGCCGATTATCTCGACACTCATATTCAAGAAGTCGATGTCGATGTTTTTAAAGACGACGCTTGGGTAGACGTTTTTCAGGGCGGTAATGAAAATGATTGGAACTGCAAGTGGGTTGAAATTTCTTTTTCGGCTGGTTCGGTTACCAAAGCCAGGGTTAGATATAATTATAAGGTTGGTGGTTGGTTGTATTGGCTTTATGAGTTTCAATTCTATCAGGCCGCGTCATCGATTGCTTTACCAAGCTGTACTACTCAAAATACTAGCTCAGTTGAAGAGGTTTCAGCGGTTTTAAATGGGGTTTTAGCAGACGATGGTGGTGACTCTTGCCAATATCGTTTTCAATATGGAAAAACAACATCTTATGGTAATGTTACAGCCTGGCGCAGCGGCCGAGTTACTGGCGACAGTCTAAGTGAATTTATTTCTGGTTTAAAAAATAACACAGAGTATCATTTTCAAGCCCAGGTTAAAAATAGTGTAGGAATAGTTAATTGTGGCGATAAAAGGTTTACAACAGGATCAGTGGTCTCTGGTTGGGTTTCGCCGACCAGTTATAATGATTTGGATAATAAGTGGAGCGACGAGACAAATGCTTATGATAATAGCAATTTGACTTTAGCAAGAAGCTACCACAGTAATTATGATCCTACCTGGAGTTCTTATATTTACCTTAATCGTGCACCGATTTTATCAGATAGAGTTCGTTTTTACGCTCGTGGTGGGGCGCAAGTTAATAGTATTGATTTAGATGTTTATAAAAATGGTGCCTGGGAGGATATTTATCAGGGAGCGTTTGGTGATAAACAGTGGGTTGAAAAAAGTTTTGTTCGGGGAACTGTCAGTCAAGTCAGAATGAGGTTTTCTGCAACCAGCAATAATCAAGGATTTTATTGGGAACTTTATGAATTTGATTTTAACAAAGCAAGCGAGCCAACCGGCAGCGCTTGTCTGGATTTAAGCCTAGCCTTGGTGCCGGAATATTTAGCAGACATTCCCTTTGACCCCATTGGTGGTAGCTTAGAAAAAACTTATTATGCTATTCAGAAAGATGCAAATGGCCGCATAGTAGTTAAGGCTTGTAATGCCGAATTAGAAAAAGATATTGTTGTTAGTCAGTAGCGAGCACGCGCATTTTCTAAAAGCCACTTTTTAATTGAGGTGGTTTTTGTTATAATAAGTAAAAACACATGAATAAAATATTTTTTAGTTTAGTTTTACTTTTTGTTTTAACGCCAGCAGTGATTTTTGCCACTGGATGCCCACGTGGTTTGGTTAACGAGCCTGCTCCTGGTAGTTGTGGCCTATATATAGACGCCAATAAAGACGGATATTGTGATTTGTCTGAAGTGGAAGAATCATCAAATTATGGTAGCCAGCTGAAAGAGGGTGGTGTTAATGCCGACAACCAAGCAAAAAATAGCGTTAAACAAAAAGATAATAAAATTATTTTAATTACAATAATTTTAATTGTTGCATATATATTGGGTCTAATTCTTGTTAAAAATAAAAAGATTTCTGTAGTTATGCATCGTAAGTTTTGGAACTGGGTTTTGTTAGTATTGTTTGTGCCTACCGCAGTGACGAGCATTTTTTTAGCGCTTGCAATTGAGTTTGGGATAAAAATAAATTTAGGTTTTAGCTTGAGCTCTCCGCATCTTGTTTTTGGATGGGCATTTTTGTTGGTCTCCATATTTCATATTTTTTGGCATACAGCCTATTATTTTAGATCTATTCCTAGGTAAAGCATTTTATATCGGTAGTATAATAAAATTAAATTAAAAGAATATGAAAAAATTAATTTTATTGTTGCTATTAATAATTATGGTTGCATTGAGCGCGGGTCAGGTGGTTTTTGCCGAACAACAGGGTGGTGGATTATATGGAGGAATTTCACAAGATGTGGGGGCGGCTGCTTTGTCAAAATCTGGCATTTTAGATTTTGTCAAATATCTTGCGGTAATAGCTATTGTTTTGGTTATTGTTTATGCCATATACTATTTTGTAGCTGGCCGCGATTAATATAAAAGTTATAATTGGGTGTTGTGCCTCTAATTTCAGTTATGCTATAATTATATAATCAAGTAGGAGTACGTTCCTTTGTATTTTTGTGTAATAAAATTAATTAACATGAACAAAAAAATTAAAATATTGATTGCTGAAGACGAAAGGGCAATTGCTGGGGCATTAAATTTGAAGTTGAATCACGAGGGTTTTGAGCCGTCTGTGGCTTCTAATGGTAAAGAGGCAGTAGATTTATTAAAAAAAGAAAAATTTGATTTGTTGATTCTAGATTTAGTTATGCCACAACTAGATGGTTTTGGGGTTTTGGCAGAAATTAAAGAAAAGGGAATAAAAACACCGGTTATGGTTGCCTCGAACCTCAGCCAAACAGAGGACATTTTAAAAGCAAAAGAACTCGGAGCTTTCGACTTTTTTATAAAATCAGATACACCCGTATCTGAGATAGTAGAAAAAATTAAAAAGTATTTTAAACTATAACCCATGAAGCTTGATCAAAATAAAATAAAAGATATTTTATTGGCTGGTAGCTATATAAGCAAGGCTGACGCCGAAAAAGCTGACAAGTTCGTAAAAAATAAAGAGGGGCAATTTTTGGATTATTTTTTAAGGCAAGGGCTTTTGACTTCGGATTTGCTTGGTCAAGCTTTGGCAGAGTCTTTCAAGGTTTCTTATTTAGATTTAAACACCAACATCCCCGAGAAAGTTTTGGTTTTGAAGGTTCCAGAAGAAACAGCGAAAAAGTTTAGAGTAATATTATTTAAGCAAACCGAGAAGGTGATCACAGTTGCCACCGACGACCCTTCGGCTAAGGGAATTGCAGAAGAATTGCTAAAAGTTTTTCCAAATAAAAAAATATCAATAGGTTTCTCGCTAAGCGAAGATATAGACTCTTTGCTTTTATTTTATAAAAAAACGCTAGACACAAGGTTTAGTAAAATTATTGCTAGCAGCAAAAGCATAGCTCCAGAAATTATAGATGAAATAATAGATGACGCTTTGGGCTTTAAGGCCTCAGACATTCACTTTGACCCGCAAGATAAAGAAATTATTATAAGGTTTAGAATAGACGGAGTTTTGAACGAGGCTGGCCGAATTCCTAAAAATTACTACGAGAATATTTTGAACAGAGTAAAGGTGCAGTCACATATGAGAACAGACGAGCATTTTTCGTCACAAGACGGAGCTATAAGATATGAAAGAAACGGGCAGGCGGTTGATATGCGTGTTTCTGTAGTTCCAACAATAGACGGAGAAAAAATAGTTATAAGGTTATTGGCAGAATATATGAAAAGTTTTGCCCTAGATGACCTTGGTTTTTCTCAGAAAAATCAAAAGATTGTTTTAAAAGCTGCTCAAAAGCCATTTGGCATGATTTTGGTTGTTGGTCCAACTGGTTCGGGAAAAACAACAACCCTGTATGCTTTGATAAAATATTTGAATAATCCAGAGGTAAACATAGCCACCATTGAAGATCCTGTTGAATATAAAATTCCTGGGGTAAACCACATACAGGTAAACCCTCTTACAAATTTAACATTTGCCCAGGGCTTAAGATCTATTGCCAGGCAAGACCCAGACATTATTTTGGTTGGAGAAATTAGAGATTTTGAAACTGCCGACATTTCTGTTAATGCTGCATTAACCGGACATTTATTATTTTCAACTTTTCACGCAAACGATGCGGCTTCTGCCATTCCAAGGTTTTTAGAAATGGGCATCGAGCCATTTTTGCTATCTTCAACGCTAGAGTTGGTAATTGCTCAAAGGCTTGTCAGAAAAATTTGTGATAAATGCAGGTATAGCTACAAAATTTCTACAACCGATTTGGAAAAGACTTTCCCAGACGCTCAAAAGTTTTTTAGCAAGGATGAAGTTACTCTTTATAAAGGGAAGGGATGTTCTAATTGTTCTGGTTCTGGGTATAGGGGCAGAACAGCCATATTTGAAATAATAGACATTGGCCCAGAAATGGAAGAGTTGATGTTAAAAAACCCTTCAGCTCAGCAGGTGTGGCGTTTGGCTAAACAACAGGGGGCTGAGCCGTTGTTTGTAGATGGTTTAGAAAAGGTTAAAACTGGAGTAACAACTATAGAAGAATTGTTGCGCGTTGCCAACCCGCCAGAAGAGAGAAAGGAGCCTTCAGTTGAAGAATATTTTCCAGGGCCAATCAAAACCATTCAAAACAAGAGAAAATAAAAAATGGCAAAAAAGATTAAGGAAAAAAAGGTTAAAGAAAAAAAAATGAAAAGGCCAGGGTTTCTTGGCAACCTTTTTATTGGTGGAGATAAAGACTATATAATTGAGAACCTAACATTGTTGGCCGATTCTGGCATGGGAATTTGGTCCGCCCTAGATTCTATTTCTGAGGGCACAAATTCTAAAAGGGTTAAAAGAGTTGTAGAAAATATTAAGACAGATATTGAGGCTGGTTGTCCTTTGTGGCAAGCGTTGAGTTCGGCCTCTTTATTTCCAGAAAAAGCAATTTCTTTAATTAAAATAGGCGAAAAGTCTGGCAGGTTAACCGCCAATTTAAAAGTAGTTTCAGAACAGCAACAGAAAGAGAGATCTTTTAACTCAAAAATAAGGGGAGCCTTAATGTACCCTGTTTTCGTTTTTGTGGTGGCAGTTGTTGTTGGAATTGGCATAGCTTGGTTTATATTGCCTAAGTTGGCGGCGGTTTTCAGCCAATTGAAAGTGAAATTGCCGTTTATTACTAAAATATTTATAGACTTAGGGTCATTTTTGGGTCAATATGGCACAGTTGTGGTTCCTTTATTTTTGGCAGTATTTTTTATACTTATATTTTTTATTTTTTTCTTCAAACACACAAAAGGCATTGGTCAATTTATTATTTTTAACGCGCCAATTTTTAATAAAATAATACAGCAAATGGAGTTAGCTAGATGCGGATATTTATTAGGAAGTTTGCTGGAAGCTGGCATGCCAATAGTTGAATCAATAAAATCAATAAAGGAAACAGCAAGTTTTTATAATTATAGAAAGTTTTACAAATTTTTAGAACGAAGCGTTGAGGAAGGGAATTCTTTTCAAAAAAGTTTTTCTAGCTATAAAAGGATAAATAAACTGTTCCCATCGCCAATACAACAAATGATTGTGGCCGCCGAAAAGTCTGGGCACCTATCTGGAGCATTAAGAAAAATTGGAGAAGTTTTTGAAGAAAGACTAGAAAATACAACAAAAAATTTAGCGGTCATTTTAGAGCCAGTGCTTTTGGTTATTGTTTGGTTGGGAGTAATGGTAGTGGCTTTAGCAGTTATTCTTCCTATTTATGGGTTAATAGGAGGCCTTAAGTAGTCCAATTAATAATTTTTTGAATGCCAAATGTTAAAAGGGGATTTACCCTTATTGAAGTTTTACTTTCAATGGCCCTGATCGCCATTTTAACCGGAGTGGCTTTGCCGGCCTATTTTACACTATTTTCAAAAAACGATTTAGACGTAGCAAAAAATCAAGCGGCTCAGTCTTTGGGAAGAGCTGCTTTTTTGTCTTTAGCTTCTGAGGGAGACACAACTTGGGGAGTAGAAATATCGGCAGAAAACATTGTAATTTTTAAGGGGGCAAGTTATGCCTCGCGTGACGAGGACTACGATGAAACATACCCAATAGCATCGTCAATTACGCCGTCTGGATTAACAGAAATAGTTTTTGATAAAATGACGGGATTGCCCCAATCAGCTGGTGACATAATTTTGACATCAACCAACGGAGACATAAAAACCATAACAATTAATAGTAAGGGGGCGGTAAGTTATCAATGAGTAAAAGCGTTTATAAAAAAGGATTTTCTATTGTAGAGGTTTTGCTGGCTTGCACCCTGCTTGGCATGGTTGTTGTTGCTTTTGCTGGAGCCATAATTTATGGGCAGGAAAGCACAGCTGTGTCGGGAGGAAGGTCTCGCGCCGCATTTTTGGCACAAGAGGGAATAGAAGCAGTTAAAAATATTAGAGACGAATCGTTTGATAATCTTGTGGATGGTTCTTATGGTCTTTTTGTTTCTAACCACCAGTGGGTTTTGTCTGGTAATTCTGACGCAACCGATGGGTTTGTTAGACAAATAAACATTTCAACCACCGACGATAACAGAAAACTAATAACTTCTACTGTAACTTGGCAAGAAACTGCCCAGCGGGCAGGTAGCATTGTTATTACAACAGAGCTTACTAATTGGAGCCAATAATTTTATGTTTGTTAAGATATCAAACAAAGAAAAGCAAAAAGGGTTTACTCTAATTGAGCTTATTCTTTATCTAAGTTTAAGTGCAGTTGTTATTTTGGTAACTTCTATGTTTTTAATTACTTTGTTAGAGGCTCGCGTGAAAAATCAAACCATTGCAACAGTTAATCAAGAGGGAAATCAAGCAATGTCTATTATTACTCAAACACTTAGAAATGCGGTGGTTATTAATTCTCCTGCAATAGGCACCGATTCAGCCGTGCTTTCTGTTGATATGGAGTTAGCACCAAACAATCCCACAGTTTTTGATTTATCTGACGGAGTTATAAGAATGACCGAGGGCTCTAACCCACCGGTTGCCCTTACTTCTAATTTAGTTATTATTTCAAATTTAAAATTTAGAAATTTAAGCCGTCCGGGCACGCCAGGAAATGTAGATGTTACTTTTAATGTTGAACACATACACTAGAAATGAAAAGAGATTTTAAAAAATTAAAAATAATATTTTCAGCAACGATTATTCTCGCGATATTTTTTGCGATTTTTCCGTTTTTAGAAGTAAAAGCAGCTATTTCTAGAGTGCAGACTATAGCTAGTGGCAACAATAGCCCTACTGTTACGGCCACATGGCCGGCGGCAACCACGGCGGGAAACCTTTTAGTCGCAATTGTTGCTGTTAGAGGAGGAACAGCAAGAACAATTACTCCACCAGCAGGATTGGGGTGGACTTTGGCTAGGAGATCTGACAACGGCACCACTATTTCTACAGCAATTTATTATATACAAAACGCAGCATCTCAATCGGGCGGTTCAACGTGGACGCTTAATACCTCAGCGAGAGTGACGCTTACTTTAGCTGAATATTCTGGGGCTGAAACTTCGTCTGTGCTTGATAAAACTGCATATGCGTATGGCGCTAGCACAACAGGAACCTCTGGCGCAACAGCCGTAACCAGTCAAGCGGACGAGGTTGCGGTGGCTGCAATCTCGAGCAACGATTCGAGAAGAACCTATTCAGCCCAAACAAACGGATTTTCTGAAGTAAGCGAGATAAACTCTGGTGGAAATGCTAATGGTGCAGCAACTGTTTTTGAAGAAAAAATTCTTTCGGCAGCGGGCGCACAATCTGTTAGCGCTACGATTTCTTCATCTTCTACTTGGGCCGGAGTGATCGCAACGTTTAAGGCAGCCGTCAGCAATCCAGTTCCAACAACAACTTCTATCTCTCCGACATCGGCTACTTATGGAGATGCGCAACTTACTTTAACCGTTAATGGAACAAACTTTATTGTTAGCTCTGTTGTTAATTTTGCAGGCTCCGCCAGAACCACTACTTATGTTTCTTCTACACAATTAACTGCAACAATTCCAGCCTCTGATCTTTTAACAGTAGGCACATACAATATTACCGTTACAAATCCAGCGCCCGGAGGTGGCACATCGAACGCCCAAACCTTCACCGTCAACAAAGCTAACCAAGCCACATTAACCCTTACAGGCCAAACTGTTACATATCCTACAGCATTCGCAAGTTTATCAACCACAGGAGGTTCTGGAACCGGGACTGTAACGTACGCAGTCACAACAGTAGGAACCGCGGGGTGTAGCATAGTAGGTTTAACTCTTTCATATACAAGTGCTGGAACATGTGGAGTTACCGCCACCAAAGCAGCAGACACAAACTACAACGCCACTTCGTCAGCTGAGGCAACGTTTACCGTAAACAATCCTGCGCCAACTACAACCTCTATAAGCCCAACATCAAAAACTGTAGGTGCGCTGGCATTTACAATGACAGTTAATGGCACTAATTTTATTTCTTCGTCAGTGGTTAATTTTGCAGGCTCGGCGCGAACAACAACCTATGTTTCTTCAACTCAGGTTACAGCCTCAATATTGGCCTCAGACCTTTTGACAGCTGGAATATATAATATAACTGTAACCAATCCTTCTCCCGGAGGGGCAACATCAAATGCTCAGTTATTTAATGTTAATAACCCCGTGTCAACAACAACCTCAATTTCGCCAACATCAAAAAGTATTGGAGCTTCCGCGTTCACTTTGACTGTTAACGGCACAAACTTTGTTTCGACTTCAGTTGTAAATTTTGCCGGCTCGGCAAGGACTACAACATTTGTCAGTGCTACTCAGCTAACAGCATCAATATTGGTTGGAGACCTTACGGTCGCGGGCATATATGATATTGTTGTAACGAATCCAACCCCCGGCGGAGGCACATCAAACTCTCAAACGTTTACGGTTAACAACCCTGCGCCAACAACTACTAGCATTTCTCCTTCGTCAAAAATATTAGATGCCTTGGCATTTACAATGACAGTTAGCGGCACTAATTTTATATCAGGATCAGTGGTTTTGTTTGACGGTTCGTCGAGGACAACAAATTTTGTGTCTTCGACTGAATTGTCGGTGTCAATTTTAGCGTCGGATTTGTTAATCGCTGGCACCTATCCTATAACCGTAGAAAATCCTTCTCCGGGCGGAGGCACATCAAACGCGCAAACGTTTACGGTGGGCAACCCCGTGCCAACAACTACTAGCATTTCACCAATGTTTAAAAACGTAGGAGACACAGGCTTTACCTTAACAGTTAACGGCACGGGGTTTTTGCCAGATACATTTGTTAAATTTGATGGTGTGGCTAAAACCACTACTTATGTTTCTGCAACGCAAATTACAGCCCTAATTCTTGAGTCTGATTTAGCAACTGCTGGTTCGTTTTTGGTGGTTGCTGAAAATCCTTCTCCGGGTGGAGGAGAGTCTAACGCGCAAATTTTTACAGTTCATAATTTAATTCCAAGCATTACAAGCATATCAGCATATTCTACGGCAGTTGGGTCTGCGCAGTTTGTTATGACTGTGCGCGGTTTTAATTTTGAGCTAACCTCAGAAGTTAAGTTTGGAGCCTCTTCTCGGGCAACAACTTTTGTAAGCTCAACAGAATTATCAGTTGTTATTTCGGCGTCTGACTTGGAGAGTGCTGGCACCTTTAGCATTACGGTTTATAACCCATCAACTAGTGAAAATTCAAACGCTCAATCTTTTACGGTTGGGCCCCTGGGAAGGCACGAATTTAACTATTCTAAAACTTTTTATGGGTCGGGTAGCCTAAAAAGGTAAATCTAAATAAATATAAAGATGTCGTTAAATAAATATTTTTATAAAAATCAAAAAGGCTTTCTTACCCTAATTAGCACGCTAATTGTTGCAGCTATCGGCCTTTCAATTTCGGTTTCACTGCTATTATTGGGGCTTGGTTCTTCTAGGACGAGTTTTTTGACGGTCCAGTCGTATCAGGCCAATTCTTTGGCCAATGCTTGTGCTGAAGAGGCATTGCAACAAATTTATGATTCAATGATAATGCCAGATCCAATACCAGATCCTGAGCCTGTGCTCGTGCCATATACCGGAAATGGGTCTTTGTCATTGGGGCAGGGAGTTTGCTCTTACACAGTTACTAGCACGGGTGGAAATCATAGGAAAATAGTAGCAAGCGGTACAGTGGGCACGATTATCAGAAAAATCCAGGCAACAACAAGCTCTGTTGCCCCAATAATCATTTCGTCTTGGCAAGAGGTAGCAGATTTTAATTAGTTATACACAGGCTTTGTAAGCTAAAGTTTGGTATAATTAATAAAATTATCAAAAAGGTCGGAAATAATAAAAAAAATTAAAAATATACTAAATATAATTAAAATATAAATAATATGCAAAAACAACAAAAAGGTTTTACCTTGTTAGAGGTATTATTAGTTATTGCTCTTATAGCAATTTTGGCCGGAATTGTTATTGTGGCAGTTAATCCGGGCAAGCAATTAGCAGATGGCAGAAACACGCAAAGGTCTTCAGACGTAAACACAATTTTAAACGCCGTTTATCAATATGTAATAGATAATAACGGCACATTGCCAGCCATCCCAACTGCTACCTGTGCGCTCGTTGATACAAATGAGGTGTGTAAATTAACCGCTACTGGGACCTGCGCTGATGGTGTAGATTTGTCAGTTTTGACCACCAACCAAAAGTATTTAACCGGCATGCCGGTTGATCCAAATGTTTCTTCCACTGACGGCACGGGTTATTACATAACAAAAAGTGCAAACAACCGCATAACTGTTTGTGCTCCAAGCGCAGAAAATAGCGCAACAATCAGCGTAACCAGATAATCTTTAAATCGTTTCCCGCCGCCTTCGGGCGGCGGGAAACATAAACAATATGCAAAAGCAAAAAGGATTTACATTGTTAGAAATTTTATTGGTGATTGCTTTAATAGCAATTTTGGCCGGTATTATTATAGTTGCCATTAACCCAGCAAAGCAAACGGCCGAGGCAAGAAATGCCCAAAGAAGGTCAGACGTAAATGCTATTTTGAGCGCTGTTTATCAATATTCACTTGATAATAGTGGATCATTTTTAAACGTCGATGATGTCCCTGGTACGTCTCAGGTAATTGGAACAGCCGGAGCAGGATGTTCTGGAATTTGTGGATCAGTAACAACAACTGTATCCTGCGTTGATTTATCTTCATTGGCCCCAAGTTATTTAGTAACCATTCCTTTTGACCCGCAAGATGCAAGCGGGAGTATTACAAAATACTATATAAATAAAGATGTCGGCAACAGAATAACCGTAGGAGCGTGTGAGCCAGAGAATGGCGCCACAATAAGCATAAGTAAATAGTAGAATCATATGAAAAAAACCATTGTTCTAGTGGTCGTTATTATTTTGGTTGTTGTAGCCGGGTTTTCTGTTTGGCAATTTTTTGGCCAAAAACAATTACCACAAGTTACGGCTCCTCTTGATAGTGTTAGATTGAGCGCGTATTTAGGAGAATTTTCTGGTCTTATTTGGGTTGCCGAGAACAAAGGATATTTTAAGGATAATGGTCTAGATGTAAAAATTACCGAGCGTCAAAGTGGAGTAGACGCACTAAACGATATTTTTGCTGGCAACGCCGACATCTCCACTCAGGCTGAATTTGTTGCGGTTTCTCAAAGCTTTAAAAGAAATGATTTTAAAATACTCGCTTCTATCGATTCTATAAGTGCTATATATATGGTTGGACTGAAGGACCACAACATAAATCAAATAAGGGATTTAAAAGGGAAAAAAATAGGAGTCACCCAAAATTCTCAGGCGCAGTTTTTTCTGGGGAAGTTTTTGGTTGATAATAATTTGAAGCTTTCCGATGTGCAAATAGTATATTTAAAGCCGGCTGATATGGTTGCTGGCATGGAGGCAGGTTCAATTGACGCAGCGGTAACCTGGCAACCGCTTGTTTCCCAAATCGAAGACAAGCCTGGCATTAGCGCAATTAAATGGTTGGCGCAATCTAATAGGCAATTTTCTTTCTTGTTAACGGCCTCAAATGATCTGGTAAAAAATAAACCGCAGGTGGTTGAAAGGTTTTTAAAGGCACTTGTGCAAGCGGAAAATGTCTCTGATGCAGAAAAAGAAAAGATCATAAAAACCCGTTTAAAATATCAGGATGCTTATATGCAGAAAATTTGGCCCAACAACGTTTATTTGGTAACTCTTAACCAGGGGTTGCTGACTCTTATGAAAGACGAGGCGCAGTGGATGATGGAAAACAAAATTACTGATTCTAAGGCGATGCCGAATTTTTTAGATTACGTCTATTTTAATGGTCTCGAGACGGCTGACCCTGGCGCAGTAACAATAGTCCATTAAATAAAAGATTTAATACGGAATGAAAATTAGATTGAAATTACTTTTAAGTAATTTGGTAGTTACCTTGATCGCAATATCATTATGTGTTTTGTTTATTTTTGAAATAATTTCAGTACAGAACTTGGTAAACCAGCAAATTCCAAGCGCGATGCAAAACCTTTCAAGTGCATCTTATTTTGATAGCTTGGCACAGCTCTTTAAGTATAATGATGAAGTTTTAACAATGTCCGCTAGAGATTATGCGCTTACCGGAGACATAAAATGGAAAACTAGGTATAATGCTGTGGCCGAAGACTTAGATGCAAAGATTAAAGAAGCTATTGCCAAAGGAGATGCCACAGAAAGAAAATTTTTTGCCGCAGTAAACGAATCAAATAATGCGCTGATGTTGCAAGAAAAGAAATCGTTTAAAGTGGTTGAGAATGGCGATAAAAAAGCAGCGATAGCCGTGTTAGATAGCAAGGAATATGCAAATCTAAAGGCCGTGTACGCAGAAGCTCTAACAAATTATGTAAATTCAAGAGGACAGCAATACCAGCAGGCGCTAGTTATTTCCACAACAACCGTGCAAGGCGTTGTTAAAAATATCGCAGCTACCACATCAAGAATGATTCGGGTTTTCGTTTTGGGGGTTTTGGTTGGCCTAATTGTTATTTTTATTTTTGTCTGGTATTTTTCTAAAAGATTTGTCGCGCCCCTATACGACATTAAATCTGGCACGCAGGAAATTGTTAAAGGGAATTTAGATAAAAGGATAGATGTAAAATCAAGAGACGAATTCGAAAATTTAGCAGATTCCTTTAATATAATGGCAGAGAGGTTAAAAGAAAATATTGAAGGCGTTGAGAAAAAAATTAAGGACAGAACCGAAGAATTGGAAAATCTTAATCGATATATGGTGGGTAGGGAAATGAAAATGATTGAATTGAAAAAACAAATAAGTGATTTGCAAAAAAATAATAAAAATTAAGAAAATGAAAAATATGGACGAAGCAAAAGGAGTTGGGTTATCAGAAAAATTTTTAGATAATATTATAAACCTAACCGGTGACCCTATTTTTGTTAAAGATGTAAATTTTAAGTTTGTTCTTGCCAATGATGCTTTGTGTACGATGCTTGGAATGAAAAGAGAAGATATAATTGGAAAAACTCTTGTCGAATCTTTGCCCAAAGACCAAATGGATACTTTTTTGAGAATTGATAGAATGGTTCTTGATTCCGGCAAGGAAAATATAAACGAAGAGCCTCTCACAGGAAAAGATGGCAACGTTCTAACAATAGTTACCAAAAAAACACGCTATATTGATGAAAATGGAAGTAAATTTTTGATTGGAGTTATACACGACATTACCGAGCGCAAAAAAGCCGAATCTAAGTTGCGAGAAAAAGTTGATGAATTGCAGGCGGCCAACAAGATAATGATTGACCGTGAATTAAAAATGGTTGAGTTAAAAAAGAAAATAGAGAAATTAGAAGGAGGGGCCTAAATGAAGATAAAAACAAAAATTAATATAATTTTAATTGGAGGCTTTTTGATCATTGGCTTGATTGTGGCCGGTGTTATTTATTTTTATGGAGGCAGTAAATTAACGGCTCAGGGGATAACAGCTATTTCTGGGCTGACCGAGGTTAAGGCGGCTCAAATTAGAACATTTTTGAATGGTGAGAAAGAGGTGGCTCTGTCTTTGGCGTCTAGTAGCGTGTTCCGTCAGTTTTTAAAAACGCCAAAAAATTCTCCCGACTACCAAAACCAAAAAGAAGTAAGCGCTCAAAGGGTTAACAGGTCAATGGGCACTGTTGGCCAAATAAAAAACATTACAATAATAGGTTCTAACGGCGAAGCCTTAATAACAACAAATCCCGAAAGGTTTAAGGGAGACTTCTCAAAAGACCTTTGTTTTGTCGAAGGCAAAAAGGGGGTCTATATAGAAAACATAGAAAAGGAGGAGGGCGAAGGTGGAGGAGTTTTCTATGATGTTACGGCTCCAATTAACGACGACACTACTAAAGAATTGCTTGGGGTAATACTGTTAGAAATGAAAGTTGATAATCTTTACGCAACCGTCGGATCAACGATTGCTATGACCAAAACTGGGGAATATTTTTTAATAGATAGCAATTATAATTTAATTAGCCCAAGTCGCTTTTTAACAACAAAAGACGTTTTAACTAAAAAAATAGAAACTCAAAATACAAAAGATTGCTTTTCTCCAAAATCGATGGTCGATGTAGATGAGGACGATGCTACAGAACATATTTTAGAAGATTCTGCAAAGCAATATATAGACTATAGAGGCGTAACCATCGTGGGAAGACATCACCATATCCCCGAAACCGGATGGTGTCTAATAGTCAAAGAAGATTTAAGCGAGGTATTGGCTCCAAATAACAAGTTGATATTAATTATCGGCTTAACTCTTTTAGCAGTTATTATTGCCTCTTTTCCTATTTCATATTTGTTGTCATCAATAGCACTAAAAAGTCTTTTAGTTTTGCAAAAGAACGTTAGAGAGGTAGCAGCCGGAGATCTTAACCAAAAAATTGCAATTGATACAAAAGACGAAATTGGAGATTTCTCAAGAGCTTTTAATAAGATGGTTGAGTCGGTAAAAAAAATAAAAGAAGAGTCTGACAAAGAAGCAAGAGATTTTATTAATGCATATCAAAATCAAAGGCTTACTTTTGAATTACAACAAAAAGCCATTGTGAACATATTAGAGGACACCGAGGCAGAGAAAACAAAAGTTAGCGCGCTTTTATCAGGCATAGGCGAGGGCGTTGTGGCGACTGACATTAATACAGACGTCATCTTCATTAACAAGAGCGCCGAAGACATGCTTGGATGGAAGCAAGAAGAAGTGTTTGGTAAAAGTTTGTATAAATTTTTGAAAGTGTATGACGAAAAAGACAAGCCATTGTCAGACGAGCATAGGCCATTCTTTGTTGCTTTAAAAACAGGAAATAAGGTTTTTAGTTCTATTGTAAAGAATTATTTTTATTCAAAGAAAAATGGAGAAAAGTTTCCTGTAAGCATTTCTGTTACCCCAATTTTATTAAATGATAAGCTAATCGGCGCAATTAACGTGTTCCGCGACATAACCCACGAAAAAGAAGTAGATAAGGCAAAAACAGAGTTCGTTTCATTGGCCTCACACCAGTTGCGCACGCCTTTGTCGGCAATTAACTGGTATACTGAAATGCTTTTAGCCGGAGACGCAGGGAAGATAACTAAAGATCAAAAGCAGTATTTAGAGGAAGTTTATAGAAGCAACAAAAGAATGGTGGAATTGGTTAACTCTTTATTAAATGTTTCAAGAATTGATTTGGGAACTTTTGCTATAAACCCAGAACCGTGTGATATGTCTGATGTGGCAAAGAGCATTTTAATGGAGCTGACTCCAATGATTAAAACCAAGAAGATGAAGATTGAGGAATTTTATGATAAAAGTGTTGGTAAAATAAATGTGGACCAAAAATTAATAAGAATAATTTTTCAAAATTTATTGTCTAACGCCCTAAAGTATACACCTGAGGGTGGTAAGGTCTCTGTGTCTATTGCAAAACAAGGTGATAATGCTTTAATAAAGGTACAAGACACAGGATATGGCATACCTAAAAAAGATCAGATCAGAATTTTTGAAAAACTATTTAGAGCTGATAATATAAGAGAAAAGGAAACTGATGGGACTGGGTTAGGTTTATATATAATTAAGTCTATATTGGAACAGTCAGGAGGAAAAATATCATTTGAGTCAGAAGAGAATAAAGGAACAACGTTTTTTGTAACAATACCTCTTTCTGGAATGAAACAAAAAGAGGGCACAAAAGATTTAAGCTAATTATCGCTCGGTAACAAACTTTTTTACGCTCGCCAATCAAATTTTTTTCGGCTCAACCCGTCTTCGGACGGTGCCCATTCGCCTCAAAAGAAATTTATTGGCTCGCTATAAGTTTATTGCCTCGCTTTTAAGAATATATGCCAGAAGACAAAAGAACAATTTTAGTAGTTGAAGATGAAAAACCACTAATGGACGCCGTAAAAAAGAAATTAGAGCTTTGTGGTTTTTATGTTGTTACCGCAAGAGACGTAGCTCAGGCCATGAGTTATTTAGAAGACCTAGAAAGAGTAGATTTAGTTTGGCTTGACCATTATTTGTTAGGTAAAGAAAATGGATTGGACTTGGTAATAAAAATGAAGGCAGACGATTCAAAATGGAAGAACATCCATATTTTTGTAGTTTCAAATACTGCCACGCCCGACAAGGTGCAAAGCTATCTTCACCTTGGAGTAGATAAATATTTTACAAAAGCAGATTATAGGCTAGATGACATAATAAAAGACATAAATAAAGTTTTTGATTAATAATATGAAAAAAACAATTTTAATTGTTGAAGACGAGCAGTCAATTCAAGGAGCTTTGTGTGACAAGTTGAGAGAAGAGGGTTTTTTGGTGTTAGAGGCCAGAAACGGACAAGAGGGTTTGAATGTGGCTTTGTCTAAACGTCCAGATTTAATTTTGTTAGATATAGTAATGCCCGTGATGGATGGCATGACAATGTTGAAGTCTCTAAGGCAAGACAGCTGGGGCAAAAATGTTAGCGTGATGCTTCTTACAAATTTAACCGAGCAAGAAAAGGTGTCAGAGGCAGTTGCGCTTGGTTCTTTTGATTATTTAGTTAAAACAGATTGGTCTCTTGCAGATGTTGTCAAAAAGATAAAAGAAAAGCTAAACATAGAATAAATATGGAAACAATTACCTGGAAGCCGGATATGAGCGTTGGCGTAAAAGAAATAGACGAACAACACCAGCAATTTATTCAGATTATTTCTGATTTTTATGTTGCTTTTGACGCGAATAAACTCAAAGAAGAGCTGGGCGCAACACTAAAGAAGCTAATAGATTACGCTGTTTTTCACTTTGATACCGAAGAAACATATTTTGATAAATTTGACTATGAGTTTAAGGATGAACATAAGCAAAAACACAAAGAGTTGAAGGAAAGGGTTTTATTTTTCCAAAAAAGATTTGAAAAAGAGGGGCCAGATATGGTTGTAGAACTTATGGAGTTTTTAACAGACTGGTTGGTTAATCACCTAGAAACAGAAGACCAAAAGTATGTAAAATGTTTTCACGACCACGGATTGTCTTAAGAACATGTTTTAAGCATTAGCAACCCTTAGCCACTTTTAATTAAGGTGGTTTTTTGGTAGGATTAGATAATTAATTAAAATAATATGATGAAAGAAGGTCAGCAAGAGAATAAGCCAACACAAGAAGAAATAGAAAAAATAGAAGAAGCGCGCCAACGCGTGGATAATTTGCGCGAAACCGATAGCGAGGGTCAGGATTCTGTTGAGGACCTTGCTAAAAGTCAAGAAAAATTTAGGAAGGGCATTAGAAGCGGGCTGAAAAAAAAGAGTATTAATTTGAGTGAAAAAGAAATTGGCGAGCTGGGAGCCGAGGCGTTTACAGATGTTGATTTAGAGAGGATGGAGGCAGAAAAAGAAAAAGGCATAGATAGCTTGACTGGACTTAAAAATGTTAGAGCTTACAAAAAAGAAGTTCCCAATCGTTTGGGAATAGAGAAAAGAGAAAACAGAGAGTGTTCAATGTTGGTCGTAGACATCGACCACTTCAAGGCTATAAATGATACATATGGGCATTCGGTTGGAGATGAGGTCTTAAGACGGGTAGCTTCTTTATTGGAAAAATCAGTAAGGGGGACCGATATGGTATATAGATACGGTGGAGAAGAATTTGTAGTTATTTTTCCAGCAACAACACTGACAAAAGCTACTTATAAGGCAGAAAGAATACGGGAGGAATTTAGCAAATTAGAGATAGATATTGACGATAAGACTAAAATCCGCGTGACAGTTAGTATCGGATGCGCGGGGACAGAAAATTTGGATGATAGATGGGATAACCCTACAGAAAAAGTAGATGAAAAATTGGTCCAAGATATATTTGTGAAAGCAGATGTCGCGCTTTATAACGCCAAAGAAACTGGTAGGGACAGAGTCGTGCTTTACGACCCAAAATTATCTAAGAAAAAATGACTTTAATTCGCGCTATTTCTCCCAGCAATCATCATGAAGCATCCGCCAACTGGCGGTTGTTTTAATAAGACTGGATATTTGTGAAAAAATAAGGTAATATGTCTACTATGCCATCAGATGAAGTCATATTAAAGTTCAGCAATGTTTCCTTTGAGTGGGCGACAACTAAGCCTATTTTAACCGAGGCCAGTTTTTCTGTGCGCCGGGGGTCAAAAATTACGTTAATGGGGCAAAATGGAGCTGGCAAAAGCACAATTTTTCAGTTGATAATCGGCGAATCCAAACCAGAATCTGGGGCTATTAACATAAACCAAGACATAACAATAGCTACAGCAAAACAAGTAATTCCTCGTGAAGATTTAGAGCTAACAATAAAAGAATTTTTCGAAAAGTGTTTTAAGGACCCTTCGGCGGGCTCAGGGCAGGTAAAAATATACGATATAGATAAAAAAATTGACGATGTTTTAAAAGTTGTAAACATTTCGTTTCCGCACGATAGGCCAATCAAAAATCTTTCAGGTGGGCAACAGGCAAGAATTCTTTTAGCAGGAGCCTTAATACAAGACCCAGATTTACTTTTGTTAGATGAGCCAACAAATAATTTAGATAAAGCTGGCATAGAGCACTTAACAAAATTTATTTTAGAATATCCTAAAACTTGTATTGTTATTTCTCACGACGCAGACTTTTTAAATACTTTTACCCAGGGCGTTTTATATTTAGATATATTTTCAAAAAAGGTTGAACAATATACCGGAGACTATTTTGCCGTTGTAGAAGAAATTAAAGCTAGGCTAGAAAGAGAGCGCATGAAGAACATGAGGTTAGAAAAAGATATTTCTCACAGAAAAGAGCAGGCCAACTTTTTTGCTCAGAAAGGGGGACACCTTAGAGATGTTTCTTCAAAAATGAGGAAAAAGATAGAAGAGCTAGAAAGCGAGGTTGTTGATGTAAGAAGGGAAGACAAAACAATAAGAAATTTTAGAATACCAGTTCAGCAAGATATTGGAGGAGTTTTATTGCAATTAGATTCTGTGGCCATAGCAAAAAATCATAAGTTTATAAATAAAAAGGTAAATGTAACTTTAAATAAGCGAGACAGGTTGCTTTTAGTGGGGCCAAACGGAATTGGTAAAACCACGCTTTTAGAAAAATTAGCCTCGGGCCACGCAAAAGGAGAGCAGGTGAAAGCTGGAGTTAAAATTGGGTATTATAGGCAAGATTTTTCAACCTTAGATTTTAACGCAACAGTTTACCAAACATTAGCAAAAGCGCAGGGGAGTGATGGAACAGAGCAAGGGCTAAGAGCTCACGCAGCAGGGTTTCTTTTGGACGCTGAAATATTAAAAGCAAAAATTGGATCTTTATCTGAAGGGCAAAAAGGATTAGTTGCCTTTGCTACAATTGCATTAGAAAAACCGGGGCTACTCATTTTAGACGAGCCAACAAATCACATTAATTTTAGACATATTCCAATAATTGCAAAAGCCATTAACGAGTTTGAAGGGGCAATGATATTAGTAAGCCACGTTCAAGATTTTGTCGAAAAAATAAGAGTAGATTCTACTTTAGATTTAGGGGTGCTATAATTTGACATTTGGAGAAATTTGGTGTATAATTAATAATATGATGCAAAAACCACTCGAGGTGCCCGTTAAAGGCAAGCCTGCAGAAACGGGGGCAGAAATGACTTTCAGCGGTCTTGGAATAGCTCCAAAACTTCTTGATATAATTTCAGCTTTAGGATTTAAAACTCCAACTTCAATACAACATAAAGCAATCTCTCCTGCCGTAGAAGGCAAAGATATTATTGGAATAGCTCAAACAGGTACAGGAAAAACCTTGGCTTTTGGAATACCTCTAGTTCAAAAGATTTTAAAAGAAGGAAAGGGTAAGGGATTAATTATTTTGCCAACTCGTGAGTTAGCTTTGCAAGTTGAGGAAACCATACATAAAATAGGTAAAGCTTTTGGTTTAAAAACCGCAGTGTTGATTGGAGGCGCTTCTATGTATAACCAAGTTTATGCATTAAGAGGAAGGCCCCACGTTATAATTGGAACTCCCGGAAGAATTATTGACCACATTAAGCAAAGAACCTTAACTTTACACGATGTAACGGTTTTGGTTTTAGATGAAGCCGACAGAATGTTTGATATGGGTTTTGCTCCACAAATAAAAGAAATATTGCAGGTTGTGCCAAAAGAAAGACAAACTTTGCTTTTTTCAGCAACAATGCCAGACGACATTGTAAAAATTGCAAGCTTCCATATGAAGCTTCCGGTTAGGGTGGAAATAGCTAGACCAGGAACTACCGCTGAAAATGTAGAGCACGAATTATTTGTTGTTAAAAAAGATCAAAAACTTTCTTTATTAAAAAAATTACTTCAAGACTATAAAGGAAGCGTTTTAGTATTTTTAAGAGTCAAACATAACGCTAGAAAAGTTTGTGACAGCTTGCGTGCCATTGGAGTTTCTGCAGCCGAGATACATTCAAACAGATCTTTAGCTCAAAGAAGAGAGGCCTTAGAAGGTTTTAAATTGGGAAGGTTTAGAGTTCTTGTTGCAACAGACATCGCTTCACGTGGCATAGATGTAAAAAATATTGAGTTGGTTATAAATTATGACTTGCCAGAACAGGCCGAAGACTATGTTCACAGAATTGGAAGAACTGGCAGAGCTGGAATGTCTGGAAAGGCAATTTCTTTTGCTATGCCAGACCAGGGCTCAATTGTTAGAGATATTGAAAGATTAACCAGAATTCGTATGCCAATTATCGCTTTGCCCGAACTTCCACCTTCGCCGAAAACAGTTCAAACATCAAATAGTTCTCAAGACTCTAGCAGAGGTAATTATTCTCAACGCAGAGCCAGGCCAACTTTTAGGGGGGCTAGGCCGTCTGGTCGTTTCAACCATGGTAAAAGATACTAAGTTTGACGTTGCGGTTGTCGGCGCAGGCCCGGCTGGCATTATAGCTGCTTGCACTGCGGCCAAAAACGGAGCCAAAGTTGTTTTAATAGAAAAAAATAAACAGCTTGCCAGGAAGCTTCTTTTAACTGGCAACGGTAGGTGCAACATAACCAACGCAGAATTTAATTTGAGAGAGTTAGCAAAAAACTATAACAATGGGGAATTTTTATTCCACGCTTTTTCTGTGTTTGGGCCCAAGGAAACAATTAAATTTTTTGAAGATCTAGGAGTTAAAACCAAAACTGAAGCAAATAAAAGAGTTTTTCCAGAAAGCAACGATGCCGAGGAAGTTTTGGAAGCTTTAAGCAAATGTTTAACGGAAGACAAAGTAGAAATACTTTTTGAGACAGAGGTTGAAGATGTTGTTTTTAAGGCAAAAAAAATTAGCAAATTAGTTACAGGCGAAGTTGAAATTACGGCTAAAAATTTTATTATTTCTACCGGCGGAAAAACCTATTCTGCAACGGGGTCTAACGGCATAGGGTACAAGCTAGCTGAAAGAATGGGGCATACAATTGTAAAACCATCGCCTGCTTTAGCTCCAATAAAAATAAAAGAAGAATGGGTCAAGACCTTAAGGGGAATAAGTTTAAGAGACATGAAAATAAATGTGTTGCAAGATGGCAAAAAGCAGTTTAGCGAAGAAGGGGAGTTAGTGTTTACCGACTTTGGAATAAGTGGGCCTTCTGTGTTAAATATTAGTGGCAAGGTTGGAGATTTGATGGCTAGGGGCCTGTCTGCGCAGGCAGGCAATGTAAAAATATCTTTTGATTTGTTTCCGTTGCTAAATCAAGAACAGCTTTTGGGTGGAATTGAAGAAATGATAAACAAATATGCAAGACAAATAACTAAAAACGTTTTATCTAGTTTTGTTGCAGAAAGATTTGCAGAGGTTTTGTTATACATAGCAAAAATAGACAAAAATAAAACGGCGAGCAATCTGTCAAAGGCAGAAAGGTTAACATTGGTGAAAACTTTAAAAAATGTGGAAATTACGCCAGAAGAAGTTTTTGGGTTTGACCAGGCAATAGCAACAAGGGGAGGAATAGCTTTAAAAGAAATAGACCACAAAACAATGAAGTCTAAATTAATTGATAACTTATTTTTTGCCGGAGAGATTATAGACGTTGATGGTAAAACTGGTGGATTTAACTTGCAAATGTGCTGGAGCACGGGCCGTCTTGCCGGAGATAACTTTAAATAAATTTTTAAAACGGTATTTTAAAAAACCACCTTCGCGGGTGGTTTTTAAATTTGAACCATTCGTTGGTTTTGAGACGTATTCATTGTATAATAAGCAATAGTTAATTAATATTAAATAATAAAAATATGACAACAAAAAAATATATTCTGTTGATCGCGACTTTTTTAACTGTTGGTGTGCTCTCTTTGTCGGCGACAGCGTTGGCTGTAGAAAATCAGCAAAGGGGAGGGGCTGGTTTAGGTAAAGAAATGAAAAACAATCAATCGGGAGATATGGTTGGCAGGGGTTTGAGAATAAACGACGATAAGATGACGCCAAATGTAGTTGGAAAAGTTTTGGCTAAAAATGGCAATATGTTAACCGTGGTTAGTAAACAAGGATTTTATAATAAGGATGGTTCAGCCAAAACAACAACATTCACAGTAGACACAACTAATGCCAAGATTTTAAGGGGCCAAACAGCAATTACAATTGCTGATGTTGCCATTGGCGATAATGTTGTAGTGCAAGGCACAATAACTGGCACAAACGTTGTGGCCACAATAGTTCGCGATGGCAAGGTTGGAGAAGGAAATGATGACAAAGATGGAAACAACCAGGCAATGCTTCAAATTCAGGGCAATGGTCAGCCCGTTGTTGCTGGCACAGTTTCTGCTATAAGTGGTTCCACGATAACTATTACCAACAGCGGAACAGCTACTTATACGGTTGATGCTACTAATGCAAAGATTTTACAAGGAAAAAATACAATTACTATATCTGGTATAAAGGTTGGCGATTCTATAATGGTGCAAGGCACAGTTAATGGCACCTTTATTGCTGCGTCAACTATTATTGACCAGGTTAAGTTGGCAGCTAAGGCTGGCATAGGGCAGAAGCCAAAAATGGGTATTTTTGGATCAGTTGGCCAATTTTTTAGAAGATTGTTTGGCTTCTAACACTATATAACCAAAAAGTTAATTAATAAAAACACAAGCTTAATGCTTGTGTTTTTAGATTGACAAAAGCCTGGTTGAGAGTAGTCTTTAAACAAAGGGGTTCTTTTACAAAGGAGAGGAAAATGCCAATTTTAGGTGTTTGTGGCGACACGCACAAGGACCGGCCTAACGCATTGCCGCATGTCATTGATGAGCTTGTAAGGCGCGGAGTCGAGCTTTTCGTGCATACTGGGGACATTGCTATTAGGCACGTGGACCCGAAGCTTTTTAGAGGAATTCCGGTTGTTTGTGCGCTGGTAAAGGAGCAGGCCGACAAGCCGGAGTTTCAAGAGGAGCCACCGGGCTGGAAGTTTACCAGACCTGGCCAGAGAATCCATCAGTTAAGCAACGGAGAGAGAATCTACGTTGGCCATGCGCTGTCGTTTGAGTTCCTGACCGGTTCTGAAGCCATGTTGACCAAGAAGCTCCACGAGATTAGAAAAGATCACGACGGAGTTCGGTGGCTGTTTTCTGGGCACACCCATCACCAGATTTACAAACAAGGTCACGTGATCAACTTTGTGAACCCTGGTGCGGTGGAGGACTCTTTCGACGGTTACGAGTTCGCTGTCGTCAATACAGACAATGGCGAAATCGTCTTCAGTCGTATTCCAACAACCAAGCCCGTCAAGCCGACCTTTTCTGTTGGCGTCATGTCTGACAGTCTCAACATCAGCGAAATGGACCCGACTTTTTGGAGCAAGCTTGCTGAAGAGTTCAGAAGAAGAGATGTTCGTGAAATAATCCATTGTGGCAACATCGCTGTCAGCGACATCGGACGGCCGGAACTTGCTGGCTTCAAGGTTCACTTCAATCTTCGGGCAGATCAAAAGATCGAACAGAGCCATGAGGGTTGGCACCAGATTCTCGCCGATAACCCGGTTGTTGAAATTAACGGGTACAAGTTTTATGTTCAGCTCGACCTCGGCATCGATCTGCTTGAAAAGTCTGAAGTTGATATGCATATGCTTTGCCTCAACCTGAGGAGAAAGCATCCGGAGATCAGCTTCGTTCTGTGCGGGCTCACCAACTACGCCTTCATGGAAGAGGGCCAAGAGGTGAGGATTATAAACCCTGGCGACTCTCTGAAGGATCGGGACTTCGCGGTTATCTGTTTGCCAAGAACGGAAATAACCTTCGGGCATGTCCCTACCGATCCACTACCAACATTGTCTGGCACATGAAGAGCAACCGTGCTCTTCTTTTTTTTGTTATTTTTTAGTAAAATAGGAGAATGATGTATTGGCTGTTGATCGCAATTTTAGCTTATTTGCTTTTTGGGCTTGGTTCGCTGGGAGACAAGCTGGTTTTAGCTGGAAAGCCCAAACCCAAGTCATACACTTTTTATGTGGGCGTGTTCGGTCTGCTCATTGTTTTAATCGTGCCATTCATAAAATTTGGCCTCCCCAATGCGCCAGGATTGACCTTTGCTATATTAGACGCCTTTGTCCGAGTTTTAGGCATATACACGATGTTTGTGGCAATAGAAAAATTTGACGTCTCAAGGGTCATAGCAACCATTGGAGCCACTCAGCCAATATTTATTTTTATCTTAACTTGTCTTTTTTGGGGGCCTCAACATATGAGCACAATGGACATTTTGGCCTTTGTCTTGTTGTTTGTTGGTAGCGTTATTATATCTATAGAAAAGAGTTTGGCCATTACAGAAGATTACATTAAAATTACAGTTTTTTCTTCTTTAATGTTTTCGTTAGATTATGTTTTTGCCAAGTTAGTATTTTTAAACCAGCCATTCACACAAGGAATTGTTTGGGTGGGCATATTTTTCTTTTTGTTTGTATCGGTTTTTCTTATTTCAAAAAACTCTCGAAAAGAAATTTTTTCAAAAAGAATGGTTTCAAACAAAAAAACGCAAATATTCTTTTTGGGTGCCCAGGTGTTTGGGGGAGTGGCTAACTTTTTGCAGGGTCTTGCCATATCTTTAGCTCCGGTAGCCTTTTTGGCAATAATCAATTCATTGCGTGGCATTCAATATGCATTTTTGTTTATTATAACGGCATTAACCTCTGCATTATTCCCCAAATTTTTGAAGGAAGAGTTATCAAAAAAAATAATTATCCAAAAAACCTTTTCAATTGTGCTCATAGCTGTCGGGTTAGCAATATTGGTTATGTAAATAATTAACGCAACAAAAAACACGGTCTTGCGAGACCGTGTTTTTTAAATACTTGATTACGAAAGGTGTTTTGAAACTAATTTTGTCATTTCAAACATATCTACAACTTTCTTTCCGCCGAAGACAACCACTAATACCTCGTTGGCTCTAATGTTTCTCTTGGCTTTTGGGTCTTGCAAACCATTTTTCTTAATGTATGCCCAAAGTTTTTTTACAACTTCAGATCGTGGCATAGGACCCTTTCCTACGACTGCTTCTAACTCAGCAGTGAGTTTTAACGGCCTCATGAAAGCCGAATTCGCTTTTTTTGCTGGCATAACGTTTATGCTTCGACTTAGTTTCGGTTTGTTTAAACCTTCGCTAGCCGAAAATTAATTTTTAATATTACCTTGCTATAGAATGCCTTCTATGGTGCAAGGCTAATGTCTATACTCTAATGATGGCATACCTTTAAGCTTAAAGCAACCCTGTCAAGCATTTTTAGGTATTTTTGCAAAAAAAATGCCCAGTCTCGGAGCATGTAGAGTGATTGAGACCGGGCCTACGCGTTCACCTCGGCGATTAGCTGCCGCTCCTGCGGACTAGGCTTGTAGCTTAAGGAGCTTCCGTGCAACCGTCGCGATGTCAACAATGTCCTTGAGGGGGTCGTCCTCGTTGAGGCTGCAGAATACCCGGAACCTCAGCCCCATGGCTCCCCGGCCTTCTTTAAGGACGATGTAGGTTTCTGCGTCACATCGCCACATGGTGCGCAACACGCCATCTGCACACCTCACCTCGCGAATGAGCTCGACGTTGGGAAACTGGGCTATCACACCGTTGGTGTGGCCCGTATCCAATGAGCAGACATACAAGGCATAAAACACCGGCTTCTTGGCCATATGCGGCTCCTTTCCTGATTGTGAACGTCCTGAGCGTCTAACTGGTATAATGATATACTTTTATGCTAAAAAGTCAAGTCATTTTCCCCCTGATTTTATACACATTTAGTGCTTGCTTTGTGTTTTATTTTGCGGTAAAATAGAAGAATATACACCACATAAATACTATGGGGAAAAATATTGTTGTAGATAATAAAGAAGAAAAGGGACTGCTTAACGACCTAGAAAAAAGGACAGACATCAAGGCCGAAAGAATCAAGAGATTTTTGGCTTTGCCCGATCTAACTAAAAGAGAAAACTCTCCTATTAAGATTTTAGTTGATAGAATAATTAGCTTACCAAGGTTTGCTGATTTTGATATTGTCCAAATACCAAAAATAGTTACTGTAAAAGACGAGTTCGATGATTTAAATTCTCCAAAAGACCATCCAACAAGGAAGGAAACAGATACTTTTTTTATTGACGAGAGCAATCATTTGCGCACGCAAATGACAGTCATGTGGCCGTTTTATTTAAAGGATAAGGAGGTGTTAGAGCGTCTTGAAAAAAATGGAGAGGTTAAGGCTTTAGCTCCAGGATTAGTTTATAGAAAAGACGAAATTGATCGAAAGCATTTTCCGGCATTTCATCAGATAGACGGTTTATATATTTGCAGAAAAGATAAAAGAGTAATCACACTCGATGATTTAAAGGAGGTTGAGGTTGATATGACAAAAAGTGTATTCGGTGAAGACATCGAATATAGATTTTTGGTTGATTCATTTCCTTTTACAGACCCTTCTGTGCAAATTGAAATTAAATTTGGCGATGATTGGATGGAAATTTTAGGTTCGGGCCTTGTGCACACGCAAGTTCTTAAAAATTTGGGCATTGACCCAGAAATTTATAATGGGTGGGCTTTTGGAATTGGCATTGAACGATTGGCAATGGTAAAAATGGGAATTCCCGATATCAGAGTTTTTTGGTCAAACAATGAAAGAATTACCAGCCAATTTAAAGACATAAACAGCAAGTTTAAAGAGGTTAGCAAATATCCCGAAACATCTCGCGACATTTCATTCATAATCGACAATAGTATAAATTTAAATAATTATTACGAGATTGTTAGAGACTTCGCAGAAAATTTAATTGAAGAGGTAAAACTTGTAGATAGCTTTGAAAATGATGCCAAATTTGGAAAAGATAAAAAAAGTTATACATTTAGAATTGTTTATCGAAGTCCAGAAAGAACTTTAACTAGCGAAGAAGTAAATAAAATTCAAGAAGAAATTCGCGAAGAAACCAAAAAAGAACTTAACGCGACTTTAAGATAATTTAAAAATATAAAAAAGTAAAAAATGAAACTAAATATTAAAGACGCTCAGGAACCAAAAAAAGAAGCTAAAAAGCTTGAGCCGAAAGCTGAGGTAAAAGCCGTGCCTGCGAAAAAAGTTGTAGCTCCAAAGCCTGAGCCTGTTAAGGCCGAAAGAAAAACCGAAGTTGTTAAAGAGGCAAAGTTAGAACCTAAGGCCGAGCCAAAAGAGGAAAAGAAATCTGAAATTAAGGCTACCCCAATAGAACCTCAAAAGAAAAGAAAAGAAGGCGAATATACTGCAAAAGACATTTCTGTTTTAAAGGGCTTAGAGCCAGTGCGACTAAGGCCGGGCATGTACATTGGAGGCACTGGGCTTGATGGCTTGCACCATTTGATTTGGGAGGTTGTTAACAATTGTTTAGACGAGGCAATTGCAGGCTATGCAAAGAATATAGAAGTTATTTTAATGCCCAATAACAGGGTTAAAATTTCTGATGATGGCAGAGGAATTCCAGTTGAAAAGCACCCAGACACAGGAAAATCTACTTTGGAAACAGTTTTAACAACTTTGCACGCCGGAGGCAAATTTGGAGGAGAGGCTTATAAAGTTTCTGGAGGCTTGCACGGAGTTGGTATTTCTGTTGTGTGTGCCTTATCTACATATATGCTATCTCACGTAGAACGTGATGGTGGAGCCTATGAACAAGAATATTTTAGAGGAAAACCGCAAGGAAATGTAAAAAAAGTTGGTGATTCTAAAAAAACTGGCACTACACAGACTTTTGACGCAGACCCACAAATATTTTCCGAGATAAAATATGATGCTAAAAAAATTCTAAATTATTTACGTCAGCAGTCATATTTAACCAAGGGGGTAAAGATTATTTTTCGTGATGAAAGAGAAAAGGGGGAGGAAGCCATTTACACATTTTATTTCGAAGGAGGGGTTGCTTCTTACGTAAAATATTTAGTTTCAAACAATACTCCAAGACATCCAAATGTTTTTTCATATGTAGCTGAAAAAGACAATATCGTGGTTGAGACCGCTTTCCAGTATACCCAAGAAATGGAAAGCACAGAAGAATCTTTTGCAAACAATATTTATACAGTTGAAGGCGGAACCCATCTTTCTGGATTTAGAACGGCCCTAACAAGATCGTTAAATGATTACGCCAGACGCGAAGGGTTTTTAAAAGAAAAAGATGAAAATTTTTCTGGCGACGACGTAAGAGAGGGTCTAACCGCTGTTGTCTCTGTAAAAATTAGAAACCCGCAATTTGAAGGACAGACAAAAGCAAAACTAGGAAGCCCCGAAGCTAAAAATGCAGTTGAAGTTGCCACAGCGGAAGGCTTGTCTGATTATTTGGAAAGAAACCCTTCCGACGCCAAATCAATTATAGAAAACTGTTTGTTGGCAACAAAGGCTAGGTTAGCCGCAAAAGCTGCAAGGCAAACGGTTTTAAGAAAGGGAGCCTTAGAGGGCTTAGCTTTGCCCGGCAAATTAGCAGATTGTCTTTCAAGAAAGCCCGAGGAATCAGAAATATATATAGTTGAGGGAGATTCTGCCGGTGGTTCTAGCAAAATGGCTAGAGACCGAAGATTTCAAGCAATTTTACCGCTGCGTGGAAAAATTTTAAACGTTGAAAGAGCAAGACTAGATAAAATGTTAGCCTCTAAAGAAATTAAAGCCTTAATTATTGCCATGGGTACTGGCATTGGTGAAGACTTTGACATTGAAAAGTTAAGATATCACAGGATTGTAATTATGACCGATGCTGACGTTGACGGAGCCCATATTAGAACCTTGCTTTTAACATTTTTCTACAGGCATTTTAGGCCAGTTGTGGACGCAGGCCACATTTATATTGCTCAGCCACCATTATATAAGATTCAGTCAGGAAAAAGCGCCCAATACGCATATTCAGACGATCAGCGAGATAAAATTGTAAAAGAAATTGGTAAAACGACTGTTTCTATACAAAGGTATAAGGGCTTGGGAGAAATGAATCCAGAACAGCTTTGGGAAACAACAATGAATCCAGAGAACAGAACTTTGTTGCAGGTTTCAGCTGAAAATGCTCACGAGGCCGATAAAACTTTAGATATATTAATGGGAGAAGAAGTAGAGCCAAGAAAAAAGTTTATTCAAACACACGCTAAGGCAGCTAAAAATTTAGATATTTAATTTATGATATTTGATCAATTTAAGAAAATTGCAGAATTAAAAAAACTTCAAGATAGTTTTAAGAAAGAGAAAATAACTATTGAGAAAAGGGGAGTTTCGGTTGAAATGAATGGCAACTTTGAGGTTGAAAACATCAAACTTAACCCAGAGTTGAGCACAGAAGATCAGCAAGAAACCCTAAAACACTGTTTAAACGAAGCTAGGGAAGATATTCAGAAAAGATTGGCTAAAGTGATGATGAGTTCTGGTATCGGGTTTTAATTTTTTTCGCTCGGTAACAAACTTTTTTCCGTCTGCTGGTAACCCACTTTGTCTCTGCGGAGACAAGTGGACCAGGGGACTACAAAAAGTTCGTTGCCTCGCTCAAAAAGCTTATTGCCTCGCTGTTATTCTTGACAATGGAAACTAAATCGGCTATTATAAGAGTATAAATATAAATAGCCGCCGCGGGCGGTTTTTTAGAACCAAAACATATGGCAACTATTACACAAAAAATAAACGTATTTTTTAAAGAGGTTTGGGTTGAAATGAGAAGGGTAAGTTGGCTTTCGCAGAAAGACGTTGTTAGGTATACACTTATTGTGTTGGGTATTACTATAGCTGTGGCCGCATTTTTAGGTGGACTAGACTATATTTTTACTTCGATCATTAAAATTTTCATTTTAGGGTAAAAAAAACCATGCCAAAACAAGTTATAGAACAAGAAAAAAATTGGTACGTTATTCATACCTATTCAGGATATGAAGATGCAGTAGCAAAAAACCTTAAACAAAGAATTGAGTCTTTGGGCATGGAGCATGCGATTTTCAATGTTATTGTTCCAAAAGAGAAAAAAATAAAAATAAAAAACGGAAAAAGGAAAACAGTTGAGGAAAAGATTTATCCTGGTTATGTTTTGGTTCAAATGGTGGTCACCGACGAATCGTGGTATGTTGTTAGAAACACCCCAAGAGTAACAGGATTTTTGGGAGCTGGCACAACACCAATTCCGGTTTCTGCAGCTGACATGGCTGACTTAATGAAAAGAATGGAAATGGGCGAGCCAGAGTTTACAATTGATTTTGAAATTGGGACAACAGTTAAAGTCAACGATGGCCCATTTAAGGGATTTGAAGGTAAGGTTTCAGAAATCGATAAAGAAAGAGGAAAGATTAAGGTTTTAGTTAACATGTTTGGAAGAGACACCCCAGTCGAGCTAGATTCGTTACAAATTAAAAAAGTAGATTAAATAATAAAATAATAAGTTAAATATTGCTTTTAGTTATTAGCATTCGGCTATACTCTAACATAGTATTTAACTAAAAAAAGATGGCAAAAGAAATTAAGGCAACAGTAAAAGTGCAGATAGCCGCTGGCAAAGCAACCCCAGCCCCTCCAATTGGACCAGCATTGGCTCCTCATGGATTAAATATTGCTGAATTCTGCCAAAAGTTTAATGCAGCAACTCAGGCAATGGCAGGCTATACAATTCCAGCTGAAGTTACAATTTATAAAGACAGATCCTTCGTTTTTAAGCTAAAAACACCTTTGGCCTCGGAATTAATCAAAAAGGCAATCGGAATTGAAAAGGGATCTGGCATGCCAAACAAAACAAAAGTTGGCAAAATTACAAAAGCCCAGCTAAAAGAAATAGCCACAAAGAAAATGCCAGATTTGAACACAACTGACATTGAGCAGGCAATAAAAATTATTGCTGGAACTGCAAAGAATATGGGGATAGAAGTAGTCAATTAGCAGTAGGCAAAATTTAATAATTTAAAAAAACCGATATGTAAATATCGGTTTTTTTGTTGTGTCCGTAAATTTATTTTAACAACATATTTTTGTTGTGAAAGGTCGAAAAATTAAAAATCATTGTCCTCGTAAGATTGTGATTTCCACAATTAAAAAGTATGCGATCGGCGTGAGTGCAGTTGCAACAGGTTTATTTGGCTTAGTCGCCTCAACCTTTGCAGCTGAAATAATCAACTTGCCGTTGACCGCAGTGGCGGATTTGACTGGTAATGCCAGCCAAATAATGTCAGACGTCTGGGTGTTGGTTGCAGTAGCAATCGGTATCCCAATGGGCTTCTACATTATCCGCAAGGTTATCGCTTTAATTCCTAAGCACTAAAAGCGAACGGCAGCCGGGCCTGTTTGAGAGGCGGGCCCGGCGCTGGACACATCTATGAAAAGGAAAAAGACAAATTATTTATCACCCGAGCAGGAATTCCAAGACAGGCTGGATTTTTCAGAAACTCCGCAGGGCAGGGATTTTTATGAGGTGCAGAGGGAAAAGGATCAGTTGTCTGTTGACCGGATAGGGGAAGCGAAATCTGCAAAAGAACTCAGGCGATTAGAGAAGCAATGGGACAGGGAAGCAAAACAGGATGCCCTGCGTTTTGACCGCGAAATGAGACGACAATAAACCTTTTATCAAACTATGTTTAATCTGCCATATACAGCTTTATCCGATATAACGGGCAACGCAAGTGCATTGTTCCATGATTTTTGGGTAATCGTTGCCTTGATGATAGGCGCGCCTTTGGGATTTTGGATCATCAGAAAAGTTATTGAGATTGTTTCCGGCGAGCCGATTCCCGCAGAAGATTATACAGACGACGAAATAAATTAAGGATTTAAATTTTATGTTTCTAAATTGGTCTTCAGAAATGACAACCGCCCTGCTCGCCAATGTGACGGGGTTAATAAATGACCTGTCTCCTTTGCTGACGGTAGTCGTTGGAGTGGGCATTGGTCTGATTGTTTTTCACGCGATTGTTTCAGCCATAAGAGGTCATTAAAAAAAATAAAAAAACTATGGACGATATTTTGCATATCGCTTTTGATTGTTTCAATGTAGTTCAATATATTTTTTCTAATATCGCAGGTTTGTTTTCTATGCTGTTTACTCCTTTGATGGGAATTTTTAATTTCGTCAAAGGATTTTTTGCTGGCATCTTTTCAACTCCGCCTGCCACCGCAATATCGTGGACATTTCCTGCCAACATAATGGCGGTGTTTAACGCAATCCCATATTTTTCTGTACTTGAATATGCCTGCGGAGCAGGACTGTCTGTTTTGTTTTTGATTTTTGTTTTTAAGGAACTTACAAAGTTTTAAATATATGAAATTCAACAAAACATTAATTATTTCTGCGTTAATTTCTTTTTCTTTTCTGTGCACCGACACAGCGCATGCGATTATTATCCCTCCAAGCGAGCCACCTCCGACCATCGTTGGAGATCCGGTGACTAGCACTGACGGCACTTTAATTAAGATTACCTTTTCAAAAGAAATGAACACGCCGTATGATCCGAGCGAATTTTCGGTAAACAACGGATCTGACAATCCTGTCACTGACGCAGAATTGGAATACGACACGACGATTATTGATTTAATAGTGGAAACTCCAATACAAAGCGGCCAGGCAGTAACAATTAGCTATTCAGGATATTATGTAACTTCAACAGACGGCGGAGTATTGGAAAATTTTAGCGATGTGTTTGTCGTAAACAACAGCACGGTTTCTAGTGGCGGTGGTGAAACATATACCTTGAAAGCCTGCAATGAAAATCAAAGTCATTGCGGGTCAATGACTAATAGCTGTACATGGGATTATTCAGACGGCGTTTGCTATAACCCAGCGACAACAGAATGTTCTAGTAAAATTACAAGGTCAGCCTGCGAATCAGGCACAAGGGCAGGGTGTGAATGGTACGGAGGAGCATGCATTAATCCTTACGCTTTAGATCACTGCACCTGGGCAAACGATTATCTGCCCGAAAACTGGGCACCCTGCCAAGGAGGAGCTTTCGGAGCTCCGACCTGTTATGTTGCAGAGATCAACGAAGAATACACATGCTTATCTTATTCTTACAACATTAGCGGCGCACCGACAGAAACAGTGGTTATTGTTTCAAGCCCGAGCAATGGCTCAGCTGTTACAAGCGATTCAGCAAATTTAACGGGTAGCTGGTGGAATGTTAACCCAAACGCCTGGGGTTTTATCTGGTTCAGTTTTATTAAAGAAGGTTCTGGAGAATATTCTGACAATTATTCTCTGCATGTTACTTCAAACAACGGAAGTTTCACAATTCCTTTGTCGTCTTTTGGGATCACCGAAAACGGCAGGTGGGATTTGAAAGTTCAGGCAGAAAATTCAGCAACCCTGTTTATGGATTTAACTCCGGACCCGACTTACACTTTAAATTTTAACATTCAGGGCAATTCCAATCCTTACAATTTTACCGATTGGGATGAATGGTATTCAGAACATGCGGCCGGAGGATACGACACTCCGTCTGATTTTGCCAATGCCATAGTCGGTTTCTTTGAGCCTATTTTTGAGAACGCCGGAGAGTTCGCCAACAATGCAATGTCATACTTTAGCTCAGCTAATTTTTACAGCAAAGGAAACCAGCTCGGGCTTGTTTTTCCGACAACACAGGCATATCTAAACAAAATTAATATTTTTTTCGGCAATTTCCCGTTAATACAATTTTTTGAATTGCTGACATTTATTATGCTCGGCATTTTTATTGTGCGAACGATTTTTAAATTCATTCCGTTTTTCGGGTAGCTGCTGCCGGCGGGAAGTCCCACGAGGACACTGAACCGCCGGCTACAACTGCTTAAAAGGCGGACTCTGCGAGCCGTGAGTGAAGATAGAAATTACACGGCAGACAGACATTGTTTGAAAGTCAAATTGATAATTGCAATGTAAAAGAAAACCCGCCCTTTGTGGTAATTTCAGACGGGTTTCTCTTTGTGGGATTATCTCACAGGGATAAAGTTTTATCAAGCCATTTAACTGGGCTCTCTGCGGCTCTAAATAGCAGAGCGGAAGTGCAAGGGACATAAATCGATGCACATTTGTGTCCCGTGAACTTCCTCTCATGCAATGGTCTTTCGGCTCACCTCTCAAAAAACAGAGGCGGGCTGAAAGACCTTTGCTCCTACAACGGAAATGCTGTATTTATACGGAGCGAAATTAAAAATTAAGAGCATTAGAAAAATCCGGCAAAAATTAAAAAAAACAAAAAATATGTCAAACAAAAACAAAGAAAATCAACCAAGAGTCTATTGGGACGAAAACAGACAATGTTACTACATCACATTTTTTGAGGACACAAAATGCGACGAGATAGTAGACGCCTGGGAAAAATTCAAAGGTCGCACACCAAAACAAAAAAGAAAACATGATACGCATACCAATAAAAACAAAGGAAGACAAAATGAAGTTATTTAATCTATTTCAGAAAAAGGAAAAACAGGGGCTGGAAAAAGCGAAAGCGGATGGGCTAATTTCAGAGGAGGAATTCTTGCGTATTTCGGCTCAGCGTGCGGCTGAAAAGCTTGATGCATTTTTGGATAAAAAAGGTCGAAAAAATACAAAAATATCAAAACGGCCTTGACTTTATGAAACACCAGCGACAACTTGTTGACAGACGATTGAAAAATGGCAAGCGTGGGTTCAAAATGGGGCAGTCGGATGAAAGAAAGTACTTTGTTGATTACCGCAAGGGGAAATACACGATCATAGACTTAACATTAAAAAAACGAGGACACTCTCAAAAATTCAAATGACTTACGAATTTTTTGTTGGTTTCATTGACGGCTTAGCCGCCGCAATAATATTATTCATTTTCTTAACCTCCATAACACCAGAATGAACTGCACATTTTCACAGCCGGTAAATTATCAGGGAAATCCGCCGGGCAAAAACGATGCTTTTGCTTTTACGCAGATGACTTGCACAGATTCCGGTGGCGGCACAGGAACAGAGAGCATAGAGCAAATAACCGGACCAGGGGTTGGCTCGGGAACATTTTGGATTTCAAAGCAATTGGACTACGGGCAGGTTTTGATATTAACCTTTTTGCTAATTTTCTTTATCGGGTTTGTTGTAAAATTCTTATGGAATTTCAATAAGCAAGATTCAGACCAAAAACTATGAGCTTTTTAAACGGTAGCGTGAGTGAATTTTTGGGGATGATGTTTTTGTTTCCGTTTGTCTTTCATATGATTTTTGTATTATTTACCGGCATTGAGGATGCATTGATTTTCTGGTTCCGCAGAAAAGATTATCCTTCAAGGCCGTCTGACTTATGATTACCACAAACGAAATTTTAACAAACGCATTTTTCGCATTTTTTTACTGCTTGGGCTGGATTGTTGACTATATATGGGCCGGCGGATTGGCCGCGGCTTTGATTCTGACGATAACAAGATTAATAGCTAAACAGGAATAACATGACAACAAAAACAAAAAAATTAAACTGGCATACAGAAAAAAGAAAAGTTAAAGACCTTGTGCCTTTTGAAGGGAATCCCCGAATCATGACTGACAAGCAACTGGATGATTTAAAAAAATCCGTCACTAGGTTTGATTTAGTTGAGATTCCGGCGATAGATACGGATAACAAAATTATTGCCGGCCACCAGCGGTTAAAGATTATGCAGCTGCTGGGTCGTGGCGAGGAAGAGATAGATGTCAGAGTACCAAACAGGAAATTAACCGAAGCAGAATTTAAAGAATACAATCTCCGCAGCAACAAAAATACCGGCGAGTGGAATTTTGATGAGCTGGCCAACTTTGACGAAGATTTGTTAAAAGAATTCGGTTTCGACGAAAATGAGTTGGACAATATTTTCGGGCTGGAAAAAGCAGATGACTTTGACTTGGCAAAGGAAACAGAAAAAGCGATACAAAAGCCTCATGGAGTAAAGCCCGGAGATCTGTGGCAGTTAGGCGAGCATAGATTAATTGTGGGCAATGCAATAGATCCAAAAGCATGGAAAAGATTACTGGGCCCGGAGAAGTTTGATTTTATGTTTACAGATCCACCATACAGATTAGCTTACTGCAAAAAGAGAGTTCGCAAGGTAAAAACAAAAGACGGTTGGAAAATTAAGGCTGAAAGGGAATATGAAAGTGTGGGCGAAACGGACTCAAAGGGAAAAGGTTTCGGCTTAAAAGGAAATAGAAGGTATGAGGGAGTTTTGCAAAATGGCGGCGTTCCGGAGTTTGACGAGTGGCTTTCAATAGCCAACCAATTTAAAAACGATAAAGGTTCAAATGTTATGGTGTTCGAGAACTGGAGAAACACTCCCGATCTTTGGGGAGCGATAGAAAAGTATTGGGCAATCCAAAATATGGTCATATGGCACACGCCAAACCGAACACAAGGATTTTCGGCGAAGTATAAATTCTTCAACAGGTTTGACGTTGCTCCGGTTGCCGGCGACGGAGTTAATAACGAAATTGATGAGGACGAATTCAAAAATTATCTTGAGGATAAGGGACAGAAATTAATCGACACCTACGAAATATCGCTTTACGCAAAACAAGGAAAGCCGGATTGGAATAAAGATAAAGGCACAAAGTTTTGGGTAATGGGTGACCACGTCACGCACGCAACAGATTCAGCTTCACAGTCCGGACAGAATTTAATTTTCGGCACAAAGCCAATTCCGATATTAGTTCCGTACATAAAGATATTGAGCCCGAGAAACGGAATTGTAATGGAGCCCTTCGGCGGATCGGGATCAACGATCATTGCATCGGAAATAATGAAAAGAAAATGCAGAGCAATTGAATTGTCGCCTTTATATGCCGAAGTGATATTGGCGAGGTTTGAGAAGTTTACCGGAATAAGGGCGATAAAAGCACAAAAATAGGGGATTTTGAGCAGCCACGAGGGCCCAAGACAAGAGTTTGGGGGCTGAGTGGGATAAACACCATGGAACAGCAAACAATGATAAAACTACCTGAAAATACAGGTGATATCAGGGATGAGAGGGGCAGATTTAGGCCAGGAGCGAGTGGAAACCCAACCGGAAAGCCGGCTGGCGCGCTTTCGATTACAGCTGAAATAAAAAAGAGGCTCCAAGAAGTACCGGAAGGGCAACAGAAGTCCTATTTGGAACTTTTAGTTAACAGAATTTTAAAGCAGGCAGTCGTTGACGGCAATGAGCAGATGATAAAACAGATTTGGAGTTACGTTGACGGCACGCCTGACGAAAAAAAAGTAAAATAAAAATTTTCTGACAGGCCGACGGGCCTGTTTTTAATTAAAGTTGAATATTTGTCAAAAAAGGAGTAAATTTAATTAATATAATCGCATGGCAAATAGTAATCTTGCAAACGCCAAAAAAGTAAAGAACGATGAGTTTTATACTCAATACAGTGATATTCAAAAAGAAATTGAAGCGTATTTGGAATACAACCCAAATGTATTCCGTGATAAGGTAGTCTATTGCAATTGCGATGATCCATTTGAAAGTAACTTTTTTCGCTATTTCGTGCTCAATTTTAATAAGCTTGGGCTAAAACAGCTTGTTACCACCAGTTACAAACCATCGCCTAAAGCTAATTTAGAATTGCCATTGTATGGCAACGATAAGACTTTAACTAAAGCAAAAGGCCGTCCCAAGATAACCGCCAATAAATTTATTATCAACGAAGTTCGCGACATAGACGGCGATGGCGAATTTAATTTGAAGGATGTCGCCAAACAGTTAAAGGAAAATAAACATAATGAATGGGCGCCGCTTGAGAAAGACGGTGATTTTAAAAGTCCCGAGTGTGTAGAACTACTAAAACAATCTGACATCGTTGTAACCAATCCGCCATTCAGTCTATTCCGCGATTATATAAAACAACTTGTCGATTATGATAAAAAGTTTTTGATCATTGGTAATATGAACGCAATCACCTACAAAGAGGTGTTCCCATTGCTTAAAGAAAATAAAGTTTGGTTAGGTAATAATTATAAAGTTAATGCTGGTGCAATGTTTTTTGAGATACCCGAAAAAATCGCTAATTTAGAGCAAGTCCGCGAAATTAAAACAAATGAAAATGGTAAGAAAGTTTATATCACCAGAGTGCAGGGTGTTCGTTGGTTCACCAATCTTGATCATGGACGTCGTCACCAACCATTGCCCCTTATGACTGAAGCCGAGATTATAAAGTTCGTAACAAAAAAACCTTTTGAAAAATACGACAACTACAACGCAATAGATATATCCTTAATAAAAAATATTCCGAGCGATTACGACGGTATAATGGGAGTGCCAATGAGTATTTTTGATAAGCATTCTCCTGAACAGTTCGAAATTTTAGGAAGTGATTATAATGTTAGAGAGGGATTACTTCCAAAATTAGTTAATCCTAAATGGACAGGTAAGTTAGACAGAGGTTATGTAAACAACAATAGACTTTATACTCGAATATTTATAAAACATAAGAAAAAATAATATGAAAACAACTTTAAAAATAAACATCACTGTCAAAGATATTTGCGATGGGTTCGTCTATAACGAACTGGAAGGCAAGGGGCTTTTCGGTTTGTCCGGCAAGCTCACTATTCAGCCGGAGTATCAGCGTAACTATATTTATGCTTCAGACGGCGGGAAAAGGGAGGTTGCTGTCATTGAATCGCTGCTCAAAGGTTATCCAATAGGTTTGATTTATTTTAATATGGTTTCTGAAAACAATCTGGAGGTTCTGGACGGACAACAGCGTATCACCAGTGTTGGACGTTTTGTGACTGACAAATTTGCCATCAAAGATGAGAACGGGATGGAGCAATATTTTGGCGGTATGGCAAAAGACAAGAAAGATAAGATTCTTGAATCAAAATTACTCATTTATGAATGCGAAGGAACTGAAAGTCAGATAAAAGAGTGGTTCAAGACAATTAACATAGCTGGGGTTCCGCTCGTTCCCCAGGAGTTATTAAATGCGATATATTCCGGACCATTCGTTACGCTAGGTAAAGAGGAGTTCAGCAATAGTCAAAATGCCAATATTCAAAAATGGAGCGCGTACATAAAAGGCAGTGCAAACCGACAGGCATTTTTTGAGAGAGCTTTAGACTGGGTGAGTAAAGGAAATATTGATGAGTACATGAGTATTCATCGTAACGAAAAAAATATCAATGAGTTAAAAAAATATTTCAACAGCGTGATCGATTGGATTTCTAGTGTATTTACCGATGTAAAAAGTGAAATGTGCGGACTTGAGTGGGGACGATTGTATGAACAGTATCACAAGAAAGCTTATAATCCTGCTAAGGTGTCGGCCGAAGTACAAAAACTTTATGGTGATCCTTATGTGGAGAATCGTAAGGGTATTTTTGAATATATTCTCGGAGGTTCCACCGAAACGAAACTGTTAGAAGTTCGAGTTTTTGATGAAGCAGTTAAAAAATCTGTTTATGCTTTGCAGACTAAAAAAGCGGAATCTAAGGGTAAATCAAATTGTTCACATTGTGCCATTGGACACGATGCTAATAAAAGCAAGATTTGGAAATTTGACGAAATGGATGCCGATCACGTAGCGGCATGGAGTAAAGGTGGTAAAACATCGGCTAAAAATTGTGAGATGTTGTGCAAGACACACAATCGAGCAAAGGGAAACCGTTAAAACTATAATTTAAAACCCACTTTTGGGGTGGGTTTTAAACGGATGGGTTATTTACCTTTTGGGTGCTTAACTTTTACCCATTCAACTTTACTGGGGTGCTTTACTGCGTAATCACGGGATGTTATTTCTCCCGTTTTTGCGTCATGCGGCTGCTCCTTTGCCCAGTTGTGCTTTTTTTCTGCCACTTGTTTGCAATTCCTCTTTATATCTTTTTTAATTTTGAATTTCAGAGGTTTTTTTCTTGTTTACTTTCAAGCAGCTCGGCTGCTGTGCCGCCGAACCCAAGATGGCCCGATGGGGAACTACCACATCCATTTTATTCTAAATAGTACTTCTGTCAAGTATTAAGGACTTATTGACATATGCCTTTGGTTTTGCTATGCTTAAAATATGATGCATATAATTCAAGAGAAGCTTTTGGGGCTCTCAAAAAAAGAAAATCTTGCCAAGCTCAGTTTAAGGGAAATGGCCGGGCTCATCGGTATGCCGGAAGAATCTCCGCAAAAGATTAAGCACCATTTATTGCAGCTAGAGAAAAAAGGATTTTTAAAGATTGATAAAATAAAAGGTGTCATGGAAAGGAGTTCTTCTGAAGGAAGTTGGGCAAGAGGACTACTGGATAAAAAATCCCGTCTTTTTTCTATACCAATTGTGGGAACCGCTAATTGCGGTCCGGCGACAATATTCGCTGAACAAAATTTTCAGGGTTTTTTACGTTTATCTAGCAAGCTCGTTAACCGCTCCAAGCCAACAGGACTTTTTGCCATAAAAGCGGAAGGATCATCAATGAACAGAGCCGAAATAGACGGCAAGCATATAGAGGACGGAGATTATGTCATTGTTGACAGTGAGGACAAGGAAGCCAGGGATAAAAATATTGTTTTGGTAATTATTGATGGTAAGGCGACAATAAAGAGGTTGATAGACGACAGAAAAAATGGGCAGGTGGTTTTAAAAGCTGATTCGTCGTTTGATTACGAGCCGATATACTTGCATTCCGACGACGACTTTATTATAAACGGTAAAGCAGTCGCGATTATAAAAAAACCTGAAAAATAAAAATTATAGACCTTATTTCAAAAAATAGATGGCTACTACTATTCAACAATCGTTTAAAAAATTTAGAGAAAACCTAGAAATTTCTGATCTTCAAGCAGAAACAGTTTCTATAAGACAGCAGAATGTTCGCGACGCCGTTGCAGCTGAGTTAACAGTTGAAGATGATTTTTTAACCGGTTCATATTCAAGAAATACAATGATAGCACCTCTTAATGAGGCTGACGTAGATATTTTTGTAGTCTTAAACCCTGAGTATTTCCACAATTATAATAATGGAGAAAATGGCGGGCAGGGAGGACTGCTTGATAGGGTTAAAAGAGCGTTGTTAAAGACCTACACTAAAACGCCGGATATCAGCAGAAACGGACAGGCGGTCACAATAAGGTTTAGCGATTTCGTCGTAGATGTTGTCCCGGGGTTCAACAGGCAAGGTGGCGGATATCTTATGCCAAATTCTATAAAGAATGAATGGATATCAACAGATCCTAAAAAGCACGTGGAAATAATGAGCTCAGCGAATAAGGCTCATAACGGGGACCTTATCCCATTAATAAAAATGATAAAATGTTGGAACAGAAGCCATAGTAAATTTTTTAGATCGTTTCATTTGGAGGTTTTGGCTTTAGAAATTTTAAATAACGTTACAATTACTGATTTTTCGTCCGGCGCAAGATACTATTTTGATAAAGCTAGAGAAAAAATAAAACTTAAAAATTTGGATCCAGCTGGTTATGGTGGCGATATAGGAGGGTATATAAATACTCAGGAAAAAATAGATGAAGCTGTTAGTAAATTTCAACTAGCATATGAGCGGGCATTAAAGGCCGAAGATTATGCGACTCGTGGCTATACACAGTCCGCAATAGATATGTGGATTAAAATATTCGGAGATTATTTTCCCGCCTATGGCTAAAAAACAACCCACAACTTCTGAGAAATCAGTTTCAAAAACAAAAGAGGAAATCATCAAAGAAGCAAAACGCATTGAGGAGGCTCTTTTGTTTTCGTCAAAGGGCCATTTCGTATCAGCAACGATTTGGAGTAATTTTCATTATTTGGTTGGTATTCCTATGGTAGTGCTATCGGCAGTAGCCGGTGCTTCTGCTTTGGCTCAGTTTGACTCGACTCATTTATACTCTGGTATAGCTTCAATTATTGTCGTAGCTTTATCTGGCTTGTTAACTTATTTAAATCCCAATGAAAAAGCGGCTAAACACCTAAGGGTGGGTAATGAATATGATTCGTTGATGAATAGAGTCAGGATATTTTGGTCAATTGATTGCTGGGGTTCTGAATCTGACCAAATTTTAACTAAACGTTTAAAAGATTTTTCTGAACAAAAAGGCAAACTTAATAAGGAGTGCCCGATAATTTCTGGTATGGCATATAAGTTTGCCAAAAAGGGTATCGAGGCCGGAGAAGGAGATTACGCAGTAGATAAAGAAAACGATAATAAGGCCGAGAGCAACCAAAACAAGCCTTGAGCAATTTTTTGGGGTTTTGTGAAGGTTTTAGAAGGATGGTGAGGGTAAATACCGTTACGGGCGTTTGCACGGAGCTGTGTTGACATTTTTCTTAAATAGTATTAGAATTATACATCGTGGTTCATTGACAATTTCTCTTACATATAAATGGAGGAAATCCGATGGATACAATTCCAAACAGAAAGTATTTTGCGGAAGCTATGGTCGCCACCGAGAAAGAAGCAGAGCTAATGTCAGAAAATTTGGCATGGATGCCTGAAAACATTATCGATGCGCATGCGCACTGCAATCTTCCAGAGCATGTGATTGAAATTAGTCCGGAAGTCTATCATCACCCCATAAGTACATTTCCGAGTTTTACACTCGAGGATTCTTATGAGACGATTGGTAGTCTTTACCCGGGCAAAAAAGTCAGCACATTGCGTTTTGCCAATGCGTGGAAAGGAATAGACCATAAGGCCGCCAATGATTACCTCATCTGCAAAAACAGAAGTGGTGATGCAGTCGCCTTATATGGCATTCCGACGGAAGAAGGGTACACGACTGAGATGCTTGCCAGTGGGAAGTTCGTGGCTTTGAAGTGTTACCCAGCTTTTCTGAGCCCGCCAGCTCAAAAGATCTATCAGTATTTTACGCCAGTAATTTTGCGGCAGGCGGAGAGAATGGGAATTCCTATAATCCTTCACCTTCCGAGAATGATTACCGAGTGCGTAGACGACCTGAAGAATCTTTTGAATGATTTTCCAGATCTCACAGTGGTGTTAGCGCATTTGGGATTGCCATTGGTACCGGTGCCTGGTTTGGCGAGAGCATACGCTGAGATTGCAAAATACGAGCGGGTATCTATGGATACTTCCATAGTGCCATCCGCGGATGTCATGGAAATTGCAATATCGGAGTTCGGCCAGGACAGGATTATTTACGGCTCCGATGAACCTCTCAACCTCATACGCGCACAAGCTTACGAGCATCCTTCGCTTGGGCAGAGGTTTGCTACGGAGTACCCGTATCATTGGGTTTGTCCCGAAGAGCACGCGCAATACGGGCATCTCGCTAGAGGATGCCTAAGTTTGCACTGGCAGACTATCGTGGCCATAAGGATTGCCTTGGAAAAATTGTTTTCCAACGGTTCTCTGGCGGATGCAAAAGAAATGATTTTCTGCGCTAACGCCCGAAAAGTCTTTCGATTCTAACAACAGTTAAAGAAAGGATAAGCATATGAAGCCATCAGAATTGTCGTTGCTTTATAGCCATATTCAAAGCCGATTCTTGGGTGCTGTAAAAAGCGCTTTTGGAATCGACCTGGATGAAGTGTCGATTGTTTTTCCACCAGACGTTTCGTTGGGTGATTTCACTGTCGCATGTTTTGACCTTGCAAAAAAGGCCAAGACATCTCCGGCTAAAGCCGTTGAGAAAATCGCACAGGCGATGGGCGAAACCGATTTGATTGAAAAAGTTTCAGCTATCGGCCCATACGCGAACATCAAGATTCGTCCAGGTGTACTTTTCCGAACAATATGTGCGGAGATGGCATCGGACGAAAAATGGTTTGAGCCTACGGGAGAGAAGGTGATGGTTGAATACCTGTCTCCCAACACAAACAAACCAATTCATCTTGGGCATGCCCGGAATGGAATTCTGGGCATGGCTGTGTCCAACATGCTTCAAGCGGTTGGCCACAATGTAGTCAAGGCGAATTTGGTTAACGATCGAGGTGTTCCTATTTGTAAATCCATGGTCGCATACAAAAAGTGGGGCCACGGAGAAACGCCGGCGTCCAAGGGCATAAAAGGAGATCATTTTGTCGGAGACTTTTACGTTCTTTATGCTAAGGGTTCTGACAAAGACCCTTCGCTTGATGCCGACGTCAAGGAATGTCTGCTTAAATGGGAGGCAGGCGATCAGGAAACTGTAGCCCTATGGCGCCTGATGAACGAGTGGGTTTATGCCGGGTTTGAAAAGACGTATCACACGTTCGGTTTCGTTTTCGATGTAACGTATTACGAAAGCGAAACCTATCAGCTTGGCAAGGACATCATTCAGAAAGGCATCCAGTCCGGGGTGCTTGAACGCCTTGCAGACGGCAGCGTAGTAGCTTGGCTTCCAGTGGAGAAGTTCGGTAAAGATGAAGCTGGGAAACAACGGCTTGTTACGCTCGTTAGAGGCGACGGGACTAGCGTTTACATGACTCAGGATTTAGGTACTGCGGTACTGAAATTCAAAGGTCATGGGTTAACGCGGTCCATTCACGTCGTCGGTAGTGAGCAGAAACATCATTTTGCCTGCCTGTTTTTTCTTCTCGAGCAACTCGGTTTTTCTTCGGCGGGAAAGTGCTATCACTTGCCCTATGGGATGGTCTATCTTCCGGAAGGAAGAATGAAATCCCGCGAAGGCAAAGTGGTGGACGCCGACGATCTCGCAAAGGAAATGACGGAGCTTGCCCGAGAGGAGATTGCCAAGCGCGTTGATCAGTCTGTGCCGGAGGATGTTGTAACCCAGCGGGCGAAAAAGATTGGGATGGCCGCAATCAAGTTCTTTCTTTTGAAGGTGAACTCCGAGAAGGACATCTACTTCAACCCTAAAGAGTCACTTTCATTTGAGGGGAACACCGGCCCATACTGCCAGTATGCCTATGCTCGTGCGAAAAGCATACTCTCCAGGAAGGAAGCGCTGGATATTATTGATAGCGAAGCCGAGCCAGATTTCTCGCTCTTAGGCGAGAAAGAAGAGCTTCTGATTGCACGGTCAATCATGCAATTTCCGCAGGCCCTTAAGGATTCTGCAGACGAGTTGAATCCCTCTGTGTTGTGTGACTGGACTTACAATGCCGCCAAAGCATTCAATCAGTTCTATCACAAACATATGGTGATCCACTCGGAAGTTTCTCCTGATCTGGCTTTGGCGCGGATTAAGCTATTGAAGGTTTTCTGTGCCACCATTGGGTACAGTTTGAACCTTCTTGGCATAGAAACCGTAGACGAAATGTAAGAGACAACAAAAAAGGCCTGTTTGCATCGTGCAGCAGGCCTTCTTTTTTTACTTATATTTTCTTTTCATTCCGTCGTAGCAGATAGTAAATTGAGGATATTTTTTTACTAAATCCTTATGACTTAATCCGTGATATGAGCCTATTCCGGTTAGGATTATTTCATGAGCTGATATTTTGGATAGGAATTCGGCAAACTGGTTATTTTTAAGATGTGTTGCGTCATCGCTGATATCAGATCCGAGATATGTGGAGTCCAGTATCAACACATCTACGCCCTTGATGGCTTGGGACGTTTGTTCAGAGATGCTGTATAGGTCTGGCAGATAAACAATTTTTTTGGCGCTGTCTTTGTCTTCCAGGATAAATCCGTCTGTTTTGTCCACGTGATTAACTGCGATAGGTGTTATTTTTAAGTTATCTATTTCAAAAGGCTTGTACGATTCAAATGTTATGAAATTAACAGGAATGTGGTTCATGCTAGAATCGTACCATTTTTTGGTCGATTCGTTGCCATAAACCGTAAGGCGATTTTTTTCCGCGTACCAGCTAATATCTAATAGTCCAAAAAAATGATCCCAATGCCAGTGCGATATCAAAATGGCATCTGGCTTCTCAATCTTAAATTTCCAAGATTGCAGCCTAATATCAGGAGTCGCCTCAACGATTATTTTTTTATTGTTCTTTGTTGTAATTAAAAGCGACGTTCGGAAGCGAAAGTCTTTTGAATTCCATTTTACTTTTTTACTAATTTTGTCTTCGCAGAAGGGAGCTGGAATCCCTTGCCAGCAACCGCTTCCTAAAAAAGTTAAATTAAACATATTATTTTAAAACTTGTAAATTGTTTAATATTAGTATATAATAGAATCTATCCTTTGTAAAGGGATAGATTCTCGCAACTGTTGCGGGAATGGCTATTTGACAATCAAACAACCCGAAGAAAGGGGACTACCATGTACACCAACATTCTTGAGCATGCGGCTTCTTTCGCCAGCCACCTCGAATCTAACATCGAAATAATCCATGCAGTCTTGCGCAAGTATCAAAGCAAGCAGGTTGTTGATGATGAGATTCAAAGGTCGGTAGATGTATTGAGAAATCTTTCCGATGTCGGCCGTTATTTTGTGCGACCATTTCTATCCGAGAGCACTGCTGTGTTCATGCCACTGAATTTACCGCTTTATTCCTTTGTTCTGTTTGGAGCGATGCCAGCTTATCAATCTGCGTCGCTTACCATCAGGGCTCCGGAGAGAATGCGGGAAGTCTTTCAGGAATTGGCAGAAAAAATGGCTCTTAAAAGCCATTATCCCAACATCCAATTTTTTCAAGGATCAAGGGAACGCTTCATTTCGGACGTCTGCCGATCGGCCACGGTTGTTATTTTTACGGGCAGACAGGAAAATTTTCTGCACATCCAAAAAGTGTGCGGGAAAAACACACTCGTTCTTTACAACGGCGTGGGACACAACCCTATTGTTGTAACGCCGAGTGCGGATCTTGATCTCGCAGTCAGGAAAACTCTGCACGTAAAATTGTTCAACAATGGCCAAGACTGTGCTGGACCTGACAGTATTTTGGTGCACAGTTCTGTCGCAGATGGGTTTATGAGCCGGCTTCTGGCTGAACTGAAAAAAGTCCGTTGTGACGCTTCGTATGCGAATGACGAAGTGGTAATCGGACCGTTGTTTGAGATTTCTTCCTTGCCACATTTCGTCCATCTTGTTTCTGAAATGCGTAGTAAGGGGGCGGTCATAACTCACGGCGGGCAAATCGACCTGGCTAACAATCTGGTTTTCCCTTGTGTGGTCAGAACCACGCTTCGCCAGTTGCAGAATTTTACGGAGATTTACTCTCCACTATTCTGCGTGGCGGAATACGAGCGCGATTCTGAGCTGTCACTTTACTTTGATGACCCTAACTCTCGCTATCAAAGCAACGAAATGTATATTTCGTTGTTCGGCGAAAGCGAGAGTGTTGCGAACGCACGTGGAAGTATAGTCCTAAAAAACTGCACAATACACGATGCTGAGCGAGGGGTTTGCGAGTACGGGGGATACAGCCCGGGCGCTTCTCAGGTGTCATATAGGGGTATGCACATTTCAAAACCCCTTCTGATACCAAGGGAGATCCACAATTTCTTGTCGGTCGCGGGCCAGAATCTTTTCAGCAAGGCTCCGAAGATAAAGGGTGACCATGATCAGCAGATTATTGCCGCCGATTTTCAGGAGAATGTCCGGCGTATATTCGGAGATCAGTTGATGTTCGCCTATATTTTCGGCAGTTTCGCCACTAGGCGCGACAAAAGGCATTCTGACCTCGATACACTCGTATGTGTTAAGAGCAGGAGTGCTAAACACATTGATGAGTATCTAAGCTGGGTATTTGATACGCATGAGATGTTCGGACGAATCCCGGACTTCAGGTATCCAGCAGAGATAGTAACGATGGATGAGCTGCAGGCCGCTGTGAAACTGTTGCCCGTTTTGGAACTGTCTGCAACCAAAAACAGTTCTAGCGCATATGACGCTATGGTTTGGTGCCATTCGCTGTCTCAGCCATGGGTAGGTGAATTGTTACCCGAAAATGTGCCGCCTGAATGGAAGCAATTGTTCCCGGCACACGGATGTCGCTTATTGCGATCATTCCTGGGTGACTTGGAAAAAACGGTGTTGTCCGGGTCATTTCCGCCACTTCGGGCGGAAACTTATGAGATTCCGAGGAAGGAACCAGAGGTTTCTCATTTCATTGACAACCTGAAGGGAAGAGGACTGCTGAATATTCTGAAAATGATTCCGTTTGACGAGCAACCTGCGTACGCAGATATCGTGCTAAGGTTGGTTGCACAAAGGGAATTCATTGGAAGGAAGTTTTTTAGAAAAGGATGTACTGATCATCTTTACGATCCTTACTTTCGTTTCGGAGTTGTCGCCGATTGTCCGGCAACCTAGTCTATCGGCGGGAGCAAAAAGCCCCCGCCTTTTTTATTTCAATTTTAGGCTATGCAAAGCTATTATTTTTTGATAAAATAAATTATAAATTAAAGTTAAAATGGATGTAAAAATATTATTTGCTATATTTTCTGTTGCTGCCGGAATGGCAGCTTTTTTGCCATACCTGAGGGATATTTTTTCCCGTAAAACAAAACCTCATGCTTATACTTGGTTTATCTGGGCGATAACACAAGGTACCGCAACTTTAGGAATATATTATGGGGGCGGTAGCTGGGGAGGATTAGAACTAGCAATAGGAACAGTGTTTGTTGTAAGTATTTTTTTATTTTCTTTAAGATATGGAACTAAAAATATTACTAAAACCGATACAATTATTTTAATATTAGCACTTATCGCTATTTTATTTTGGTGGCTATTGAAGAAACCATTAATTTCAGTATTAATGGTTTCTTTTATAGACATACTGGGTTATATTCCAAGCTTTAGAAAATCATATAAAGACCCCTGGGATGAGACATTGATTTCATGGATTTTATTCTCGGTGTCAGATATTTTTTCCATTTTAGCTCTTAGCAAATATAATCTATTAACAGCGTCTTATCTGATATCTATAGGGATCGCAAATATTTGCCTCTTTATTTTTTGTTTTTCAAGAAGATATTTTGTTCGTAAGCCGATTGAATAAAAATTTGACAATACCTTATTATTTTGGTATAGTAAGAACAAGTTAAGTTGGGAATGTTTCCCAGCTGATCGCCCTTTGAAAAGTGAATCTACTAATGAAAGGAGAGGTTATGGCTACTATTCTGCTGACCGGCGTAACCGGTGCGGTGGGATCGTGCTTGGCGCCTCTCCTGAAAGAGAGAGGGCACAAGCTGATCTGTCTAGTCCGAGGCAACAATCCTGTTGCTCGGCTTCAAAAAGCTCTGGGAAACGCTGATGACATTGCTGTTTTTAACGGCGACGTTACTCTGCAAAATCTCGGAGTCTGCGACTGTGAATCAAGACAATGGCACGGCAGAATTGACAAGGTTTTTCATTGCGCTTCATCGATTAAGTTTGATGAGGCACTTGCAAGGGAAATAACCTGCGTCAACGTCTGCGGAACTAAAAACGTGTTGGACTTTGCAAGGAATATGAGAATTCCAGAAGTCCACTACGTTAGCACGGCCTACGTTGCTGGCGATGCCGAAACTTTCAGCGAATCCGACACGGACATCGGGCAGAAATGCAGGAATGTTTATGAACGGACGAAGTTGGAGGCCGAAAAGCTGGTGAAGAACTGGATGCATGGAAAGCATTCCATTTACAGGCTTGGTATTGTGGTTGGCGACACAGTTACTGGCTACACGCCATTCTTTAACGGGTATTACGGTTTTTTGGGAAGTGTTTGGCATTTGAGACAGAGTTTTGTTTCTATGTCAGAACACCGATTGGGAGAATACGCGAGTAATGGAATTGCTCTTTCCGCAGACGGGATGCTTCGGCTTCCAATTTACGGAAAATTTTCTCTCACATCTACTCTCAATATTTTACCCGGCGATTGGGTTGCGAGAGTGTTAACCGAACTCGTTGAAGTCTCGGCAAGCGGACAAGTATTTCATGTGGTGCATCCAAGACCTCCGAAAATTCGTTGGTTGAACGATGTTTCACTGGAACACTTGGGCATAGTCGAGTTTCGCTATGGAGACTCTCCTGATTTTGATCCGAAATCATTACTCGGAAGATTTCAGAGAATCTTCGACCGAAGCACAGCACAGTATCTTCCCTATATCACTCGTGAAACGAAGTTTGCAGTGTCGAATCTGCCGAGTGTACTGGGAGGAAGCTATGTGTCGCCTCCGGACGTGGACGAAATGTTCGTCGCCAAACTGATGGGCTACGCAAAGTCCGTTAATTTTGGTAAGGACTAAAACCCAAAGCGGTGGAACGGACTTCCGTTTCACCGCTATTTCTTTGAAAGGAGAATCAAGCATGAAAGCATACGTGCAGAGAGTTGATAAACGGCTTGAGCCGTTTGATGAACCTGCGCGCGATTGTTTGGTTCTGAATCAGACAATCGCAGAAACGCAGGTCAAAATCCTTGCAGAATCAGGAATGGAAGTAGTTTCTGTTTCTGATGCTTCGCAGGTTTCCGACCCGAACGAGCACATTGTGCTTGCAGATAATTTGTACTTCACGCCGGAATTATTAAAGGAGTTCGTTGAGCGATCCCGGCGAGAAGGCGGAGTAACAGTTTGTTCCTTAAAGAACGGAGTAACGACGCTTCGTACAGCAACAAGTGTTCAGGATGTTAAGACTTGTCAGGATCACACGGAATATAACCTGCGTTATTTTCCGAAATCCGGACGCGGAAAGAATCTGCGGGCCGTAGTGATCGAACCTGACAAGTTTTCTGCTTCGGTTGCAATACCTTGCCATATGTGTGGGGCAGAAAAATATCTGGTTCCGATGACCGAAAGGTTTATCGCTCAAATTGACCACTGGGTTAACTTATGGGTGATAAACATTGTAGCGATTCTGGCCGGTGGAGCGAGATTGCAGAAAAGCCCAAAAGCAAAACTACTTTTCCTCGCCTTGAAGGCACGGTCTTTCAACAAGTGGAAGATTTTGTGCCAGCTTAACAATATCGGCAAGAACTGCGACATTCACCCCACGGCCTACGTGGAAGGAAGTGTCATCGGCGACGGTGTTACTATCGGAGCCGGAGCAGTTGTGCGAGAGTCAGTAGTTGGAGAAGGTTCTTTTATCGGCAACGGAGTTATCGTTGAGGAATCAGTGATCGGAGAGGGAAGTTCAATCCTCAACGGCCACATCCTTTATTCGGTTCTTTACCCGCAAAGCTTCTCGGTAGCCGAAATGGTCTCCGCAAGCCTTGTGGGCAGAGATACGTTTATGGGATTGAATTCCACGCTGACCGACTTTCGCCTCGACGGAAAGAGCGTCACTGTTCTCAAGGACGGAGTTGCAGTGGACAGCGGTAACACCTTTCTCGGTTCGTGCCTCGGGCATGGAGTTTATCTCGGTTCCGGATGCATTGTTGCTCCGGGAAGATTAGTCCCAAATGGTCTACGCCTTGCAGCGTGCAAGGAGAAAACCATATGGGAAGGTTCCAACGGCCAAGTCCAAAATGATTTTAGACTGGTCGCAAAGTGAACAACGCCGTTTCAGACACCGCTCTGGAACGGCTTTTTTATTTTTTTAATTAGCGTTATAATAGTTGTAATGAATGCTTTTGCAATCGCGGGATTATTTTTTGTAGCCATTCCCTCAATTATTGTGGGACCTTTTATATTAATAAAAGGAAGAAAAAAGGTTCACTTGCTTTGGGCCGCTTTTTTGTCAGCAGTCGCATTATGGGGGATTGGAATGTTTAAAATTGGCACTACGGCGAATATTGTGGATTCTCTTTTTTGGTGGAAAATTGCTGAAATCGGAGTTATTTTTATCCCCGTATTTTTAGTTCATTTCGTAATCAGTTTTTTGGAGCTAAAAAGAAAAATATTTCTAATTTTATTTTATATTACAACGGCATCATTTTTATTTTTCGATATATTTACGGATCTCTTTATCAAGAATTTATATTTCGCCTTTAACCAATTTTATTACATTTCGTCGACTCCTCTCTACACCATTTTTATTTGCGTATTCGTTGCCTCTGTTGTTTATGTATTATTTGAATTGGCGAGAGCTTATAAAAAAACTACCAGCATTGTAAGATATCAAATAAAATATCTTATGATAGCTTTTTTCGTAGGATTCAGTGGCGGAATAACTTCTTATCCGCCTGTTTATGGGTTGAACGTATATCCGGCTTGGAATGCAACAATATTTGTTTCTGTATTGATGGTTGCTTATGCTATTTTGCGTTACCGCTTTATGGATATTCGTATAGTGGTCAGAAAAACTGTTATTTATTTTTTATCAGCTGCATTTGTTTACGGAACATTTTATTTAATCATTTGGCTGTATGATACTTTTTTTGGAAGCGTCTACACAAATGCGGCATATCTTTCTGGCTTAGTTATAGCTCCTTTATTTGTGGGACTTTTTGTTTGGTTTAATACTAAAATTAAAGGCGTTGCAAATAAATACCTCTTTTTCAGCTTATATAGCAGTCAAGAGACAGTAGCGAAACTAACCGATGAGCTTACAAATTCAATTGATTTAAATAAAATTGTTGACTCAATAGTTAACAGCATAAAAGATGCAATGCAATTGGATAGGGCAGGGATTCTGTTGATTGATCAGAACGGAGAAGTAATAAAATACAAAATTGCAAAAGTGATTGGCTTTAATGAAAATAATGGAATTAGTTTAGTGCAGGATAATTTTTTGACTCGTCATCTTGAAAAAACACAAAAGCCACTGGTCAGGGATGAGTTGCAAATGATTTCAAAAGATTCAAGTAACGTTAATGATAAACAAAATTTTGACCAGCTCGCAGAAAATATGAAACACATCGAAGCCTCGTTATGCCTGCCCATGATAATTTCAAGCAAATTGATTGGAATAATTGTTTTGGGTTCAAAGATTTCCGGCGATGCTTACACTAGCGATGACCTGAATCTTTTAAATACATTATCAAAGCAGGCTGCAATTGCCGTGGACAATGCACGATTATACAAAGAAGTTCAGGATTTCAATAAAACTCTTCAACAGAAAGTGGACGAACAGACAAAAAATATAAAAGAAGCATATGAGGTTGAGAAAAAAGCTCACGAAGAATTAAAGTTGTTAGACCAGAATAAAACAGAATTTATGTTGGCGACTCAGCATCATCTTCGCACTCCATTATCCGTGAACGCCGGATTTATAGAACTTTTGTTAAAAGGCCAGTTCGGTAAAATTCCGGTGAAAATAAAAAATATTATTTTGAATCTGCAAGAATCAACCCAAAAAGAAATAAGTGTGGTGAACGAACTTTTAGATGTTTCAAGCTACCAGCTGGGAAAGCAGATAATACATTTGGAACCGGACGTTGATATGGAAATATTAATGAACGAAACTTTAAAAGATTTAATAACTGAAGCAGAAAAGAAGGGGCTGTATCTTAGATTTGAAAAACAAGACGCTGTGACAAAAATTCCGTGTGATCGCACAAAGATAAAACTTGCGCTTACAAACGTCATAGACGACTGCGTAAAGTATACTAAGCAGGGAGGCATAACTGTGATTTTAAAAACACAAAATAATAAACTTTTGATAGTAATAAAAGACACTGGAATGGGGATAAATAAAGATCAAATCCCAAACTTATTCAATCAAACATTTCACAGGGGCGAAGAAGCTCAAAAAGTATTTGCAGTAGGTAAAGGCCTCGGACTTTTTCTTTCAGGCAAAATCATTGATGGACATCACGGCAGAATTTGGGTAGAATCAGAAGGTGAGGGTAAGGGAAGCACATTCTATATTGAGCTTCCAGTCAATGCTGAACCTCAAACATCAGAACAATCCATTAAATAATTAAACATTACTAATATAAGGTAAATAATAAAAATATGGAAAAAACAGAGAAAAAGCATATCTTATGGGTCGAGGACGACAAAATGTTAGTCGACCTTTATACAGACGTGATTGGCGCGATGAAAGGCGTAGACGTTGAATTTATGCAACTTGGCCAACTGGCTATAAACAGAATAAAAGACATAGAAGCCGGAAAGGCGAAAAAGCCTGACTTGGTTATGCTCGACCTTTTATTACCGGATATAAACGGAAACAAGATATTAGAGTTTATACGCCAAACACCTTCAACAAAAGACATATCAGTATTTATTCTCACGAACTATGGTGGAGAAGAGATGGAAACTGAGCTTACAAAAAATTTAGATGCAGAAAAATACTTAGTAAAAACCGAATACGGTCCGCTCAAACTAATGCCGATAATTAAAGAAAAATTAGGTTTGAAGGAATAAAATATAGAAATTAAGGCTCCGACCACAAGTCGGAGCCTTTTGCGACTATGCTTGACTTGTATAGGAAGGTCTGGTAATGTCAAGCATAAGAGAAAATTAATCAAATATTAACCATTTCCCGAAAGGGGGCGTGTGGCAGGCAAAAACCTGTTGACACGGCTGCATCAGTGGTATAATAAATAGCAAGAGGAGTAATCCTCGCGTCGTTAATTAACGGCAAACTACTTACGCCACTCGCATGCAGCCAGTGGCGTTTGTGGTTTATGAAACTATCAAATGCAAAAATTGATTGGATTGCATGGATTATTAACGGCCAGTATGGCTGTTTAAAAGACTTTTACATTTTGTTGCCAGAAAGAGAAAATATTCAAATTAATAAGTTAGTTGTGCCGCCGCTGTAAAGCTGGCGGCTTTTGTTTTATGAAACTGTATGATGCGATAAAACAATTTAATCAATGGCGGGCGCTGAAGGTAAAACGCATAGACGGATATGACCTTGATTTAAGGCAGTTTTGTATATTTGTAGGAAATAAAGAAATTGAAGATATTGCCATTGAAGAAATAACAGATTGGTTGGGTCGATATAAAAGTCTTGGATTTCAAGCATGGACAGTATTGAAAAAGGCAATGGCTTTGCGAAAATTCTTTGAGTATTATGGCAGGATGAAATATGACGTACTTGATTATTGGCTAATACCAATGCCAAGAAAAGAGTTCACAATGCCTCGGGTCTGCACGGAGCAGGCGTACAAAAAACTCTTAAGCGTCATACCAATCAAGACCACGGCTTATTATCACTTCCGAAACAGATGCCTGATAAACCTTGTTTGGGATACGGGGGCAAGATTAGGCGAAATTACAGCACTGAATGTTGGCGACGTGGATCTAAAAGATAGATCAATAATTATCAAAACAGAAAAAAGCAGGGGAATGAGGCCATTCAGAAAAATACACTATGGAAGCGAATCGGAGGTGTCGCTTAAAAAATGGCTGAAGTCCCGCGCACACATTGCATTAGACTATGATTTACCGGAACCGGATGCCCTATTTATCGGGTTAAAAGCCACTGGTGGCAAGAGATTGGCGACTTGTGCGGCAGGCGAAATATTTAGGAAGTATTCAAGAAAGGCCGGATTGCCGATTGTGAACGCACATTCGTTGAGACATCACTTCGGAACAGATATGGCAAAACGAGGATTCAATAATTCTCTAATCTCAGAAGCATTAGGCCACAGCCAGCTCTCATCATCTTTTCAGTATACACAAATTCAGAACGAAGATTTGAGTGTAGCTTTAAGAAAAAGGCTTAGATAAATTTACTAGGAAAAACAATTTTTTATAAGGAAAGTTGTTTTTTGATTTGACACGGCTCTTTGGGTGAGTATAATTATATTAATCGGACAGACATTTTAAAACTTGAGGCAAAAAGTATACATATCGGTAATTAAATTTATCGCCTGGACTGCGAGAAACATGGGAGTAGAGGTAAAAGAATAAATAACACGTAAATTTTAAAAATCAACCCTAAAATGGGGTTGATTTTTGTTTTGGCAAAATGGTAGAATAACAAAACATAATTAACTCATAAAAAGTATATGCAGGAAGTAACACAATTGCCAAAGAATGTTAATGAAAAGCCAGCAAGGCCGTCTAAAGACCAGTATTATTTAACTATTGCTAAGGAAATTGGTGCTAGAAGCACTTGTTTTAGGCACCACATGGGGGCAGTAATTTTGAAAGAAGATCAAATTATTGCTGCAGGATATATTGGCGCTCCAAGAAAAACAAAAGACTGTTTAGAGAGAGGAGAATGTTTAAGGGACAAACTAAAAATTCCTCATGGCACAAGGTATGAAATTTGCAGGTCTGTGCATGCTGAGCAAAATGCCATTATTAACGCTTCTAGGGCCGGAGTTAGTCTTTTGGGTGGAGACATGTATATGCACAGCACAAACCCCAAAACTGGTTTAGCCAACGATGCTTTGCCATGTTTCTTTTGTAAAAGAATGATTATTAACTCGGGCATGAAGAGGGTTATCGCGGGCACCAAAGAAGGGGGTATCAACATATTTTTGGTAGATGATTGGGCCAAAGAATGGAAAGAAAATGATATTGTTGACGACAAACAACAATATGGAGCAGACCAAAACGTAAGAGATGGCTTAGGCGGGAACCCAGTTGGAAATAATTGTGATAATTGCGGTTAAAATGAGCAAATTGGTAAAAATAAAAAGATTTGATAAAGACATTCCATTGCCCGCATATAAAACAAAGGGCGCAGCTGCCTTTGATTTATGCGCTAGAAACAGTGTGCAGATTCCCCCAAAGGAATTGGGATACATTCCTTTGAATGTCGCGATAGAAACTCCACCGGGATGCTTTTTGTTAGTTGCCCCTCGGAGTTCAACGCATAAAAAGGGGCTGATTATGGCAAATAGCATAGGTATAGGCGACCCAGATTTTTCCGGAGACGCAGATGAGTATCACGCCGTTTATTATAATTTTACAGACAAGTCTGTTTTGGTAGAGCGAGGGGAAAGAATTGCCCAAGCATTAATTATAAAAAGAGAAACGATACGATGGAAGGAAGTAGATAAAATGGAGAATAAAACTCGCGGAGGCTGGGGGACGACTGGAAAATAAAAACAATATTTATTTATAATACAATCTATGGCAGAGAAATTTTTAAATGATTATCAAGAATTTTGTAAAACTATTACTAAAAAATTTGATGACCCCGAAAAAGAGATGATGACCTGGGGATTGGGAATAAGCGGCGAGGCTGGTGATGTTGCGGGCTGTATAAAGAAAACATGTTCACAAGGAGATGACCAAAAAGCTGGCATAAGAGAAAATTTGGGGGACGTTTTATGGTATATTGCGGCGATATGTAATACCTACGGGTGGAATTTAGAAGATATTTTTAGCGAGAACGTATCTAAACTAAGAAAAAGATATCCAACAGGATCTTTCCGTGAGCAAGACATAGCCAGAAATAATGTTAGGATTGATTGGAACGAAAAAAAATAACAAAAATTATATTTGAAAAAATGGAAAAAATATTAATAGGTTTAGTGGGTGAATTAGGGTCTGGCAAAGACACATTTTGTAAATACATTAAAGAAAATTATCAGAAAGTCACTATTTTGAAATTTTCTGACGCACTTTTTGATATTTTAAGAATGTTTTTTGACACGGTAAGCAGAGAGGATTTGCAGTGGCTCGGATTAGTTTTAAAGCAAAAATTTGGATTTGATATTTTAGTTCGGGCGCTTGTTAGAAGGGCAAACAGCATACCAGAAGGAATAATTATTTTAAACGGAGTAAGGGAGGAAGATGAAGCAAAAGCCATCAGAGGAGCTGGAGGAAAAATTGTTTATATAACTGCCGGCCAGAAACTAAGATGGGAAAGAGTAAGCGTTAGAGGTGAAAAAGCAGATGATAATGCGCCGTTTGAAAAGTTTGTAGAATTGGAAAAGGCCACGGTTGATATGCACATTACGGAAATAGGTAAAACCGCTGAATTCAAAGTAGAAAACAATGGAACTAAGGAGGATCTTGGAAAACAAATCAAAAATTTAATCGAGACATTAAAAAATGGCGAAAGGTAAATTTTTTGTTTTTGAAGGAATAGACGGATGTGGAAAATCAACGCAGACAAAACTGTTAGCAGAGTATTTTAACAAAAACGGGTATCAGGTAGAAAAAATTGATTTTCCCCAGCACGGGCAAAGATCTTCGGCTATGGTTGACGACTATTTAACCGGAAAATATGGAAGCTCGGAAGAGGTTGGGCCATATGTTGCATCTATTTTTTATGCTACCGACAGATACGACGCTAGTTTTAAAATAAAAAAATGGATAGACGAGGGCAAAATTGTAATATCAGATAGATATTTAGTTTCAAATATCGGGCACCAGGGAGGCAAACTATTGAAAAACCCTTCGGCAGGCTCAGGGCAGGGCAAAAAAGACTGGAAAAAATATGTTGATTGGTTGTATAATTTAGAATATAAAATTTTTAACATACCAAAGCCAGACTACACCTTTATTTTAAAAACATCTCCAGAATTTTCTTTAAAACTTGCGCACAATATATCTGATAAAGATAAACAAAAAAGCAGGGTGGCTTATTTAGGAGATCATAAAAAACAAGATATTCACGAAAAAGATAGAAATCATTTAGCTAACGCTTTAAATTCATATTTGCTGGCTGCCAAAAAATTTCCAAAAGATTTTAAGGTAATAGAGTGTCTAGACAAGAGCAATTTGTTGTCGCCAGATATAATCAGCCAAAAGATAATTAAGGTTATTGATAAAAAACTATAAGGTAAAAACTATGAAGATTTTACAAAACCAAGGAAGTTTTAAAATTTTGGCCTTAATGATGGGTTTGAATGGAGAAAATCCCCTGCAACTAATTGAAACCGCTGGTAGAACAGCTTACCAGAGTCGCGATAAAATAACCAACGAGTCGGCTACAAAATTTGTTGAAATTTTAAGAAAAAGAGGGCACGAATCTGTGTTGGAGCACTCGTGCATGATTGTTGAACTTAATGGAGTTTCTCGGGGGCTAACGCATGAATTAGTTAGGCACAGAATTGCTTCATTTACACAGGAGTCAACAAGATATGTTGATGAAAAAGATTTTATTGTTATAGCGCCCCCAAGCAAAAATTTAGAGGAGAAATTGATCGAGGTTAAGGTGCCTGGGGTAGAAAATGCTGTCAAAATATCTTTTAACGATTTTGTTAATGTAAATGAGCAAATGTATAGGGGTTTAAGGCAAATTGGTTGGCTTCCTCAAGATGCAAGGCAAATCTTACCAAACGGCATAGAAGCTCAAATTGTTGTAACGGCAAACCTTAGAGAGTGGAGGCACATATTAAAAATGAGGTGCGCCATAGACGCCCACTGGGAAATTAGGGATGTAATGGTAAAATTACTTAAAGAGTTAAAACAGAGGGTTCCTGTAATATTCGACGACTTCGTGATAGCAGCTGACGGACTAAGCGCGACGTTGGTTAAGGCAATCGATAAATAAATTTATGTCATACAAACCAACAATTGGATTAGAAATACATGCAGAGCTAAAAACAAATACAAAGATGTTTTGCTCTTGCAAAAATGACCCCGATGAAAAGCGGCCAAATTTTAACATTTGCTCCGTTTGCACAGCTCAACCAGGAACTCTGCCCGTTGCCAATGAAGAGGCCATAAAAAAGGTTATAAAAACCGGGTTAGCTTTAAATTGCAAAATTGCAGAAAACTCAAAATTTGATAGGAAAAATTATTTTTATCCTGATTTGCCAAAAGGATATCAAATTTCGCAATATGACCAGCCTCTTTGCGTTGGCGGATATTTAGAAATAAACGGCAATCCTTCGACAGGCTCAGGACTAAGAAAAATAAGAATAACAAGAATACACCTAGAAGAAGATACGGGGTCTTTGGCGCACCCCGAAGGAGCTGACTATTCGTTGGTTAATTTGAATAGAGCTGGCATTCCATTAATGGAGCTTGTGACAGAGCCAGACATAACCTCTGGAAAAGAGGCCCGCGAGTTTGCCACAGAGTTGCAGTCAATTTTAAGATATCTCGGAGTTTCTGACGCAAACATGGAAAAAGGGCAGATGAGGGTTGAGGTAAACATAAGCATAAGCAAAAGCAAAAAGTTAGGCACAAAAGTTGAGATTAAAAATTTAAACTCGTTTAAGGTTGTAGAAAAGGCGGTTGATTTTGAAATTAAAAGACAGGAAGAGCTTTTAGACGCTGGAGAAAAAATTGTTCAAGAAACAAGGGGTTGGCACGATAACAAAGAAATTACATTTTCACAAAGAGAAAAAGAGGAGGCGCATGACTACAGGTATTTTCCTGAGCCAGACTTGCCTCCAATGCAATTTAAAGAAGAATATATTATTAATATAAAAAAAACCATGCCAGAATTACCTGAAGAAAAAAGACAAAGGTTTAAAACAGAATATAATTTAGATGACGCCTCAATAGAATTTTTTGTTGCTAATAAAGATTTAAGCGGATATTTTGAAAATGTGGTTTCAGAATTTGAGGAATGGCTTTGTGCAGAAAGGGGCAAAGACAATCTTCCAAAAGGCGAAGAAAATAAAATACATAAATTATTGGCCAATTATTTAATATCTGACGTGCAGGGGTTAATGCAGGGAAAGGAGTTTGTTGCAAAAGGATTTAAAATTACTCCAGAAAATTTTGCTGAATTTGTGAAGATGATATATAAGAATGAAATTTCAAGCAAGGTTGCAAAAATGGTTTTGCTAGAAATGTTTAATACAGGAGAAGACCCATCGAACATTGTTGATGAAAATAAGTGGAGGCAAATGTCTGACGACTCTGAGCTTAGCAAAATTATAGAAGGGGTAATATCTAAAAACCCTAAAGCAGTAGACGACTATAAGGCTGGCAAACAAAACTCGTTACAATTTTTGGCTGGCCAAGTAATGGCAGTTACGCGCGGGACAGCTAATCCCGATGCCGTTCAGAAGATTTTAAAAGAGATTTTGTCTAAGTAGGGTCAAATAAAATTACTCTTGATAAAAAGCACTTTTTGTGTTAGTATTTTTTTGTGTGCAGCAACTTAACATTTCATTCCCTTAAATGAGGAGAAGCAACATGCCGGATATGAAGACGAAGTTCTTCGGAAGGTCGAAGCGATCGCTCGATAGCAAGCACAGGTTTACCGTGCCGCATCTGCTGCGCAAGTATCTTGCCGATGGCGCGCTTTTTCTTCTTTTTAATCCTGAGGATCAGGGAAAAGGTGTGCAAGCCTACTCTACTGAAAGCACAGATGTGCTTCCTGCAGAGAAGTTTGAGTTTTTGTTCTGTGCAGAACTAGACGGGCAGGGCAGAATTGTGATTCCGCCGGACATCTTCAAGGCCTTGTTTAAGGGTTACGAGTGGGTCCTTATAAGGGGGCTCAAGGACCATTGTGAAATTACGCCAACTCACGAGGCCCCGATCGACTAAGAGGGTTTTCCCTCTTCTTTTTTTATAAATTTTTTGTAAACCTTGAGCGCTTGTGAATAATTTTTAATCCAATTTATTCTTTTGCTTGGTTCACCGGAGCCAGAAGGCGAAGGCGGCTCACGTTTAAACCAGGTCATTTGCCTTTTAGCGTAATGCTCGGATTCTTTTTGTATATTATTTACCATCTCTTGATAGGAAGTTTTGTTTTGCAGGTATTGTGCGACAAATCTATATTCTAAGCCAAATTCTTCAAGCCGTTTCCATGACAAGCCTGAGGCGCGAAGTTTTTTTACCTCATTGATCATGGCGTTGTTTTTTAGCCTTTTTAGAAGGCGCTTATTTATTAGTTTTTTAAGCTCGGCTGGGTCTTTTTTTATGCCTAAAATTAGGGTGTCGAATCCGGCATCTTTTCGCTGTAAGGTCGCAACAGGGTGGCCAAGCTTTATGACAAGTTCTAGGGCCCTTATAACGCGGCGGGGGTTATTTTGGTCAATAGTACTAGCCCTAACCGGATCTAGCGTCTGAAGTCGTTTTGCTAGCTCTGGGAGGGGTTGTCGTTCAAGTTTCGCCCTAAGCTTCCAGTCTGGCTTTAGCTCGGGTATTACAATGCCATCAACAACTGCCTGTATATAGAAGCTAGTTCCGCCAACTAAAATTGGCAGTTTGCCTTTCTTTTGGATATTTTTTATTGCTTTAAGCGCTAACTTTTGGTATTGGGAAACCGTAAATCTCGTTTTTGGGTTTGCCACACTAAGCAAATGATGAGCAACTCCTTTCGTTTCTTTTTTAGTAACTTTGCCTGAGCCAATGTCCATTCCTTTATATACCTGTCTCGAGTCAGCCGAAATAATTTCGGCTCCCTTTATGCCGAAATCATTTCGCCCTGAGCGAAGTCGAAGGGCTAGCTTTACGGCCATGTCGCTTTTTCCCGAGGCCGTCGGCCCCAAAATTACTAAAAGTTTATTCATTTATAAGTCGGCCCCTTAGCGACCAAATTAGGGCTTCGGTTATTTTTACTTTAATAAATTTGCCAAGTAAGTTTTTGTCGGATTTTATTTGAACAGTTTTGTAATGTTCGCTTTTGCCATACCAAATATTTTCCTTGTTGCTGTCTATCAAAACAGTAGTTTCTTTGCCGACAAATTTTTTATTTTTTTCTAGTGCGGTTTTTTTTAATACTTCGTTTAAGGCCCGTTCCCTTCTCTTCTTTTCTTCAACCGAAACATTGTCTTTTAGTTTTGCAGCCGCGGTGCCAGCCCTTTTAGAATATTTGTTGATATAAACCATGTCATATTTTATGTCGTCAACGAGCCTTGCTGTGTTTTCAAATTGTATTTTAGTTTCTCCGGGGAAGCCAACAATTATATCGGTTGATAAACAAATGCCGGGGATTTTTTTTCTTAGAGCCTTTATTTTGTTTTTATATTCTTTGACCGTGTAGTGGCGGTTCATAGACTTTAAAACTTTATCATCACCAGATTGTATGGGCAGGTTTAAATATGGAGTGATATGCCCGCCTTCGGCCATGGCACTTATAACTTCATTATTAAAATCCTTTGGGTGTGAAGAGGTAAATCTTATCCAAAATTCTCCTGGAATATTGTTTACCATCTTTAAGAGTTTTGGGAAATCGATATCGCCATCTTTATAGCTGTTAACGTTTTGACCTAAAAGCCAAATTTCTTTATAGCCATTTTTAATTAGGCTTTTAACTTCAGAAATTATTTCTTTTGCTGGGCGAGAAATTTCTCTCTCTCTAACATATGGAACAACGCAATAGGCGCAAAAATTGTTGCACCCCGTCATAATTGGAACCATGGCGGAAAATTTTGAGGAATATTTTGGTGTTATATCTAAATAATTTTCATTATGTATTTTATGCTTTTTGCCTAAAATTTTTGGTATTTTTTTAATATCTTTAATATCGACAACGTGGTCAAAGCCTTCGGCAAATGCTCTTTTGTCTTTTTTTAAAACACAACCGGTTAAAATGGTTGTTAGTCTTGGATTAGATTTTTTAAAAATTTTAAACTTATTAGTAAGACCGTCTACACGATTAACAGCAGACTGGCGTATTGAGCACATTACAACCGCAATCAAATCAGCCTCGTTTATACTAGAAGTTTTTTTGTATTTAAGGCTCTCTAAAACCGCCGAAACCCTTTCAGAGTCCGAAATATTCATTTGGCAACCATAAACAATAACGTGGTAATACATAGAGCGAATATAACATTTTTTGCGTGTTTTGAAAAGCGTTGTACTTTGGCTATGCTAGTGCTAAACTTATATTAACAAACAAAATTATGTGTGGAATAATTGCTTATTTTGGTAACAAAAACGTAACACCCATTTTAATAGATGGGCTAAAAAAGCTGGAATACAGGGGATACGACTCCGCGGGAGTTTGTATCTTGAGCGAGGGAAACATCCGCTCTGCTAAGGTTAAGGGCAGGGTTTCTGAGTTAGAGAAAAAAGCAGAGGCTTTGGGCCAGGCTAACATTGGAATTGCTCATACAAGATGGGCAACACACGGCGAGCCAAGCGAAGTTAACGCTCATCCTCATTTTGATTGTAAAAACGAAATAGCAGTTGTACACAATGGAATAATCGAAAACTATAGCGCCTTAAAAGAAATTTTGGAAAAAGAGGGCCATAAATTTGTTTCACAAACCGATTCTGAGGTTGTGAGCCATTTGATAGAGAAGCTTTATGTTGATAACTTAGAGGATGCAGTTTTAAAAGCATTAAAATTGGTTGAAGGGACTTTTGGCATAGCTGTTTTGTGCAAAAAAGAAGAAAAAATTGTGGTGGCTAGGCGTGGTTCACCAATTGTTTTAGGCATAGGCGAAGGAGAAAACATCATTGCCTCTGACGCCGTGGCAGTTTTGCCTTTTACAAAAAAGGTTATTTATCTTAATGACAACGAGATGGTTGTGTTAACGAAGGATAAATATGAGATAAAAAATCTTGAAGGGCAAAATGTTGAAAAAGTCATCGACGAAATAAAGTGGTCAGCTGTTGAAATAGAAAAGAAGGGCTATAAACATTTTATGTTAAAGGAAATTTTTGAACAGCCAATTGCTGTTGAAAACACCTTAAGGGGCAGAATAGATAATGATTTAAACGTAAAGCTTAGCATAAACATTGATTTTAGCCAGATAAAAAGAATATTGATTGTTGCCTGCGGCACATCTTGGCATTCTGGTTTAATAGGAAAGTACTTAATTGAAAAAACAGCTGGATTTCCAGTTGAGGTTGATTATGCCTCAGAGTTTAGATATAGAAACCCTATTGTGGGCGAGGGCGATTTGCTTTTAGTAATTTCTCAGTCTGGAGAAACAGCAGATGCTTTAGCAGCCTTGCGGGAGGCAAAATTAAAGGGAGCTAAAACTTTAGGCATAATAAACGTAGTTGGTTCGACAATAGCCAGAGAAGTAGACTCGGGAATATATTTGCACGCTGGCCCAGAAATTGGAGTGGCCAGCACAAAAGCTTTCTCGTGCCAAGTGACTGCTCTATTGTTGCTTGCATTATTTTTAGCGCAGAATAATGGCAAAACTATAGAAAAAGAATTTTTTGACGAAGTGCGCGCACTGCCAGCTAGAATAAAAGAAGTTTTAGAACAAGCGAATGAAACTCTTTCGTTGGCGCAAAAATTTAAAGATAGCAAAAATTTTATTTATTTAGGCCGAGGATTAAATTTTCCGGTTGCGTTAGAGGGCGCTTTAAAGTTGAAAGAAATTTCTTACATTCATGCCGAAGGTTATCCTGCAGCTGAAATGAAGCATGGGCCGATAGCTTTGATAGACAGTGATATGCCCGTGGTCTTTCTTGCCACAAAAGACTATACCTATGGAAAGATATTGAGCAACATGGAAGAAGTTAAAGCCAGGGGCGGTCAGATAATAGCCATAGTCAACGAGGCTAGCAATGACATATTGAATTTAACTAAAAACATAATAGTGGTTCCACGATGCAGAGAAGAATTAATGCCTATATTAAATACAGTTCCTTTGCAGCTTTTGGCTTACCACATAGCAAACCTTAAGGGCATAGATGTTGATAAGCCAAAAAATTTAGCCAAGTCTGTAACCGTAGAATAAATATGTATAAACAAACTGCCCCGATGTACATCGGGGCAGTTTTTGTTTAGTTGGGCGGTTTTATTTAATGAGGCTCGATAAAATTTTAATAAGTTCTTCGATTTTCGAAATTAACTCTGCTCTTAGTTTTTCGAGTAGCTCGAGGTTGGCCCCCGAGTTATTGTTGCCGGAGTTTGGGGCGATATTTGTTGGTGACACTTGAATGTTGGCGTGTGAAGAAGTCGTTAAGCCGGCACTGTCTGTTACCGTAAATTTTACTGCATAAGTTCTAGCCGAAGAATACGAATGAGTAAAGGTTGAAGTTTGAGAAAAACGGTTAGAGTTTGTATCGTTTTTTGCTTCTGAGTTGTGGGCGGGACTATCTCCCCAGTCAATATAGTAACTAAGAGGTCCGTTTTCGGGGTCGCGAGCTACTATTGTCCATGTACCTATTTGTCCAACAGTTAGTGATCCGGGATCGTTAATGGTCTTTATTTCTGGCGGAAGGTTGCCATTATTTATTGGGAGAATTTTGAAATAGTTGTCGCTATAGTCTTTAGACGTTGCCCCATTTGATCCTACAACTACAATCACGATTTTATATTCTACGCCCGTAGTTTTTGTGTCAGTTAAATATAGGGGGTTATATGGGCCAGGATTGTCATAGTAAGTATTCGTGTCCCAAATGTAGCTTCCTGTATTTTTTGTGTTGGCGATATTAAAGGTTGTCCAGCATCCCACGATGTTTGGATCGCAGTATTTCGATGAATCATATAGCTTTATGTAAACAGTGTCTGAGGGTGAATATCCAGTTGTATCCCATGCGATGGTATTGTTTTGTTTAACATTCCATGTTTCGCCTCCGTTGGGTGATTTGACGGTAATAGATGGAGTTGGCTGAGCGGTACCAACTTGCACAGTCGAGGTTGTCTGCGTTTTTAGGCCAGCGTTATCTAAAACCGTAAATGTAATCTTATAAACTCCGGTTGAATAGTAAGAGTGGGTGAATGTAGATGTTTGAGAAGCGCCCGTAGAAGATTCCTTGCATGTATATGGATATTGACATGAAGGGTGGTCTCCCCAATCAACGGAATAGCTGAGTGATCCATTTTCTGGGTCATAAGCCTGTATCGACCAAGTTCCCGTTTGCCCAATTTCCAGTGAGGTCGGTGCCGTAACGCCACTTATGACTGGCGGAAGGTTGTTGCTAGTTGGCGTTGTGATTTTAAAATATGAATCGCTTGAGCTACAACGGCCAGAGTTCTGTGCACAAACCTGAACGGTATAAGAACCATTGGGGGCAGTAGTATGTCCTCCCGGCAAACCATTAGTCATATTAATTATGCTGTAGACGCTGCCGACCTTCCAAGAATAAGAGTTTCCACTTATTTTGGAGGCTATAGTATATGGCGCAAGGTACGCTTGTATCGGACAAATTTGTCCTGTGCAAGGTGGGTAATATGGGACCAATTTAATATCGTAAAGTTTTTCTAATTCGATAGAGTATGAGCAGAAAGCTCCTGGTGGGCAAGGCGGTGTGGGCGTATTATCCTGCCATTTTATTGTTTGCATTGTGCCGGTTTGCCACGACTCCCCTCCATTGGGAGATTGTACCTCTATTAAATAGGCAGGCGGCATAATTAGTTTATCAATTATTTGTGGCGCTGTTGCAAAAGCGCTCGTTGCGGTAGACAATATTATAATCGAAAGAACTGAGAATATAACGGCTATATTTTTTATTTTTTTCATAATATGATTTTTTTTCTTACTATTAATTTTTAATATTATATAAACAAAACGCAACCTTCTTAAAAAGGTTGCATTTGATCTTTTATTATTGCGAAGTTTTTATTCTTCGGAGCTTAAGGTCTGCGTAGATTCCACTTGTTGACTTGTTATATTCACTTCGCTTTCTTTCTGTGCGTCGTTTATTTTATATTTTATCATCACTTTTTCCTCCTGAGGAAAAACCTCTACCCCGCCATTTTTTGGCACAAGCTTAAGTTGGGAGGCAGAAGCTGGCGAGGTGGCGACTGATTCAATTTCTATTTTAGAGGTAGGGGTGCTATTTCCTGACGCATTGGAGCTTATTAATATTGATGTTGCTTCGGTTTCTTTCTCTACAGTTAATAATTTTTCGGAGACTATAGCATTTTTTATTTTGGTAACTCGTTTTTCTTTGAATGACACCTCTATTAATACCGGGAGGTTGTTGTTGGAGCTTGTTGAGGTGGCAGACTGGGTCGCAGACGCTTTAGATTCTGATGTAGTTTTTCTTTCTGTAGCTGTTATCAGAACAAAAGCTTTTTCATTTACGATTTTTATATCTTGTATTTGATTCCCCTCCGAGATTAGTTTTTGCACAGCAAAGTCTTTTAGGGCAATTTTTTTAGCTTCCGCCAATGTTAACTGGGGCTGAAAAAGAGTGTTAGTTGCAAAGAGTAACAGTAAAACAATCGTTGCCCCAGAAAGGGTTAGCGTCAAATTTTTAAACGAAGAAAACGGCGAAAAAATTGATCGTCTTTGTTTTTTTGCGCATTTCCAGTCAATCAGGGCTTTTTTTAGGTTTTCTTTGTGGGAAGCAATCTCTATGACAAGGGGGTTTATTTGCTCTAATTTTTCTACGATATTTTCGTTTTTTGTCTCCATATTATAAAACGTTATTTGTTGAAAAAAGTTTCACTATTTGAGTTTTGTCTTATTTTTTCTACTGCGCGGTGAATTAATGACTTTATGGTTCCCTCCTTTTTACCTAGGATTTGGCATATTTCCTCTATTTTCTTCTTTTCAAAAAACTTGAGAGAAACTACCTGCTGATACTTAATGGGAAGTTGTGATATTATTTTGTTTAAGTCTATAAGATCTTTCTGCAATTGAAATTGTCTTTCTGCCTCAATTACTTGGTCGTGGGGAGTGTGGCGGGTTGCTGGCTCCGCTATTTCGTCTAAACAGGCCGGCCTATATTTACCTGTTCTAAAATAATTTGCTATTTCATTTGAGGCTATTCTATAAAGCCAACAGGAAAAAGAGATGTTTTTCCACTTGAATGACTTAATGCCCTTTAATGCTTTAAAAAAAGTTTCTGAGGTAATGTCTTGAGCTATTTCAACATTTGCGACCCTGTTTAGTATATACCCAAAAATCTTTGGATAATTATCCTCATATAATTGAGAAAAGGCCTCAGGGTTTTTCTGAGCTTTCTTTACGAGTCCTTGTTCTAAATTTAAATCCATAGAACTACCTTATTTCGTCCTTCCTTTCCTTTATAAAATATCTCCATTTTTCTAAAAATTCTATAAAAGCCGAAAACGGCATTTCTATTAGGGCGTTGAATAGGGCAGTAAGAGCATTATATTTTTTCCACTTATTTGAAAGCCATCTTCCCAAACCTTGTACTGGTAAAAAGAAAACATCGGATAAAAAGCTTAAAAACCCCTCCTTCTCTGGTTCCATTGTAAGCTCCTGGGCTCTTTTCGAAACAGCTGTTCCGGCAAACAAAATTACGGCAATAAATATTACGTCTATAATTATTGAAGTTAATGGAAAATCAAAATAGTTCAAAACATAATATATAGCGCCAAAGGTTACAATTGACGATAAAACATAAATAAAAGATAAAACGGCCTTCATGGCAGCGCCTTTTTTTCGGCTCATTTTTATGTCATATGTGTCGGATACGTCTTTTTTGTAAGCCACCTTCATTGTTTCCATGGTAACAAGATTTAAGTTTTTCTTTGAAGGTTTTTTGATGCTAATAACTATTGCAAACATTAATAACGTTGGTATTAATACGTCTGCAATTAACACCTTTATGTTTATTTCGGCTCCCATGGCTTTTTCTATTAACACCTCTAAAAGCACCAAAGACAAAACCTTCGTGACAAATATTGAAATTGTAGAATATATGGCAGCCCTAGAAATTCTAGATTTTAATGTAGCAAGCCTTTTTGAATAGGTGTCTTTAATAAAGCCCTCTAAAACCGACGGTTCAGAAATTTCGTTTATTGTTTCTTCTGTGGTGGGGTGTGACGCTGGGCCTGCTAAAATATCTCCTATTATCAAATATGGGGTGTCGTATTTTTCGCAAATATTATAGAATTTATTTGCCAACGGGCTTTCCATATCCTTTTCTATTTCGTTCCACATATTAAACGCGTTTTGCGAAACCTTTGATATCAATTGCTCGTCTGCTTTTTGCCAGCCGTGGTGTTTATATTTTATTAGGTTATAGCTAATTATTGGTTTATCTAATTTAAAGAGGGCCAAACATATAGCAATATAAATTTGTATGTCTTTTTCCTCTCTCTTTAAAAGTCCTGACTCAAAGACTTTGTCAGAAACTATTATCTTTTCTTTCATTGCCCCAAACATATAGTCAATCAAAGACATTTCTCTTATTGATGGGTTTAGGGTTTCTTCTATTTCACATGAGGCAACGTCTATTAACCAGTTATAAAAATGCATCCCAGCTTTGCCGGCTTTGTTTTCGGGGTTGTTTTTTAGTATAAAAACATACTTATCAATTATTTTTTGTACTTGGTTTATTTTTGATTCTTCTATCCTATCATTTGGAAAATGCCCACCCCTTATTAGTTCTAAAACCAATGACTCTGCGGCATTCCCAGTTTCTGAAAAATTATTTATTTCCATATCAAAAAACTTTCTTTTAAGTTTTCTGATAATTGCTGCCCTGCGCATTAGGTGTTCCTCTTTCCAATCGACAATTGTTCTTATTTGCTCGTAAAATGCAGCAACCTTTTTGGCCACTTCGTCAACGTGTATTGTGGCAATTCCTTGTTTGGGAAGCTCTTGCGCGTGGGCAATCCTATATTGCAAAATTAATTTTTTTGTTGCTTCAGATAGTTCTTGCATAGTATTAAAGAGACTGTTTATTAATGATTTCTTCTTTTATTTTAGCTATAAAATTATCTGATGTCATCTGTCCAAGGTCTCCTTTCCCGCGAGCCCTAACGGCGACTGCGTTTGCAGCAATTTCCTTGTCGCCAATAATCAGCAAGTAAGGAATTTTTTGCATTTCTGACGATCTTATTTTCTTGCCTAAAGTTTCGTTTTCATCTCTTATCTCAATGCGGATGTTATTAGCTTGCAACTCGTTGGCAACTTGTTTTACATAATCAATGTGTTTTTCTGAAATAGGAATTATCGAAACCTGTATCGGTGAAAGCCAAACCGGGAAGGCTCCAGCATAGTGTTCTATTAAGAATCCGATTGTTCTTTCGTGAGTCCCAAGCGGAGCCCTGTGTATACAGATAGGGGTTTTTTGAACCCCGTCTTTATCTATATAGGTTAGTCCGAACCTTTCTGGTACGGCAAAGTCAACCTGGTTTGTTGCTAAGGTGAACTCGCGTCCGATGGCTGACCAAACTTGAACGTCAATTTTTGGTCCATAAAATGCAGCTTCGTTTTTAACCTCAACAAATGGTATTTTTTCTTTTAACATGACATTTCTAACCATGTCTTCGGTTTTTTTCCATAATTTTGCGTTATCAATATATTTTTTTCCTAAGCCTTCCTTTGAGTGCGTGGAAAATCTCATCACGTATTTTTGAATCCCAAAGATTTTGAAGTATTCAAGATATATTTTAATGACAGCCAAAAATTCTTCGGCAAACTGCTCTTCCGTGCAATATATATGAGCATCGTTCATTTGCATTGATCGCACGCGCATTAATCCGAACAATTCTCCAGATTTCTCATAACGGTAGCAGGTTCCGTATTCTGCTAGTCTTATTGGTAAATCCCTGTAACTGCGTGGCTCAAAAGCATAAATTTGGTGATGGTGTGGACAATTCATTGCTTTTAGGTAATACTTTTCTTTTTTTCCTTCCTCTTGCAAAACCATCGGTGGAAACATTGTGTCGGCATAATATGGAAGATGCCCGGAAGTCTTATACATTATTTCTTTGGCGATGTGTGGAGTTTTAACCATAGAATATCCGCCCTTTCTTTCCGTGTCTTTCGCAAGTTTCTCCAATTCGTCAATTATTATTGCTCCGTTTGGAAGCCATAAAGGTAATCCCGGGCCAACCATTTCTGAAAAAGTAAAAAGTTTTAAATCCTTGCCAAGTTTTCTGTGGTCTCTTTTTTCTGCTTCAGCCAACATTGCTAAGTGGTCAGCTAATTCTTTTTCGGTTTCGAAGGCTAACCCATAAATACGAGTTAACATTTTATTCTTTTCGTTTCCTTTCCAATAGGCTCCAGCAACCTTTGTTAGTTTAAAAGTGTTTGGCAAAATTTCTTTTGTGTTTTTTATGTGAGGCCCTTTGCATAAATCAACATATTCGCCAGTTGTATATATAGAAACAGTGTCACCAGGCAATTCTTTAATCAGCTCTAACTTATATGGCTGTACAGCAAAGAGTTTTTTGGCGACTCTTTTGTTTATATTCTTTTTCTCAAACTTTAAGTTTTGAGAAATTATTTCCTTCATCTTTTTTTCAATCTCGCCAAGGTCTTTTTCTTCAAGCGGTTTTTGTAACTGAAAATCATAGTAGAAGCCATTTTCTACCGCAGGCCCGATTCCTATTTTTGTTTTAGGCCAAAGCTCGGTTACGGCTGAAGCCATTATGTGAGACAAGGAATGTCGCTTTTTTTCTATATTGTTTTCCATAAATATGAATATTGAAATAGAGGTAAAAAATAAACCTCGTTTCAATATTAAATTATATTATATTAATAATTTAATACTAGAACGAGGCTTATGTGCCACGCGGTTCCATCTAGTTTCTCGTGTAGATACGAGCACTTTTTACGTAATATTAATTTATAATTTGTTTCGTCGATTTCGTTCAACGCCCTGTGTGGTGGACAAGGTAATAATTAATACTACTGTTTTTAGTATATTCTTCCGTCAAATATATGTCAATGTTTTTTACTTGATAATTTTTATCGCCTTGCCCCCGATAATAGCCTCCGTGATTTTTTTGTAAGCCGAGGATAAAATTCTCTGAAAGGTGCTTTGGGAGGTGTTCATTTTTTTAGCCGCTTCCTCTTGTTCTAAGTTCTCTGTATTTTTTAATCTCAGAGCTTCTACCTCCTCGGCAGTTAATTCAATTATTTCAAGCTCCCTCATTGGCACGCCCTGAGGTTTGAAATAAGTTATGTTTGGATTAAATCCTATTCTCCTACAAAGTCGTGGCCTAACCATAGATAAAATTATTAGAATTTTATAATATTTTTATAATTAAAGAGGATCTCCCAGCTCTTTCTCTCGGGAGAGCTGGGAGAGCGGCCTTCTTTTATTTTTGGCCATCTTTCTGGGCTAACTCTTCCTCAACTGCTTTTAACTCGTTTTCCAGCATTGTTTCCCTATCTTTTAGCATTTCATCTCTTTCTTCCTTTGTGTAAAACATTCTTCCGAATAATCCGCCTCCGCAACCGCATCCATATCCTCTGCCCCATCCCATTCCTCTGCCTCCGCTACAATTACCCATTCCTCTGCCTGTTTTTGGGCCTTGCCCTGTTGGGCCTGTTCCATCTAATTTTGGCATAATTTTGTATATTTAGATTTTTAATATGAGAGGGGCGACCTTTGTTTTACTCCTCTATATTGAATATATACCCATAACTATCCCGTGTCAATAGATAACAAAAAGAGAGGGTGTTCCCCTCTTCAATAAAGTAATAAACCTCTATAGTAAAACTTTTATTGGTCTAAAAACTTTACAGCAAACATTATAATAATTCCCAATAAAAATATGCCAAATGATATAATTGATTTTCTAATATCACTCTCCTTTCTTATTTCTGGCATCAAATCAGAGGCGGCAATATAAATAAATCCGCCTGCGGCGATTGGTAAAAGATATGCTATTGCACCATCAATATAGAAAGCGGTAAAGTACCCAACAATACCGCCCAGAATAACCGTAGATGCAACTATATAATTTAATATTAATGCTTTTACTTTATTAAATCCTGCGTGTATTAGAACGCCAAAATCGCCAATTTCTTGCGGTATTTCGTGCAAAGCTATGGCAAGTGTTGTTATCATTCCCAATTTGAAATCAACCAAGAAAACGCTTGCGATTACTAATCCATCAATAAAATTGTGCAGAGTATCTCCAACTAAATTCATATAGCCCAATGAATGAACTTCACAATTTTCTTTGTGGCAATGTCGCCAGTGAAATAGTTTTTCTATTAAAAAGAAACCAACAAAAGCAGATAGCACAACAAAAAATAATTTCTCTGGCTCCATCTTTTCAGAGGCCTCTGGCAATAAATGCAAAAAAGCACCACCTATTAAGGCTCCCGCAGAAAGTGAAACTAAAAACATCGTTATTTTAGAAAGTGTTTCTTTCTTAAAAAATAAAAATAAAACCGCCACCCATACGCACAGACTTATTAAAAAACAGGCTATTAAGATATTTAATAAAATCATATATTTATAATTTAATTTATATTAGCTTTTAGGCTTCTTGGGGCACTAAAATTTCTTGGACGTCGTCGGCGACAACTTTAATTTCGCCATTTCTGTCATCAACTCTGCCGGCAACAAAAACAATTTTATTTTCTTGTAGGGCGGTTGGGTTTCTTTCTAAAAGATTAGGAAATACTACAACCTCGGCTTTTCCAGATAAATCTTCGAGTTTAATAAACAGCATTGGTTTGCCATTTTTTGTTATAATTTTTTTAATACTAGAAACCAACCCGCCTAAAATTACTTTTTTGTTTACAAAAGTTGCATCTAATTTTGATATAGGGGTTGTTCTTTTTTCAAAAAGTCTTTTAAACCCGTTTAATGGGTGGCTACTCACATAAAGCCCCAAAAGCTCTTTTTCCCAGCCAAGTTTTGTAAAATTGGTTGCTGCTGTCGCTGGCTCAAGCTTAATGTCGTTGCTAATTGTGGTTACGCTAGCAAAAAGGCCAATTTGGTTTGTGTTTTGTTTCTTGTTGTTTTCTCTAGCAATTTCTAGCATTTTTTCAAGGTTTGTTAAAAGCTGATTTCTTTCTGCAAATTGGTCAAAGGCTCCGGCCTTAATTAAAGCCTCCATAGACTTTTTGTTTAGGTCTTTAGACTTTACTCTATATATAAAGTCTCCAATTGACTTAAATTGACCCTTTAACTTTCTTTCTTCTACGACCGCGTCTATTATGTTTACCCCAACGTTTTTAACGGCTAAAAGTCCAAAGCGAATTTGGTTTTTTCCGGCAACAACCGTAAAGTTTTTTAAACTTTCGTTAATGTTTGGAGGCAAAACCACTACGTCCATTTTTTTGCATTCATCTATTAAAAAGGCAATTCTTTCAACATCAGCTCTTTCTGAAGTTAAAACAGACGCCATAAACTCAACAGGGTAGTGAGCCTTTAAATATGCAGTTTGGTAGGCGATTGTAGCATATGCTGCCGAGTGAGACTTATTAAAACCATAAGATGCAAAAGGCAAAATCCATTGCCATAATTCTTCTGCCGTTTTTTTGGAGGCTCCATTTTTTATGGCTCCTTGTATAAATTTTGTTTCTTGGGCGTCTAAAAGCTCTTTAATTTTTTTACCAACAGCTTTTCTTAAAACATCAGCTTCGCCCAAAGTAAAACCGCAAACTTCTTGGGCAATTTTCATCAATTGCTCTTGGTAAATGCAAATTCCTTGAGTGTCTTTAAGAATTGGCTCAAGCTTTGGGTGCAAATAGTGAATTGTTTGGTTGCCGTGTTTTCTTTCAATATAGTCAGGAATAAACTGCATTGGGCCCGGGCGATACAAGGCCACCATAGCGGTAATATCTTCAAAGCTCGAGGGGCGCAATTCTTTTAAATATCTTTTCATTCCATCCGATTCAAGTTGAAATACAGAAGTTGTTAGGGCTTGTTGCAAAAGCTCAAAAGTTTTTTGGTCGTCATAGGGGATTGTGTCTAAATCAATTTTTAAGTTGTCGTGCAAAACATAAATACGAGCCAAAGTGTCTTCTATTATAGTGAGGTTTTTTAAACCCAAAAAGTCCATTTTCAGAAGGCCCATGTCTTCAATGCTATGCATTTCATACTGGGTAATAATGCTTTCTTCGCCTTCTTTTGTAGACCTTTGCAAGGGCACAGAGTCTGTTAATGGTGTGGCCGAAATCACAACGCCACAAGCATGTGTCGAGGCGTGACGGGCAACTCCTTCAAGCTTTTTGCCTAAGTCTATTAGGCGCTTAGCCATGTCGTCGGCGTCGTATAGATTTTTAAACTCGTCTACCTTTTCTAAGGTTTCTGCTAAATCCATGCCCATAGGAATCATTTTTGCCAATTGGTCGCAGTAAGAATATGTATATTGCAAAGCTCTGCCAACGTCGCGAACAACGGCCCTGGCGGCCATTGTTCCAAAGGTGATAATCTGAGCAACGTGATCTTGCCCATATCTTTCGGCTACGTGTTTTAAAACTTCGTCTCTTCTTCTGTCGGTAAAGTCCATATCAATATCAGGCATGGAAATTCTTTCAGGGTTTAAAAATCTTTCAAAAAGGAGTTTATGCTTTAACGGGTCAACGTTTGTAATGTTGGTTAAATAACAAACTAACGACCCTCCGGCTGAACCTCTGCCTGGGCCTACAACAATTCTGTTTTGCTTTGCCCAGTTTACATATTCTTGAACAATTAAAATGTATCCTGCAAAGCCGGTTTTGTTTATAACAGAAAGTTCATAATTCATTCTTTCTGTTATTTCTGGGGTTATATTTGTGCCATATCTTTTAATTAAACCCTCTTTGCAAAGGTCGGTTAAATATTCCTCTGGGGTTTTTCCGCTTGGAACTTCAAACGCCGGAAGCTTTGTTTTGCCAAGTTCAAGTTGCAAGGTGCAGGCCTCAGCAATTCTTTGTGTGTTTTCAATGGCTTCCGGTGTGTCTTTGAAAAAATCTGCCATCTCTTCTGGGCTAAACATTGAAAAGTTGTCATGCGTCATGCTTAGCCTTTCTGGGTCGTTGGCGTCAGCTCCGGTGTTTATTAACATTAAAATGTCTTGAGCTTCTGCGTCGTCTTTTCTTAAATAGTGTATGTCGTTTGTTGCCACCAAGGGAATGCCGGTTTTTTTAGAAAGCTCAATTAATTTCTTGTTTGTAGTTTTTTGGTCTGGAATATTTTCGTGGTGCTGAATTTCTAAATAAAAATTCCCTTTGCCAAAAAGTTTCTCATATTTTTTAGCAACTTCCTCGGCTTCATCTAGTTTATTTGATAAAAGTAGGCGCGGAATTTTTCCTTGTAAGCACGCAGAAAGCCCAATTAAACCTTCGGTGTGTTTTTCTAAAAGTTCTTCGTCAATTCTTGGTTTATAATAAAATCCTTCAAGGTGGGCAACTGTAACAAGTTTTACTAAGTTTTTATAACCCTGTTCATTTTTTGCCAACAAAATTAAGTGATTTCTTTTTGAGTCGATGTTTGGCCTTTTGTCTGTAAGTTTTTCAAAAGCTGTATAAACTTCGCACCCAACTATTGGTTTTATGCCTTTTGCCTTTGCCTTTTTATAAAATTCTACTGCGCCATACATAACTCCATGGTCGGTTAACGCAACCGAATCCATGCCAAGTTCTTTGGCATAATCTAAAAGTTCGTCTATTTTTGGGAGACCGTCTAAAAGAGAATAATGTGAGTGAACGTGAAGGTGTGTAAACTTTGCCATGTAATAATATTATGTTTCATTCTACTTTTTTGAAACATTTAAGTCAAACGATTTTTTTGAAAAAAATTATGACTAACCCCGCACCATTTTCAGCGATGATTTGTTTAATAGCAAGCTTGTGCGTGAAGCGCCTTCGGCTGTCTTTAGTATAAGTAAAAAGTCACCAGTAAAAATGGTGAAGGGGTTTCGCGACGGCAAGGCAATTATACCCCGTCGCTCAAAAAAAAGAGCGGCGCATCAAGGTGATGCGCCGCATTGAGTATTGTGGCGTAGTCGGTTTACGACTGAGCGGTCGGGGGAGGTTCTGCTGCGCCGGTAGCGGGTGGTGGCGGTTTGGCCGCGGATGACGTGTCGCGGTTCTGCGTTGCGCTTTCCCGGGCCGTCATACGCTCAATGACTTCCTGAGACATAACAGCCATCATGGCCAGGTTGAGCTCGGCGTCGAAGTTGGGAAGCTCAGGTGTGGCAAACGGGTCATCCGGGTCTGCCACCCGCGTGCTTGTGAGGATTCTCCGGAGTCCGGTTGCCACGTCGGGCAGTTGGCTGGGGTCTGCGCTGAGCAGGTGATTTCGTTGCTCGGCCACCTCTTCTGCAAAGACGGTCAGGCTGTTGCACACGTCTCGCCCAACCTTAACGACGAGCAAACAACGAAGGTGCAGTCGTCGTATGACCTCGTCTTTGGCGGCCTTGGTTGTGGCAAGCGTCTTTCGCTCTGCCTCGAGTTCAGCCCGCAGTTGCGAGTTGGTGTTGGCCAATCCGGTCCTCTCGCCAGCGAGCTGGTCGAAGGCTTGACGCAACTGTTGAAACGTCCTCTGTTGCCGTCTGATCACGGTCTTGGGATTTGTGGATAGTCTTCGTTTTTTACGCATGCGACTTTCTCCTCCAGACAAAAAAGCGATGACCGCGTTGCGCCAACGTAGCGCAACAGTTTGGGCACAGATTTTGCTGAAAAACCCTTTCATGTAAAGGTGCGCGTCGGTATTGTCACTGCCGATTGATGCAATAATATTAATATTAAAAGTACATTATGTCAAGGGGGCACGGTTGGTAGATTTATGTTTAATCGATAATCTGCTAAGATGGCTTAATGAAACCAAACTTTGATGAAGAAAAAATTTTGTTGAAAAAGGGTTTTAAGTTTGTGGCTGGTTTAGATGAGGCTGGTCGGGGCCCGTTGGCTGGCCCGGTTGTTGCTGGTGCCGTTGTTTTAAAACCAGAATTAGCAAAATTATTGGCAGGAATTAACGACTCAAAAAAACTTTCTGAAAAACAGCGAGAAAATTTTTATAATATTTTGACTAAAAATAAAAAAATAAAATGGGGCGTTGGCATAGTTTCTGAAAAAATAATCGATAAAATAAACATTTTAGAGGCCTCAAAATTGGCTATGCAAAAAGCCGTAAAAGATTTGGGTTGCAAAGCCGATTATTTGCTACTTGACGGCAACTTTACAATAAATTCTATTGTGCGACAAAAGGCGGTGGTTAAGGGCGACCAAAAATCAATTTCAATTTCAGCAGCTAGCATAATTGCTAAAGTTACAAGAGATAGAGTTATGCAAAAATATCACAAAAGATACCCAAAATACGGGTTTAACAAACACAAAGGCTACCCAACAGAATTTCATAGGCAACAAATAGAGTTATTTGGGCCGTCTGAAATACATAGAAAGTCTTTTAGCTGGATTTAAAAACAAAAAAGTTATTCACAGAAAAAACATATTTGACCTATTGTTTGCAATTATTAAAAAGAGTAAAATATAATAATGTTAATTTTATAAAAAAATTAAGGAGTTAACCTTAATATATTTTTAGTAAAGATTAACACGAATAAATTTTTAATAATGGAAAATAAGGCTTTATCAATAATTTGTGGTTTGGCTATTTTGGCTATTGTGATTACGGGAGTTAGTTGGCAGAAAGGGAAATCAATAGAAAATTTGCAACCAGAAAATAATTCAAAACTACAAAATCTTTTTAATTCGAAAGTTGTTCAGGGTTATGCGATCAACGCACACGGGACAATCTCTAATATTAAAGACGGGAAAATTACCATAACTTCTTTACAATCAGAAGCTAATAGCCTGTCTGGCGGCGATAGTCTAGAAATTCCATTGAGTTCTGACGTAAAATTTTTTTCAGGAGCAACGGTTATTTTGACCGCAGGAACAGAGAGCTTGCTAGCCCCCCAAGAAAATGCAATTTCTTTTAAAGATATTAAGGTGGGAGACAGAGTAATTATTGATATAAAAATAAAGTCCAATGGTCAATTTGAAGGAACGGTGGTTAGGGTAATTCTTGACTAACTAGTCGTTGGATTAAGTTTTTAAATAGTTTGTAAAATAAAATATTTTTTAAGATATGAAAAAAGAAACAATCGTATTAATAATAGTCGGATTGGTAGCTTTTGTTATAGGTGGTGGACTAGGAATTTATATCCAGTCCCAAGAATTTATGTCTGGCGCTAATAACATAAAAAAAATTATAGAGGTTACACAGAGCAAAAAAGTGATACCATCAATTCCTGCGAGGGGACAAATTACGAATGTTTTTGGTAGAACAATTACTTTAATATATGCGGGTGAATCTTTAGCAATTCCTATTAATAAAACGGCTAAAATTACTTCTATGGCTGCTGGAGTTGGCACCTCTTTTTCTCAAACAAAGGATATCCTTATTTCTGATATTAAGGTTGGTGATGCAGCAAATATTAGCTTGAATATTTTACAAGATGGGACAATAGAGGGAGAGTCGGTTGTGGTATTCCCGAAACGTTAATAATAAGATAGGACATTTTATATGTCCTATCTTAAAAATACCCCATAGATGCTTAAACGAAGCAAAAACCTTATAGTTCTAGTTGTGACCACCCTTCTTTTATTTGGGGCCTCGTTTTTGTTTGCATATAATGCATTTGCCGAATGTACCGGTGTTAACATTGCCGATGGCAGTTCCACTAGTTCCGCCGCTTTTTCTGTGTACTGTTGCGATGATCCATCGCTGGAGCCGTGCATGTGCGATCCTAGGGCCGGCGCGAACGCCGCATGTTTCGATGGTAGCCATACATACGAAGATTGGTTTATATATAGCGGTGGTGCGCCAACATTTGGCTGTACTCCTGGCAATAGGTGTAGCTGCGCCACTGGAACTGATTGCCCTTGTCAAGGCACGTCGGCTGAAATTTGCGATAACGGTCTGGACGATGATTGTGATGGTCAAGTCGATTGCTTTGATATTGCTGATTGCGGTTGTGCTAGCAACTGCTTGGAGTGTAACCCAACTGACTCTCCGCGGGATTGTTGGACATATGGGTCTACAAGTGGCATGTTTTTTGCTGACCCGAGTGTTTGTAGAATGGGAAAACAAAATTGTGACCCTGCTACATGTCATTGGGCGGTAGATGGTAGCGGCCTTCCAATATGTAATAATCAGGTGCCTCCAGGCGTAGAAGAAGGAAACTGTTCTGATGGAAAAGATAATAATTGTAATGGTTTGGTAGACTGCGCCGACCCATCTTGTTGCTCTGATTCTGCGTGTAGCTGTAATGATAGTTGCAATCCAGAATGCAAGCCCGGTAATCAATATGATATCTATGGGGTTTTTGGAAAACGAAGCTGTTATACCGGCAATCCAGGAGACGCTTTAGGAGGCAACAGTGACTGTAAAGAAGGCCAACAGGCGTGTTCTACTGACTGCCATTGGGAAATGCTTCCCGACGGCGTAACCCCAAATTGTGTCGGGCAAACCACGCCAAGCCCGGAGGACTGCTCGGACGGAAAAGATAACGATTGTGATGGCCCCGCAGATTGTGCAGATTTGCCGGACTGTCCTGCATGTACAAATTGTACCACCAGCCAAGCTAATCCTAGGGCCGGCTTTTGCTATGGTGGTACGTGTGAGATTGATCGCGATACGGATACCTTTATTGGAGTACAGCTTCCTTGGGATCCTTCTGACCCTTTATATCCCTCATGTGCGGGTGATTGTAGTGACGATTCAACAATTAATCCAAATGCGCCGGATATACACCCAGGCGCCACAGAAAATTGTAGCGATAATATTGATAACGATTGTGATGGTTTTACAGACTGTGAAGATGAAAGTTGCCGAGGCACGCCCTGCGCAGAGTGTGTTAGCCTTACTGTAGATTGTCCTGCGTATCCACCTGTTTTGCCCGTACCCACAGCGTTAAGTACAGCATATTATACTGGAGTATGTAATCCAGACATCCCTAATAATGTACCTGGCTCATCAAATCATTATTGCATCTTTGATTCCTTTGCCGCTTGTGGAAGAAATCAGAACTGCGAACTAAGGGACCAGAGGTGCATATTTACGCCTGGTACGCCCGTCGTGAACGATCAATCAGAAACAGGCCACAGGACTTTATATGGTCAAGATCCAAATTGTAGCGTTACTTCTGGTTGTTATCCATCACGAAATCCTCCTTTTGGTCCATTTACACCAAACACCCCCCCAACAATAACTGCGTGCGCCGGAACTACTCACGGATGGGCGTACGCTTCTCCGACTTGTGGTTATGTCGCGGGGTCGTTGCTTGCCTCAATACAGCTTAAATGGTGGATAGGTTGTGAGTCTGGAACTGGTTGCACAAGACACGATGGTTATGATGTATTACAATTTTGTCATGGTGAAAGTCGGTATGAATACAGATGCGTTGCCGGTGGAGGAACTACCTTTAGCGGGGGTAGCGGCGACTCTTGTGCAGGAATGAATACGTGCCACCACGATTTTGAATCATGCGATCCTAGTACTAAGACGTGCCACACTACGACGGTTTCCGCGCCCAAGGTGGAGCTCCAATCAAGACATATTATACTTACTCCCATTTGCGCAAGTGGCGTTTGTGGCACCAGAGACGATAGTACGGCTTGGAAAACTTGGGCCACTATTGGAGAAATAGCGCCGGCGTCGTCACTTTTCTGTGTCGGTAGAGAATTAAGTTATTTTAAAAACCATTATACCCCAGTTTGCAAAGGTAGTGGATGGAAGTATGTGCCCGCTGAAACCGAGCTTGTAAGTTTATACCCACCTGCTTGTGAATTTTGCTGCACAAATACAGCTACCCCTCAAATGGGTGGCCCAATATCCGGTTGGTGTAATGGGTCTTGCGAGGCCGGCAAGACCGAAGATTGTACTGGCTCAGATGGTAGGGCTGGCAAAAGAACCTGCAGCGCTACCTGTGCATGGGGCCCTTGTAAAACCGGTGGATGCGATAACACTGACCCAGAAAACCCAACATGTGTTAAGGGCGCGGCAGGAACGCCATGTGATACTGCCGCCGATTGCAAATATGGTTGCGATGAAGACGCTTCCACTCCAAGCTGTATTTTAGGAGGAAAGGGGGACTCTTGTTCCACAGCTACTGTAACTGACGATTGTCCAACCACCTGCAATGATGATAATCAGTGTCTTATTGGTGGAGGAGGCATTGACTGCACAACATCTGTTGATTGTCAGTGGGGTTGTGATAAAGATACCGATCCAGAAAATCCAACATGTAAGCAGGGCTTCACGGGCTCTTCATGTGATTCGAATAATGGTAACGAAGATTGTGTGTCAAAATGCGACACCGCAACTAAAACGTGCGTTGTGATTGGCGGAGACGGTGACGCATGTTCAATAGATGATGACTGTCAGCCTCATTGTGATAATACCAGCTTAGTTTGTGTGGAGACAGGCGGCGATGGCGCTGTGTGCGAACTAGATGACGAAAATGCCTGTAAGTCTTATTGCACTGAAGATGGAACTTGCATGGAGGCCGATTCAGAAAATCCACCCGATGGATCTAGTTGCCTTGCAAGCGAAAATGACCCAGACGGTCACAACTATTTATGTGTTAAATGTGAGGTAGATTCAGCTGACGAAAATATTTTTACGGGTAAGTGTGTCTATGGAACATATGATTCAGAAGCTTCCTGCGATATAACCCAAAACGATCTTGATGGCAACAATACTGGCTGCGCGCAGACTCACAACGAATGTGTTGACCAAACATGTACAGCCATAAATGGGTTTGGCAAAGACCTATGTTTGTCAGACTTCGATTGCCAAGAGTACGGCTGTGATAATACTACACAAACATGCGTTCTCAATGGACAAGACGGCCCTTGTTTACTAGATGAGGAGTGCCAATATAAATGCGATACGGTTACTTTAGCTTGCGTAACAAACGGAGATGGTATTATGTGTGCTGGAGATAACGACTGTATAGAAACGCGTTGTGACCCAGTTAGTGAAAAGTGTCTTTCTGGTGGCACCGGATTCATTTGCGAAACCGATCAAGACTGCGAACTTCCTAAATGTAATATTACAAACCAAACCTGTCCTCTTACTGGAGGAACAGGCTTCTATTGCGTAGAAGCTGTCGACTGCCAA